>Ga0207695_10005030_pt1 | contig 17754 bp, 14 predicted proteins | sample KBSC54metaG_FD_184354 | JGI IMG/M metagenome (GOLD analysis project Ga0207695, IMG submission 184354) | Corn rhizosphere microbial communities from Kellogg Biological Station, Michigan, USA - KBS C5-4 metaG (SPAdes) (version 2) | ecosystem: Host-associated > Plants > Roots > Rhizosphere > Soil... | reverse complement strand
TAGCCGCCGTACTCCCGCGGGATGGTGCGGCCCGCGTAGCCCGCCGCCAGCAGCTTGCGCTGCCAGGCCAGCACGTCCTTGGCCGCGCCCGCGGCGTAGTCCCCCGCATGCGCGGCGAGGAAGCCCCGCACCTCCGCGCGGAACGCCGCCATTTCCGGCGTCTCGTTCAGGTCCATGCGGTCACTCCTTAGGGCACAGGTGAGCCGGTTTCCGCAGCCCGCGCAACGGCGGCGATGGCGAGAAAGAACTCAGCGGAGGATTCGGAAACCTCGGTGAATTTCAAGATATGGCGCCATTAACAACTATTCACTCGCCCCGCTTCAGCGACGCCCATAGCCTTCGTTGGAGATGAGACAGCACGTTGTTCGGCCACCGTCTGACGTGAGTGGCTTTCATTCGCTGGAAACGGAGCTGCGAACCTTTTCCGGCGCAAGAATCGTGCGGGTCCTGGACGCGGCGAATTCACAGACCGACCAACATGCCCACGACTGGCCGATCCTTTCACTCCATGTGGTCGGGACCTGCCGGAAGATCGCCGAAGACGGCGAAGAGGCGATTGCGGGACCTTCGGCGGTGCTCCACGGCGTGGGCGCGCCGCACGCCCACATCGTCGGTCCGACCGGACTGGAGCAACTGGAGATTCAGTTCGACCCGGCGTGGGTCGGGATGACGAAAAGCGAGCTGCAATCGATGCGCTGGTGGACCTCCGGTTGCGTCGCCAAGGCCTCGATGACGCTTTCTCGGATCTGGCGCGACGGCTCAGGAGACGAAGCCGCGATCACCGGCGCGACGCGCCGGTTCCTTGACCTCGCGCTCGCCCGTCGAGACGACGCGCGGCCCCGGTGGCTGCAGCAGGTCGACCGGTTACTCGAGGATGCGGACCCGATCACCGTGCGGGAGATCGCGCAGCGGCTGGGCGTCCATTCGGTCTGGCTGGCGCGCGCCTACCGGGCCGCCGTCGGAGAGGGCATCCATGAGACCCTGCGGCGCAAGCGCGTGGAGCGCGCCCTGGTGCTCCTGCGCCAGGCCGACTCGCCTGCCGCCCAGGTCGCCGCCCACGCGGGCTTCTACGACCAGAGCCATATGATCCGTTGCTTTCGCGCGGTTCTCGGCCGCACCCCACGCGAAGCGCAACGACAACAGCGGGCCGTTGCGACAGGTCACGCCTAGGTCGGTGCGATTCGTCCAATCCCGGCCCGGGCGGACGGCATAGCGTCTCCGGCAGGCCTGATGCGGGCCGGCGATGAAAGGTAAGTCTGTCATGCGTAGCTTGCTGGCCGCGGGCGCCGTCCTTCTGGGGCTCACCGGCGCCGGCGGCGCCATCGCGCAGCCGGTTCATCCAGCAACCGTCGTCGGAACGCCTGCGGACATCTCCGAAGGTCAGCGCTTCACGCTGCATTCGACGGTGCTCGACGAAGACCGGGTCGTGTCCGTCTCCACGCCTCCGTCCTACGGTCGCGACAGCCAGCGGCGCTATCCGGTCCTCTACCTGACGGACGGGCAGTTCAACTTCGATGACGCCCGCGCCTCGGCCGGATTCCTCTCCCGCAACGTGATGGTCCCGCAAATGATCGTGGTCGGCGTCACCACCATCAAAGATCGCACCCGCGATCTCTACTCGACGAAGGCCAACTTCAAGTTCGGCAAGAAAACCATCCCGTTCCCCACCAGCGGCAATGGCGACCATTTCCTCCAATTCATCCAAAGCGAGCTCGTTCCCTGGGTGGAGCAAAACTACCGCACGGACTCCCTGCGGCTCTTTGCGGGTCATTCGGCCGGCGGCAACTTCGCGCTGCACGCCATGCGGACAAGGCCGATGCTGTTCCAGGGGGTCATCGCCATCAGCCCCTGGCTCTCCTGGGACGACCACCGGGAGCTCCACGAGCTGCAGTCGTCGCTCGCCACGGCCAAGACGCCGGTTCGCGCGCTCTTCTTCTCCTATACGGATCCCATCCACGACGGCCCGGAGATGAAGGGCGACATCGATGCGCTCAGCGCCGCCCTCAGGCGGCGCAACGATCCGGCCCTGCGTTGGGCCATGGCGACCTACTCGGGGGAAACGCACGACATGACCTTCGTCAAAGGCTTCTACGATGGCCTGCGGATGATCTTTGCCGGCTATGACAGCCCGCGCGACCCCGAGACCAACACGCTGGTCGGCTCGCTCGACGACATCAAGGTGCGCTACGCGAAGGTCGGAGAGGGATTGGGCGTCGTCCTGCCTCCGCCGATCGAGGTCCTGGATGAGCTGGGCTATCGCGATCTGCGGCAAGGCAAGCCTGACGGCGCGCTCACAGCCTTCCGCTTCGAGATCGAGCAGTATCCGCAATCGCCGGGCGCATGGGACAGCCTTGCCGACGGGCTTGAAGGCGCCGGCAAGCCCGATGAGGCGCTGGTCGCTCGCCGCAAGGCCGAGATGGTCGCCGAAGCCAATCACGATCCGGCGGTCGGGAGCTACCGGCGCCGCACCCAGCAGCTCGTGGATCGGATAAAGGCGGCCGCCGAGCGGAAAGCCACCGCGCCCTGAACGTCGATGGGTTGGAGGGGCCGCGACAGGTCGCAGGCGGCCATCGGCGTCTCGACGCGACGCGGACGTCGTCCAACACGGCGTGTCGCAACCGCAGGACCTTCATCCCGCGGGAGTTGCGCCAAAGCTTGGGCTATAGGTGCGGCAGGGAGACCCGCACCGATGACCCGCCACGCCCTCTTCGCCGCCGCCGCCCTCGCCGCGCTTTCGCTCGCCGGCTGCATGCCCGCCGGATCGTCCAACCCCTGGGCGGGCTATGGCCCCAACCCGCCGCTGCCGAAGCCGCAGAAGGCGCTGATCCCCACGGTGGGCACGCCGAAGGTGGTGGGCTGGGCCGAGGGCGCCGCGCCCAAGGCGCCCCCCGGCTTCACGGTCGTCCGCTACGCCGAAGGCCTCGACCACCCGCGCTGGCTCTATGTCCTGCCGAACGGCGACGTGCTGGTGGCGGAATCGGCGTCGGAGCCCTCGCCCGCCGACAAGTCCAACCAGGGGATCAAGGGCTTCTTCCAGAAGCTGGTGATGAAGCACGTGGGCTCTTCCAAGCCGAGCCCCAACAAGATCTTCCTGCTGCGCGACGCCGATGGCGACGGCGTGGCCGAGAGCCGGATGCTGTTCGCCCAGGGCCTCACCCGGCCCTTCGGCATGACGCTGACCGGCGGCAAGCTCTATGTGGCCAACGACAACGGGGTCGTCAGCTTCCCCTACGCCGACGGCCAGACCAGCGAGACCGGGACCGGCCAGAAGGTGTTCGACCTGCCGGGGCCGCCGATCAACCACCACTGGACCAAGAACGTGGTGGCCAGCCGCGACGGGACCAGGCTCTTCGCCACGGTCGGCTCCAACTCCAATGTCGGCGACAACGGCCTGGAGAACGAGGTCGGCCGCGCGGCGATCTGGGAATACGACCTGGCTGCCGGCAAGGCGCGGATCTTCGCCTCCGGCATCCGCAACCCCAACGGCATCGACTTCGAGCCCACGACCGGCGTCATGTGGACAGTCTCCAACGAGCGCGACGAGATCGGCAACGACCTGCCGCCGGACTTCCTGACCAGCGTCAGGGACGGCGGCTTCTATGGCTGGCCATGGAGCTACTGGGGCCACAACGTCGACGTCCGCGCCAAGCCCGCCAACCCGCAGATGGTGGCGAAAGCCATCGCCCCGGACTTCGGCCTGGGTCCGCACACCGCCGCCCTGGGGCTCATCTTCTACACCGGCGCGGCCTTCCCGGCCTCCTACCGCGGCGGCGCCTTCATCGGCGAGCACGGGTCGTGGAACCGCAAGCCGCTGAGCGGCTACCAGGTGGTGTTCGTGCCCTTCTCGGGCGGCCGGCCGGTGAACGCGCCGCAGGCCTTCCTCACCGGCTTCCTGGACAAGAACCAGCACATCCAGGGCCGGCCGGTGGGCGTGGTGGTCGACAAGACCGGCGCCCTGCTGGTCGCCGACGACGTCGGCGGCATCGTCTGGCGCGTGACGCCGACACCGGCGGGCGCGAAACCCGCCCGCTAGACCCTGATGGGTTCAGGTCGAAGCGACCTGAACCCATCAGGGTCGCCACTCTTGATTCTAAAGCACGATTCAGCGGTCAGGTGATTCCACCTGACCCCATCGTGCCTTAGGGTCTTGCCGACCGACGATGAGTCTCAGCCCAATCGCCGGATCAGGCCGTCACGGTCGCCAGCGGGCCCACCGGGTGATACCCCAGGGACGCCACCACGAGCAGGTCCGTGCCGGTGACCTGGGTGGTGATCCCCGGATTTCCGAAGGCGTCGTAGGCGTCGAGGGCGTTCGCCGGGCTCGTCGCCCAGTCCGCGGCGTCGCCACCGTTGGTGGGGTTGTTGAACGTGTTGAGCGAGGTCGCGCCCATGTCGGTCGAGAAATAGCCGGCGGTCGGCGTGATGTCCGGCTGGTTGACCGCCGTATAGCGGAAGAGATCGAGCGGCGTGTAGTAGTGGCCCGCCCCGCTCCCTTCCATGCCGAGGCGCCCCATGACTTCGCTGAGCTCGTGGGCGGCCACGCCCACCGCGTCGTACTGGGCCGCGCCGATCACGCCGGTGAACGACAGCGCTGCGCCCGCGGCCAGGCCGATGTAGCCGTCCACCGCCGTCGACGTCGGATTGACCAGGCCGAGCGCCTTGGCCTCGGCGCTGGCGACGAAGAAGGTCTTGGCGGCCAGCGCGCTCACCGCGGTCACCGCGCCCGCGGCCATGGATCCGTTGCTCACCAGGCTGGCGTCGGCGGCGGCCAGCGCCTTGGTCAGCGCCGCGTAGCTCACGCCGTAGCCGAGGGTCTCGCTTTCGCCCAGGGCGCCGTTGCCCAGGGCCGAGCCGTTCACCTCGCCGAACCCGACCTGGATGTTGAGGACGGCGTGGGTGTCGAAGGCCGCCGTGTAGATCTGCGCCGCTGAAACGACCGAGTGCTCGATGTCGGACCAGTTCACGGCGTTGCGCACCGATGCGTCCCAGATCAGGTCGATCTGCAGCCCGGTCGAAGAGCCCACCACCGTCGAGGCTGGAGAGCCGGTTCCGCCCCCGCCGCCGCCCGGGTCGGGCGGCCCATGGGCCCCGCCCTTCGCCGCCGACGTCACGGCGATCTGACCGGAGTCGTCCAGCAGGTAGTGAGGACCCTGGTGCAGGGTGTCCGGCCCGTGCAGGTCGGCGGCGTTCCAATGCGCGTCCAAGCCACCGAAAATCCAATCCGACATCCTAGCCCCCTTGGCGCAGACCCTGTGGACCGAGCGGCGCCTAAACCCGCTCACGGTTACAAGTGGAACCAACGGCTTAAGGAACCGCTAACCGTACCCTGGTCGGCGAGGGATCGCTGCGCCACCCCATTCACCTTGGGCGCGAAAGCTTCGCGGGAGAGGCGTGAACGCCGGCCGCTACTTCGGCCGCCCCGAGAAGCCCGCCGCCGTGCGCAGGGCGTCGGCGTCCAGCAGCTTGCCGTCCAGCATCACCACGCGGGTGTGGCGCAGGTCGCCGATGTGCGCCTGCGGGTCGCCCTCGACGAGCGCCAGGTCGGCGGTCTTGCCGACCTTGATGGAGCCCGTCTTGCCGTCCACGCCCAGCAGGCGCGCCGGCACGATGGTGGCGGCCGCCAGGGCCTCGGCCGGGGTGAAGCCGGCTTCCTCGTAGATCTCCAGCTCGTGGATCAGTTCGATGCCGCTGCCGTCGGTGCCGGCGACGATGGGGATGCCCGCCTTGTGCATCTTGCCCAGGAGCCCGACCATCTTCGCCCAGCTGGCCCGATAGTCCGCCCGCGTCAGGTCCTTCGGCACGGCGAAGCCGCCCGAGCGGAACCCGCGCTCGGTGGCCGGCGGCAGGGTGCCCACGAACGGCGCATAGGAGGGATCGAGGTCGCCGTTGTCCGGCACATAGAGGCTCTCGAAGGCCACCATGGTCGGGTCGGAGTAGATGTGCTTCTTGGCCATGGTCCCGACGATCAGGTTCATGGCCGGGCCGTTCAGGTCCACGTCCTTGCCGAACCGCCCCGGCCCCTCGAAGCGGGCGATGCCGTTGTCGACGGGCAGCATGGAGTCCGGCGCGGCCTGCATGATCACCCAGTTGATGTGGGTCACCTCGTCGTAGCCGTCGGCGATGGCTTGCGTGGTGCGGATGCCGGCCGGGATGTGGCCGTGGACGTGGAGCCCCAGCTTGTGCGCCTCGGCGGTGGCCGCCGGCAGCCAGGCGGGGTTGAACGTCCCGTAGAACTTCACCCCGGTGAAGCCGTTGGCCTTGGCCTTGTCGACGAGCGCGATGGCCTCGGCCTGGCTCGTCGCGACATTGGCCACCTGGGCCGTATAGGGCCCCTTCCCGTCGATCAGCGACGACGGATAGACGTGCGGGAACAACAGCTTGCCGGCCGCGGCGCGGGTGCGCCGGTCGATGGTGAAGGCGTCGTTGTTGCCGGGATCGCGCACCGAGGTGACCCCCAGCGAGAGCTCCTGCGGACCGGTGTAGTCATCGCCCACGTGCATGTGGCAGTCCCACAGCCCGGGCACCAGCGTCTTGCCGCGGCCGTCGATCACCTGCGCGCCCTTGGGCGCCTTCACCGTCGCCGAGGGGCCGGCGGCGACGATCTTGCCGCCCTCCACCACCACCGTCTGGTCGGCGAGGAAGCGAAGCCCGTCGGCATCGAAGGTTTCGACGTTGGTGAAGGCCACCGCGCCGGCCGGGACCTTGACCAGGGCCTGGTAGAGCTTGGGCGCCTGGGCCGCCATGGCCGCGGCCTGCGCGGCGTTCATCTTCGCCAGCTCGCCGGCGTAGGCCTCCGGCAGCCAGGCGATGATCCCGGTGGCCCCGAAGAACTTGTCGTGCGCGTCCGCCCACACAGGGAACGGCGAAGGCCCGATCCCGCTGATCGCCCAAAGGCTGACGGTCTGCTTGTCCGCCCCCTGGCCGACCTCCAGGGTGGTCAGCTTCTCGGCGCTGGCCTTGCCGCCCGGCAGCAGGGCGAGCGTCTTGGTCGGGCTCGCCAGCAGCCGTTCCAGGAACCAGGCGTTGGTGTCGATGGGCCCGCCCTGCGAGGCGTAGAAGGCCGGCTGCGCATAGGCCGCCTTGCCGGCGTCGACGGGGCTCTTCCAGCTGGCCGTCCCGCCGTTGACGGTGAAGGTCTCGCCGGCGTCCCCCTGCGGCGTCGAGCCGTGGATCGCGATGGAGGCCGGCATGCCGTCGGCGCCGGCCTTGCCGACATAGTCGGTGTCGAAGGCCTGGCCGCGCAGGTTCCAGGTCTCGCGCGCCATGCGGCTCCCGTCCGGCGTCACCCAGCTCCAGCTGTCGCCGTGCTTGCCGCCGGTGGATTCGATGATGAAGTGCGTCGCGCCCGGCGGCGGCTTGGCGAGGTCGGCGGCGGGCGTCTGCGAAAGCGCGGAGGTGGCGAAGAGCGCGGCGAGACCCGCGATGACGAAGGTGGCGCGCATGGTGGTTGGATCCTGAAGCCTTGCCCAGCCCCGCGTGGGCGCGCGCAGTCTCGGGGCGGGCGCCGCGACCGGCAAGACCCTAGTCGCGCGCCGCGGGTTAAGTCGCCGCAATCCGCCGGGCCAAGATCCCGCCGCGCCATTGCGCAACTTCGCGGAGTCCCTCTTCTTTAGGATCCTCCCCCAGGGCGAAGCCCGGTTGAGGGGGAGGTGTCTCGAAGCGAAGCGAGAGACGGAGGGGGTTCAAGCCCACTCCGCGCGCCGCCGCGAACAGACCTGCCTCAGTCTCCGAGTTGCAGATGGCCCACGATGGTGCGCACCGCCGCATCCACGTCGCGAAGGACCAGCGAGGCCGGCAGCCTGAGGGTCGCGATCCCCTGCGCCGCCAGCCAGGCGTCCCGCCGGTCGTCACGCTCCGGGCGATCTTCCGTTCCGTGAGTAGCGCCATCGACCTCGACGGCCAGCTTCGCCGCGTCGCAGTAGAAGTCGAGGATGTAGGGCCCGATGGGATGCGGCTTGCGGAAGTGCAGTCGGTCCACCGCGCCGCCCTTGAGCGCCTTCCAAAGCAACACCTCGGGCAGGCTCATGCTCCGCCTGAGCGCCTTGGCGCGATCCTTGGTGATCCGCGAGCCGTCCATGGTTCGAACATAGCAGGAACATTGTCGAAGTCGAACGCCCGTGAGACGGATAGGACGGTGGGCTGCAACCCCCTCCGGCCCTGCGGGCCACCTCCCCCTCAATCGGGCTTCGCCCTGGGGGAGGATCTTGGGAGTTGGTTGCCGAGCTTCGGGGAGTCCGCCTACCGTCATCCTTCGGTGAACCGCTTGGGGGGCGGCATGGACATCCACAAGCCCAAGCCCTGGCACGGCGTCCGCGAGTTCCTGAAGGAATACCTGATCATCGTCATCGGCGTGCTGACCGCGCTGGCCGGTGAACAGGCCGTGGAGGGGCTCCACCGCGCCGAGCAGGCGAGGCTGGCCGAACGGGCCATGCGGCTCGAGCTCGCCGCCGACGACGGGCCGCAGGCCTATGGCCGGGCGCTGGTCGCCCGCTGTTTCGACAAGCGGATCGCGCAGATCCATGACGGGGCCTTCGCCGCGCCGACCGACCAGTTACGCCAGTGGACCGCCGCCTATCTCCCGCCCTTCAGGACCTGGGACAGCGAGGCGTGGAAGGCCGTCGTCTCGTCGGATGTGGCGAATTTCATGGGCGCGGAGCGGCTTGTCGACTGGTCGGCGGCCTACCGGATCGTGCCGGGCGTGAGTGACGCGAACGCCCACGAATCCGAGCTGGCCGCGGAGCTGCGCAGCGCCCTGCCGCCCTCGGGGGAAGCCACCGCCGCGGATCGTCAGAACGTCCGGCGCCTGGCGGGGCTGCTGCGGTTCTCGAACGACCGGCTGGCGAGGGGATCTCAGCTGCTGCTGGCGCGGACGCGGCCGCTGGAGGCCACCTTGCCCGTCGCCACCCAGCAGGCGCTGCTGAGCCGGGCGCGCGCACTCTACGGGGATTGCGTCGTCGCCCCCAATCTCGCCGCGCCGCCGGCCGCACAGGACCTTTCGGCGAACCTGCGGGGCATCGATCACTGACGACCCGTTGCCGACCTGCGGAGAGTCCGCTTACCGTCACCCTTCAGTGAACCGCTGGGGGGCGGCATGGACATCCACAAGCCCAAGCCCTGGCATGGCCTGCGCGAGTTCCTGAAGGAATACGCGATCATCGTCGTGGGCGTGCTGACGGCGCTCGGCGCCGAGCAGGCGGTGGAGGCGCTGCACTGGGGCCATCAGGCGCAGACCGGAGAGGTGGCGCTCAAGGCCGCGTTCGTCCACGAGGCGGGCAATGCGGCCGAGCGGCTGGCGTTGGACGGCTGCATCAGGCAACGGCTCGCCGTCCTGTCCGGCGTCGTGCAGCGGGCGACTGAAGATGGGCGCCTGCCGCCGCTGGGCGCCGTCGGCAATCCACCCTATTCGCCCTGGACGGTCGGCGCGTGGGACGCCCTTGTGGCGAGCCAGACGGTCCTGCACCTGCCTCGCGATAAGATGATCGCCTACATCAAGGTGGTCACCACGACCAAGTACCTGAGCGGCCTCAGCGACGAGGAAAAAGCCCAGTGGACGATCCTGGCCACCATGAGCGGCCCCGGACGCCGCCTGAGCGATGCGGAGGCCGAGCAGTTGCGCATCGCCCTGGCCCAGGCCGCCGCCTCCAACAGCAGCATGCACCGGGTCAGCGCAAACCTGGCTGACGCCCTGAGCGCCACCGGCCTGGTCAGCGCCTCCGACTTCGCCCAAGCCGCCAAGGCCGCCGCAACCGGCCAATCCAAAGACCCCGTCTGCGGCCCCATGGGCGCCTAGGAAAACGACACATGGACATCCACAAACCAAAGCCCTGGCACGGCTGGCGCGAGTTCCTCAAGGAGGTCGGGACCATCGTGCTGGGCGTGCTGATCGCCATCGGCGCGGAGCAGACCGTCGAGGCGCTGCACCACCGCGACATCGTCCGCCACGGAGAAGAGGCGCTGGGCGACAACTTCGCCCGCTTCGTCGAGTACAAGGCCGCGCTGGACCAGGAGGCGCCTTGCATGGCCGCCCGGGTCGCCGAGCTCCGCGCGGTCATCGACCAGGCCGCGGTCAAGCGGCGCCTCCCCGGCATCGGCCCGATCCCGCAGCCCTATCCGCGTCCCTGGCAGATCGACACCTGGGACGCCATGGTGTCCTCGCAGGCGGCCGCCTACCTGCCGAAGGATCGCAGCGTCCTCTATTCGCGCATCGCGATGTCCGGTCGCGACCTCTACCAGGACGCCACCGCGGAATGGTCCGAGTGGGGCGCGTTGCGCAGCCTGTCCGGCCCGTCGCGTCCATTCGGGGAGGCGGAGGAAGCTGCGGCCCGCGAGACGCTCGCGCGGGCGGCCGCCCAGGCGGCGCTGGTGCGCTTCATCGCCGGCCACACGGTCGGCCGTATTCAAGGCACGGGCTTGCTCGACCGCACCGCCTTCGATGCCGCGATCAGCCGAGGCCTGAACACCACGACCAACGCTCCCATGTGCCAGGCGATCGCTGTCGACGCGCGCTGAGCGGATGCAGCCGCGTGTGCCCGCCGTCCCGAAATGGGCTAAGACCCCGACCATGCGCGTTAGGCCGGCTCTGTATCGGCTCCTTCAGGCCGTGACCCTCTGCATTTTCCTCGCGATGATCGGCATTGTCGCTTTCGGCGCGGTCGAGTTGGTCAAGCTGTCCCGCTGCCTGCACCGTGACTGCGGCCTGTGATTTCACCGCCGGCGTCACCTGGACCCGGATAGCTTTCGGAAGGCGCCGCTGAGCGGCTCCGTCGCTACTGGCCGGATGCGCCGTTGCGGGCCGACAGGCGCGCCAGCATGCGCTCCGGGCTCGGCATATTGAGGATGGTCCCGTCCGGTCCGCGGGCCTGTCCGGGTTTGAGGTCAGGAGGACAGCGTCCCAGGCGGACCGTGCGGCTGTCGCGCACCGTGGTCTTCGGTGCCCCGGTGTCGGGATCGAAGCCATAGGTCTCGGTGTGGGTGCGCATGTCCTGCAGCGTCCCGTCGGAGATGCGGTGATACGACCGCGCGGCGCCGGCGGCGCGGTCACAGGTCATTTCGGCGTGGGTCGAGCCGTCCGTCCGGCGCTGGAAGCTGTGGGTGCAGCCGACCAGCAGCGCCTTCGGCTTGCCGTCGGGGACGCGCGCCTTCGCGGCGGCCAGGAAGCGTTGCATCGTCGCCGGGTCCACGCAGGACTCGATGGTGAAGGGATGCTCGCCGGTGACCGTCATCCGCTGCAGATAGGGCTCGGACGACGGGCTTTTCGGGGCGCAGGCCGCAGCCCCGAACAAGGCCCAGGCGATCGCCACGCCGCCCAAGGTCATCCGCCGCATCGCCTATTCGCCCCCCGGCGCGGTCATGCTTCCGCAAGGTCATTGCGGCCCCGATCGCGCCCAAGGTCAAGCCGCCAGCGACCCCTGGGACCACGCGCCTTGCAGGAGGGCGCGGAGCCTAGGCCTTGATCTTCCAGCGGGCATATTGCTCGTCGATGCGCGGCGCGAGCAGGCGGGCGGAAGCGGCGTCCTTCTCGGCGCTTTCCTCCTTGCCCATCTTCCGTTCGATGGCGGCGCGCAGGTACAGCGAGGCGGCCAGCGTCGGGTTGCGGTCCAGGGCGGCGTCGACGTCGGCCAAGGCCTCGCTCAACCGGTTCAGGCGGAAATAGACCATGGCGCGGCTGTCCAGCACCCCGGTGTTGTTCTCGGTCAGTTCGATCGCGCGCGTGCAGTCCTGCAAGGCGCTCTCGAGCTGCACAGCGAGCGTCCCCTTGATCCAGCAGCGCTCGTTGAGGAACTGGGCGTTGGCGGACTTGACCGCGATGGCCCTGTCGATGGCGGAGAGGGCGCCGTCGGCGTCGCCGGCCTGGGCCAGGAGCTGGGCCTTGGCCACTTCCCAATCCGGCTTGTCCTCGTCCGCGTCTTGGAGGTGCCGGTCGATCGGCGACAGGGCCTCGTCCTTGCGGCCGGCGTCGATCTGCAACAGGCCCAATCGCGTGAGGGCGACCTTGGAGGCGGGATCGAGGCCCAGAACGGCCTGGAAGTCCGCCGCGGCCTTGTCCTTCTGTCCCAGGGCCTCCAGCAGGTTGGCGCGGCGGATCAGCGTGGCCGCGCTTCCGTCCAGCGACACCGCCTTGTCGAGATCGGCCAGCGCCAGGTCCCACTGGAAGCTGCTTTCGTAGAACGCGGCGCGATTGACATATCGCGCGGCGTCGTCCGGCTTCACGCCGATGATGGTGGCGTGCAGCGCGGCCAGGCGGTCGAGCTTGTGGGCGCGCACGGCGGCCGGGATCTGCAGATAGGGCGGCGCGTAGTCGGGGGTCGTCGCGAGGCGGAGGGTGCGGCCCTGCGCGGCGGAGAGCTTCGCACGGGCGGCGGGAAGCTGGGCGGCGGGCAACTCCTCCCCGACGCTGGTGCTGCGTTCCTCTATGGTCAGCAGGTCCCCGGCAAGTGTCGTCTTGCGGACGTAGTGTCGGCCGGCGACGTCGAGGTCCAGGTCGCCGTCGCCCTCCAGCGCGATCCCGCGGCCGCCGTCAGGCAGGCGAAAATGCGTGACGACCACCGTGTGGCTCGCCTCGCCCAAGGCGACCGGGATATCCTTCCACGCCGGCCTGGCGCGGTCGGCGTTCAGGCGGATGGCCGACAGGGTGCTCGCCGGCCGCAAGCGATAGACATGGTCCTGCCGCCGCCAGCCCGGCCGGGCGATGCCGGTGACCGAGATCGTGACGGTCCCGGCGTCCGCGTCGAAGTCGAACTTCTGCGTCGCGGCCACGGCGTTCGGTCCCGCGGCGCCGCCGAGGCTGGCCTGGGCCACCGCCAACAGCTTCTCGTTGTCCAACTGCGAGACCACCGCGTGCATCGCATCGGCCGCGGCGCCGTGCATGACGACGGTCGCGGTGAACGGAGCGCCGACGCCGAGCGCGGCGCTCTCATCGATATCGACGGTGGTGGTCAGGGTGGGCCGGGCGGGCGCCTTGGCCGGGAGCTGCAGCAGCGCCGCGCCGCCTTCCCGCACCGGCAGGACCGAATGGAAGGGGGGCGGGTCGCCCATGTCCTCCTGCCGGCTGCCCCGGCCGGTGCCGTCGAGCCACAAGTCCTCCCCGGCGACCTTGGCGTGCACGAAGATGTGGTTGAAGGCCTCCGGAGCCGGCAGGCGGACCACGACCAGATCGCCCTGGCCGATGTTGGCCAAGACCGGCTCGGCCTCGACATCGAGCGCGTGCAGCAGGGCCAGCAGGAGCAGCGTCTTGGCCTTGCAGTCGCCATAGCCGGCCGCCCAGGTCCGCTCCGGCGACTGCGGCACATAGTTCCCGCCATTCATGCCGTTGGCGAAATAGCGGACCCGGTCCTGCACCAGCGACAGGGCGGCGGCGACCCGCCGGCGCGGATCGCGCTCACGGGCCCGGATCTTGGCCACTTCCTGCGCCAGGGTCGATCCCGGCGCGATCAATCCCTTTGTCTCATAGAGCGGGGCGAAGACCGCCGACACCGCGGGCCAGTCGGTGAAACTCGCCGCCTCCATGGCCGGGATCGGCTGGTAGCGCCTGGGCGCGTCGCCCGGCATGTCGGGCTGCTTCGGAGCGGGCAGGGTGAAACTGAGCTCGTGCCAGCCGCCGGCTTCGCTTTCCGTCGCCTTCAGTCCGGTTTGATAGCCCTTCCACTGGATGTGCGAGCCGGTGGGCCACAGCAGCCGCGCCCGCGCGAAGTCGACCTTGAACGGCTCGGCCATGGTCAGCGAGTTCGCCTGCACGCCCCCTTTCAGAGCCGGGTCCTTGACCTGCTCGGAATAGGCGATGTCCAGCACGTCGCCGACCCTGAGGCCCTCGACCTGCAGCGTGGCCGTGAGCACGCCGTTCATCTCCAGCGCCTCGAGACCCTGCTCGCGCCGGATGACGTCGAACTTCTGGCCCGCCTTCAGGACGTCGATGTGCTGGCCGTCCCGCACGATGTCGACCCGGTGAACGATCAGGTCGCCGTGGAAGGGCTGCCAATTGAGCTTGATCGTGCCCAGGCGCGCCAACGCGTCGGCCGAGATCGCGCGCGTACCGAGCTCGCGATAGTTCCACACCGTGCCGTCGGCGATGCGCGTCTGCTGGTCGATCACCGCGAAAAGCGGCAAGCCCACGCCCTGTTTGATCGGCGGCGCGGCCAGCACCCATGCCGGCGCCGGCTCGTAGCGGGGCGTGTCCGAAGCCCACGCGGGCGTCGCCACGCCGGCAAGCAAGAGCAATCCAAGTCCCAGACGCAACGCCACCCCCCTCGTGGACCCACACGCGGCCTGCGGTGAGCCTCCATCACACTATGGCGCCCGCATAACCGCAGCATTTCAGGCTCGTCGCCCGGCCGCCGAGGTGCTTGCCACAGACGGCCTGACCCGGCTGGGCCGCTGGCCCAGCGCGGGCGAGCGCGGCCTCAGTCCATGTTGAAGACGCAGATCTTGTTGCCGTCCGGGTCGCGGAAATAGGCTCCGTAGAAGGTCGGCATCCGCTGGCCGGGCGGGCCGTCGCAGACGCCCCCGGCGGCCAGCGCCGCGGCGTGGGCGGCGTCCACCTGCGCCTTGGTGGCGGCCGGCAGGCCGAACATCGAGCCGTTGCCGGCGGTGGCCGGCTGCTCGTCATAGGGCTTGGAGATGGCGATCATCCCCGGGGTTTCCTTCGAGCCGTAGAATTGCATCCGCTCGCCGTTGGCGAAGGTCCGCCGGCCGCCCAGCGGCCCGAGCACCGCGTCATAGAAGGTCTTCGCCCGCTCCAGGTCGTTGGTGCCGATAGTCGCATAGCCGATCATGGCGCTTCCCCTGTTTGACCAGGCTCCCAGTCTAAGCCGCCTGACCCGGGGCTCGGCAAGCCCGCGTGGACGAAAGCCGCGATCTGTCGTCAACTCTTCGCAAGTTGGACGAGGCGTGGGGCGCGGACATGCGGGCGCGGCGGAAGATCCTGATCGGCGCGGCCGCCTGGGCCAGCCTGGCGGGCGCCGCCGTCGCCCAGCCCGGGTCGGTCCCGTCGACCGCCGTGAAGCGCGAGGCCTGGGCGGTGGCGGGCCTGGCGGCGCCCGCCCAGCTCGTCGTCGACCACTGGGGCATCCCCCACATCTTCGCCGCCAGCAGCCGCGACGCCTTCTTCCTGCAGGGCTACAACGCCGCGCGTGATCGGCTCTGGCAGATCGACCTTTGGCGCAAGCGCGGGCTTGGCCGCCTCGCCGCCAGCTTCGGCCCGGCCTACGTGGCGCAAGACCGCGCCGCCCGCCTCTTCCTCTACCGCGGCGACATGGCCGCCGAGTGGGCGGCCTACGATCCCGCGGGCCGCGAGGCGGTGGAGGCCTTCACCGCCGGCGTCAACGCCTATGTCGCCGAGGTGCGGGCCGGCAAGCGCCCCCTGCCGCTGGAGTTCAGGCTCTCCGCCAGCCAGCCGGAGACGTGGGGGCCTGAGGACATCCTGCGTATCCGCAGCCATGCGCTGGTCTCCAACGTCGCCTCGGAGGTCGCCCGCGCCCAGGTGGTCTGCGCCGGCGGCCTCGCGGCCGACGCCCTGCGCCGCAAGCTCGATCCGCCGCACACCCCCGTCGTCCCGGCGGGCCTCGACCCCTGCGTCATTCCCGCCGACGTCCTGAAGGACTACCTCCTGGGCACAGGCCCGGTGGACCTCCAGCCGATGACCGCCGGCGGCAAACGGACCGAGGCGGCCCCGCCAATCCCGCCCCAGGTCCAGCTCGCCCAGGCGCTCGACGCCTACCAGAACGAGGGCTCCAACAACTGGGTGATCGCGCCGTCGCGCACCGCCACCGGCCGGCCGATCCTGGCCAACGACCCGCACCGGGCGGTCGGCGCGCCGTCCCTGCGCTACATCGTCCACCTGAACGCGCCCGGCCTGGACATCATCGGCGCCGGCGAACCCGCCCTGCCCGGCGTCTCCTTCGGCCACAACCGGCGGATCGCCTGGGGCCTGACCATCTTCTACATCGATCAGGAGGACCTCTACGTCTACGACACCAACCCCTCCGGCGCCTACCGCTACAAGGGCCGCTGGGAGCCCATGAAGGTGGTCCACGAGACTATCGCCGTGAAGGGCGAGGCGCCCCGCGACGTCGTGCTGAAGTTCACCCGCCATGGGCCGGTGATCGCCGAGACGCCCGACACCGGACATGGGGGCCACGCCTTCGCCATGCGCACGGTCTGGAACCTGCCCGGCGCCTCCGGCTACTTCGGCTCCTCGCGGCTGTGGCGGGCGACCTCCTGGGCGGGCTTCAAGGCCGGCCAGGAGCACTGGGGAACGCCGCCCTTGAACCTGGTGTTCGCCGACACCTCCGGAGACATCGGCTGGTCGGCCGCCGGCCTCACGCCGATCCGTCCCAACTGGGATGGCCTGCTGCCGGTCCCCGGCGACGGGCGCTACGAGTGGGCGGGCCTGCGCCCCGAGGCGGAGCTCCCCGTGGCGCACAACCCGCCGGACGGTTTCTTCGCCACCGCCAACGAGATGAACCTGCCGCCGGGCTACAAGGCGCCGCCCAGCTACGAATGGGCCGACCGCTCGCGGATCACCCGCATCAAGGAGGTGCTGGGCGCGCTCCCCAAGGCGACGCTCGCCGACTCCATGGCCCTGCAGACCGACAGCCACGACGCGCTTTCCCACCGCACCATCGCGCTGCTCGCGCACCTTTCCTCGACAGACCCGGCTGTCGAGAAGGCGCTCGGACTGCTGCGGGCGTGGGACAATGACGAGTCCACCGGCAGCGCCGCGGCGGCGATCTACCAGGTCTGGGTCGGGAGTCACCTGGGCCACACGGTGGTGGGGGCGGTGACGCCGCAGGCCGCCCGCACCCTGGTGGGCTCCGGTCAGCTGGACGCCGTCGTCACCTGGCTGGAGAGCCCCGCCGCCGCCCCAAGCCGCGACGCCCTCCTGCTGGGCAGCCTCGCCGCCGCCGTCGATGACCTGAAGCGCGGCCTCGGCCCCGACATGGCCGGCTGGTCCTGGGGCCGGCTGCACCACGCCGACTTCAAGCCCGCCGCCGCGGTGCTCGCCGACCACCTGCTGGCCGAGCAGATGGGCACAGGCGCCCTGCAGGTCCCGGGCTCGGCCTCCAGCCCCAGGGCCGCCACCTACCGTCCGCTCGACTACACCCAGACGGCCGGCGCCTCGGTGCGCCTGGTCATGGACGTGGGCGCCTGGGACAACTCCGTGGCCATCAACACGCCCGGCCAGTCGGGCGACCCCTTCAGCCCCCACTACCGCGACCTCTTCCCCCTCTGGGCCACCGGCGCCTACGTCCCCCTCGACTTCAGCCGCGCCGCCGTGGACCGCGACGCCGAGCTGGTGGTGAGCCTGACCCCGGGGCGCTAGACCCGCCCGGTCACCGGGATCAGGGCGCCGGTGACCGCGCTGGCCTCGGGGCTCGCCAGGAACAGCATGACCGCGGCCAGCTCCTCCGGCCGCACCCATGCGGCAAAGTCGGCCTTCGGCATGTCGGCGCGGTTGGCCGGCGTGTCGATGATCGAGGGCAGGACGGCGTTGACCGTGACGCCATCGGCCTTCAGCTCTTCGGCGAGGCTCTGTGTCAGGCTGTGCACGCCGGCCTTCGACGCGGCGTAGGGGCCCATGCCCATCGAGGCCTTCAGCGCGGCGTTGGCGCCGACGTTGACGATGCGGCCGGCGTGGCTCTTGCGCAGGTAGGGCGTGGCCGCCCGGCTGGCGTTCGCGGCCGTCTGCACGTTCATCAGGAACAGCCGATGCCAGCCCTCCGCGAGACTGGTCTCCAGAGTGTTCCAGCTGAAGCCGCC
>Ga0207695_10005028_pt1 | contig 17758 bp, 12 predicted proteins | sample KBSC54metaG_FD_184354 | JGI IMG/M metagenome (GOLD analysis project Ga0207695, IMG submission 184354) | Corn rhizosphere microbial communities from Kellogg Biological Station, Michigan, USA - KBS C5-4 metaG (SPAdes) (version 2) | ecosystem: Host-associated > Plants > Roots > Rhizosphere > Soil... | reverse complement strand
GCCGTTCTCTGCGCTCACCAATGGCGCGACGCTCGATCTCGAACGCGTCGAGGTGCTGAAAGGGCCCCAGGGAACGCTGTTCGGCGAGAACGCCACCGGCGGCGCCATCAACTACGTCGCGCGCAAGCCGACGGACGACTTCGAGACGGGTTTCGACGCCAGCTGGGGCCGCTTCAACGACGTCGACGTGGACGGCTATGCGAGCGGCCGTGTGGCGCAGGGCCTCGACATGCGCGTCGCCGCGCGAATCAATGAGAGCGGGGCCTGGCAGAAGGGCTACGCCCAGCAGCAAGGCCAAACGATCGGCGGCAAGGACTTCATCAACGGCCGCGTCTCGCTGCAGTGGAAGCCGAACGACGCGTTCCGCGCCCTGCTCACCCTCAACAGCTGGACGCAGATGGGACAGCTCTACGGCATCGCTGAGCTCAGCCCGCTGGCGCCCTTGTCGCCGTTTATCGCGAATTACCCGCTCGCGCCGAAGAACGACCAGGCGGCCGGCTGGAATTCCTGCGTCAACAACTCGCCGTTCGATCCGATCCAGAACCAGAACCTCGGGACGCTTGCGGTCAACATCAACCCCACGGTGCCGAACGCGCCGCCGGAGTCGATGGGTCCGGGTTCAGTCGTGCAGGCGGGCGGACAGCCGACCAGCTGCGAGCCGGCCAAGAAGGACAACACCTACTTCAGCGCCGCGCTCAGGATGGACTACGACCTGGGCGCCGGCATGACGGTGACCTCGCTCACCTCGATCCAGAGGTTCAGCCGGCACCAGGCGATCGACGGAGCCGGCATCCCGATCCAGGACTACCAGTCGATCCAGCACGGGAAGATCACCAGCTTTTTCCAGGAGTTGCGGGCCGCGGGGAACTTCGGCGGCAAGGGCGCCTGGATCATCGGCGCCAACTACGAGCACGACAAGACCTGGGACCAGTTCCTGCAGAGCTATAACGCCTCGACGGCGAGCCCCACTCTGTTCGCCTTCAACGCGGACCTTGGCGTGGACATCGGCTTCCCACTCGGCCCGACCAAGCCCACCGATCTCCAGACCACCAAGACCTACGCGGCGTTCGCCCACGCCGAGTACCCGATCCTCGATCAGCTGACCGCGACGGCCGGCCTGCGGTACACCAAGGAGGACAAGCTCGGCGGCACCTGCGGCAATGACGGTGGGGACGGCACCTGGGCAATGGTGGCGTTCATCCTCCAGGGCGCCTTCGGCAGCACGTCGCCGAAGCTGTCGCCGGCGGGCACCTGCGCGTCCACGGGACCGGGGCCGACCTTCAACTCGCCCCCGGACGGCGGCCTGTTCTTCGCGAGCCTCAACCAGCACAACGTGTCATGGCAGGTGGGCCTGAACTGGAAGCCTATCCCCGACACCTTGGCCTACGTGAACATCTCCAAGGGGTACAAGGGCGGCTCGTTCCCGACGGTGGCGCTCGCCACCTTCCAGCAGACCCATCCGGTCGTGCAGGAATCGCTGCTCTCCTACGAGGTCGGCGTGAAATCCGCGCTCCTCGACAAGACGCTGCAGGCCAATGCGGCGGTGTTCTACTACGACTACAAGGACAAGCAGATCCTGGGCGCGGTCAGCGATCCGCTGTTTGGCGCCCTGCCCTCGCTGGTCAATGTGCCGAAGTCGCACGTGGTCGGCTTCGAGGTGTCGGCGACCTATGCGCCCGACTGGCTGAAGGGGCTCACGGTCACGCCGGCCGTCAGCTACCAGTACAGCAAGATCGACAGTTCGAACCGGAACACCTGCGCTCCGCCGCCGGCCCAGTCGGACCCGACCCTGCCGGGCCTCATCACCTGCATCCCGGGCCACTACTACAACTTCGACGCCTACAACGAGTACGCCGACTTCACCGGCGAGCACTTCCCCTCCGCCCCCACGTGGCAGGGGTCGATCGACGCCCAGTACGAATGGCTGTTCAGAGACGACACGCGGGCGTTCGTCGGCGCGACGGCGAACTTCGTTTCCGACACCAACACCTTCTTCGTGAACCGCACGCCGATTCCGGCCTTCAAGAACGCCGGCGTCTCGGGCGTGTTGCCGGTCTTTGGCGGCTATGTGACCTGTGCGGGCGGGCCCTCGCCGACGCCCGTCGGACCCTGCCCGACCAACCATCCCAACGACCCGCTGAAGGTGCCGGGTTACGTGCTGCTCGACCTCCGCGCGGGGGTGATACGCGGGCCGTGGCTCGCCCAGATCTGGGGCCGGAACATCCTCGACAAGTACTACTGGACGGCTGCCGATCACGTGAACGACGTGCTGCTCCGCTACACGGGCTATCCGGCCACCTACGGCGTAACCGTGAGCTACCGCTTCAAGTAGGGATCATTGCGGCTTGCTTCCCCGGCCGCACGGCGGCCCCGCGACGGTGGGGCCGCTCCTTTTTGCGGCTCATGAGCCTTCGGAGAGAATGTCGATCGCCACGTCCGCGAGGTGGGGCGCGCCGTTGACCGCCTCTCGCTGGCTGGCGGCGATGCCGGCGAGGACCCGGCGGTAGACTCCTTGCGAGATCGACGCCAGCCGGAAGACAGAGAAGGCGAGATAGAAGGGCCAGTCGTGCACGCCCTGGCGGCCTGTCCGACGACAATAGGCCGCGATATAGGCCTCCTCTATCGGGATCCCGCTGGTCGCGAAGTCGACGCCCTGCAGACTGCCCCAGGCGGGGCTGTCCGAACGCCAGAGGAAGCAGTTGTAGGCCAGGTCCGCCAGAGGATGGCCCAGGGTCGAGAGCTCCCAGTCGAGAACCGCGATCAGCCTCGGCTCGGTCGGGTGGAACATCACGTTCTCGAGCCGGTAGTCGCCATGGGCGATCGTCACCGCGTCGTCGTCAGGCATGCGCCCCGGCAGCTCGGCGATCAGCCGCTCCATCGCCGGGATCGCCTCGGTTTCGGCGTCCCGGTACTGCTTCGTCCAGCGGGCGATCTGGCGCTGGAAGTAGCCGCCCGGCCGGCCATAGTCCGAAAGCCCCACGGCCGCGTAGTCCACCTGGTGAAGCTTGGCCAAGGTGGCGTTGAGCTGGTCATAGATCTCAGCCCTCTCCGCCGGCGGGAGGCCGGGCAGCGCTGCATCGCGGAAGATGCGGCCCTCCAGGAAATCCATCACGTAGAACGGCGTGCCGATCACCTCCGGATCCTCGCAGAGCACGCGCATGCGGGGCACGGGCACTTCGGTCTGGGCGAGGGCGCTCATCACACGGAATTCGCGTTCGACCTGGTGAGCGCTGGCGAGCAGCTGACCCGGCGGCTTCTTGCGAAGGACATAGCGGCGCGGACCCGCGCGGGTCTCGGACGTCAGGAGGAAGGTGGGGTTCGAGGCGCCGCCCTGGAACTGGCGCACCTCCAGATGCTGGCCGAAGTCGTCGATCGCCCGGCGGAGATAGGCCTCCAGCCGGCCCACATCGAACCGGTGGGCCGGGGCGACGTCTCCAAGACGGCCGGCCTCAGGCATGTCCTGGCTGCAGCATGGCCGCCTGGCTCTGCAGGATGCGCGCTTCGAGCGGACCGCGCCAGTCGGGCGAAGCCGCCCCCTTCAGGATCAGGGCATAGGCGTGGCGAATGGCGGGCCCGAGCTGGTCGTGGTTCAACTCCCCCGTCACCCAGTCGAGCATGGTGGCGCCGAAGCTGCGGTCGAGGGCCTTGAACAGAAGCCGGGTGTCCACCTCGGGCGCGATCACGCCGGCCTTGGCCGCGTCGTTGACCAGGCCCTCCCAGAAAGCCGCCCGCCTTGAGTTGAAGATCTGCGAGCGGAATTCGTCGGACGGATCGAACAGGGCCGCCCAGATGGTCCGATAGAATTCCGGGTCGGCCACGTAGAAGTCGATACAGATGTCGAGCGCGCCGAACAGCCTCTCAAGAGGATCGATGGCGCGCAGCTGATTGAACCTGTCTAGGTACTCGCGGATGTCGTCGAGGACAGAGAGCAGGATGGCGCGCTTGGAGCCGAACAGGTTGTAGGGGGTGGCCAGGCTCACCCCGGCCCGGGCGGCCAGCGCCCGCATCGACAGCCCGGCGTTTCCTGTCTCACGGATAAGGTCGCGGGCCGCATGGATGATGCGCCGGCGGCGCTCGGCCTTGCCGGCTTCTCTTCGACTGACCGGCGTCTCCGCAGCGCTCTCCACCCTCATCTCGCCCCACCCCTCAAATCACGCGACTGTCCCCCGACGACCTATAACAGCCGCCCTCCGAGGGCGCAGCCCGCGCCTCGTCCCATCACGCCGGGGCCAGCCTGGCGAGCATCTCCTCGCGCAACTGGGGCTTGAGCGTCTTGCCGCTGGCGTTGCGCGGGAACTCCTCGATGCGCACCTCGATCCGCACCGGGACCTTGTGGGCCGGCAGCAGCCGTCCGGCGTGGGCGATCAGGTCGGCTTCGTCAATCTCGGCGCCCGGCTTCAGCTGCACAACCGCGCCCACCTCCTCGCCCCAGATGCGGTGCGGCAGGCCGATCACCGCCGCGTCGATGACCGCCGGATGGGCGACCAGCACGTCCTCGATCTCCACGCAGTAGATGTTCTCGCCGCCGCGGATCAGCATGTCCTTCACCCGGTCGAGGACGTAGACGAAGCCCTCCTCGTCGCGCCGGCCGATGTCGCCGGTGTGGTACCAGCCGTCGGTGAAGGCCGCGGCCGAGGCCTCGGGCTTGTTCCAGTAGCCCATCACGATATGGGGCCCATGGATCCAGATCTCGCCCACATCGCCGATCGGGACCTCGCCGCCGTCCGGATCGGCGATCTTGATGTCGCAGCACGGGACCGGGAGGCCCACGCTGTCGGGCCGGTTGAGGTAGTCCTCGGCGCTGTTGCTGGTGGAGACCGAGGAGGTCTCGGTCGCGCCGTATCCCTGCCCCGGTGGAATGTGCGGGAAGAGCTTGGCGAATTTGAGCGTGAGCTCAGGCGCCACCGCCGCGCCGCCGTAGCCGTATGAGTCCAGGCTGGAGAGGTCGCGCTTGTCGAAGTCGGGGCTCTCCAGAACCTGCCAGACCATGGCGGGGACCCCGGTCGTGCCGTTCACCCGCTCGGTCTCGATCAGCTCCAGGAACCGCTCAGGGTTCCACTTGTACATCAGGACGAGCTTGCCGCCGGAGGCGACGGTCGGGACCAGCATCGAGTTGCAGCCGGTCACGTGGAAGAGCGGCACGGGGAGCAGGTTGACCCGCTGCGGCGCGTTCGGATCCGGAACGGGAAGAAGGTCGCCTCGGCGGATCGCGGCCCGAGCGCCGGAGAAGCCCAGGCTGACGAGGTTGGTCAGAACGTTGCGGTGGGTGCCGAGCGCGCCCTTGGGCTTGCCGGTGGTGCCGGAGGTGTAGAGGATGGTGGCGTCGTCGTCGGGCTGCAGCCCGGGATCCGGCGGCGGATTGTCAGCCAGATCGCGATAGGCGTCGGGGCGCCCGATCAGCGCATCCAGGGGAATGGCGTCGGCGACCAGGTCGTCCGGCGCGCGAACGGAGACCAGCGCCTCGAGCTGAACTTCGCCAAGGTGCGGGGCGAGCCGCTCCAGCCGTTCGCCGTCGACGATCGCAACCTTCGCGCCGGAGTCCTGGATGCCGTAGACGAGGTCGGGCCCCAGTCCCCAGGCGTTCAGCGGGGTGGCCACGCCGCCGATCGACTGCACCGCCCAGAAGGCCACAGACCACTCCGGCAGGTTGCGCATCGCGATCACGACGCGCTCGCCCTTCCTCACGCCGAAGCGCTCGGAGAGGATCCGACCCAGAGCGCCGGCGGCGCGGAAGTGCTCGGCGTAGGTCTGCCGTTCGCCCTCGTAGACGATGAATTCCCGCTCGCCCCACGACCGGCCGAGGTCGAACACCTGCCGCAGGCTGGACAGCGCGTTCTTATAGGCGCGCACGCGCCGGCCGCGGACGGTGATCTCCTCCATTTCGAACGGAGCTCCCGGCGCGGTCAGGATCCGATAGGTCTCCTCAATGCTCACCGCCGGCCAACGCCGATCTGCGCCCGCGCTCATGGATTCCTCCCGCATCTGAAGCTCCCGCGGAAGGTTTCCAGATTTTTGAAACCCGTTCAACAGAACGGCGTCGACTTTCGCCCCGAACGCCACGAAGCGCCGCCTTGACGGACGACGTCTTAGTTATAACAAGTAATGAAAATAGCCTCAGCAGGGAGGTCGCCCGATGGACTTCGAGGTGGTCACGGAAGGTCTGGCGTTTCCGGAGGGACCCGTCGCCATGGTGGACGGCTCGGTGGTGCTTGTGGAGATCAAGCGGCAGACGCTGACCCGCGTGCGGCCCGACGGCCGGCAGGAAGTCATCGCCGAGCTGGGCGGCGGCCCGAACGGCGCGGCGCTCGGCCCCGACGGCGCCGTCTACGTCTGCAACAACGGCGGCTTCGAGTGGATGGAAGCCGAAGGCCTGACCCTGCCGCACGGCACGCCCCACGACTACAAGACCGGATCGATCCAGCGCGTGGACCTCGACACGGGCGAGGCGACGACCCTCTACGACAGCTGCGACGGACGGCCGCTGCGTGGCCCGAACGACATCGTCTTCGACAAGGCGGGCGGCTTCTGGTTCACCGATCTCGGCAAGTCCGACGGCGACCGAATGCAAATGGGCCACCTGCTCTACGCCAAGCCCGACGGCTCGATGATCAAGCGGGTCCGCGAGGGCATGGTCACCCCGAACGGCGTCGGCCTCTCGCCCGATGAGAAGACTGTCTATGTGGCCGAGACACACACCAGCCGGGTCTGGGCCTTCAACATCATCGGCGAGGGCGAGATCGAAGCGCCCGCGAACCTGTTCGCGGCCGGCAAGGTGCTGGGCCCGCTGCCGGGCTATCAGATGCTCGACAGCCTCGCGGTGGAGGCGGGCGGCAAGGTGTGCTGCGCGACCCTGGTGAACGGCGGCATCACCGCCTTCGATCCGGCGGGCGGCTTCGAGCACACCGCCTTCCCGGATCCGCTGGTCACCAACATCTGCTTCGGCGGGCCCGACATGCAGACGGCCTGGATCACCGCCTCGGGGACCGGCAGACTGCTCAAGTGCCGCTGGCCGAGGCCTGGCCTGAGTCTGAACTTCCAGCGTCTGGCCGGCGAAACGACTGAGGCTCCCCGAGCGCAAGCTCTCCTACAGTGATGCGCTCGCGCAGCTCGCGCTTCAGCACCTTGCCGGATGCGTTCCTCGGAAGCGCCTCTATGAAGACCACGTGGCGGGGCTTCTTGTAGCTGGCGATCCGCTCACGGCAGAAGGCGATCAGCTCGTCCGCGCTGGCCTCGGTTCTCAGGCAGACGACAGCGACGACCTTCTCGCCCCACTTGGGGTCCGGCGCGCCAATGACAGCGGCCTCGACGACCGCGGGATGCTGATAGAGGACCTCCTCGACCTCCCGGGGATAGACGTTCTCGCCGCCGGTCAGGATCATGTCCTTCTTGCGATCGACGATATAGAGGTAGCCATCAGCATCCCAGCGGCCGACGTCGCCGGAGCGGAACCAGCCGCCCGCGAAGAACGAGGACCGGGTCGCCTCCGGATTGCGCCAGTAGCCCATCAGCACCTGATCGCCCTTCACGACGATCTCCCCGGGCGTATCGGCGGGCGCGTCGCGGCCCTCGTCATCGACAACACGCACCCGGGCGAGGGGCATCTGGCGGCCCACGGAGCGGAGGATGTCCAGCCCCTGATCGGCCGCGCGGTCGTGGTCGGCCGGGCTCAGGAACATCACATTGCCGGAGAGCTCCGTCATCCCGAAGCCGGTGGAGAAAGCGACGCCCGGCCAGCGGCCGCGGGCGCGCCTCAGCACCTCGGCGGGCATGGCTGAGGCGCCGTAGCCGATGCGCCGGAGGCTCGAGATGTCGTAGCGGTCCGCCACCGGGTTCTCGAGCAGCATGGCGATCATGGTGGGCGCCATGGCGGTGCTGGTGACACGGTGGCGTTCGATGTTCGCCAGCAGCGTCTCGATGTCGAAGCTGCGGAGCAGGACCACCGGATAGGTCCGCAGATGGTACATAGGCATGACGTAGCCGGCGACGTGGAACAGCGGGAAGGTGAAGAGGCAGACGTCGTCCGGCGCCGCCTCCCAGCTGCACATGCTGTTGGTGATGGCCGCCATGATGTTCCGGTGCGACAGCATCGCGCCCTTCGGAAGGCCGGTCGTGCCCGAGGTGTAGAGGAGCCAGCAGAGCTCATCCTCCTTCGGCCGCCGCAGGGGTTCGGAGGCGGCGCCGGTCGCCAGCAGCGCATCGTATGAGATGGCGTCCTCCGTCTGCTCGCCGATCACCACGATCTGCTCGACGGAGGGGATCTCGCCGCGGATTTCGCGGATCGCCGGCAAGTACCGCCGCTCGACGAACAGCAGACGCGGTTCGCTGTTGCCGATGATGTAGGCGAGCTCCCGGGCGGCCAGCCTATAGTTGAGAAAGACCAAGGCGAGCCCCGCGCCCGGCACGCCGTAGTAGCACTCCACGTATTCCGGGCAGTTCTCCGAGAGGATGGCGACGCGGTCGCCGGGCTCGGTGACCCGGATCAGCGCATTGGAAAGTCGCCAGCAGCGGTCCCGCAACTCGGCGTAGGTCCAGGTGCGGTCCTCTAAGCGGAGGGCGATGACATCGGGCGCGTGATGGGCGGCGATGGCCGGAACGTCGCTGAGCAGCATACGGGCCTCCCAGTTGGCCCAACAAGTTTATAACGCGATCTATCTTTTGCGGAAGTCGAACTCGGCCATGAGCAATCTCAGGCCGCCAGTCAGGATTCGACGCGGCTGGAGACCGTTTGCGAGGTGGCAGGCCCCACCGCCGCCTTGTTCCGGTCGACGGCGCTCCGAAAACGAGGAGCGCCCGCCGGTGGCGGGCGCCAAACTTTCGATCTGGGGCTTCGGTCTCAGCGGGCGCTGAGGACGATCAGGCCGGAGTCGGCGAAACCTCTCGCGCGCTCGATCTGAGCGAACTGAACCATCGCCTTGGACGACGCGGTGTCGACGCAGAAGGTGTGGTCGGAGAGCGCCAGCTCGTGGTTTCCGACCGCGTTGCTGCACACGACATAGGCCGCGTGGCGAACGTCGCGGTAGACGGTCGACGGGCTCTTTCCGAGGATCGAGATGCGCACCGTCGTCGGCGCCTGCGTCACGGTCACCGGCGCGATCTGCGGCTGGGCGAAGGCAGGAAGCGCCACGGACGCGGCCGCGAACAGGGCGGCGATGGCGAGCGGGCGATGAGCGGCTTGGATCATGGCAATCCTCCTCTAGGGCTCACGCAGGGTAGGTCGCCGAAGCCCGATCCCAATTGCCTATGGTCAAGCCGCGCGTTGATGTTGGGATGCTTGCGGCTCGCCCTTGATCAGTCGGCGAGAGACCTTCGAGGGACGGCCGTCGCGTGGCCCTGACTTTTCGGTCGTCCCGGCAGGTTGGTCCGCCGCTTGCGGCTCGCGCACAGGCGCCGCGCGCTGGGTCTGCGCGTGGGATCCGGGATGGCGGGCGGCGGCGGAAGCTCGGGGTCCGCCGCCGCCTCTTCGAGGCCCGCGCACTTTGGGTGCGGGCGCGCCCGGAAGCCTTCCGGGGCGCCTCCCCCGGGCCTCAAAGGAATCTCGAAAACAGGTCCTCGTCCTCCAGTCGCATGTGCTCGGTGAGATCGTCGTCCAGCTTGCGGCAGGATTCGAGCAGCGCGCGCCACGTGCGGCAGGCGCCGGCGGGGGGCTGATAGTTTCCCGCCAGCTTGCGGAGCGTCGCGAGCTGGCGCTCCACGTCACGGTGGTCGGCCATCATGCGATGGCTGGCGAAGCGCGCGACGGAGCAACCGCCGGCTTCCAGGGTGGGGAACAGCACGAGCTCCTCACGCCGCTGGTGCGCATCCAGATCGTCGAACATCAGCTGGAGGTGGTCGGCCAGGCCATGGGGCGCCTCGGCCACGTCCCGGTGCACGCCTTCGACCTTTCGGGCCAGCGCGATCGCCTGCGGAAATTCCGCGCGATGCACCTCGTGATAGCGCTCGATGATGTGGGCGATCAGCTCGCGGATCTCGCGCGCCTCGTCGGGCGGTGAATGGACCGCGTGCGGACCAAAGTCGCGCAGGAGGGCCCAGGTCTCGAGCATGAGAAGGCTCCTTTGCGCCGCAACCTAGCGTTCTCCCGGCGCGGTCGCCTTGAACGCGGCCCGTCTTCGGCTTGATATCCGACAAGCCCCGCCGCGACCGGGTTCGTTCGCCGACGGCGGGGAATCGCCAAGCCTCGATCTCCCCACAGGAGAGACCGACCATGGCCTTCGACAATCCGCTCGCCAGCGAGATCTGGGCGTCCAAGTACCGATTCAAGGACGCCGCCGGCGGGGGCGACACCAGCGTGGACGAGACCTGGAGCCGGGTGGCCGCAGGGTTGGCGGAGGCCGAAGCTCCGCAGCGCCGGCCGGAGATGCGCCAGCGGTTCCTCGGCGCGCTCACCGACTTCCGGTTCATCCCGGCGGGCCGGATCCTGGCGGGCGTGGGCACGGCGCGCAACGTGACGCTCTTCAACTGCTTCGTCATGGGCGATATCCCCGACGACCTGCCCGGCATCTTCGACCAGGTGCGGGAGGCCGGGCTCACGCTGCAGCAGGGCGGCGGCGTGGGCATGGACTTCTCCTCCATCCGCCCGGCGGGCTGGCCGGTGCGCGGCGTGGCCGCCGACGCCTCCGGGCCGCTCAGCTTCATGGACGTCTGGGATTCCATGTGCCGGACGATCATGTCGGCGGGGCAACGGCGCGGGGCGATGATGGGCTGCCTGCGCATCGACCACCCGGACATCGAGGCCTTCATCGACGCCAAGCGGGACGCCGGCCGGTTCCGCAACTTCAACCTCTCGGTGCTCGTGACCGACGCCTTCATGGCCGCCCTGGACGCTGATGCGGATTGGCCGCTGACGTTCGCCGGCCAGGCGGGGAGGGCGGTCCGGGCGGGCGACCTGTGGCGCCGGCTGATGGAAGCCACGTACGATGCGGCCGAGCCGGGCGTGATCTTCATCGACCGGGTCAACGCCGCCAACAATCTCGCCCACTGCGAGACCATCCTGGCGTCCAATCCGTGCGGCGAGCAGATGCTGCCGGCCTACGGCGCATGCCTCCTGGGATCGATCAACCTGGCGCGGCTGGTCACCGCCCCCTTCGAAACCGAGGCCGCCATCGACGAGGCCGCGCTCGCCGAGCTGACGCGGACGGCGGTGCGCATGCTCGACAACGTCATTGACATCTCGCGCTATCCACTGGCCGCCCAGCAGCAGGAAGCCAAGGCCAAGCGGCGGATCGGCCTGGGCGTCACCGGCCTCGCGGACGCCCTCGTCTTCTGCGGAGCGGCGTACGGCTCCGAGCCCGCGCTGGCGCTGACCTGCGAATGGCTGGGGACGATCAAGCGCGAGGCCTATCGCGCCTCGGCCGAGCTGGCCGGCGAGAAGGGGCCTTTCCCGCTCTATGACGCGTCCATGCTGGAGCGGCCCAACCTGCAAGGCTTGGACGCGCAGACCCGCGCGCTGATCCGCGCCAACGGCCTGCGCAACGGCTGCCTGACCTCGATCGCGCCGACCGGCACGACCTCGCTGCTGGCCGGCAACGTCTCCTCGGGCATCGAGCCGGTGTTCGCCTTCTCCTACAGCCGCAAGGTGCGCCAGCCGGACAGCTCGAGCCGCGACGAGCCGGTGGAGGACTACGCTCTGTCGGCCTGGAAGCGGCTGAAAGGCCCGCAGCCGCCGCCCGCCGACATCTTCGTCACCGCCCAGACCCTCACGCCAGCCGACCACGTCCGCATGCAGGCGGCCGCGCAAGGCGCGATCGACAGCTCCATCTCGAAGACCGTGAACTGCCCGGAAGACATCGTCTTCAATGACTTCATGGAGGTCTATCGAGAAGCCTATCGCGCCGGCTGCAAGGGGCTGACCACCTATCGGCCCAACCGCATCACCGGCTCGGTTCTGTCGGTCGCGCCGGTCGCGGCGGCGGCGGTTGAGCCCCCGGAGCCGCCGCTCTCGCCGCGGCCTGAGGCCCTCGCCGGCGCCACCTACAAGATCGCCTGGCCGGAGAGCGCCCACGCCGTCTACGTCACCATCAACGACCTGGAGGCGGCGGCAGGGCGGCGGCCGTTCGAGATCTTCGTGAACTCCAAGAACATGGAGCACTACGCCTGGACGTTGGGATTGACCCGGATGATCTCGGCGGTCTTCCGGCGCGGCGGCGACGTCGGCTTCGTGGCCGAGGAGCTGAAGGCGGTGTTCGATCCGCGCGGCGGCGCCTGGCTGGGCGGCCGCTACGTCCCCTCGCTGCTGGCGGCGATCGGCGGCGTGATCGAGCGGCACCTGGAGAAGGACGGGACGGCGTCCGACGAGCCGCCCGAGGCGGCGCTCGCCATGCGCGCCCTCGCCGGCGCGAGCTGCCCGCGATGCGGCGGCTTCGAGCTGGTCAGCAAGGAGGGTTGCGACACCTGCCTCGGCTGCGGCTACTCGAAATGCGGCTAGCGCCCGTTGATCCAGCGCAAGGCGGTCGATGCATCTGCTTGCGATAGGACCGCCATGACCACCGCAGCCGCGCGGCGCGCCTACACCGGCCCGGCCCTGTTCAGTTTCGGCTTCCGCCCGTTCTTCCTGACCGGGACGATCTGGGCGGCGCTGGTCGTGCCGCTGTGGGTATGGAGCTTCATGGCGGGCGGCCCCGGCGCGCTGACCCGCGGCTGGCACGTGCACGAGATGCTGTTCGGCTATCTGGCGGCCGTGATCGCCGGGTTCCTGACCACCGCCATCCCGAACTGGACCGGCCGCATGCCGGTGATCGGGGCGCCCTTGGCCGGGCTCTTCGGACTGTGGGTCGCCGGAAGGCTCGCCATGCTGTTCGGCGGGCCGGCGGCGGCCATCGTCGATCCGCTCTTCCTGATCGCCTTCGCCGGCGTGATCTGGCGCGAGGTGCTGGCCGGCAAGAACTGGCGTAACCTGCCGGTCTGCCTGCTGGTCAGCCTCTATGCGCTGGCGAACCTCGCCTGGCATGTCTGGCCGGACGAGACGGGGCTGGCGCTCGGCGCGCGGCTGGGGCTGGCCGTGGCGGTGCTGCTGATCACGCTGATCGGCGGGCGAATCGTTCCCAGCTTCACGCGCAACTGGCTGAAGGCTCGCGGCGAGGTCGCGCTGCCCGCCGTGCCCGGCCGCTTCGACCTGGCGGTGCTGGGGCTGACAGGCGTTGCGGTGCTGCTGTGGGCCGCCGTCCCTGACCTGAAGGCGGCAGGCGCATTGCTGCTCGCGGCCGGCCTCGGCAATCTCGCACGGCTGGCTCGCTGGCGCGGCTGGCGCGCCGGCGCAGAGGCGCTCGTCTGGATCCTGCACCTGGGCTACGCGTGGCTCGGACTGGGACTCGCCTTGCTGGGCGCGACGGTGCTCTGGCCGCATGTCCCGGCAACGGCCGGCGTCCATGCGCTGACGGCGGGCGCGGTGGGGGTGATGACGCTCGCCGTGATGAGCCGGGCGACGCGCGGCCACACCGGCCGCGCGCTGCACGCAGATCGGTGGACCGTGGCCGTCTATCTCGGGATCAACGCCGCGGCGCTATCGCGGGTCGCGGCGCCGTTCGCAGGCGCATCTCAGCCCGCGCTGCTGGAGCTTTCGGCGGCGCTCTGGACCCTCGCCTTCGCAGGGTTCGCACTCACCTACGGCCGCATGCTGGCCCTCCCGAGGCCGGCGGCCGCTTGATCTGCGTCAAGGGCCGCCCGCGCCTTCCATCCTAGCTTGCGCAAACGGTTGGCCCAGGCTGGCCGCAACTTCGCTCCGAGCCCCGCCGCCTAAAGCGAATCCGCCACGGCGGCTGGGCCGAGGTCCGCTATCGCGCGGTCCAAGGGCGGGGGTGGAAACGCCCCCGCCTCCCGTGTTTGGAAAGGGGCCGCATCGTGTCGCGTCTCGTCGACGGCTTCGGCCGCCGCTTCTGGTATCTGCGGGTCTCGATCACCGAGGTCTGCAACTTCCGCTGCACCTACTGTCTGCCGGACGGCTACCGCAAGGAAGGTCCGCTCTCCTTCATGAGCCCGCTCGAGGTGGAGCGCGTCGTGCGCGCCTTCGCCGACACGGGCGTCTGCAAGGTCCGGCTCACCGGCGGCGAGCCTTCGGTCCGCAAGGACCTGCCCGAGATCATCGCCCGCGTGGCGCAAACACCCGGGATCAACAAGGTCTGCCTCACCACCAACGGCTGGAACCTGGAGCGCCAGGTCGCGGGTTGGCGCGAGGCGGGCCTCACCAACGTGAATGTCAGCATCGATTCGCTCGACCCCGCGGCTTTCCACCGGATCACCGGCCACGACCGCCTGGAGTCCGTTGTGCGCGGCCTGGACAAGGCGCTGGCGCTCGGCGTCCCCACCGTGAAGGTCAACGGCGTGCTCCTGAAGGAGGGTGCGCAGGACGGCTTCGAGGCGTTCGCCGAATTCGTGCGCGAGCGGCCGATCGCGATGCGCTTCATCGAACTGATGCGGACCGGCGACAACGCCCAATACTTCGCCGACCAGCATGTGCCGGGATCGAGGCTGACGGATTGGCTCGAGGCGCGGGGCTGGACGAAGCGCGAGCGCGCCTTCGACGACGGACCTGCGTTCGAGTACGCGCAACCGGATTACGCCGGTCGCATCGGCCTGATCGCGCCCTATGCGCCAGGCTTCTGCGATAGCTGCAATCGCTTGCGGATCACCGCGCGCGGGCAGCTCAGGCTGTGCCTGTTCGGGGAGCTCGGCGTGAACCTCCGCGATCTCCTGCAGAAAGATGAGCCCGAGGCTCTTCACGCGCGGATCACCGCGGCGCTCGCGGGCAAGCCCAAGGGCCATCGTCTGCATGAGCAGGTCAGCGGCGACACCCGCCACCTCGCGCAGTTCGGCGGGTGATCCTGGACCTCAGGAGGCGGCGCGGACCTGGGCGGCGCCGGTCCAGCGCTCGACCTCGGCGGCGCTGAGGGCGGCCTCTCCCGCCGGCGGGCGGCCGTCGATCAGGAGATCGGGCTTGGCGAGCCGCTGCAGCGGCGTCGGGCGGCCGATGGTCACCTGGGGCCCGTTCACCGTCACGCCATAGTCGCCGAGGCTGGCGAAGGCGCGGGAGAGATTCTCCGGCGTCATGCCGAGCAGGGAGGCGAGCACCCGCTTCTCGTGCGGCAGCGTGAAGGTGGCATCCCCGCCCTGGCGCGCCTGTTGGCTGATCAGGTAATTGGCGAGCCGCTCGATGCCGCCGCGCAGCTTCTGGTTCTTGAGCGCCCTCACCACGCCGCCGTAGCAACCGGCGAGCTCCTGGGCGACGGTGAAGCAGAGGCCGGCGTCCCGCCGCATGGCGCGCCGGAGCGCTTCGCCGGAAACCATCAGGATATTCGACGTCTCGAGCGTGTGGGCGCTCATCAGGCCGGTCGAATCCAGCACCACGGAGGCGAGGACGAAGGTGGAGACCGGCGTCAGGACGGCGAGCGTGGTCGCCTTGTCGTTCCAGGTGCCTTCCAGCTCGACCGCGCCGTCAAGCAGGACGTAGAGGAAATCGACGGGATCGCCTTCGGTGAGCAGGGTGGTGCCAGCCGGAAAACGCTGCAGGAAGGCGCCGCCGAGCACGTCGCGGAACAAGTCGTCGGAGATCCCGGCGAACAGCGACAGAGCCCTCACGCGCTCCAGGTCGACGCTTCGGATCGGCATGGACGAAACCTCCGCGCTTCTGACACCAGCCCGCGCGAGTCGCCGCCTTGACGTGGATCAACCGCCGCTGCGGCCCGCGATCTGCCTATTGGCTTGATGATCATCAAGGCGCGCCTGACCGGCGGTGCTCACCTCGGTGCGGAGACCGCTTGGGCGGCCGAGCGCCCGCACATTCTCTGATCCGGCGAAGACAAGGCCTGCGATCGGCTTGATGCGGATCAAACCCTCGCGTCGCAAGTCGCGCGAAAACCCCGATCAACGAAGGTCTGCCGGAGTCGGGAGCCCCCATGGCCACAGCGGTCAAACTGCCGGAGCGCGGCGCCACCGGCGCCCTGACGCTCAGCACCCTTGCCTTCGGCGGCGCCTTCGCGGTCTGGACGATCTTCTCGATCATCGGGGTGAAGATCAAAAAGGATCTCGGCCTCACCGACGCCGAGTTCGGCCTCCTGGCCGGCACGCCGATCCTGACCGGCTCGCTCACGCGGGTGGGCCTGGGGGTGCTGGCCGACAGGTTCGGCGGCCGCCTCGTCAACCTGGTGGTCCTGCTGGCGGCGGCGGCCTCGACCTTCGCCCTCTCCTACGCCCACGGTTATCCGCAGATGCTCCTGGCCGCCCTGGGTCTCGGCCTGGCCGGCGGCTCGTTCGCCGCCGGCGTGGCCTACGTCTCGAAGTTCTTTCCGAAGGAGCGGCAGGGCGCGGCGCTTGGCGTCTATGGCGCCGGCAACGTGGGCGCGGCGATCACCAACTTCGGCGCGCCGTTCGTCATGCAGGCGATGGGCTGGCAGGCGGTCGCCCGCATCTGGGCCGTCGGCCTGGTCGTGCTGGCGCTGCTGTTCTTCCTGGGCGCCGAGGACGAGCCGACGCTCGCCGCACGGCGCGCCGCCAAGGCCAAGTCGCCGCCGATGCTGGCGCAATTCGCGCCGCTCAAGAGGCTGCAGGTCTGGCGTTTCTCGCTCTACTACTTCTTCAACTTCGGCGCGTTCGTGGCGCTCGCGCTGTGGCTGCCGCGCTACCTGGTCGGCGTCTACCACCTCGACATCAAGACGGCGGGCATGTTGGCCGCCGCCTTCTCGCTGCCGGCGGCGGGGTTCCGGATCTTCGGCGGCTGGCTCTCGGACCGCATCGGCGCGCGGCGGGTGATGTACGCGGCCTTCATCGTGGCCGTGGCGGCGACCTTCCTGCTTTCCTATCCGGCGACCAGCTACATCGTCGACGGCATCAAGGGCCCGATCGCCTTCCGCATCGCCATGCCGCTCCCCGTCTTCGTGGGCGTCCTGGTGAGCCTCGCCTTCTTCATGAGCCTGGGCATGGCGGCGGTGTTCAAGCACATCCCCGTCTACTACCCGAACGACATCGGCGCGGTGGGCGGCGTGGTCGGCATGGTGGGCGGCCTGGGCGGCTTCGTCCTGCCGATCGCCTTCGGGGTGATGAACGACGTCACCCACGTCTGGACGAGCTGCTTCATGCTGCTCTTCGGCCTCGTCGCCGCCGCCCTCACCTGGATGCACTTCGCCGTCCGGATGATGGAGCGGGCGCGCACGCCGGAGCTCGCGCGCCTGCCCGAGTTGCCGGAGATGGCCGGGATGCAGCCGGCCGCCCCTGAGCCCGCGCCGGCCGCCAAGCCCGCCAATTCGCAACCCATCGCAGCCGAGTAGCCGTCGGTTCAACAGGTCCTGATCAGATGAGCAACACCCTCGACCGCCTGGCCTTCTTCACCCGGAAAACCGAGCTGTTCGCCGACGGTCACGGCGTGATGACCGACGACGACCGCGCCTGGGAGGAGGCCTACCGGTCGCGCTGGCAGCACGACAAGATCGTCCGCTCGACGCACGGCGTGAACTGCACGGGCTCCTGCTCGTGGAAGATCTACGTCAAGGGCGGCATCGTCACCTGGGAGACGCAACAGACCGACTATCCGCGCACTCGGCCCGAGCTGCCGAACCACGAGCCGCGCGGCTGTGCGCGCGGCGCGAGCTACAGCTGGTACCTCTATTCCGCCAACCGCGTGAAATACCCGCTGGTCCGCTCGCGGCTCCTGAAGCTGTGGCGCGAGAAGCGCGCGGCGATGACTCCGGTCGCGGCCTGGGCGGCGATCCAGGAGGATGCCGCGGCGCGTAAGTCCTACACGCAGGTGCGCGGCTCCGGCGGCTTCGTGCGCGCG
>Ga0207695_10005027_pt1 | contig 17763 bp, 9 predicted proteins | sample KBSC54metaG_FD_184354 | JGI IMG/M metagenome (GOLD analysis project Ga0207695, IMG submission 184354) | Corn rhizosphere microbial communities from Kellogg Biological Station, Michigan, USA - KBS C5-4 metaG (SPAdes) (version 2) | ecosystem: Host-associated > Plants > Roots > Rhizosphere > Soil... | reverse complement strand
AAAGGGTATTGCCGGGAAATCCAAAATAATCTTAGTCGAAGAACAAGATCAAAACTTAGCGGCTAATGATACTGCTGACCGGTTAATGGAAAAAGAATACAACCTCATATTGCAAAATGCAATTGACCGGTTGCCCAATCAACAGAAGGAAGTCTATACTTTGGTAAAAGAACACGGGCTGACACGTGATGAAGTTGCCAATAAGATGCAGATTCGACCTGACACCGTTAAATTCCATTTGGCACAGGCTATGAAAAAAATCCGGGCTTTTTGTACGCTGCATATAGGCACTTTTACCGGATTTACCATTTTCCTTTCTCATTTATTCAGGGACAATTAAAAAAAATTCCTGGACCCACCCACCCATGTCCTTTTAAAAGTACTCTTTATAAGAAAGGGATAAAACTATTTTTTTTAATATTTTTCTTTATGTCGGAATCGCGCCTGGAATATTTGTTTAATTGTTATATATATAATAACTATACCAGTGCGGAGGAGGAAGAGTTAATGTCATTGGTGTCCCAACCGGAAAACAAGACGATTGTGCAAAAACTCATCGAAAATCTTATTGAAAATACAGGCTCAGAAATTGAAATGCGAGATGATGCGGCTGCTTCTATTTTGCAAAATATTTTGCAGGCTAATAAAGCCCCGGTGATCCCAATTAGAAACAGGAAAACTGTCTTTTCATTTTGGATGCGTGTGGCTGCGGCGACCATTCTATTTGTTTCAGCGGCAACTTACTTTCTTATAGATAAAAAAGATAGTGCGGGGGCAAAGGTTACACCAGTGGCCCAAAACTCCCCTCATATTTTGCCCGGAAGAGACAGGGCAGTCCTTATAACCTCTGAAGGCAAAACCATTATGCTGGATAGCGTTCAAAATGGAGTAATTGCCCACCAGGGAAATAATAAAATCAGCAAGCAGGGTGGATTACTGATATATAATGTCCCTCCCTTCGCTAAACCGGAAGCTTCGGTTACTTATAACACAATAGTTACACCACGGGGAGCACAATTCCAGGTTATATTGTCTGACGGAAGCAAGGTTTGGCTAAATTCAGCTTCTTCATTACGTTTTCCTGTTGGTTTTGCAGATAGTCAACGGACCGTGGAACTTAACGGTGAAGCTTATTTCGAGGTAGTAAAAAATAAGGAAAAGCCTTTTCTGGTAAAAGTTGGTGATATGCAGGTAAAAGTATTGGGTACTCATTTTAATATAAAAGCGTATAATGACGAAAGTTTTATAAAAACGAGTTTGTTTGAGGGCAGCGTAAAGATTACCAGGGGGGAAGCAAGCGGTTTTTTGAAACCGGGGGAGCAGGCGCTGCTTAATTCTAGCGATAATAACATTCAAATTAGCAAAGCTAATATGGATGAAGCCATTGCCTGGAAGAATGGATTGTTTGAATTTGACGGAGCCGATATTACCAGCATTATGAAGGAGATAGCGCGATGGTATGATGCGGAAATCGTCTACACAGGTAAACCCCCGATGCGCAGGTTTGAAGGAAAAATAAGCAGAAATGCTCAGTTATCAGATGTACTCAGGATCCTTGAGTTAAGTAGTGTAAAATTTACTGTAACTGGAAACAAAATTATTATACAATAATCTTTATTATTCTCATTAACTAAACTGATTCATATGACAAAAAAGTACGACTAGTAGGAGCAGGCCCGGTAATATAATCCGCCGGCAGTGATACTTCCAAACATAAAAAAACCAGCAATGTTCGTTGCATCGCTGGCAAAGGGCTAAAAAACTGTTGTGATACAAATTATTTAACCAAATAAAATCAAAAGTATGGGTTTAACTGCAAGTTACCAAAATAAAAATGGTATCCGAAAATCACCTTTCAAAACATTGTTGATTATGAGATTAACAATTGCATTGCTATTATTTTTCATAGTTAAAGCAGATGCAAAAGGCTATGGGCAAAAGATCAATATCATAAGAAAACATGTTGCCTTAACGGAAATCTTTAACGCGATTACGCAACAAACGGGGTTCCTCTTTTTTTACGACAAAACCCTGATAGAAAAAATTGAACCGATCGATATTACTCTCTCCGATGCGACCCTGGAAGAGGCCTTGTCAGTGTGTCTGAAAGATCGCCATCTTACATATACAATTGTCAGGAATACCATAGTTATTCAGTCAAAAATCACTGTTACCAATTCCACCTATAAAGAGTTAGATACAAGAACGATACCTCCTCCCGTTGAAATTCATGGTAAAGTGGCCAACCAGAAAGGAGAACCGTTGGTTGGAGTAAGTATTACAGTGAAGGGAACAAATATTGGAACCTCAACAGACGGGAAAGGGAACTATTCCATAACTGCTTCCCAAGATGCTGTCCTGCTATTTTCTAACGTAGGTTATACGAAGAAAGAAATAGCCGTGAATAATCGTTTGGAAGTTAATGTGGTAATGGAAGTAACGCTTTCTGCCTTGGACCAGGTTGTTGTTATAGGATATGGTACATCTACACGAGCGAAATTAACAGGTGCAGTTTCGACGGTGGATGTAGGTAAGGTAATGTCGTCAAGGCCTTCCACCAATGTCGCCTCTTTACTGGAAGGCGAAGTGGCCGGGGCTTTTATTCATCAAAATTCCGGGCAACCTGGTGCAGAAGGAATGGAGATAACAGTAAGAGGCACGGGAAGTATGGGCAATTCTGCACCTCTGGTAATTATTGATGGGATGGAGTCTTCCATGGATAATATTAATCCCTTTGACATTGAAAATATCAGCGTATTAAAAGATGCCGCTTCGGCATCTATTTACGGCACCCGTGCTGCCAATGGTGTTATACTTATAACTACTAAACGAGGTAAAGAAGGGCCGGTTCAGATTAAATACAACGCCTACTTTGGCCTGCAAAAGGCTACTGATGTGCCTGATTTCCTGGGTTCAGCTGATTATGCTGTGCTTTATAATGAAGCGAGAACAAATGCAGGGCTTACACCAACTTACAGTGATGCGGATATTGCAAAATATAAGGCCGGGAATGATCCTAATTACCCAAGTACAGACTGGATGTCTGTATTATATTCCGGATCAGGCCTTGCACAATTTCATAATCTGGATCTGTCAGGCGGTAATGAAAAAACCAGGTATAATATTTCAATGGCCTACAAACAACAGGACGGGGTTATACAACAGGTAAATGCCAAGCAAGGTAATTTGCGGGTAAACCTGGACAGTAAACTAAATCGTTGGCTTAGTGTAGGAATAAACTCAGCCATGTCATACGCTGTAAACACAATCCCTTTAACAGGTCCTGAACTTACCCGTGGTGGTGATTTACAGCAGTTTTATAACTCGGTTACCCACGTCCTCCCTATATACCCTGTAAAATTACCGGATGGTTCATGGTCTGGATTATATCCCCTGGGAAATCTTGCAGCCTGGATAGCTGAAGGTAACCTGAGAACAACACCTGTAAGTCACCTGGTGCAGACTATGTTCTCAGATGCAAAAATAACAGAAGGCCTTAACTGGAGAAACAGGGCAAGTGTAGATTATACATCTTCGGATATCACCAATCACATTTCTAACTTTACCTACGGGGGCGGGCAGGTCTCCGGACCGGCTTCCAATCAGGAGGAGGTCGATAAATTGTTAATTATTGATTTTGAATCACTGTTGACTTATGAAAAAAGAATTGGCAAACATGCAATAAATGTTCTCTTAGGTACGTCAACAAGAAGCGAGGCGTTCAACATGTTAATGGGATATCGCCTGGGATTTCCTTCAAATGATCTCACAGCGCTCAATGCAGGCAGTACAACAGGCCTGACAAATGCAGGGTCCGATACCAGGGCTACACTCAGTTCCTATTTTGGAAGAATAAATTATGACTATAATGGGAAATATCTTTTTGAAGCTGATTTGAGAAGAGATGGTTCATCGAAGTTTGCCGCTGCAAAACGCTGGGGATGGTTCCCCTCATTTTCGGCAGGATGGATAGTAACCAAGGAAAACTTCCTGAAAGATGTAAAATGGCTAAATTTTTTAAAATTACGGGCTTCCTGGGGACAACTTGGAAATGACAGGATAGCAGATTATTTATATCAGCCTCTTATTTCTTTAGGGCAGAATTATCCTTTTGGCGGAGTCTCGGCTACGGGCGGCGCACAGACCGTTGCCAATAATCCTAATATTACCTGGGAAACCACTACCGAAAGGAATTTTGGAGTTGATTTAAAATTCTTTCAAAATGCATTCTCTGTAACTATTGATGCATATAATAGATATACCGAACATATCCTTACCGGAGTTCCGGTGTCTGCTGCATTTGGACTTCCGGCCCCGACTGTTAATTCCGGAGCAATGAGTAATAAAGGCTTAGAGACGGAATTGAAATATTCTAAATTGAAGGGGAAATTTCAATTCGACATTTCGTTTAACGGCTCTTATAATAGAAACCGGGTTGAGGCCTATAATGGTACGGATATTTTTGATGTGGCTGGTGAAGGTGGGGCGATAGTTCGTGAAAAGGGAATTCCCTGGAATTCTTATATTGGGTATCAATGGATTGGATATTTTTCGAGTGATGCAGAAGCCCATGGAAGTGCTGTTCAGAATCCAAATGTAGGTGCGGGAGATTTAAGGTTTAAAGACCAGAATGGAGATGGAGTAATTGATGGGAAGGACCGTGTGATTTTGGGTAGTATAAATCCAAAATATACCTATGGGATGAATCTTGGAGTCAGATATAAACGTTTTGATTTTGGAACCTTCTTCCAGGGAGTTCAGGATGTTCAATGGTATATAAGGGTTAGGGGATATTTCCCTTTCATGAGAAATGGGAAAGCGCTGAGAATGAATCTTGATCGTGAAATTGTGCAAAACGGGAAGGTAGTCAAACAAGGATATTTCCCTGAAACTCAACTTGAAGGTGGTGCCGGAGGAAAAAATGTAGTTTCGAGCGGCTTTACGATTCACAATGCCTCATATCTCAGGATGAAACATTTACAAATTGGCTATACCCTTCCTGATCAATGGCTAAAAGCCGTAGGAATTTCCAAATTTAGAATTTATGCCAGTGGGGAGAACCTGTTAACTTTTACAAAATTTCCTTCCGGTTACGATCCGGAGGTAAATACAACTCCATTTCATGGCCATGTAGTCGGAGGGGCGGCGGGATGGAGTTATCCCCAGGTAAAATTCTACGTCTTCGGTTTGGAAGTTGGCTTTTAAAGAGTCTCCCTATTAATACTAATAATTCAAACTTAAATTTATGATTAAGAAAAATTTAGACTATTTCTTGGCTATACTTCTTTTGGGAATCGGGATAATATCATGTACTAAAAAATTTCTGAATCCTGTTCCGAATACCCAGCTCAGTGATGCCACTTTCTGGAGGTCGATTAATGACGCCAATATGGCTTTGGCCGGTTGTTATCGCGGATGGGAAAATGGTATGAATATAGTCATGGGTGATGCGATGACAGATAATGATTACAGTTGGTTGGCCGTGACAGGGTACCAACAGGTTGGAAACGGGACAGTTAATCCCCAGGGCGTGCTTTTAGGGACCGGTGCACAGGTGTTTAGCTATGCGCAAATTCGTAAATACAATAATTTCCTCGAGCACATGGATAAAATGGATATTGACAGTACCGTAAAGAACGAACTCAAAGCGGAAGTGCGTTTTTTAAGAGCCTATGACTATTTTTTAAAAATAGAGTATTTCGGTGATATGCCTTTAATCACCAAAACGATATCCACTAATGAGCATCCATCGAGGACACCTGTAGGAGAAATTCAAGTCTTTATTTTAGGCGAACTGGATCAAATAAGCAGATTACTCCCGATACAAAATGAGATTCAATCAAAAGGACATATTACCGCTGGCGCAGCGCTGGCATTAAAAGCCAGACTGGAACTTTACCTGGGGAAATATGCAGAAGCCATGATAGATTCCAAAGCGGTAATAGATATGGGAGTTTATGAACTATTCCCAAATTATGAAGGGTTGTTTTATCGGCAAAATAGTGGCATTAATAAAGAATCCATTGCGCAAATACAATATATTACTAATGATTATTTCACCTCTATCCCCTGGCAAAGGCTGCCTGCCTGGAAAGGAGGCTACGCAGAAAATGCCGTTTCAAAAAGTATAGTAGATGCGTATGAAACAACCAATGGACTTCCTATTTCCCAAGACCCTTCCTATGATTCGCTCAACCCTTTTGCAAATCGTGATCCCAGATTAGGGATGTCAATTGCTCATCCGGGCTCATACTGGTTCGGAAGATATTATGATGGATTGGACCCTTTAGTTGGTGGTGCTGCAAATGCTGATTATTATCTGCAGAGTGGTTCTAAGACGGCCCAGATGTCAAAAAAATACCTGGACTCGCTAATTGTGTCAGCAGAACGCCAAAATTTTGATGCTCCTATAATGGTGATAAGATTAGGTGAAATGTACCTGACCTATGCGGAAGCAGCCGAAGAAACTGGACAAAATTTAGACTTGGGTCTCGAATATATCAATAAGTTGAGGACTAGGGCCGGCCTTATTAATGCCACGGCACTCACCAGGGACCTGGTGCGGCGTGAACGCCGCGTAGAACTGGCTTTCGAAGGTCTGAGGTACTTTGATATAAAACGATGGGATTTAGGCCCTTCAGTTATGAATGGACCGTACTTTGGCAGCCGCCTGGGCTCAGTTGATACGCAAACCGGAAAAGTTTCCTGGGGTAATGGATATATATTGGTTGAAAACAGGACTTTCTATCCGGAGAGAAAATATCTTCTTCCAATTCCGCAATCAGAATTGGACGTAAATGCTAACATGACCCAGAATCCAGGATATTAGGTTCCTGTAAAGATTCACCGGCCAACATCAACAACCAGATTTATACAGATTTGGGATACAACACCAGGGATATAAAAAATGACATCAAAATTGATTTTATCATTTTAAAAAGCGTGGAGGCGCGAAAAAAATATGAAAAGAATAGGATTTTTTAAATCATTAGCCGGGGTGGGAGTATCTACTCTTGGCCTAAGCACGTTGAGTTCATTTTCGTCCTATGACTTTGATTTAGGAAAAATTGAAAAATTTCCTGAACACCTAAAGGGAGATTCTTTAGATTGGGACAAGGTTCGCCAGGACTTCCCTCGTCAAAGGTATGAGATTTACATGGACAATGCATCCACTCATCCAACTAATATCTATACCGCGTGGGCTGTTCAGAGAATTACCGAATGGACAAAGAATGACGTTGGCGAACCTTGGTGGCCATGGTGGGCAAAATCCAGGGATGAGGGTAAAAAACTCTTTGCAGAGCTAATAAACGCTGATCCATCAGAAATAGCCCACGCTCGGAGTACCGTCACTGCTGAAAGTGATATGTTGAACGGAATGGATCTTAAAGGAGGAAACGTGGTCATGACTGATCTTCATTATACAGAAAGTATTTACGGGTATAAGTTTCGTGAAAAAAATAATGGCCTTGAAGTACGAATGATCAAGTGCAAAGACTGGCGATTTAGTGTTAAGGACTTTGAACCGTTTGTGAACAAAAAAACAAAATTAATAGCGATTACACTCGTCTCAAATGTCAATGGCTTTATAGCCAGGGATGTAAAAGCAATAAGCGATCTTGCTCATGCTAACGGAGCTATCCTCTACGTTGACTTTATTCAGGGTGTGGGTGCAGTTCCCGTAGATGTGAAGGCTATGGGTATAGACGTTGCTGCATGTTCCACATTCAAATGGCTTATGGGCGGAGGGAAAGGCTTTGGATTTATGTACGTGCATAAAGATCTTCAAGGAACTGTAATAAAACCAACTCTCTCTTCTGGTGGTGTATCATTCAATTATGCACCCTGGACAGATAATCCTGATCCTACTAAACCTGATATTATTTGGCACGAGGTTACAGGTCCGGGGATGTATGAAGTGAGTTACCCAAATTATGAAGGCGTAATTGCAGCTCACCAGTCACTAAGATATATTCTTGACTTGGGTGTTGATAATATTCAGAAACATAATCGTGCGCTCACTGATCGTCTTCTTAAAGAAATGCCTCGTATTGGATATCCAACAATTACACCTCCTGATAATAATAGCCCTATAGTTGTATTTGAGGCTAAGGATCCAAAAGAGACAATGCGCAAAATGAAAAGTGCGAAAATTAATGTAGCAATGAGGTTTGGGAATAAGATGCGTATTTCACCATCAGTTTACAACAACATGGCTGATGTAGATCGGCTTCTGGAGGTTCTTTCATGAACAGAGAGATTCAGTTTCTATGTATGTGACATCTTTTAGTGTAAATTATCGGGATTAATAATTGTGAATCATATATTACCAAATAGATACCAATGAAAAATATTGATAGAAAGAAGTTCATTACCTCACTGGCTGTTGCAGGTGCGGGAATAGGTATACTTGACAGCTTTGCTCTATTCGGAGCTAAATTACCGGAGACAATCACCAGAATAGGTATCATAGGTCTCGACACTTCACAGGTTACAATGATTATAAGCCACATTAATAATATAAAAGGAGAAGGTTTTGATGTTGTTCAACCAGTATGGGGAGATGATTTAGTGGGCTTTAGAGTAGTCGCGGCCTATCCATACGGTAGTCGAAATATTGAATCAAGTGTTAAACAGATTCCCACATATGTTAAGAGAATGGAGGAAATTGGAGTTGAAATTGTCGATTCAATCGATACTCTCTTGAGCAAGGTGGATGCGGTTATGTTAATGACCTTTGACGGACACCCACGCCTGGAACAATCGATGCAGGTAATGAAAGCCGGCAAACCGTTGTTTGTCAATAAGCCCTTTGCAGCCAGTTTAAAAGATGTAATTGTAATTATGGACAATTCAAAACGGTTTAATACCCCAATCTTTTCCTCTTCACCAACTCGTTATTTAAAAGGAGCCCAGGCTGCAAGGAAAGGAACAATAGGTGATATCTTTGGTGCTGATACTTATAGCGGGGCTCCTTTGGAGCCAACCCACCCTGATTTTTATTGGTACGGTGTACATGGAATAGAAATTCTATTCACAATAATGGGGACAGGGTGTCAAACAGTCCGTCGCACATCCACTAGCAATACAGATATAGTCGTTGGAACGTGGGAAAATGATCGCTTGGGTACGTATAGGGGTATACGGAAAGGAAAAGCTACGCATAGTGGAATTGCTTTTGGAACCACGGATATACTCCCCGCAGGCGACTTTAACGATGTAGGACACAGGCCACTAGTAGTTGAAATGCTTAAATTTTTTCGAACCGGTATATCGCCAGTAAGTATGGCGGAAACTCTGGAAATTTATGCTTTTATGGAGGCTGCCGACGAAAGTAAACGATTAGGTGGTGCACCTGTTACCCTTGAGTCTGTATTACACAAAGCCTTGCAATAGATCCTTTATTTAGTTATTTGCTGGTTAAAATCAATCAATTTCTCAAAATATATATACTGAGGCACCTATTGATCTGCCAATTTATTAATTTAATTTAATTATCTAATGAAAAATAAGATTTTGTTTAACTGTTTAGTTATTCTTATCTACTCTTGCTCCAACACTCTCAAAAAAGGGACTACTGAGGTTACTGTCTATGAGGGTACAAATATGGCTGTCTCTCTCTCTCCAGATCATTCAACTTTGGCGCTGGCGCTACAAGGTACTCTTTGGACAGTTCCTATAAAAGGTGGCGTGGCAACTCCTATTACAGATGCAATGGGAGATTGTCAGGAACCGTCGTGGTCACCTGATGGAGGCCGTATCGTATTTCATTCTTATAAAGGTGGCAATTATCATATATGGACTGTGAAAAAAGATGGAACCGATTTGGAACAGATGACATATGGGGATTATGATGATCGGGAGCCTGATTGGTCGCCCAATGGAAGAACAATTGTTTTCTCCTCTGATCGAAGTGGAAATTATGATATTTGGAAACTGGATCTTGAGAGCGGGAAACTTAAACAATTAACATTCAATCTGGCAAATGATTTTAATCCTGCTTTTTCTCCAAATGGAAAACAGATCGCATTTGTGTCTCAAAGAAAGGAGGCTGGTGTTTACGTTCTGGAAAATGAGGTGGAAAGAATAGTAGCTCCATCACCCCTTCGTCTTGTCGCTCCTTCTTGGAGCATAGATGGTAATCAGTTAGCCTTTATAGCCTATCTAAGTAAATCTTCTTTATTTGCTCCCAATAATGCCAGTTATGTTTATATAAAGAATATTGCAACCGGCGCGATGGAGCAAATCTCTAAAGGAGACGAGGATCTTTTCCCCTTCAAGATAAACTGGTTATCTAACAACAGCCTTCTATATACAGCAGATGGTAAAATAAAAACGAGAGGGCTGGCCGAGACTAAAACTAAAGTGATTCCTTTTGAGGCAAGTTTTTTGTTAAACAGAGCACCGTATAAGAAGAAATATTATGACTTTGACAATGAGATCGAACGAACCCCTTTAGGTATTGTCGGTCCAATGGTCTCTCCCGATGGGAAAAAAGTTGTATTTACGGCTCTTAGCCACATATATATTCAGGAAATTGGCGGGAAACTTTCTCAAATCACCGAAGGGCCTCACGTTGATCTTTACCCTGAATGGTCCCCTGATGGAAGGAACATTGCCTATATTTCTGATCTAAACGGTAAAATGGACATTTGGATACAGAATATTGAATCAGGTGAAAAGCGCCTGCTGACGACAAAGGTCACCGATGACGTTAGTTTACCCTCATGGTCACCTGATGGAAAACAAATTGCATTTTATACAACTGATTATAAGAGAGGGTGGGGGTATGAAACCTTGATGGTCGCAGAAGTTTCTACCGGCAATGTGAAATTATTGCACGAAGCAGTTGAAGATCCCGGTAAAGCAGGTTGGTCTCCTGACTGTAAGACTCTTGCATTAATGGCTTTAAAGCCTGCATCCTCTCGTTACAGAGAGGGGTTTAACGCTTTTTTACTAGTCTCAGATAATGGACAATCCCATTTTGTTTCGCCAGACACCACTAGTTCTTTGGGGATTAGAAGTCAAAATGGTCCCGTTTGGTCTCCAGATGGAAGTAAAATTGCCTATACCGAACATGGCCTTCTATGGACTGTTCCTGTTAATCTTAGGGGTGAAATCATCGGAACTCCTAAACAAATTACCAATGAACTTGCAGATAATTTAAGTTGGACAGGTGATTCGAGGAGCCTTGTTTATATTGCTACAGATAAGCTAAAAAAGATTGATATTGAAAGTGGGCAATCTAAGGAGATTACAATTGATCTGAAATGGAAACCAAAGTTATCAAAAGAAGATTATATAGTTCAGGCAGGGAAATTATTTAATGGGAAAGATAGTACCTATCTGGAAAATGTGGACATTTATATAAAGGGTCGTCGTATTGCAGAAATAAAACCTCACCAAAAACACCCCCCTGGAATAAAGATTGTTGATGCCACTGATAAAGTAATCATTCCTGGATTGTTTGAAATGCATACACATTTAAGCGCAACCGTTGGGGAAAAGTTAGGTAAAATATGGCTTTCCTATGGAATCACCTCAATACGAGAGCCGGGAACTGATCCCTATGATGCAATGGAGACTAAGGAATCCTGGTCAAGTGGGATTAGCCCAGGCCCCAGGGTCTTTTTCACAGGGGGATTGTTAGACGGTAGCCGCGTTCCATATGGCTTGGCTATTAGCATTGGAAATGCTAATCAAGTAAAAATGGAGTTGGAAAGAGCAAAAAAACTCGATTATAGCTTGTTAAAAACCTATGTTCGTCTCCCTGATTCTATTCAAAAAATATTGACAGAAGGATCTCATAAATTAGGGATCCCTATTTCGTCACATGAATTATATCCTTCTGCCAAGTATAATGTTGACGCTCTCGAGCATATTGCAGGCACAAGTCGCGATGGATATTCAATGATTTTGGACGCAAATTTTAGAAGTTATGATGATGTGATAAAATTAATTGGGAAGTCAGGAATGTATAATACCCCTACAATTGGTATGCGAACTGGCTACTTCAGAATGGCTTCAAAATATGATGAGTTGTTTAATGATGATCGGATGAGACGTTTTGTTGAGCCTCGATTTTTAAATAGTTTGATTCAAGAGAAATTGCTAATGGATTCCTCAAAAGATTTAAAGGAGGATGAGAACTATTATGCACTTTTAAGTACTGTCAAATCTATTTTTCTGTTAGGTGGAAGAATTACGACAGGAACGGATGCTCCCTTTGCTCCTTTTGGGAGTAGTTTACAAGCCGAATTATGGATATTAGTTGAAGCCGGTCTCACTCCCTTTCAGTCTTTGCAGGCGGCAACTATCAAGTCTGCCGAAGAGGTAGGCGTTGATAAGGATCTCGGTAGTATCGAACCAGGAAAACTGGCGGACATGATAATAGTAGATGGTGATCCATTAAAACGAATTCAGGATGCTATGAAGGTAAAAACCGTGATCAAGGACGGTAATATATATAAAATTAATGACTTGCTTAAGTAGATGAAACCTGCTTAAGGCTTCGTTTACGATACCAGCTTCTTAATGTCAAAATATCTCATAAAAATTAAAATGACCAAATATGAAAAGTAGTTGCCTCAGGTTTATTATTATTTCTTTCTTATTGATCTTCATTAATTCACTTGACGCGCAAAATCTGACGCTGAGCCGGGAGGAAATGATTGAATTAACTCCAAAATGGAATGGGGAGCGATTCTCTGATGGCAGGCCAAAAGTGCCGGATGATATTCTCGAACGCATGAAAAAAATACCCCTTGAGCAAGCCTGGGGAGTATTAAGGGCTGAAGGATATGCCAACCAATATGAAGGCAATTGGGTAGATATCCATCCTGGAGAAGTTTTAGTAGGGCGGGCATTAACAGCCCAATTTATGCCACTTCGCCGCGATGTCAGGGAACAATTAGAAAAAAAGGGAGCTGAAGCAGGTCGTAAGGGTGACATGGTATCCTGGCCAATCGATATGTTGACAATGGGTGATGTATATGTCGCAGATTCATATGGGAAAGTGGAAAACGGACCAATAATCGGCAGCAACCTGGGAACTTCCATCCTGGCAAAGTCAGGGAATGGGGTGGTGTTTAATGGGACTGTTAGGGACCTGAGAGATTTATCAAATATGGATGGCTTTGTTGCTTTTGTAAGAGGCGATCATCCTTCCTACCAGCAGGAAATGATGCTGACCGCTATCAATAAACCAATCAGGATAGGCGCAGTGACGGTTTTACCCGGAGACGTAGTTCTCGGTTATTTGGGTGGAGTAGCTTTCATTCCAGCCCATCTGGCCGAAAAAGTGGTCAAAATAGGTGAATTGGTTAACATGCGGGATCAATTCGGACAACAACGTCTCAGGGAAGGTAAATACACTTCCGGACAAATAGACGCCCGCTGGACCCCGGATATTGAGAAAGATTTTCTCCAATGGCTGGATGCCAACCCCGTTAAATTAAGATTCCCGAAAGAAGAAATTCAGGAGTTACTTAAGGCAAGAACATGGTAGCGGCAACTTAGTTAATAATTTAAATTTGAAACAATTAATTAAAAACAACAATATATGAACCCCAGCCGGGATATCAGCAATTAAAATTGATGAATACCGCCACCGCGAATCATAAACCGGTTGGTTATCCGCGGTTCCAGATGCATTGACCAGATTGGTATATTGACGATTCAGATAAACACTGATAGGAACGCGTTCTACGAACATTGTGTTTATAGGATAGATGGCATTTTATTGTTCGTATTTAATAGATTTCCCAGGCTCCGTGCCGAAAAAGATTAAATCAAAATTGCGAACAAATTTTTTCTTACAATATTAAATTATTTCAATTATGAACGACAAATACATACTTGAGCTTAGCCAGGTAGGTATCAATGATATAGATACGGTAGGGGGTAAAAATGCATCCCTTGGTGAGATGATTCAAAATCTTACCTCATTAGGAATTAATATTCCAAATGGCTTTGTAGTAACCGTGGCCGCGTACAGGAAATTCCTGGAATACAATAATCTGGAAGGCACTATCAGTCATATTATTAATTCTGTGGATTATGATAATATTGAATCACTCAGAAGGGGAGGCCAGCAGGTAAGACTTTTACTGGAAAATGGCCGTTTCCCAAAAGAAATGAGCGAGGTAATCATAAAAGCGTATGAAAAATTATCTTCAGATTATAACCAGGAATTTACAGATGTGGCAGTAAGATCTTCAGCCACTGCAGAGGATTTACCCGATGCTTCATTTGCGGGACAACAGGAAACTTTTCTGAATGTTCGTGGCCCTGCCTCCCTGATGGATGCAGTTCGCAATTGCATTGCTTCACTTTTTACAGACCGCGCTATCAGTTATCGCCAGGGTTTTGGTTACGATCATTTTTCAATTGGTCTAAGTGTCTGTGTTCAAAAAATGGTAAGAAGTGATCTGGGATCATCCGGTGTTGCTTTTAGCCTGGACACAGAAAGCGGCTTTAAAGATGTTGTAGTGATCAACGGATCTTTTGGCCTTGGAGAAATGGTGGTTCAGGGTTCTATATCACCCGATGAGTTTATTGTTTTCAAACCAACTTTGAAGGCTGGCTACAACTCAATTATTGAAAAAAAATTAGGGGTAAAAGATAAGATGATGGTTTATGGCGATAAAGCAGATGAAAGAGTCAAAATTATCCCTGCGGAAATAAGTTTTCAAAACCGGTTTTGTTTATCCGATGAATTAGTAATTCAGCTGTCTGACTGGATCGTCAAAATAGAAGATTATTACACAAAAATAAAAAAAAGGTGGACACCCATGGATGTGGAATGGGCTTTTGATGGCTTAAGCAAAGAGCTTTTTATAGTCCAGGCGAGACCTGAAACCATTCATTCGCAGAAGGACCATAAAAAAATAACGGAATACAGTATTAGCCACAACCCAGTAGACCAAAAGATATTATTGAAAGGAATCGCGGTAGGAGATAAAATTGGTTCCGGAAAAGTGAATATTTTGTATTCCTTAGACAAGAGGGTAATAGAAGGCCATGAGTTTAATGAGGGGGATGTGTTGGTAACGGATATGACAGATCCTGACTGGGAACCGATCATGAAAAAGGCGTCAGCTATTGTTACAAACAAAGGCGGACGTACCTGCCATGCCGCTATAGTAGCCAGAGAACTGGGTGTTCCCGCAATTGTTGGCTGTGGTAGCGCCACTACCATATTAAAGGAGGGAGACGAGGTTACCGTTAGTTGTGCTGAAGGGGAAACAGGACATATTTATGAAGGTATTATTGACTATGTGACCACTGAATATAATCTGGATAATTTGCCGGTAATCGATACAAAGATTATGTTGAATGTGGCATCACCCTCCATGTGCTTCAAGTTTTCACATTTGCCTAATTGTGGGGTGGGCCTGGCAAGAGAGGAGTTTATAATAAACAATTATATTCAAATCCATCCCCTTGCATTATTAAATCATAAAGAACTAAATGATCATCAATTAACAAAAGAAATAGAAAAACGGATATTCGGCTATGATAATGAAGAAGATTTCTTCATCAAAAAATTGTCATACGGAATTGCAAAAATCGGAGCTGCTTTTTATCCAAATCCGGTAATTGTACGTTTTAGTGATTTCAAGACTAATGAATATTATAACCTTCTGGGTGGCAATTATTTTGAACCGCATGAAGAAAATCCTATGATCGGGTGGAGAGGCGCTTCCAGGTATTATTCACCTGAATATAAAGGGGCTTTTGGATTGGAGTGTAAAGCCATAAAGCTGGTTCGTGAGGAAATGGGACTGGATAATGTTGTCGTGATGGTTCCATTCTGCCGTACCGTGGAAGAATTAATTAAAGTAAAGGAAGTAATGGAAGAGTTCGGTTTGGAGCGGGGTAAAAACAATCTTGAACTTTACCTGATGGCGGAGATACCATCCAATATTATTTTGGCAGATGAATTTGCAAAACATATAGATGGTTTTTCGATTGGCTCCAATGACTTGACACAACTTACACTTGGACTCGACCGCGATTCTTCCCTGGTGGCACATTTATATGATGAACGAAACCCGGCGGTAAAACAAATGATTGCAAGACTCATCGAATCGGCAAAAAGAAATGGGGTCAAGGTGGGCATTTGCGGACAGGGCCCTTCAGACTTTCCTGATTTTGCCCAATTCCTGGTGGAGAAGGGAATAGATAGTATTTCCCTGACACCTGACTCTGTGATAAAAACGATTAAAGCAATTGCATCTTTTGAGAAAGATTTTTTTGGAATAAAACAATTAACATTTGATGGTTGATGAGTTCGAAAATGAGCTTAAAAAAATGGTATAAGGTTCTTAAATTCATAGAAACTGGGAATTAATTTCTAATTACAAAAGTAAATCCTCAATGAAATTTAAATATAATTCTCATTACCCATCTATGGAAGATCTGCGAAAAAAGGCAAAAAGAAGAATACCGCGATTTGCTTTTGAATATCTTGATGGTGGCTGTAATGAGGATATAAATCTTCACAAAAACATTTCAGAAATTCGTGAAGTTGAACTTCTGCCCAACTACCTATGTGTGCACAAAGGTTCTGATATGAAAACAGAATTGTTTGGTCATAGCTATGATGCCCCCTTTGGTATTGCTCCAGTGGGCTTACAAGGTTTGATATGGCCCAAATCTCCTGAAATATTGGCTAAGGCTGCATTTGAGCATAATATACCATTTGTATTAAGTACGGTTACTACAAGCAGCATCGAAAAGATTGGTGAGATCACAGAAGGGAATGCGTGGTTTCAATTATACCATCCAACAGAAAACAGAATCCGGGATTTAATTATAAAACGGGTGGAAGCGGCTAAATATCCGGTATTGGTACTTTTATGTGATGTACCTACTTTTGCATACAGGCCAAGAGATATAAGAAATGGTTTGGCCATGCCGCCGAAGATGTCTCTCACAAATATGCTTCAAATTATGGGCAAACCTAATTGGGCGTTGAGAACGCTTATTAACGGCCAGCCAGCTTTTGAGATTTTAAAACCGTATATGCCAAAGGGGTTGGATTTAAAAAAACTAGGTGAATTTATGGATCATACATTTTCAGGAAGATTGAATGAAGAAAAAGTAGCCCCCATCCGTGACATCTGGAAAGGAAAGATCTTATTGAAAGGTGTAACGAGCGAGGCGGATACCGAAAAAGCAATTAAACTCGGGCTTGATGGTATCATTGTATCTAATCATGGGGGCCGTCAATTAGATGCGGGACAATCTACCATAAAATCAATCACAAAGATTGCCGCTAAATATGGTGATAAAATAAAAGTAATGATGGATAGTGGTTTAAGATCGGGCCCGGATATAGCAAGAGCACTTGCTTCAGGAGCAAAATTTACATTCCTTGGAAGATCATTTATGTATAGTATAGCAGCGTTGGGGGAAAATGGGGGCAATCATATGATCTCCATTTTAAAAATTCAGCTTCAACAGGTGATGGAACAAATTTGTTGTGAAAGGATTGAAGATTTTCCAAATCATTTGGTTGACCACACTTCAAAAATCTAATTTAACACGTCTGTAAAACTATTTCTGCATGTCAATTTCGGATGGATAATCAATAATAGGTTTTTTGATCAGCCTTCTATACAACAAAGTGAAACTAATTATTTTTATAAATTTTTGATAGTATGTTATAAATTTGGATAAAGGAGAAACCGGTAAAATAGTCCTCAAAGCATTTTTAAATTTAATATATAAAATATGTTTTCTTTAGCAAATAAAATA
>Ga0207695_10005026_pt1 | contig 17763 bp, 14 predicted proteins | sample KBSC54metaG_FD_184354 | JGI IMG/M metagenome (GOLD analysis project Ga0207695, IMG submission 184354) | Corn rhizosphere microbial communities from Kellogg Biological Station, Michigan, USA - KBS C5-4 metaG (SPAdes) (version 2) | ecosystem: Host-associated > Plants > Roots > Rhizosphere > Soil... | reverse complement strand
AAAACCAGCAATCCAAATCCGGCCCACAGCAAGTAACGCAAGCGCGCAGCGCCGGCGAGCGTGAGCGGCGCGTCGGGCGTTGCGCGCCACGCCATCGCGGTGAGCAACGCGAATGTGGCGAGGCCGCCGAGCAAATGGCCCATCACCACGATCGGCATCACCAGCCATGTCACCGTCCATTGGCCGAGCAGCGCTTGAAATATCAGCACGGCGAGTGTGAGCGCACTAACGCGCGCAAAGTCGCTAGGAGCGCCCGCTGGCAACCGCGCGTTCGACCATGCAATGGCAAATCCGACAAGTATCGCCTCACCAACCGCTGCGATCGTTCCGGAAATACCATGCGCACCGCATATATAGAACGGCACCGAAATTGCAACCAGAACGCTGGCCGTCAGCACGACGGCAATGCCGCGGTGCCGCTTGCGTGCCGCAACAGTGACGAGCGTAAGGACGAGTACGCCCAACACGCCAACGAGAATGCGATGCACTTGTTCCCGCCAATCCTTGTCCGCGTCCACCGGACGATTCGGGAACGCCTGGTTCGCCTGAGCGACATCTTGCGCATGCGTTGGCCAGGTCGCGTGGCCATAACAGGTTGGCCAGTCGGGGCAACTCAAGCCCGCATTCGACAACCGCACGAACGCGCCGAACACGATCACGCAGAACGCGAGCGCTGCGGCCAACCACGCAAGGCGATGGAAATGGCGGTGCGCGCTCATCCGCTGACTCCGCCAGTCACCAATTGGGTGAGATCGCGACGCAAGTCGCGCGGATTGAATCCGGGCGCATAGCGCAGGATCAGGTAACCGCTTGGATCAACCACATATACCGGAATTGCGTCGGTGCGTGCGGCATCCGGCAATTTTGTTGCCAGCGAAGGATCGGCGCTGAGCGGCACGAGCGTGCGGAAGCCTGCGTGCGGCGGTGCACCGACCCACAGCACTTCCACGCTGCCGGCATTATTGCCGAGGCCGATCCAGATGCGGCGCAATTTATCCGCGAGTTCCTCGCACGACGCACCGCAATTCGCGGGCGGCACGACCAGCACGCGCCAGGTGTGATCCTCGTGGTGCCATTCGAAGCGGCTGCCGTCGGCGCGGGTGAACTGCATGTCGCGCAGGTCGCGCGCCGGATGCAGCATCTCGCCATAATTCTTGGTGTGCTGCGGCTGCCAGCCGGTGTAATACAGATACAGCGCAGCCGCGAACGGCGCGGCGAACATCGCGGCGATCAGCAACAGGATCAGCCGCGAGCGCGTGCGTGCGGTCATCGAAGGTGTAGGTGTCGGCGTGGACATCAGCTGTCTTTCTTGTCGGATTTTCGGCGGGAAACGATGAGGCTCGCGATCAACAACCCGGCGGCCATCGCGAACCATTGCACAGCGTAACCGCGATGCTGCCCGGGCGGCAGTGTGCCGCTGAGCACGTCGAGGTCGCGTGCATAGCCAAGCTTGAGCGCCGGATCGAGGCGCAGCACGCGTGGCGCGAGTCCGTTCGGCAGCGCGAGAGCTTGCGCGACTTGCGACGGATCAAGGCGCATCAACAACAAGGCGCCGTCTGGCTGGCGCTCGATTGCGCCGCTGCCGAGGCTGATTCCGGCCGATGGCGGCGGTGCAAGCAATCCTTCGACACGCATTGCTCCATCCAGCGGCGGCTCAACGGGTAACTTGCGATCGGCCGGCAATTCGCGCCAGCCGAGTTCGACCAACGTTGCGTGCTTCGCGCCGTCGGGCTGGAATGCGCGATACACACGCACGCCACTGCGCCCGTTGCGGCTCTGGTTGTCCAGCAATACCGCCGGCAACGGCAGGAAATGGCCGCTGCCTGTAGTCCATGCGTAAGCGTTGTCATCGGATGCAGGCATCGGCGCATCGATCGCGGCGGCCAGCGGCTCGGCCTTGCGCGCAGCGACAACCTGCCCGCTGTGCGCCAGCAATGCATCCTTGTACCTGGCGCGATCGAGTTGCCAGAAACCCAGCCGCACGAAGCCGGCGACGCACACCAGCGCGAGCACCCATAGCAGGCCGCGCTTCATGCGCACTGCCCTCCTGCGCACATCGCGGGGCGCGCGCAATCGCGCGATAATGCGGGCCTGACAAGGATCAACGGAGCAGAGCCATGTTGCAGAAACTTGTCATCATCGCGTTCCTCGTGGTCATCGTTTACAACCTCGGCGCCGGCCTGTACTACATGATGGTCGACAAGGGAGAGAACGACCGCATGGTGCGTTCGCTGACCTGGCGCATCGGACTGTCGGTCGTACTGATCCTGATCATCGGCATCGGCATCTGGACCGGCTGGATCCAGCCGCACAACGTCGGCAATTAATCGCAGCACATCTGGCCGCCATGGATGGTGGAAGCGTTTCTCAATAGCGAAGCTGGTAAATGCCGAAAATGCAGGAGCATTTTTCGGCCATGTGCATCAAATGCAAAGGGCCGGCAATGCCGGCCCTTCGTTCGCCACGGATGGCGTTACCGCGTTACAGCACGTACACGAATACGAACAAGCCGAGCCACACCACGTCGACGAAATGCCAGTACCAGGCCACGGCTTCGAATGCGAAGTGGTGGTCCTTGGTGAAATGACCGCTCGCGCAGCGGAACCAGATCACCGACAGCATGATCGCACCGAGCGTCACGTGCATGCCGTGGAAGCCGGTGAGCATGAAGAAGGTCGAACCGTACACGCCCGAACCCAGGGTCAGGTTGAGCTGGGTGTAGGCCTCGATGTATTCGTGCGCCTGGAACCACAGGAAGCTCGCGCCAAGAAGGATCGTCGCGCCGAGCCAGATCAGCAACTGCTTGCGGTTGCCCGCGCGCAATGCGTGGTGGGCGATGGTGATCGTCACGCCGGACGACAGCAGGATCAGCGTGTTGAGCAGCGGCACGCCCCAGGCGGGGATGGTTTCGAAGTGGCCGCCGATGCTGCCCGGCCCATTGGTCGGCCACGCCGCGTCGTAGCCGTTCCACAACACGTTGTTGGTGGCGATGCCCTTGCCGTCGCCGCCGAGCCACGGCACCGACAGCATGCGCGCGTAGAACAGCGCGCCGAAGAACGCGGCGAAGAACATCACCTCGGAGAAGATGAACCACATCATGCCCATGCGGAACGAGACGTCGACCTGCTTGCTGTAGAGCTTGCGCAGGCTTTCGCTGATCACATCGGCGAACCAGCCGAACAGGGTGCCGATCATCAACGCCAGGCCGGTGAAGAACACCCACTTGCCCCACTCGTTGTCGTTCATCCAGTTGGCAACGCCGAACATCGTGGTGAACATCGCGACCGATCCGTAGATCGGCCAGCGGCTGCCTTGCGGCACGAAGTAGGTGTCGCCGTCGAGGGTCTGAGTCTGCGCCATGTCGGTTCCTGATGGATCGCGTGAATATTGGTTCGTTTACGGCGCCAGCCTAGCGGCGAGCGTCTGGTTCGGCGCCGCCAGCTTCGCGGTCGCCAGGTCGTTATTGTAGAACGTGTACGAGAGCGTGAGGGTGGTCACGTCGGCCGGCAGCGCCGGGTCGACGATGAAACGCACCGGCATCAGTTTCTGTTCGCCGGCCTGCAGCGTCTGCTGGGTGAAGCAGAAGCATTCGGTCTTGTTGAAATAGCGCGAGGCGTTGTCGGGCGCGATCGATGGCGCGGCATTGCCGACGATGGCATGGTCGGATTCGTTCTTCGCCCAATAGGTCGCCGCGTACAACTCGCCCGGATGCACCTGCATGCTGAGCTTGCTCGGATGGAACCCCCACGGCAGCGCGGAATTGACGTTGCCGTCGAATTGCACGGTCACCGTGCGCTGTTCGTCGGCGCGCATGCCGACCACGCGCTGCTGCCCGGCCGGGCCTTCCTGCAACTTGATGCCAAGCACTTTTTCGCAGGCGATCCGGTACACCGGCACCAGCGAAAACGTGAACACGAACGAGCCGACCAGCACCAGTGCGATGCGCTTGACCAGCTTGCCGGTGTCGGACGCGCCCTTCGCTTCCGGCGCACGCGTGTCGCGCACATCAACTTCTGGCGCGTCGCCCTGCGGTTCGCGACCCTCGTCGCTCACTTGCCCAGTACCGCGCGCAGGATGAAGCCGACGTAGAGCGTCACCGCGATCGCACCCAGCGTCCACGCCATGCGCAACACGCGTGCGCGGCGTTGTTTTTGATCTGAGCTGGCTTGGGTCTCACTCACGGAGCAACGCACCTGTTGAAAGTGCGGCCACGGATGGCCGCTTTGTGACCCTGAAACCGAGAGAACCGCAGCCCAGGGACGGTTTATTCAATTGCAGCAATCAAGGACGATTGCACCCATCAATGCGTGACGTCGCCGTGCGCCAAGTCACCATCGCGGATCACCGGCGGCGTGGTGAAGCTGTGGTGCGGCGGCGGCGACGACAACGTCCACTCCAGCCCGCGCGCGCCTTCCCACGAACGGGGCAGTGCCTTCACGCCGCCACGCGCGGTGCTCCACACGATGTACACGAACAGCAACTGGCTCAGGCCGAACGCGAAACCGCCGATCGACGAGATCATGTTGAAGTCCGCGAATGCGACGTTGTAGTCGGGAATGCGGCGCGGCATGCCGGCCAGGCCGAGGAAGTGCTGCGGGAAAAACAGCACGTTGACGAAGATCGTGCTCAGCCAGAAATGCCACTTGCCTAGCGTCTCGTTGTACATGTGGCCGGTCCACTTCGGCAGCCAGTAGTACACGCCGGCCATGATCCCGAAGATCGCGCCGGTCACCAGCACGTAGTGGAAGTGGGCGACGACGAAATACGTATCCTGGTACTGGAAGTCGGCCGGTACCATCGCCAGCATCAGGCCGGAGAATCCGCCGATGGTGAACAGGATCACGAACGCGACCGCGAACAGCATCGGCGTTTCGAAGGTCATCGAACCCTTCCACATCGTCGACACCCAGTTGAACACCTTCACGCCGGTCGGGATCGCGATCAGCATCGTCGAGTACATGAAGAACAGTTCGCCGCCGAACGGCATGCCGACGGTGAACATGTGGTGCGCCCACACGATGAAGGAAAGGAACGCGATCGACGCGATCGCGTAGACCATCGCCTGGTAGCCGAACAACGGCTTGCGCGCGAAGGTCGGGATGATTTCCGAGATGATCCCGAATGCCGGCAGGATCATGATGTAAACCTCGGGGTGCCCGAAGAACCAGAAGATGTGCTGGAACATCACCGGGTCGCCGCCGCCGGCCGCATTGAAGAAGCTCGTTCCGAAATACTTGTCGGTCAGCAGCATCGTCACCGCGCCCGCGAGTACCGGCATCACCGCGATCAGCAGGAACGCGGTAATCAGCCACGCCCACACGAACACCGGCATCTTCAGCAAGTCGATGCCCGGCGCGCGCATGTTGAGGATGGTGGCGATGATGTTGATCGCGCCCATGATCGAGCTGATGCCCATCATGTGCACCGCGAACACCATGAAGGCCACGCTGTTGCCGCCTTGCAGCGACAACGGCGGATACATCGTCCAACCGCCGGCCGGGCCGCCGCCGCCGATGCCGAACATGCCGAGCACGAACGGCAGCAGCAGCATGGTGAACGCGAACGGCAGGATCCAGAACGACCAGTTGTTCATGCGCGGCAACGCCATGTCCGGCGCGCCGATCATCATCGGGATCATCCAGTTCGCCAGGCCGACGAACGCCGGCATCACCGCGCCGAAGATCATCACCAACGCATGCATCGTGGTGAGCTGGTTGAAGAACTCGGGCTGGAAGAACTGCAGTCCAGGCTGGAAGAGCTCCGCGCGGATGCCCATCGCCATCGCGCCGCCGATCAGGAACATCACCAGCGAGAAGATCAGGTACAGCGTGCCGATGTCCTTGTGGTTCGTGGACATGAACCAGCGGTGGAAGAAGCCTTCCTTGTGCGCGTGATCGTCGTGGTGTTCTGCGGTCTGGGCGGTCATGTACGAAGCCTCGGAAAGTATTTGGCAAGAGCCGATTTGGCGAAAGCCGGTTCGGCTAAAACCTGAGATCAGCGTGCGGCGGCGGTTGGTGCGGCAGCGGCAGGTTCAGTAGCCGCAGGCGCAACCGGCGTTGCCGATGCGGTCGCTGCAGCCTCGTTCGCACTGCGCTGCGCGGCCAACCAACTCTTGAACTCGGCCTTCGACACGGCCTTTACCACGATCGGCATGAAGCCGTGGTCGCGCCCGCACAATTCGGCGCACTGGCCGCGATAGATGCCGGGCTTGTTGATCTTCGTCCAGTTCTCGTTGATCACGCCGGGGATCGCATCCTGCTTCCAGCCCAGTTGCGGCACCCACCAGGCGTGGATCACATCGTCGCCGGTGACCACGAAACGGATCTTGGTATCGACCGGCAGCACCAGCGGATGATCGACGTTGAGCAGGTAGGTGTTCTCGCCGCCTTCAGTGACCTTGTACGGATCCAGGCCCGATCCCAACGCACGCGTGCGGTCGCTTTCGCGATCCAGCCTGCTCAGGAATTCGACGTTCTCGCCGAGATACTCGTAACGCCACATCCACTGGTAGCCGGTGACCTTCACGGTCATCTCCGACTTGCTGGTGTCGTACATGCGGAACAGGGTATCGGTGGCCGGCACCGCGAGTACGATCAGGATCAGGATCGGCACCACCGTCCAGATGATTTCGGCGGTGGTGTTGTGGCTGAACTGCGCGGCGACAGCGCCCTTGGACTTGCGGTACTTGAACATCGCGTACGCCATCGCACCGAACACCAGGATGCCGATCACCACGCAAACGCCGAACGCAAGGTTGTGCAGGTGCTGGATGCGCTCGGACGTATCGGTCACGCCCGGCGTCATGTTGAGCTGCCAGCGCACGGGGTTGGCCTGTGCCACGCCGGCGGCCAGCGCTGCGAGGATCGCCGTACCGGCGTGGAGTCTGCGAGCTGCTTTCATTCGGACTGTTCCTGAGAATTCGTAACGCCAGTATTTCGTAACGTCTGGACCAGCGACTGTCCCGTGCGACCCGAAGCCGCGCGGAAGCGCGTCTCCGGAAACATCGGATGCCGACCGATGCATGCCGACTGAATCCTGGCTGGAGCGCTTCCCCGACAGCGGAAACAACGCTGAATTGTACCGTTGCGCGCCAAGCCCGGGCAAGCTGGAAGCGATACGCGGCGCGGGACAAGCCAGTTCCAGCGGTCTGTTTCGACCAGCCAGTCGGCTGTTGAAAGCCGACGGCCTGTTAAACTTCACGCCTCATCGCGACGACCGAAGACGCTCCGGGACTGCACGTGACCGATATCCTGAGTCCCGAACTGCCGCCGATCGGCGACCCGCTGCGCGAGCGCATCACCGCCGCATGGCTGCGCGACGAGAACGAACACGTCGACGAGCTGCTCGCCGCCGCGCGCTTCGCACCGCAGGACAGCTCGATCATCGAACGCACCGCCGCCGGCATCGTCGAGCGCGTGCGCACCCGTGCAGAACAACAAGGCGTCATCGAAGCCTTCATGCGCGAGTACGACCTGTCCAGCGAGGAAGGCGTGCTGTTGATGTGCGTGGCCGAAGCACTGCTGCGCATTCCCGACCAGGCCACCGCCGACAAGCTGATCCGCGACAAGCTCGGCGACGCCGACTGGGACGCGCACCTCGGCAAGAGCGATTCGCTGCTGGTCAACGCATCGAGCTGGGGCCTGATGCTGACCGGTCGCATGGTCGGGCTTGCTGGCGAAACCCGCGGCAATGCGATCGGTGCGCTGCGCCGGCTGATCGGTCGCGCCGGCGAGCCCGTCATCCGCCTCGCCGTGCGCCAGGCGATGCGGATCATGGGCCATCAGTTCGTGATGGGCCGGACGATCGCCGAAGCGCTGGCGCGCAGCCGCAAGTCGGAGAACGCGAGCTATCGCTATTCGTTCGACATGCTCGGCGAAGGCGCCTTCACCACGGCCGATGCGGCGCGTTATCAACAGGCGTACCGCGATGCAATCCGCGCCATCGGCGCAAGTGGACAGGGTGGGAATTTCCGGAACGCGGACGTGTTCGCCGCGCCCTCGATCTCGGTGAAACTCTCCGCACTGCATCCGCGCTACGAACACGCACAGCGCGCGCGCGTCCATCGCGAGCTCACGCCGCGCGTGCTCGAGCTGGCGCAACTTGCGAAAGCGCAGGGCATCGGCTTCACCATCGACGCCGAGGAATCCGACCGGCTGGAACTCTCGCTCGACGTGATCGTCGGCGCGTTCGAGGACGCGTCGCTCGCGGGCTGGAACGGCTATGGACTCGCCGTGCAGGCGTACCAGAAGCGCGCGCCGTTCGTGCTCGACTACCTGATCGATGTTGCGCGCCGCGCCGGTCGGCGCATGCCGGTGCGCCTGGTGAAAGGCGCGTACTGGGATTCGGAGATCAAGCGCGCGCAGGTCGATGGCCATCCGGGTTATCCGGTAATGACGCGCAAGCCGAACACCGACGTGAGTTACCTCGCCTGCGCTAAGAAGATGCTCGCCGCGACGGATGCGCTGTATCCGATGTTCGCAACCCACAACGCGCACACCATCGTCGCGATCCACCACATCGCGCAACAGATCCACGGCGCGTGGACGCCGATGGACAAACCCGCGCCGTACGAATACCAGAAGCTGCACGGCATGGGCGACGACCTGTATCGCGAAGTGATCGGCAAGGATCAACTCGACGTGGCGTGCCGCGTGTATGCGCCGGTCGGTTCGCATGAGGACTTGTTGCCGTATCTCGTGCGGCGCCTGCTCGAGAACGGCGCGAACTCCAGCTTCGTCAATCGCATCACCGACGCGAACGTGTCGGCGCGCGCACTGGTCGCGGATCCGACGGTGACCGTCGCCGGCTTCAAGAACAAACGTCATCCCAATATTCCATTACCACGCGCGCTGTACGGCAACGAGAGGATCAATTCCATGGGCGCGAATCTCGCCAACGATCAAGAACTGCGTGCGCTCGCCGAAAAAATCAACGCATTCGCGGGTCCGTGGACTGCCGCGCCGCTCGTGCCGGGCGCGAACACCAGCGGCACGCAAATCACCACCACCAATCCCGCGAATCGCAATCAGCACGTCGGACACTGGCAGGCCAGCGATGCGGCGACAGTCGAACGCGCGCTCGCGAATGCGGTCGCCGCGCAACCGGATTGGGATGCGGTGCCCGCAGCGGGCCGCGCGAAAATTCTTGAACACGCCGCCGATTTGCTCGAAGCGCGCATGCCCGAATTCATCGCGCTGTGCACCCGCGAAGCCGGCAAGACGATCGCCGATGGCGTCGCCGAAGTGCGCGAGGCGGTGGACTTCCTGCGCTACTACGCGCAGCAAACGCGCGCGCATCTAGCCGAGCCCTTGAAACTGCCCGGCCCGACCGGCGAATCCAATATGCTGTCGCTGCACGGTCGCGGCGTGTTCGTCTGCATCAGTCCGTGGAATTTCCCGCTTGCGATTTTCATCGGCCAGGTTGCCGCCGCGCTCGTCGCTGGCAACGCGGTGATCGCCAAGCCCGCCGAGCAAACCAACCTGATCGGCTACGCTGCGGTGAAGCTGCTGCACGAAGCCGGCGTGCCTGAAGCCGTTCTGCAATTCCTGCCTGGCGATGGCGCGACCGTCGGCGCCGCGCTGACCCGCGATCCGCGCGTGGCCGGCGTCGCATTCACCGGTTCGACCGATACCGCGCGCGCGATCAATCGTTCGCTGGCCGCACGCGACGCCGCGATCGCGGTGCTGATCGCGGAGACCGGCGGACAGAATGCATTGATCGCCGATTCGTCCGCGCTCCCCGAACAACTGGTGAAGGACGCGATGACTTCCGCTTTCGGTTCCGCCGGACAACGCTGTTCGGCCGCGCGCGTGCTGTTCGTGCAGGACGACATCGCCGACAAGGTGATCGCGATGCTCGCCGGCGCGATGGACGAACTCGTGGTCGGCGATCCGGCGTTGCTGTCCACCGATGTCGGCCCGGTGATCGATGCCGATGCGTTGAAGATGCTGGCCGACCACGCCGCGCGCATGGATCGCGAGGCGAAACTCATCAAGGAAGCAAAGCTCGGCAACGAAGCCGCAAACGGCAACTTCTTCGCGCCACGCGCGTACGAATTGAAATCGCTGGACCAGCTCACGCGCGAAGTCTTCGGCCCGGTGCTGCACGTGATCCGCTATCCGGCGAAGGATCTCGATGCGGTGATCGATGCGATCAACAACAGCGGCTTCGGGCTCACGCTCGGCATCCATTCGCGCATCGACGCGACCGTCGAACGCATCTCGTCGCGGGTAAAAGCCGGCAACTGCTACGTCAACCGCAACATGATCGGCGCGGTGGTCGGCGTGCAGCCGTTCGGCGGCGAAGGCCTGTCCGGCACCGGCCCGAAAGCCGGCGGCCCGCATTACCTGTCGCGATTCGTCACCGAGCGCACGTTGACGATCAACACGACAGCGGCGGGCGGAAATGCGAGCCTGCTTACGCTCGGAGAGTGATCTAACGCGCGATCGCAATGGACGTACGCGGGGTGATCCGTTGCCACGCCGCCAGCACCTCATCTACCGAAATCGCGCTTACCCGATTCGATACTGGCGGGCCGCCAAGGGCCAGCACTGCGCTTCCGCTTGGGCTGCGCGGCAGCCAGTGCGCTGGTGATGCATCGCCGTAGAGCACGATCAACGGACAACCCAGCGCTGCTGCGATATGCGCAGGGCCCGTATCCACCGACACCATCGCCTCGGCGATCTCCAGCAACGCGAGCAGCCGACGCAACGGCAGATCCTGTGCAGCGACGTGCACAACGTCTTCGGTAACCGCAAACTGGATGTCGCGCAGCAGTCTCGTCTCGACCGGGGCGCCGCACAGAACCAGGTGCGCGTCGGGTCTGTATTGCGCGATGGCGGAGGCGACTGCCGCCCAACGCCCGATCGGCCAAGCCTTCTCATCGCCAAGCCGCCCCAGTCGACCTCGCTTGAACGTGCGCTTGTTGCCTGGTTGCAAAAGAATCAAGGGCTTGTCTTGCAAGCCCCTTTCTCGCAACCACTGTGCAAGGTCAGCACGATCGGCATCGCGCACGAACAGCCTTGGGGCCAACCACCGATCGATGCTGCGCGCCGACATCGCTTTGGAATCGAAAGCCGGGGGCGTGCAGTCGCCAAACTGCAGCCAATAATCGACCCAGTGTTCATCGCCTGCCAGTCTCGGCATGTCCGACACATAGAGGCAGCGATCGGGCGCGATACCGGCGCGTGCCAGCAACCACCGGACTTTATCGAGCGCGTGTTCGTCGCAAACATAGACTGGGCATGGCGGCAAGGCATGCAACGCCGCGACCAATCGCCACTGGGTCGGCTCCAGTGCATAGGGAGTTCGGCGGCTGCGCAAGCGCCACAGACTCTGGATATCGGGATTGCCTTCCAGCAACGGTTCCATCCATGCGCCCGAACCCACAAGCCGGCATGGGCAGCCGTAGCGTTGGTGGAGCGTATGCAGAAGCGGCGTCAGCAACACCAGGTCGCCGATCGCGCCGAATCGGATCACCAGCGGGGCGAGGGCATCTCCAGCCACAGGAGCATTCGCAGTGCGGTTGTCGAACAGGGGGCTCACAGACGCATGACCCAGATTGCTCACTTCATGTGCATGGCTACCCCATGCAACGCACATGATGCCTACTCGATTGTTATGCCCAAACGAACACGGGGCGCCGAAGCGCCCCGTGCGATGTTGCGACTACACGTGTCTATCAGGATGCACACATTATTGTCATCCTGAGTGCAGCGAAGGATCTGCAATTTCTCGTTTGCCTGCAACAGCAAAGCTTCCGCGCTTCGCGCGTATCGCTTTTGTCGACCTTCGCCCCACACCCCTGGGGCTCACTCTCGCTGCGCGAAGGCGCGTGCGCGGTTCAATTCGTTGAAGAGCGTCGCTGAAATGAGAAATTTCCTCGCGATCGCGGCCTCGCTGAAGGTTGAACTGCCGGTAGCGAAATGGAAGCCATTTTGAACTTCGTACACCTTGAGCATTGCAGAGCGATGATCGAGAGAAGGGCTATTCGTCTGCTTCAGGTCATATTCTTGGGAGCTAACTACCAGGGCTGTCCTAGGAGATTGGCTCTTTTAGGACAGCCTCAAAAAACAAACCCGGCGCACCGAAGTCCACCGGGTTTCTGAGGCCTTGCCCCGTGCCCGGGTCGCAGAGTATTCCGCGGACCCTAGCGCCGGTAAATGGTGATCTTGAACGTCCAGCTCGGTCCGACGATTGCGCGCACGGCCTTCCGGATTATCCGATCCATCGGGGTTGGCGATGGGAGCAATCGGACGGGTCTCGCCGTAACCGTTCGGGCCCAGCACGGATCCGAAAAAAACGAAGCCCGGCGTGCGCCGGGCTTCGAATGATCGCGGTGCTGCTTGGATCAGCCGCGGAAAGGCTTCGGCGGCGGCTCGGGGGCCGGTGCCGGAGGGGGCGACTGGCAACTACCATCCGCACCGAGGGTCTGACCCTCCGGACACGCCGGAGGCGCCGGAGCCGGAGCCGGCGGCGGCGGCGGGGCCTCAACCACCGGCGCGGGGGGTGCATGACCGAAGCTGAACGTACCCGAGACACCGAACAGGTTCGCATTGGCGCTGTACTTGCCGACAAGGGTCGAGCCAGTCGCGCTGATGTCGTTGACGGTCGGGGTGTCGATGGCGATGTGGCTGTAACCGATGTTCCAGCTCACATTGTCGTTCGGCGTCCAGCCGAGGCCGAGCGAATAGAGCGTGCGGTTGTTGTCGGGCAGGCGCGGGTCGCGGTAGGTGTTGTTGGTCGGGGTTTCGTCATGCGCGATGCCGGCGCGTAGCGTCCATTCCGGGGCGAATTTCCAGTCCATGCCCAGCGCGTATTCCATCGTGCTGTTCCATTTGAACAGTTCGCTCGAGGGCGGTTGCGCCGGATTGGCGAACTTGACGGTCAGGCCCTGCAGCGAATTCCAGCCGGTCCGCTCGATGTCGGCCGACAACGTGAAAGTGTCGCTGAACTTCTGGCTGACGCTGAAAGTCAGTACGCTCGGCGTGGCCACGGTCGCGCTGATCGGGCCGTTGGTGAACACGGTACCGCCGATCAAGCCTCCCGATGCGAACTGCACGCTGGTCGGCACGCCGAAGGTGGCATGGCCGTTGAGGGTGTGGTCGATCTTCGCGCGGTAGTTCAGGCCGATGTTGGTGTTCGGAGTCGGGCGGAACAACAGGCCGAGATCCCAGCCGATGCTGGTGTCGTGGCCCTTGATGTCCGCAGTGCCGTCAGCCGATTGCGGCATGAACGCAGGGAACGCCGCGGGATTCAACGAATCAATGATCGCGCCGAAGTCCACCGCATTGGTCAGCTGGGCCTGGAAGCGCTGGGTGATCAAGCTCAAGCCCGCCGAGAACATGTCGTTGAACTTGTAGGAGGCGGCGAGGGTGAAGTCGAACGTGCGAACGTCGGACTTCAGCGCCTGATAACGGCCAACCCAGTTCGGGTCGTACTGCGTCTTCAGGCCGAACGGTGCGCTGAACGACGCACCCAAGGTGAAGCCGTTACCGACCGGGTAGATGAGGTCGAACGCCGGAACCGGGGCGATGTCGCCGGCGTTGCCGCCGTTGCCGCCAGTGAGCGGCCGCCCGATCGCATCATGGCCGCCGCCACTGAAGGTGCCGCTGAGATCGATCGCGGTGAGGTCGGACTGGATGGTCGTCGTGTCGAACAGCGACATCGCGGCCGGGTTGTTCGTGACCACGGCGGCATCGCCCCAGTCGGACGCGGAACCGGCATGCGAGCGCGCCATCGCCTGGACGCTGTCTTCGCGGATCTGGAAGCCGCTGGCCATCGCCTGGCCGCAGGCCAGCGCGGCGACAATGCCGAACGCCAGGGTGGACACTTTCATGGAGCCGTTGATTGTGCGCATGGTCAGTCTCTCTCGGAGTTGTCGAGCTGGGAAATTGTCGAGCCCGCCTGCGCGGGAGTCCTGGTTCGGAATGAGCGGTCGCATTCGCGATCTCCCACCATACCGCCCCGTACATCGCCTCGCCTGCTTGCAGTTCGGCGAGGCTATAGCATTTGTCCCAGTATGCCTTAACTAATATCTAACATGGAAGTGCCGGCTGGCAAGCGATACAGTCCCCATCCCCGCCCGCTTCGAATGCACCCGGCCTCCATGTATCCCGGCACCTATGTATCTTGAACACTACGGCTTGCGGGAGCCGCCGTTCTCGATCACTCCCGACCCGCGGTTTGTTTTCCTGTCCGAACGCCACCGCGACGCGTTGGCGCATCTGTCCCATGGCGTCGGCCAGGGCGGCGGCAGCGGCTTCGTGCAATTGACCGGCGAAGTCGGCACCGGCAAGACCACCATCAGCCGATTGCTGCTCGAACAACTCCCGGAAAACACGCGCATCGCGCTGATCCTCAATCCACTGCTGTCGCCGGTCGAATTGCTGGAGGCCATCGGCGAGGAGTTGCGGCTGGACCTGGACGGAAAGCGCGGCAGCCTCAAGGCGCTGGTGGACGCGCTGAACATCTTCCTGCTCGACGCGTATGCGGCGGGGCTGCGGGTCGTGCTGATCATCGACGAGGCGCAAAACCTGTCTGCGGCGGCGCTCGAACAGGTGCGCCTGCTGACCAACCTGGAAACCCCGACACAAAAGCTGCTGCAGATCATCCTGCTCGGCCAGCCCGAATTGCGCGATCAACTCGCGCGCCCGGAATTGCGCCAGCTCGCACAACGGATCACCGCGCGCTACCACCTCGATCCGCTCGACGCCGACGAGAGCGAGGCGTATTTGCGGCATCGCTGGGCGGTCGCCGGCGGCGGGAACTTTCCGTTCACGCGTCCTGCCGTGCGGCGGCTGCATCGGCACGCCGGCGGCGTACCGCGCTTGCTCAACGTGATCGCCGAACGCGCATTGCTCGCCGGTTATGCGCGCGGCGAGACGACGATCGGCGAGAACCTGCTCGATGAAGCTGCCGCCGAAGTGCTGGCGCCTCGGCGATCGGCGCCGCGGATTCCGCTGGTCGTCGGCGCCATCGTCCTGGTCGCGCTAGGCGCTCTCGCGTTCTGGAAGTGGCCACATGCACACAGCGCACCGCTGCATGTTGCGGCGATCAAAAGGCCTGCAATCGCAAGACTGCCAGCGCCACCACCTGCATACGCGCTGCTCGGAGCCGATGCATTCACGCAGCGACTCGTCGCGAACGACGGCAAAGCGCAACCCGCGTGGGCGCGGTTACTGGCGCTGTGGAACGTGCACTCGCAAGAATCCGGCAACGCGACCGCAGCATCCTGCACGCCGGTCCTCGCACCGGGATTGTTCTGCGCGAGCGGCACGACGCGACTGAGTCGGCTCGCGCAATTCGATCGGCCTGCGATCCTCAGGCTGCGCGCGAATCGGCATGCGGTTTCAGGATTGCTGCTAGGGCTGGGCTCGACCGAAGCCTTGCTGCAAGTCGACGGCGATGCGTTCCGCGTGCGCCGCGTCGTGCTGGAAGAATCGCTGATCGGTTACGCGGCTATCTGGCGCGGCCCGGATGCATTGACGCTACCGCTCAAGAGCGGCGACACCGGCGCGGGCGTGGAATGGTTGCGCGATCGCTTGTTGCCATCGAACGCGTCAGTCGCGGCATCCACATCCGCGACTTACGATGCCGAACTGATCGCCGCCGTGCGCGATGTGCAGCGCGATTTCGGATTGCACGGCGACGGCGTGGTCGGGCAGGAAACATTGCTTGCGTTGATGGCCACCGATCGCAGCGGCCCGCACCTGCGCAAATTGCCGGAGTAATGTAGCCGCATGTCGTTGATCCTCGAAGCGCTGCGCAAATCCGAAGCCGAACGCCGGCTCGGCAGCGCGCCCGATTTGCTCGCCGCGATGCCGGTGCTGCGTGCGTCTGCGCCGCGTGCGCGCTGGCCATTGTGGGTCGTAGGCATATGCATTGCCGTCATCGCGCTGGCACTGGCTGGGTGGTGGCTGCGAGCAAAGCCGATTGCACACGATGAACCCGTCGCGACATCATCGACGCAACCCGCAGCGCATCACGAAGCAACCGACAACGCCACGGCGCCGCTGCCGGTCATCAGCTTGCCGGTGGCGAATGCGCCACATCCGATAGCGCCGATCGCAGCGACAACCCCGCGCAAACCTGTCGCTGCATCGCCGACGCTGGCGACAGATGCGTCAGCGCCGGTATCCATCGATGCAACGGCTCCGAAGCTTCCCGGCGAACCGGCGACAGCGCCCGCGGCACCCGTCGCGACCGACACCGCAAAACCCGCGCTCGCCGACGAGCCCGCGCTGCTCTCGCTGGCCGACCTGTCCGCCGACGATCGCAACGGCCTGCCGGCGATGAAAGTAACCATGCACGTGTACGCCGACGATCCCGCGCAACGCTTCATGATCGTCAACGGCCAGCGCGTCGGCGAAGGCGCGCGCATCGTCGATGGCGTCGTCCTCGTGCATATCCGCCGAGATGGCGCCGAGATCGATGCGCGCGGTCGGCGCCTGCTCTTGCCGAAGCCTTGAGCGACGCGGATGTTCCTGCACATTCCTTCACGCAAGAAACTACCGCCGACGTGGGTGACCCCGCTGCTGGTGGTCACGACGATGGCCGTGTTCCTGTGGCTGGCGCTGTTGCCCGCAGGCCCGGCGCGCGGCGACAGCCTGACGCGCTGGGGCGTGCTCGGCGGTTCGTTTCCACTGGAACCGCGCGAGCTGCTGCGCGCGTTCGCCGACGGTCGCGTGCTCAAACTGTTCACCGCATTGTTCATCCACACCGACTGGACGCATCTGCTCGGCAACCTGCTGTTCCTGGTGATCTTCGGATTGCCCGCCGAACGCGCGCTCGGGCCGTGGCGATTCCTGGCGTTGTTCCTGATCGGCGGCGCTATCGCGAACCTAGCCGCGGTGCTGTTGATGGCCGCTCCCGCGCGCACTATCGTCGGCGACAGCGGCGCGGTGTCGGCGGCGATCGGCGCCTACCTCGCGTTGTTCCCGCGCGCGAAGCTCGGCATCGTCGTGCCGCTGGGATTGTTCCTCGAATTCGTGCGTGCTCCGGCATCGCTGTTGATCGGACTATGGGCGCTGCTGCAACTGATCTTCACCTTCGTCGGCCCCGCGTTCGGCGCGGTCGCATGGTGGGCGCATCTGACCGGCTTCGCGTTCGGCATCGTCTACGCGTTGCTCAGCCGCAATGCGGTGGCGCGACGGCTGCGCGGCGCATAGCGCGTTGCGTACACTGTGCGCATGCCGAACCGCAAACTCTATAAAGTGACGTTCCTCAGCGCGGGCCGCATCTACGAGCTGTATGCGCGGCGCGTGGCGAGCAGCGAGTTGTGGGGATTCACCGAGATTTCCGAGATCGCGTTCGACGTCAACGAAGGCGTCGTGGTCGACCCGACCGAGGAACGCCTGCGCGATGAGTTCGGCGCAACGAAGAAATTGCACCTGCCGATGCAGAGCATCCTGCGCATCGAGGAGGTCGAGCGCCGCGGCGCGTTGCGCATCCGCGATGCGGCCAGCGGCGAGACCGTGGTGATGCCGTTCCCTCTGCCGGCGAAGCCGCGTTGAATCAGTATCAGTGAATCGATGTCGGCGTTGCAGCGGTCGCTGATTGCTTCGCGGGCATCGTCTTGAGCACTTTCAGCGCTTCGCCAGTCGCGTAGTCGTCGGCAAACACGACCGCATCGCCGCCTTCATCGTTGTCGCTGCCATCGCCTTCGGCCAGATGCCCGGGCAAGTCGCGTTCGCGCGTGTTGTCGTTGACCGATGCGTTTTTCTGGTTCGCTGCGGTGGGTTTCAGGACGACATCGGGGTGGAT
>Ga0207695_10005024_pt1 | contig 17764 bp, 16 predicted proteins | sample KBSC54metaG_FD_184354 | JGI IMG/M metagenome (GOLD analysis project Ga0207695, IMG submission 184354) | Corn rhizosphere microbial communities from Kellogg Biological Station, Michigan, USA - KBS C5-4 metaG (SPAdes) (version 2) | ecosystem: Host-associated > Plants > Roots > Rhizosphere > Soil... | reverse complement strand
CAGATCCCACAAGACGTGCAGCGCCACCGTCGGGCACACGCCGGTCAAGCGGTGCACCTGGCCCGCGTCGCTGAGTTTCTCTTCCGTCGTGCTCGCAGCGGCCGGCTGCGTAAATTTGCCGAATCGTGTCCCGGTATTCGCAAATCCCCACGAAGGCAGCTCAATCTGGAATCGATCCAGTGCTTGAATGACTACTTCGGTGCTTTTGTCGGTCACTTTACGATATTCCTCGCTACCCCGCCAGGGGTCAATTTATTATCACCGCCGCGCGGGAGTTTTGGTATGTGGAACTACTAAACTCCGTCCGTTCAGCCGGAACTCGCATGTTTAGGCGTGTTTAGTCCATGAATCTACTCCGTCCTTGGTGGACGGCCGCGGTTTCATTCGTTTATTCCTCAGAAACAGAAGCGCCTCGCGCGATTCCCCTACCCATGCAACCACGAAGAAGCCGCTGTCGCCTTCGCCCAGACCCAAGCATGGTTCGACTGCGGCAAAGATCTCAACTTACTGACCCTCTACGAACGCCGCCTCCAACGCGCCTTCCAAGGAGGACTTCCGCCTTTTCCAGGAAATCCAGGAACGGCGCCACAACCGCGAACAAGCCGCCTACGCCATCCCCAGGACTCTGTCGAGCGCCAATTCATCGACATGCTCACGACGAGCTCCTGGCGGCTCAACCGCCTCCTCAACGCCGAAGCCCAACTCTGGGCCTGCGCCAAAGACCTCGAAAGCATCTCCCGCCTCGAGCGCTCCATTCGCCAAACCACCCGCGACCTCGTCCGCCCCATCGCCCTTCGCGTCAAACCCGAAAAGGCCGCCAAACCGCTCGACCCGAAGTGACGGAACAAAGCCAATTTCCCACGCCCGCCCAACGCGAACAGGCAAACTGGCGCAAACAAATCGAGTGAGCCTCGTCCCCACGACGGCCCTCACTCGCTAACCGCAACTGATTTTTGACAATTGTGGCTGATCCCCTCTCGCCATTTCAGATCCCAAAATCCGCTATAATAAGGTCAGTGCTTAGCGGCAGGGGTGCTGCCCGGTTTGCCCTTATCGGGATCGCTTACTTTCTTGCTCACGAGATCTCCTTCTTTTTTCCGGATTCCCAACGAGTGGTCTCCGCGGTATGGCCTGCCGGCGGCATTGGGTTGGCTGCGCTCCTCCTCACGAATCGCCGCGATTGGCCCGCCATCGCTGCCGTCCTATTTATATCCGGACTAGCTGCCGACCTCATCCTGGGCCGCTCCTTCGCAGTCAGTTGCGGGTATATGGCCGCCAATGTCATCGAGTCCTGCGGATCGGCCTGGCTCATCTCGCACTGCTGCGGCCCAGCCCCGCGATTTGCCCGCGTCTGCGATGTGCTGGCGCTGCTCGCCGCCGCAGTTTTCGTGAATGCCTGCTCCGCCGCCGTCGGCGCTGGCACGGCATGGCTGGTGAACAGCTCGTCGTTTTCGCATTCCTGGTTCACCTTGTGGATTTCGGACGGTTTAGGCCTGCTGCTGATCACGCCCCTCATCGTCACCTGGAGCGATTCCCCCCGCGCATTCCGGCGCACGGATCTCCGCCACGTTTTGGAGTTCCTGCTTCTGCTGGCCGTCATCGTCGCGATGGCATGGACGGTCGTGCCCAACGAACTGCATCGGACTTTCGTGCCTCGCCCCTACATGCTGATCGCTCCCCTGGCATGGGCAGGACTCCGGTTCGGACGGCGACCGGTAACCCTGTTACTGACGATCCTCGCAGCCATAGTCGTTACCCGGGCGGTAACCGGCGCAGCGCCGATCTGGGACGGTGTCACTCAGGCCGAGCGTGTCGTGGCAGTCCAGAGCTATCTCGCCTTCATCGCGTCCACGGCACTCGTGCTGACGGCGGCGTATGGGGAAGCCAAAGCCTCCGAGCTCCGGCTGCGCGTGCTTGGCGATAATCTGCCGTCCGGCGCCGTGTACCAACTGTTGATCTCTCGCGACGGCTCCCGGCGATTTCTGTACGTCAGCGCCGGAATCGAAAAACTGAGCGGAATTCCTGTGGAGGAGATTCTCCGCAATCCCTTTGCCATTTACGATCAGGTTTCCGAAGAGGACCGTGCGGCGATTTTCGCGGCCCAGAAATCTTCCATAGAGAACCTGACGGTCTTCCACGCCTTGGTGCGCGTGCGCCGCCGTGATGGCCGGATTCGGTGGATGCAGTTGACCTCGTCGCCCCGCCGTGTGCCGAATGGCGGCATCCTTTTCGACGGAATCCAAACCGACGTCACGGAGCAAAAAGAAGCGGAAGACGCCCTGCAAGCCGCTCACGCAGAGCTATCCGCCATTCACGCTCACGCGCCGGTGACTCTGCTCGTAGTCGACGAGGATCTGCACGTGCGGGAATTCAACGACTTCCCGGGCAATCCGCCGGCCTCGCCATCTCACATACGCCCGGCCGACGTGCTGCACTGCCTGAACGCCTCCGAGGCGCCCGACGGCTGCGGGTCAGGGCCGGCATGCGACGCCTGCATGGTGCGCAACACCATGAAGGATACCCTGCGCACCGGCGCCAAACACGAGAACGTGGAAGCCTGGCTGCCGGTGATGCACGCCGGTAATAAGGTGATGCGGTGCTATCTGTTATTTACCGGCCTGCTACAGATACGCGACTCCCGGAAGGCGCTCGTCTGCGTGCTCGATATTACCGGCCGCAAGCAGGCGGAACTGGAACTGCGGAACAGTGAGGCCCGTTTCCGTATGCTGACGGAAGACGCGCCCATCGCGATTTCGATATCGCGGCATGGCGAGATCCTGTTCGCCAATCCGAGCTTTTTCCGGATGTATGGATTTGGCAGTTCCGCGGAACTGCGGGGCGGCTCGGTCGTGTCCACCTTTGCTCCCCGGTCCCGGGATGCAGTGGATGAACGAATACGTCGTCGGGCGAAAGGACTGCCTGTCCCGGCGCAATTTGAAAGCACCGGCGTCCGCCGCGACGGCTCCGAGTTCCCCATCCTGGCGGAAGTCATCGAAATGCATTTCCAGGAGGGTCCGGCTCTGGTCGGGTTCATCACCGACCTGACCGCGCGCAAGAAAGCAGAGGAGGAGCATGCCCGCTTGGAGCAGCAGTTGCGCCAGGCGCAGAAGATGGAGAGCATTGGGCGGCTGGCCGGCGGGGTCGCCCACGATTTCAACAATCTCTTGACGGTGATCAACGGCTACAGCAGTCTGCTCGTCGACAAGCTCGACCCCAAGGACCGTCTCCGCTCGTACGCCGATCAGATCAATTTCGCCGGCGAGCGCGCCGCCAGGCTTACCGGGCAACTGCTGGCCTTTAGCCGCCAGGAAGTGATCAAGCCCGTAGCGGTGAACCTGAACGCCACCATCGCCGAGTCGGAGCCGATGATCCGCACCCTGGTCGGCGAGAGTGTCGCCGTGAGCGTCTCTCTCGACCCGCAGTTGGGACAGGTCTTGGTGGACCCGGCCCAGTTCGACCAGGTGATTTTGAATCTGGTGGCCAACGGGCGCGACGCGATGCCCGACGGCGGACGAATCGAAATCACGACGCGCAACGTTGCCGCGATGAACCGTGCCTGGGTCACCGTCAAAGTGTCCGATACCGGTATCGGCATGGACGAGGAAACGCGGGAGAAAATCTTCGAGCCGTTCTTTACCACCAAGAGAATCGGCAAAGGCACCGGACTCGGACTGGCGACCGTCTACGGCGTCATGCAACAGAACGACGGATGGATCGACGTGCGCAGCGCACCCGGCGCCGGAACCACGTTCATTCTGTATTTTCCGCGCATCGACGAACAGCCCCTGGCGAAAATCGCGGAGGCGAACGCGCCCGAAGCCGCGATGGGCGGCGAGACCATCCTGTTGGTCGAAGACGAAGACCCGGTACGGAAGTTCATGACCATTGCACTGAAAGACCTGGGATATAAGGTGCTGACGGCCTCCCATGGCGACGACGCGATTCGCGTGGCGAGCGGCCATGCCGGCCCAATCGACCTCCTCATCACCGATGTGGTGATGCCCGGCATGAATGGCAAGGAACTGGTAGACCGCTTGAGCGGAGTCGTTCCCGAAACCAAGGTCATCTTCATGTCCGGCTACCTGACGGACGTGATCGCCAAGAGCGGCGTGATGGACCCGCGGATCGCCTTCCTCCAGAAGCCCGTCAGTCTCGACGCCCTCGGCGCCAAAATCCGCGACGTCCTATCGGAGCCGCGACCGTAAGGGGGCGCCGGTGGGCTTTCACTACGCACGATATACAATCGATGAATCGATGACATTCTGTCTGGGCATAACTGTTGAATAAGGTCTGGTCGCCATTGCCGACACCGCATCGTGGCCGGCAACGAATACCTCGTAGCGAAGAAGGTGGCCAGCTATCAGGGTCCCGGATTTTCATTCTTCATCATGAACTCCGGGCTGCGCTCACTGCGGGACAAAATCCTGCTGCATTTCGAGGAGTCGCCGGCCCGCGATACCTCGGTTCGCGATCGCCTCTTCCGCATCGTGAATCTATACTCCAGCAGGTGCGCCGTGTGCGCGAGGAGGACGGCGAAATTGTTGCGGCAAGCCGATCCTCGAACGGTCGGTCTCGCGCGCCGATTCCATGCTCTACGCCTTCAAGATGGGACTGCTGGCCTTCGACGCCACGCGCCTGTGTGCGGCCGATGTAGGCTTTCCCATTGACGTGCTGCTCTACCAGCGGAATTCCTTCGAACTGGTCGAGCAGCGGTACCACGCGGACGAATTGCGGTCCATCTCCAACTGGTGGCAGGAGCGCATGCATCGCAGCGTGCGGACCTGCCGGCCGAGTGGATCGAAGCGGCGTTCGCTCGGCTCACCGGTTCGGAAGTGGCGTCCGGAGAATTTCGGTTCAGCACTCCACCATTTACCGCTACGACGCGCCGGTCTTCCTGGAGCCGCACATGCTGCGGTTCCGTCCGCGCGCCGATGCCTCGCAGCAGTTGGCGACGTATTCGTTGAAGATCGAGCCGTCCCCCGACGGCATCACGGAGTTGCTGGATCAGGACGGCAATGCCGCCGCACCGGCCTGGTTTGCCGGGGCGGTCGAGGAACTGCGCATTCACAGCGCCTTCAAAGTCGAGACGCTGCGGGAGAATCCCTTCGATTACATCCTCCCGTCCTCGGACTTGTTCTCTCTGCCGCTGAACTATGGCGAGCCTCTGCGCTCCGCCCTATCGGTCTGCACGCAGTTCAGCGGGCCCGACGAAGTCCGCCAGTTCGCGACTGCATTGGCGGCAGCCAACCGAGGCCGCACGCTCGACTTTCTGAGGCGACCTCGCGATGCTGTTCGCCGCCGGCTGCCGCTGCATGGGCATTCCGGCCCGCTTCGTCGGCGGCTACGAAATCGGCGGCGGAGTTCTCGAGCATGCTCACATGCATGCCTGGGCAGAGGTGTATTTGGAAGGCGGCGGCTGGCGCGGGTACGATCCGTCGCGCGGTCTCGCGGTAGCCGCGGGTCACGTGGCGGTCGCGGCGGCCGCCGATCCGCTGCTGGCCGCGGCGTAAGATATGGTTTAGCGAGATGCATCGATTGCGCCATTTTGTCCTGCTGTTGGCCGCCGTTCCGGGGTTCGCGCAGGGGCCCACCGCCGGAGAGTTGCTGGCGAAAGCGCGTGCCGCGCTGGAAGAAAACGATAGGCGCGAGCCTCACTGGAATTGGACCACCACGGAGTCCACAACCGTACTGAACGGCTCCGGCCGCGAGCAGCAGCGCCTGCCGTTGGTCACGGTCGAATCCGTCATCCGCAAGGATGGCCGCCGCTGCAACGCCGTGTTGTCGTGGGGCGATGGCACTCCGCCCTACAAGTTGAACGAGGATGCCGATGCCCGCTGTAGCGGACAGGATCCCGTGGCGCCTCCGCTCAGTGTCCGGTCGCTTCTGAACACCGGAAAGGCGAGCGTGCTCGCGCCGTCCGGCGAGTATCATCAGATCGCGATCCATCACGACAAGGCGCGGATGCGGGACGCGCGCCATGAAGTGCGCTGCGCGGCGTCCGTGGAAGGCGTGATCAAACTCGACCGTGTCACCCTGTTTCCGGTGCATGTCGAAGGCAAGCTGGTGGACTCGGGATGCGAGAGCCTGTCGGAGGAAGAATTGCACTACGGAGAAGAGCCGCTCGGCAAACCGATTCCGCGCGCCTTGTTCAAGGGCACCACATTCCGCATGGAGTTCTCGCTGCAGCAGGACCGGTACGGCAATCCGGCCAACAGCTACTGGATCTCCACGGCCCAGCACTGGAACAGTCCCGTCGGCGGGGCCGGAAGCGTGATTTTCCACAATCGGAAGTTTGCGCTCACTCCCGTGCTGAAATCCGGCTTCCTGGTGAAGGACATCTCGACCACCGCCCAGGAGTTCGGCGTGCAGTCTTCCACGCGGTTCGATTCGATTCCGAAATGACTAACTTCACATGCAATCTCTGCGGCCGTACCAATCGCTGGCCGGGAACGCCGCCCGAACCCGAGACCCCCACCTGCGTCCATTGCGGCTCCAACGTGCGGACTCGCGGCCTGGTCCAGGTGCTGTCGGAAGAGTTGTTCGGGACCAGCCTGCCGCTTTCGGATTTCCCGCGCGTGAAGAGTCTGCGCGGCCTGGGCACCAGCGATAGCGAGACCTACGCCGAGCGGCTGGCCGACCGCTTAGACTATCGCAATACGTACTTCCACCGCGAGCCGCGCTTCGACATCGCGAACGCCGGCCAGGAGGAGTCCGGCCGGTACGATTTCCTCGTGTCGAGCGAGGTCTTGGAGCATGTCGCCTCCCCCGTGGAGCGGGCCTTCGAGAACGCCTGCCGCATGCTGAAGGCCTCGGGCGTGTTCGTATTCACGGTGCCCTACTCGCTGGAAGCAACCACTACCGAACGCTTCTCGCAACTGCACGATTTCGGCTTCGCCCGCCTGAGCGACCGGACGCTGCTGGTCAACCGCACGCCTTCAGGCGAAGTGCAGACGTTCGACGGCTTGATCTTTCACGGCGGCGGCGGCTCGACCCTGGAAATGCGCGAGTTCTCCGAGTCGGCGCTCAAGGCGCTGTTGACGGGCGCCGGCTTCACCAGTGTCCGCATCGACAGCGACGATCACCCGGAGTTCGGGATCCTCCGCAAGTACTCCTGGTCACTCCCGATCGCGGCCCGCAAGGGCCCGTTCGCGCTGACCCAGGATGCCGCCCGCGACCTCGCCGAGCAGTACGCGCTCCTCCACAAGCGCCTCGAGGGCATCCTCCGCTCCCTCCCTGTCCGCCTCGGCTGCAAGCTTCGGCTGTTTTGAGACAGGCCTGCCCTACCGCGCCGAGTTACGGTGACAGCCTACGCTGCCACTTAACTCTAAAGTTTCGTCAGCCCGCTACCGCGCCGGCACGAAGCGGAAGACTTCGAAGATAGGCCGCCCGTAGTGGTCCGATATCGCGGCGATCGACTGCCGCGCGTATCCCGCGTCCGCGGCGATCTTCACCATCTTGTCGGTGGCGCCCTGGAAGACTTCGACCGCCTTGGCGCGGCCCACGAAAATTGCCTCGGGGTCGGCGGCCCGCTGGACGACTTCCTCGTGTTCCTCGGCAGTCAACTCGGGCTTGGTAACCGGGTACGAGCCTTCCCGCAGCTTCAGCTTGCCGTGCGACAGAAGCCGCAGGCTGTCCACGATGCCCCAGTCGACGCAGAAGACGTACTTCGCGGGCACGGACTTCACCGTCTCGTTGAGCGGAAAGATCGCCTCGCTCCAACTTACGGACCCGGCGCCGTTGCGCGTCATCTGGACGTAGTATTCGTTTGTCACCAGCACGTGAGCCACGAGCAGCACGACAGCCGCCGCCGCCAGTGCGGGCAGTCCGGCGCGCCCCAATCGGCGCGATGCCGCCGCGAACGACACGGCCACGATGGCCACCGGCAGGGGCCACAGCAGAACGGTATGATGCACGCTGCCCCCGGCTCCCGCCGTGATGGCCATTTGAATCCACGCGACGATCATCGCGATCGCCGAGGCCGCAATCGTGCGCAGCGCCGCGCCTCGCGCCAGCACCGCGAGCAGGATCGAGAGCCCGAAGGCGTAGATCATGAGGTTGTATCGCGGATGGCCGGCGATGTCGGAGATCCACTGCGGCAGACCGCCGGGAGGATGCGGTTGGGGCGTGTCCCGGTCTTCGGACGTCATGTATCCGAACAGGCCCTGCCCGCCGACAGTATTCACGAGCATGAGCGACTTGCCTTGCAGGTCGCTGAGGTCGCGCTTGAAGTTGCCGCGGAATGTCTCCCAATGATGCTGCGCGTTGAACAGCAGCAGCGGCAGTGCGCCCACCACGAAGGCCGCCAGCGCGATACCAACGCGTCGCCGCGAAAACAGCGCCAGGATCTTGCGCGGCATCATGACCACCACGCCGATCCCGATGCCCGAGAGCATCCACGCCGCCAGCGCCTTGTCCCACAGGACGAGCCCGAACAGGAAGAAGCCCAGCGCCAGCATGCGCTCGCGCCGCTCCTGGTAGAAGTACACCAGCGCCGTCATCGCGCCGATCTCCAGCAGGTGCTGGAGCGCCGTCGGGCCCCAGTCGAAACACGTAGTCAGCAGGTAGATGGAATCCGCCGCCAGCAGCCACGCACCCAGCACCGCCGCGCGCGCCCCATTGGTCCGCCGCAGCAGCAGATAGAACAGCCAGATACTGGCCGCCCCGGCAATCAGCGCTGGCTCGCGAATCGCCCATACGCCGGTGCCGAATACCCGCAGCACGGGCGCCATGATCCAGGTCTTCACGGTGCCCAGGTAGCTCATCAGCATGAACAGGAAATGCGAGTGCCAGACCTTGACCCACATGCCGGTCTTCGGCTGCAGAATCGGCGTGGCAAACAGCGCCTCGTCGTCCTCCACCCCGAGCAGCGGAATGAAGAACTGCCCGGCCAGGAAGAAGGCTACACAGGCCGCGATGGCGACGCTCCTGACTCCTGACTCCTGACTCCTGACTTCTTTCACTTCACCGCCCGGTAGCGCTTCAGGATCTCCAGAGTGCGCTCGATGGGTAGCGCCTGCACGGTGTGGCCGTTGCTCGTGACCGTCGTCGCCTGCAGTAGGGAATTGTAGATCGCCTCTTCGGTCGCGTCGATCACGGCCACGAACAGCGGCGACATATCGTCGTTCGCCACCAGCTTGGCGGGGTTGCGATTAGTCGAGAACGCAATGCCGTAATCGCCGCTGCCGTTCGAGCCGTCCGATCCGGTGCGGCCGAGCCCGAAGATGGTCCGGGCAGCCATGCGCCGCAGGTTGCGCGCGTCCACCGGAGCATCGGTCGCGACCACCATGATGATCGAGCCCCTCCCCGAGTTGGGGCCGCTCTCGTGCAGTTCGCGGCCCACCGGCGCGCCGTTCATCCGAAGCGTGCCGCCGAAATTCGATTGCACCAGCACTCCCCCGGTGTAACCCGACACCTTGCGCGACGCGGTGCCGATCCCGCCCTTGAAGCCGAACGCCACCGTGCCGGCCCCGGCGCCCACCGCGCCTTCTTCCACCGGGCCGTCATGCGCCGCTTCGATCGCCCGCCGCACGTCCGCCGTCCCGACGTGCCGGCCGCGGATGTCGTTCACGTAGCCGTCGTTCGTCTCGGCCACCAGCGGATTGATAGAGAGGACCCGCTCGTTCCCGGGCAGCGCCAGCATGTAGTCGAGCAACGCATCCGCGACTCGCGGCACGTTGAGAGTGGACGTCAGCGCGATGGGCGTTTCGATTTCGCCGAGCTCTTCGACCTGCGTGGAGCCGGCCAGTTTGCCGAAGCCGTTACCGACGAACACCGCGCCCGGCACTTTGTCCCGGAACAGGTTCCCGCTATGCGGCAGGATGATGGTCACCCCGGTCCGCACATTGTCGCCGGCGATCACGGTCTTATGCCCGACCCGCACCCCGGCGACATCCGTGATGGCGTCCAGCGGGCCCGTCGGAAGCGCGCCGATCACGAGGCCGATCTCGGGCGCACGAGGCCGCTTGGCGGGTGACTGGGCATACAGTGCCGCCGCGGCAAGCACGAGGATGAGAAGTTTCATGGCAGGTAGCGAGCGAGATCGTCGGTGCGGAAGCCGTGCGCGTAAGCCGTATCGCGGGAGATCCGATTGGTGCGGACCAGGTCGGCTAGGGACTGCTCCATGGTCATCATCCCTTCGCCCTTGCTCACCGAAATTTGCGAGCGCAGTTGATGGTCATCGCCCTTGCGCACCAGGGCGCGGACCGAGTCGTTGGCGACCATGATTTCGGTCGCGGGCCACCGGGAGACGCCGTCCAGTCCGGGCACCAGTTGCTGCGCGATGATGGCCAGCAGCGCCAGCGAAAGTTGCTGCCGCATTTGCCCCTGGTTGCCCGCAGGGAAAGCATCCAGGATGCGGGCGGTCGCCTGAATGGCGTCGTTCGTGTGCAGCGTCGACAGCACCAGGTGGCCGGTTTCAGCGGCGGTGAGGGCCGTCGCCATAGTCTCGGGGTCGCGCATTTCGCCGACCAGGATCACGTCGGGAGTCTGCCGCATCAGACTGCGCAGAGTCACCGCGAAATCCGGCGTGTCGCGGCCGACTTCGATCTGCTCGATGATGCTCTTGCGATTGGCGTGCTGGTATTCCACCGGGTCTTCGATTGTGACGACGTGCTTCTGATGCTTGCCGTTGATGATGTCGATCAGGGCCGCCAGCGTGGAGCTCTTGCCGCAGCCCGTGGGCCCCGTGACCAGCACCAGCCCCTGGCGCGCGTCGGCGAGTTTCGCCAGGCTTGGCGGCAGGTGCAGCGATTCCAGGGAAGGAATGCGCGACGGCAGCAGACGGATGCTGGCGGCCAGCGTGCCGCGCTGGTAATGGATGTTGACGCGGAAGCGGCCTAGCCCTTCGCGCATGAAGCTCAGGTCGACGCTCTTTCGCTTCTGCAATTCGTCAAGCTGCGGATCGTCCAGCAACGGGAGGACGAGGTTGCGCACCTCGTCAGCTTCCAGCGCAGCCCGCGATGTCGGCGTGAGCGCGCCATGCACGCGCAAAACGGGCGGCGCCCCGACCACGAGGAGGACGTCAGAAGCGCCGCTCTTCACCGCGAACCCCAGCATCTGATCCAGCGATGCGGTCGAGCTCGGCATGCGCGCCACCGTCGCCCGCTGCTGGCTCGGCGCCGCCCGATTCAGCTCCGCTACGATCTTCGATAGCTCGGTGTCGTACTCGCCCATTACCCTATGGTAGCGGCTGAGGAGGCATTCTGAAGCGTGGCGGCCAGTTCGCGCAGCAGACCGGCCCCGTCGCCCCGATACGCGCTGCCGTGCTGGCACGCGAGCAGTGTGGGATTCGACGCAGCCAGCCGTTCGAGGATCGCCTGCGTGCTGCTGCCGTGGGCGTAATAGTCCATCATGCCGCGCATAGTCTCGCTCGAGGTCAGAATCTCCGATTCCGTAATCGGCGGCGTATTTCCGCCGGGCTGCGTGAACAGGTCGCCGCAGAGCAGCGTCCGTGTGGAGTGGTCGAAGAGCACGCCGCAATCCCAGCCGTGCGGCACGTGCGGCGTATAGATCCACTGCATGCGATGGCCGCCGATCGAGAACTCCTCGCCATCGCCGAGCCCCCGCGCGGGACGCGCACAGAAATCGTTGAGGTTCACCTTGGCGCCGATCTGCGAACCGAATGGCGTGGCGTCGGGAGCCGCAGATAGCAGGTCGTTCATGGCGCCGAATTCGTCGCCCTCGAAATGCGACCCGCCGATCCATCGCAGTTTCGCTGCGGGCATGACCGTTTCGATCGCCTGCAGATTTGTTGCGGCCAGACTGCGGTACCCGGCATGAAACAGCAGCGGTTCGTCACCCGCGATCAGGTATGAATTAAAGCCTAGCCCGCCGGGAATCACATCCAGCGGCGTACAAATCCGGTAGATTCCGGCGGCGACTTCGTCTATGGTCGTAGTGTTGTTTACGGTCATATCCTGGAATTCTATCGCATGAAACTGCTCATCTTTTCCGACATCCATAACGCCTGGAAAACCCTGGAACGGCTGCTCGCCATCGAGGCCGATTACTACATCGCCGCCGGCGATCAGGTGACGTGGGCCAAGGGCATCGAGCGGTGCGGCGAGATTCTCAAATCGCGGGGCGACAAGGTCTGGGTGCTGCCGGGGAATCACGAATCGGCATCGCAGGTCGCCGCCATGTGCGAGAAAAATGGCCTGCACAATTTCCACGAGCAGCACTTCGAAGTCGGCCGCTGGCACGTGGCCGGATTGGGCTACTCCAGTCCGACGCCGTTCGATACGCCCGGCGAATACTCCGAGCCGGAGATCGCGCAACGCCTGCTGCCGTTCGAAGCGCTCGACCCGCTGGTGCTGATCTGCCACGCCCCGCCCTACGGCACGAAGCTCGACCAGATCCGCCCGGGCCTGCATGCGGGGTCGCGTTCCATTCTCGAATTCATCCAGCGGAAGCAGCCGGCGTACTTCTTCTGCGGTCACATTCACGAAGCCGAAGGCGTGGTCGAGCAGTTCGGCGTCACACGCGCGCAGAACGTAGGAAAGGCCGGGTATTTGTTAGAATTGGATTGAATCCCCATGACATTGGAAGAGTTGGAACGCGCATATCAGCCCCTCCGCGACCAGAGTTTGGCCGTGCGGAGGTATCTTTGACGCCCCCGCACAGAAGCAAAAACTAGCCCAAACAGAACAACAGATTTCGGCGCCGGACTTCTGGAGCCAGCCCGAGCGAAGCCAGAAAGTCATGCAGGACCGGAAGCGGCTGGAGGAGGCCATCGCCAACGATGAGCGCATCCGTTCCATCACTGACGACCTGGACACGATGTTCGAATTGGCGCGCGAAGGCGAGAACGTCAACGGCGATATCGAGCGCGACATGAAGGTGTACGAGGAACTGCTCGAGCGCCTGGAAACCGCCATGCTCCTCGCCGGCGAGAATGCCGCACGCAGCGCCATCGTCACCATCCATCCCGGCGCGGGCGGCACGGAAAGCCAGGATTGGGCAGAGATGCTGCTCCGCATGTATCTGCGATGGGCGGAAAAACAGAAGTTCCAGACCGTCATCACCGACCGGCTGGAGGGTGAAGGCGCGGGCATCAAATCGGTGACGTTCGAAGTCAACGGCGAGAATGCTTACGGGCTGCTGCAGTCGGAAATCGGAGTGCACCGGCTGGTCCGGATTTCGCCCTTCGATGCCAACGCGCGGCGGCACACGTCGTTCGCATCGGTGTTCGTCTATCCGCAAGTGGACGACGAAATCAAGATCGACATCAAGCTCGAGGATCTGCGCATCGACACCTTCCGCGCATCGGGCGCGGGCGGACAACACGTCAACATGACGGATTCGGCGGTGCGTATCACGCACTTCCCGACCAACATCGTCGTGCAGTGCCAGAACGAGCGGTCGCAGCACAAGAACCGCGACAGCGCCATGAAGCAACTGCGCGCCCGGTTGTACGAGCACGAGCTGGAGAAGAAGCGCGAGGAGACCCGCAAGACGGAGGACTCGAAGCTCGAGATCAACTTCGGCAGCCAGATTCGCAATTACGTGCTCGCGCCTTACCGCCTGGTCAAGGACCTGCGCAGCAAGCTGGCGCTGGGCGATGTGGATCGCGTGCTGGAGGGCGATCTCGACCCGCTGATCCATTCTTGGCTGGTGTGGCGCAAGACCGGCAAGATCGTGGGCGACGCCAAGGACGACCTGCCGGAGTGAGCATCCCGCACGCGGCCGCGCTGATTCGCGAGGGCAGGCTGGTGGCCTTCCCTACCGAGACGGTGTACGGCCTGGGCGCCAACGCGCTCGACGCGGAAGCCGTGGCGCGGATTTTTCAAGCCAAGCGCCGGCCGCGCACAAGCCCGCTGATCGTGCACGTCGATTCCATCGAGATGGCGCGCGGGATCGCGTCCGAATGGCCGGCCGCCGCCGAGACGCTGGCGCAACGCTACTGGCCCGGTCCGTTGACGTTGGTGCTGCCGAAGCGCCCCAGTATTCCCGACATCGTCACGGCGGGACTCGCGACCGTGGGACTGCGCATGCCCGCGCACCCACTGGCGTTGGAGTTGATTCGCACGGCGGGTGTGCCGATCGCCGCGCCCAGCGCCAATCGCTTTACCGAGCTATCGCCGACCGCGGCCGAGCATGTGCCGTTCGACCTTGCCGACTTCGTGCTGGACGGCGGACCGGCGCGTGTGGGGATCGAATCGACGGTGCTCTCGCTGGCCGGACCGCCGGCGCTACTGCGTCCTGGAGTGATTCCGCTGCCCGACCTGGAAGCGCTCATCGGACCCGTAGAGGTCGTCACGAGTGCGGGCGAGGGCGGCCACGCATCGCCGGGCATGCACGCCCGCCATTACCGGCCGCAGTCGCCGCTATATTTGTGGACCCCCGGCGACACGCTCCCGGCCGGCGAGGGGCGACTGCTACGGCTGGGGATCGAAATGCCGTCCGACCCGCTGCGCTATGCGGCGGTGTTGTACGAGACGCTGCATCGCCTGGATACCGAGCGGCCCTCCTGGATTGCGGTCGAACTGCCGCCCGACACCCCGGAGTGGTCCGGCGTGCTGGATCGTCTCCGGCGCGCCGCGGCGTAGCTTGGCGCATACTATCCTACCGCGGTAGGATAGTATATATGCCGCGCGGCAACCCATCACCAAAGCTTGCCATCACGATACCCCCTGACATTCACGAAGACATCCTTGCGGCGGCCTCCCGCGAAGGAGTCAGCGTCTCCGCCTGGATGACCGCTGCGGCGCGCGATGCACTGCGGCGCCGCGCTGGCCTGGCGGCGATCGAGGCGTGGGAAAAGGAGCACGGAGCCTTCACGATAGACGAGATGAATGAAGCTCGCCGCACTGTCCGGGCGCAACTCCGAGCACCGCGAAAGGTCCGGCGTTCAGCATGAGCGCCGTTGTGTACGACGCCGCAGTTCTCGTGGCCGCCGATAGAAGCGAGCGGCGAGCATGGGCGGAACACAAAGCCCGCGTAGATTATGGAACTGTTCCAGTGGTGCCAGCGCCAGTGCTCGCGCAGGTCAGCCGGTCGCCGCAACAGATCCAACTTCGGCGTTTCCTGGCCGGGTGCGCCATCGTTCCTCTTGGAGAGGCGGAGGCGCACGAAGCCGGCCGGCTGCTAGGCCTCACGAAAACATCGGACATCGTTGACGCCGTTGTAGTGACGACTGCGCTTCGGCACAATGCCACGATTCTCACGAGCGACCCAGAAGAGATAGAACGGCTCGTCAGGGCTTCTAAGCGCGATGTGGCAGTCGTCGCAATCTGATGACGACCGGTCCGCTCGCGACTCAGAATTCAGCGTTGGCTAATGCGCGGCTGGTCTGTAAGACCGCGGCCATGACGCGCTCGTAATGCATGCGCATGGGGCCGAGGACGGCGACCTTGGCGGGCGATCCACTGGCCAGCAGAACCGTCATGCCGATCAGGGCCAGATCCTTCATGGTGGGATGCGCCTCTTCCAGCCCGACATGCACTTCGAGTTCGCCGGCGGGTTGCTCGAGGAAACGATCCAGCAATTCCATCACGCGCTTCTTCTCTTCCAGCGCGCGCAGGAGTTCGCGCATTTTCTCGCGCGTTAGATGCAGATCCAAACCCAGCAGGTTGGACGCGCCTTCCATGTGGACTTCAGGAGACGTGTCGATGTCCAGCAGCCCCTTCTGATACAGCAGCTGCAGCTTGCGCATCACTTCGTCGTACAGTTCGCGCTCTTCCAGCATGCGGCGCAGCAGTTCGCGGCGCGCATCGCCCAGCCGCCATCCGTTGAAGTTGCGATTTACGTAATTGCGGATGTTGAGCAGTTCTTCCGGACGCGTCGGTTCATCCAGAGCGACCACGCGATTGCGCACGATGCGGTCGCGCGTCACCAGAATGATCAGTACGCGATTCTCCGCCAGCGGGACCAGTTCGATCTGATCCAACTCCTGCGCCAGCGCCGGCACCGCCGCGGCGATCCCGACATTGCGAGTCAGTTCCATCAGCAGAAAACTGGACCGCTCCACGCGGGCCCCGATGGTATGCAGTCCGCTGAATTCCGAGCGCATCCGTTCCGCATCGAAAGGCGCAATACGGCTGGCGTTGAGGGATCGCACATAAAATCGGAACGCCTTCTCCGTAGGTATGCGTCCTGCCGAAGTGTGGGGTTGTGAGAGAAAACCCTCATCGGCGAGGTCGGCCATTACGTTTCGGATGGATGCCGGGCTAAGCTCGTTATTCCGGCGTTTCGAAATGGTGCGCGAACCGACCGGCTCCCCGGTTTCGATGTAGGCGCGCACAATGGAGTTCAAAATCTCCTGGTGCCTGGTTTGGAGCGGCGCGTCCGTTCTCATGGCGTAGAGTTACAAGTCCCCTACAACGATTCTAATCGCTTGAAAGTAAAGAGGTCAATGAAGAATCTTTAATCGAGCAGATAAACAGAGAGAGTTGCTAGAATAGCGCTTCCAATCTCAGGAGGTCAGTTTAGTGGCGGCGGTCCGGTTCATCTTGAGTGTATTCAGCTTTTTATTTCACGGGCTGTTGGCCCTTTTTCTGACAGCCTTGGCCTGTCTGGCTCTCGCGTGGGGAACCACGCTGCACCTGGAAATGTTGCCTTGGACGGGGTCCACCCTGGAGTACGTTCTGCTCTTTGGCGGCCTATGCGGGCTGGCCCTGGTGATCCTGGCCGTGTTGGGCAAGCTGCGTCCGCTGTTCTTCGTTTGGACGCTCGCGGTGCTGGTGCTGATGGTGAAAGGCTACGTGCTGAGCGGCTACCATTTCGACCCGGCCAGCGCCAAGACGGCCGGCTACCTGATGCTGGGCGCGTTCGTCGCGCTGATTGGCGGCTGGCTGCAGATGTTCCGCCGCTCGGAGCGGCGCTTCTGAACGGCGGCGCTTATCGTGCCGTGATCTTCGATCTCGGCAAGGTCCTGGTTCACTTCGATTTCAAGCGCGGCTATCGTGAGCTGGAAGGACTGTGTCCCTACCCGGCCGCCGAGATTCCGAAACGGCTGGCAACCACCGGCCTGGTCGAGCAGTTCGAAACGGGACTCGTCGAGCCGCGCGATTTCGTCGCACAACTCTCGGCCATCCTCGGTCTGCAAATTGACTACGACCACTTCTGCCGCATCTGGAGTTGCATCTTCACCGACGTTCTGATTCCCGAGCGCATGCTGGAAGGGCTGGCGGCGCGATATAGGCTGGTGCTGCTGTCCAACACCAACGCGATTCACTTCGACATGATCCGCGAAACGTATGGCGACCTGCTGCGCCATTTTCACGCGCTGGTGCTGTCGTACGAGGTGAAGGCCATGAAGCCGGCGCGCGCCATTTTCGAACGTGCGGTCGAGGCGGCCGGATGCCGTCCCGAAGAGTGCTTCTACACGGACGACATCGCGGCGTATGTGGAAGGCGCGCGATCGATCGGCATCGACGCCGTGCAATTCGAGTCGGCGGCGCAGATCGAGCGGGACCTGGCCGCGCGCGGTATCCAGTGGGCCTGACTACTTCTTCACCACAGTAAGAGTCACCGTCGACGCGTACTGGCTCGAGTGGTGGACGCTGTTGTGGGCCACCACGCCTTTGGGCTCGTCGTAGTTGTTGCCGCCGGTATTCATATTGCGATCGAAGCGCGGGAAGTTGCTGCTCGATACCTCGATGCGCACACGATGGCCCGCGCCGAAATAGTTGCTGGTCGTCAGCGGCTGGAACGCGATCTTGTAGACCTTGCCCGCCTCCATCCACGCCAGCGGCTTGTCGTATCCGTTGCGATACCGCGCCCGCTGAATCGTTTCGTCGAGATTGTAGGCCGTCCCATCCGGCTG
>Ga0207695_10005023_pt1 | contig 17766 bp, 15 predicted proteins | sample KBSC54metaG_FD_184354 | JGI IMG/M metagenome (GOLD analysis project Ga0207695, IMG submission 184354) | Corn rhizosphere microbial communities from Kellogg Biological Station, Michigan, USA - KBS C5-4 metaG (SPAdes) (version 2) | ecosystem: Host-associated > Plants > Roots > Rhizosphere > Soil... | reverse complement strand
CTACGCTCCCAAATTCTTGGGTTCCGTGAAAGGCTCATCGACGGAACCCCTACAGACTTAAGCCCACCTGCTCCCGTCGTCTTTCCGGGATTCCGTTCGCGGGGTTCGGGCGGCGCGCGCTCGCAGGGATCGGCGAGATGGGCAGTAGGTCGCGTCGCTCCATTACGTTCCCGCTCGGGGGGCGGGCGGGAGCAGGGGGTTCCCCCCCTCGGGTCGCCAGATGTGGAACCCTGAGAGGGTTCCACGCCTCCCGCGATGAGGGCCGTCGAGCAGAGCTCGCCCGCCCTCGACGCGATCCTACGTCGGCGGTGCTCGACTGCCGCCTGCGGCGTCAGTCTCCGCTCCAGCGACGCGTCGCTCGCTCGGGCTACGGCTGGCAAGCCTCCCCGCAGACGGGGAGGCAGCGCCTTCGCACGCCCCTCGGAAGGGAACCCCCTGCCCCCGCCCGCCACTCCGAAGCGATCGCTCCACTACGCTCCTAGGTTCTTCGAGTTCTATCGACGGCCGCCGTGTATCGCCGTTCCATCAGTTTTTAATGGAACGGGGGGGCCATCTCGATCGGGAACGAGCGCTGCGTTCGCGCATCCGTTGATTCGGGAACGAGGCGGCCATCGACCGACCCGCTACTTTGGTCAGCGAATGATGGCTGTGTGCGCGGTGGCGTGGGCTATGGAACGGCTGAGTCGCGATGGATCGATTTGAAGGGGGGGTTGGGCAGGTTCGTCTCGACAGCTGCAGGATTCTGAATCGAGGACGTGTCTCCAGTCTCGGGATATTGGGTGCGGATGATGCTGGGCAACGCGCGAGGATTGTTGTCGCGATTTGATGCTTGAAGAACTTCGGCGCGTAGTGGAGCGGTAGCTTCGGGGTGGCGGGCGGGGCCAGGGGACTCCTCCCGAGGGGCGTGCGCAGGTGCTGCGTCCCCGTCTGCGGGGACGCTTGCCAACCGGAGCCCGAGCGAGCGACGCGTCGCCGGAGCGGAGACTGACGCCGCAGGCGGCAGTCGAGCACCGCCGACGTAGGCGAGCGACCCGAGGGGGGAGTTCCCCTGGTCCCGGCCGCCCCCACGAGCGTAAGCGGAAGGGAGCGACGCGACTTACTGCAGCGCCAGCTTAACCACGCCGCGCGAACGAATTTTCTGCATCGCTGTTCTCAGCCGACTGGATACCGGCGTCCTTCTTCAGCTCGCCGAGTTGCCCACGCGACTTCGCTTGCGCGGCCAGGGCCGTCGCCGACTGCATCATCGCTTGAGTGAGAGCTGGACTGGAGCCGGCGCCGGCGCCCGCGCCCATGCCGGTCAGATCGATCGGCACCGGGAAGACGATCGTGGAGGAGGCCTCGCCGGAGACCTCGACCAGCGTCTGGTAGAGGCGCAGCTGCAGGGCGCCGGGGTGCTGGGCGATCATGGCGGCGGCCTGGGCCAGCTTCTCGGCGGCCTGGACCTCGCCCTCGGCGGCGATCACCTTGGCGCGGCGCTCGCGCTCGGCCTCGGCCTGGCGGGCCATCGCTCGCTGCATCTCCTTGGGCAGCTGGATGTCCTTGATCTCGACGGCGGAGATCTCGACGCCCCATTGCTCGGTGCGGGTGTCCAGGATGCCGCGCACCTCCTCGTTGATGCGGTCGCGGTGGGCCAGGATGTCGTCCAGCTCCATCTTGCCCAGCACCGCGCGCAGCGTGGTCGCGGCCAGCTGCAGCGTCGCCGGCATGTAGTCCTCGACCTCGAGGATCGCATGCTGCGGCGACGCGACGGTCGCGTACACGACCGCGTCGACGACGATCGAGATGTTGTCGCGCGTGATCACCTCCTGCGGCTGGATCTGGATGGCCTGCGTGCGCGTATCGATCACGCGCGGGCGGTCGATGCCGAACGGCAGCAGGAAGGTCAGTCCGGGGCCGGCCAGCTGCTTGCGCGCGCGGCCCAGTCGGAAGATGACGGCCCGCTCGTACTCGCGCAGCACGCGCGCCCCCGTCAGCAACGACAGCACCCCTGCCACGACCACGGCTCCCACGAAGATCGTGTCGTACATGCGGACGATGCTAGCGCAATTTTTCCGGCGCGCCGCCCGCCCGCAAGCGTCCGTCAGCGGCGCGGCGCCGGCGGAACGTCGCGCTCCAGCACGGTCTTGCGGCCGTCGGCGGCGGCCGCCTGGATCGCCTGATCGCAGACGGCGCGCACGTGGTCGCCCAGCGCCTCGGCGACAGCGTCCGACGTGTTCATGCCGGAACGATCCTTGATGTACTTCTTCAGCTTCGACACGACGATCAGCATATCGCGCTCGAACGCGCTCGACAGCGTGGCGGCCGGATGGGCGGGCGCGCCGGAGGTGACCACCACGCGCGCGGGCGCGGCGGGCGAAGAGCTGGACGACACCGACATCACCGCGGGCGCGCGCGGCGGCGGCGCGAAGGTGGCGGGGCGCAGCGGCGCCGTCGGGGCCTCCGAGCGATGGACGGGCGAGCCACCGCCTTCTCCGCGCTGGGCCAACCACGCCGCGCGGGTGGGCGCCCGTTCTTCCACGGCCCACGACTCGCGATGGCGCACCGTCGACAGGTGCGCGTCCCAGCACGCGACGGAACAGAACACCAGGCGGGTGCGCTCGCGGTTGCAGGTCGATACGCTGCACACCCAGTAGACCGACTGGAAGGGGATGTCTTTTCGACAGGCGCTACAGTGCATCCAGGCACTGGAGCTTTGCTGCGAGGCTGGCGGGGAGCCCGGCTCACTCATGCCGGCAAGTGTACTCCCGCGGCCGTCGTCTCAGGCAGGGGTGACCGCGCGTCTATCACGTTCGCGAGGCGGTCGCGAAGGTCGGGCTCACCGTTCGGCCAACGGTCATGCCCGTCATCCCAGGCAGTAGCTGCCCTTGCCGTAGATCGATCGCCAGCCTGTCAGGGCGGGGCAGGGGCCGCGGCGCATGTGGCGCAGGGTGCGCGTCTCCCGGAACCCGGACCGGGCCAGCAGCGCCCGGCCGTCGGCGTTCTCCTCGGGCACCTGCAGCCGGACGTGGCGATGCCCCAGCGTCTGCAACGCGGCCGCGACCAGCGCATTGGCCACCAGGGGATCGCGCGCGCCGAAGGGGCCCAGCAGCGGGTCCTGCGCGCACAGGTACCCCGCCAGGGCGCCGTCCGCGTCGCGCGCCGCCAGCACGCGCCCCGGATGCGTCGCGAACAGCCACCGCCACAGCCGTTCGCGCGGCGCGCCCAGGAACGACGCGTCCAGCGCCGCGATGTCGTCCAGATCGGCGACGCCCGCCACGCGCACGGCGGTCGCCTCGTCAGTCCGGGGCGTGGCCGTCTCGTCGCTGAAGGTCAGCTCGTGGCTCAGCCCGACGTCGACGAAGCCGCTGCGCTCGTACAGCGGCGCGCCCGCCGGGCTGGCGTCCAGCAGCGTGCACGGCTTGCCGCGCCCGTCCAGGTCGGCCAGCAACGCGTCCATCAGCTTCCGCCCCAGGCGCTGTCCCTGTCGATCCGGCCGCACCGCCATCAGGCCGACGTACGCGAAGGCGCCGTAGTCGATCGCGCCCACCATCCCCACCACCTGCCCCTCGTCGTCGGCGACCAGCCAGCCGTCGGGCTGCAGCGCCAGATACCGGCGCAGCCGCGGCACGAAGCTGACGTTCGCGTGAAACGCCGCGCGCAACACATCGTCGGCGGCCGCGAAGTCATCGGCCTGCAGCCCGCGGATCCGCAACATGCGGACATTGTAATCCAGCGTTTCGGGTTCCCCGACGCCTCCGTCCACTCCGTTACAGGTCCTCGATCATCTTCGTCATGGACGGCTCGAAGGACCGGGGGATCTCGATCAGCGAGCCCAGTCGCCGCTGGCGCGGGTCGCCGTCGATCAGGATGATGCCGGGCTGTTGCAGCTCGCCCTCGACCTCGTCTTCCTCGAAGTCCAGGCGCTTGACCGCCGCGGGCGCGTCGTCCGCGACGACCCGCGCCGGGGCCTTCGCGCGTCGCGCGTTCGTGTTCGGGCCCGGCGGGGCCGGCCGCGCGGCGGGTGCGTCGTCCTTCGCGACGGCCCGACCGGCGCTGCGCGGGTGGGGGCGCACAGGGCGGATGGCGGGCGCGCCGTCGTCCGCGGGCGGCGCCGCCGGCAGCGTGGGCGCGACCACCAGCAACGCCACCAGCGCCGCCGGCGCCAGCGCCCCCAGCATCGGCGCGCCCGGACCGGCCGGCCACAGCGCGCGCACGCCCGCCAGCGTGCGCCGCAGCCGCTCCAGACCGCGGTGCACCCGGGTCCGCGCCGTCGTGGGCGTGATGCCTCGGCCGGCCGCCATCTCGTCGTAGTCCTGCTCGGCGAAGAAGCGCGCCTCGACCGCCTCGCGCAGCTCAACCGGCATCGCCGGCAGCGCCGCCGCCACCGCCCGGGCCCGCTCGGCCGCCAGCACCAGGTCCTCCGGCGTCTCGGCGGTCACGGCGTCGCGGAAAATCGTCCCGCTCACCGGCTGCCCGCGCCGCGCCCAGCCGCGCGCCCGATCGGCCAGCAGGTTGCGAAAGATCGTCTCCAGCCAGGGCGCCTGCCGTCCGTCCGGCGCCGGCCGGGCCAGGCTGCGGGCCACCGCCTCGCTGGCCAGATCTTCCGCCTCGCCCGCGCCTACACGCCCGGCCATACGGGCCGCCAGCCGCCTCTGATGATCGAACAACGCGAATCCCGACTTCAGCATCGTCGTGACCTCCCGATCTCGATCAACGCCGTTCCCTTCGTTGCGTTCCCGATCATTGTACCGTCCCGGCGCGCGCCCGCGCTGCTATCCTGGAAGGTCCCCTCCATGTCTGACCCGTCCGCCGTCACTGTCGAGCGGTTGAAGAAGCGATTTGGCCAGCGCACCGCCGTCGACGGCCTGTCGTTCTCGGTGGCGCCGGGCGAGATCTACGGCCTGCTGGGCCCGAACGGCGCCGGCAAGACCACGACCCTGCGGATCCTGGCGGGCCTGCTGCGCCCCACCGAGGGGGTGGCCCGCATCGACGGCGTCGACGTGGGCCTGGACCCGCGCCAGGCCCAGCGTCACCTGGGGTTTTTGACCGGGACGACGGGCCTTTACGGACGCCTGACCGCGCGCGAGGTGCTGGCCTACTTCGGCACGCTGCAGGACATGCCGCGGCCGCGCATCGCCGCCCGCATCGACCAGCTGACCGCCGCCCTGGACCTGCGCGCCATCCTGGACCGCCGCTGCGAGGCGCTGTCGTCCGGCCAGAAGCAGCGCATCTCGGTCGCGCGCGCCGTCATCCACGACCCCCCCGTGCTGATCCTGGATGAGCCCACGGTCGGCCTGGACGTGCTGGCCAGCCGCTTCCTGCGCGAGTACATCGGCGCCGAGCGGGCGCGCGGCAAGGCGGTCATCTTCTCCACCCACTACCTGGCCGAGGCCGAGCTGCTGTGCGACCGCGTGGGCCTGCTGTACCAGGGCGCGCTGCTGGCCGAGGGGCGCCCGCGCGACCTGCGCGCGCAGGCGGGCGACGCCACCAGCCTGGAGGAGGCGTTCCTGCGCCTGGTGACGGACCTGGTGGCCGCTTGAACCTTCCCCACGTCAGCGCCGTCTTCCGCAAGGAGCTGCGCGAGACCCTGCGCGATCGCCGCACGCTGACGGTCATGTTCCTGTTCCCGCTGGTCGTCTACCCGCTGGTGTCGCTGCTGATGGCCGAGGTGATGGCGGGCAAGCAGGCGACCGACGAGGCGCGCACGTCGCACGTGGCGCTGGTCGACCCCGATCCAGTGTCGCGCGCCACGCTGACCGCGCTGCTGAACAAGAAGGGCACCGGCATCGAGGTGACCCGCGACGTCTCGCTGGCCCACGCCACCGGCCTGGACGTCAGCAACAACCTGATCGACGCCGTCGTCGAGGTGGCGCCCGAGAAGACCACCGACAAGGCGAAGGCCGACGCGGCCCGCGGCAACGCCCCGCTGCCCGTGCGCATCGTCTACGACGAGACGCGCCCCGTGTCCGATCAGGCGCACGACCGTGTCACGAAGGCGCTGGCCGGCGTGCTGCCGAACGGCTGCTTTCAAAGCTACGCCGTCACGGGGGCCAGCCTGGCCACCAAGACGAAGGTCGGCGGCTACGTGCTGTCGAAGATCCTGCCCCTGATCGTGGTGATCATGACGATGCTGGGCGCCTTCTATCCCGCCATCGACATCACCGCCGGCGAGCGCGAGCGCGGCACGCTGGAGACGCTGCTGTCGTCGCCCGTGCAGCGCTTCGATCTGATGACGGGCAAGGTGATCGCGGTGGCGGCCCTGTCGCTGCTGACCGGCGTGCTGAACATCGTCTCGATGTCGCTGACCGTCGCTGAAGGCGCGCGCCTGGCGGCCGGCACGCCCATCCTGGCCATCCCCTGGCCGCGCGCCGCCGCCACCTTGCTGATCGTCGTGCCGGCCGCGTTTCTTTTCGGCAGCGTCATGGTGGCGATCGGCGCCATGGCCCGCAGCTTCAAGGAGGCGCAGACGCTGCTGATGCCCGTCTACCTGCTGTGCTTCACGCCGTCGCTGGTGGCGGGCATGGCGGACTTCCGCCTGACGGGGCTGACCATGCTGGTGCCCGGCACGAACCTGACCCTGCTGGCGCGCGACCTGATGCTGGGCGAGGCGCACCTGCTGCCGACCGTGATCGTGCTGGCGTCGACGATCGGCTTCGGCGCGGTGGCGCTGGCGTTCGCGGCGCGCCTGTACGACTCCGAGCGCCTGCTCGCCTCGACCGACGCCGATCTGGTCAGCCTCAGCGCGTGGCTGCGCCACCTGGTGTCGCGGCCGGCGGCGCCGGGGTCGCCCGAGGTCGCGGGCGCGCAGCCGGTGCCGCCGTCGGCGGGGCAGGCGGTGTCGCTGTTCGGCGTGGCCTTCGTGCTGTGGTTCTTCGCGTTCACCTGGCTGCAGCGGTGGAGCCTGATCCCGGGCCTGATGATCTCGCAGTGGGGCGGGTTCCTGGGCCTGGTGTGGGTGTACGCGCGCCTGTGCCGGCGGCCGCTGGGCGACGTGCTGGTGTTCCGGCGCCCGCCGCCCACGGCGCTGGCGGGGGCCGCGCTGGTGGGGCTGTCGGGCTGGATCATCCTGGGCGTGCTCGCCGACAAAGTCATTCCGCCCCCGCGCGAGGTCGTCGAGAACATCCGCAACCTGATCCACCCGCCCGGCGAGTCGCGGTCGCTGGCGCTGTCCGTGTTCGCGCTGGCCGTGACGCCGGCCGTGTGCGAGGAGGCGCTGTTCCGCGGCGCCATCCTGCAAGGCCTGCGGCGGCAGTTCACGGTGCCGGTGTCGTGCCTGCTGACCGGCATCCTGTTCGGCATCATGCACGGCGACGTGTGGCGCTTCGTCCCCACGACCATCCTGGGCGTGCTGCTGTCGTGGGTGGCGCTGACCAGCGGGTCGATCATCCCGTCGATGCTGGTGCACGTGCTGAACAACGGCGTGCTGATCGTGCTCGGGTACTACGGGCTGGATCAGGCGGGCGATCACCTGTCGGGCGGGGCCACCATTTTCATCCTGGGCGCGGCCGTCGTTTTCATGCTAGGTGGGCTGGCGACGATCAGGCGGGCGGGGCGTCAAACAGCGCGCTAACGCCGCGGAAGTCCAAGAGAAGCAGGGTGTTTCTTCGTTAGCTCTGTCACGAAAAAAACCTTGTGTGACCCCGGGTCGTTTGGTACAAGAAACCTAGGCAAAGGCCTAGAAAGTACTGAATTATGCCGACAGCAGAGGAAAAGCGGACAGCGGGGTTGTTGAAGAAGTGTGACGTGTTGTCCAAGGTTCCCAGCGACGTCATCTTGCGGCTCGTCGCCGGAGCCAAGTCCACTGGTTTTCGCGCGCGGCAGGTCATCTATCTGCCCGGCGACAGATCGCAGGGCGTGTTTTTCCTCGCCCAGGGGCGCGTGAAGATCTCGAAGGTCACGCGCGACGGAAAAGAGCTGACGCTGGCCTATCGCACCGCCGGTGACTTCTTCGGCGAGCCCTGCCTGCTGGAAGGCGGCCCGCGCGAGGAGATGGCCGAGGCGATGGAGGCCACGCTGGCCATCGAGGTCGACCGCGAGACGATGGACGCCGTGCTGTCCACCAGCGGCCAGGCCGCCTACTGGTTCACGCGCGCGCTGATCGCGCGCCGCAAGGATCTGGAGTCGCGCGTCGAGCAGCTGATCTTCAAGGACGTGGGCGCCAAGCTGGCCGAGCTGCTGCTCGAGCTGGGCCTGCAGCACGGCGTGGAGGACGGCCGCGGCATCGTCATCGCCCTGAAGATCACGCACCAGGAGATGGCGAACCTGATCGGCTCCACCCGCGAGACGGTCTCGCTGACGCTGTCCCAGTTCAAGCGCAAAGGCCTGATCCAGAACGAAGGCCGCCGCGTGATCCTCGCCGACCGCGAAGGTTTGAAGGCGCTGGCGTAGCAACGCGAGTCACGGCTCGATCAGCACTAAGCGCTTGAAGTAGTCGCGAAAGTAACCGCGATCCCGGGCCAGCAGGCGGTCAGCCAGTATCGCCGCATGTGCTCCGATCAGGAAATCCGGTGCCACGCGCCGTGGTTCGGACTTGCGTCGCCGCTGAAGGTAAGTGGCAAACATCGTCCCGGCCAGCACGGCACTCTCTTCGGTAGACGGAACGAACTCCACGCCCCAGTCTCGCAGTAGATCGCGAACCTCGGACTCCCCGCCGGCGCAGGCCGGCGTTATTTCGGCGACGACGCACTCGCCGACGATCAGCGCGCCCTCGGCTGCGCAGCGACGCAACGCTGCTTCCGAGCGAACGCCGTGTTCGGCGTCGGCCACCAACACATCGAGGATGACGCTGCTGTCAATCGCGGTGCGCATCGCGAACTCCGCGAAGATAGGCATCGACGGAGGAGAAGCCGGGGAGCTTGCCTCGACCACGCCACCGCCCAAAGGGGTCGACACCCTCGGCCTTCTTGCCGACCAGCTTTCCCCCGACCGCCTCGAACGAGAGCACCGTGCCGGGCTTGAGCCCAAGCCTGTCGCGCACCGCTTTAGGGATCGTCACCTGGCCCTTCTCGGAGACGACAGATTTCATACCTAAATCGTAGGAATTCCTACTGGCGAATCAAGGAATAATCACGCCATTACGCCTACGACGCGGTCGCCTGCGCGGCGGCCCGCTCGCCCGCCAGCAGCAGCACGCCGGTCAGCATGTGCACCTGGGGGCGGCCGCAGGTCGGCGCGATCTCGAAGGCGCTCTCGATCCCGATCAGCGGCATGTCGCCGAAGCGCCGCTGGATCAGATCCGGATCCAGCCCGCTGCGGCCGTACAGCGCGCTGCCGCGCCCCGCGCAGTTGAAGTACAGGCCGAACGCCGGCGCGGTCTTCCCGCGCAGGTGGGACTGCTCGTCCAGCATCGCCTTCATGTCGTCGCGCGCGCCGATCGCGTCGCGCAGCGTGAAGCGGATCGTCTGCCCGGCGCGCACCGGCTCGGGCACCGCCAGGCAGCGCGGGTCGTCCACCGGCACCACGAACGGCCGCACCACGTAGTCCGACCGATCGTCGCACAGACGCTCGCCGATGCCGGCCAGCAGCGGGATCGACAGCTTCTCCAGCGGCCGGTTGTCCGGCTGCGACAGCACTTCCTTCAGCACATCCGCCGCCGGGCGGCCGTCGATCTCCAGGATCACGTTGTCTTCCACCGCGGTGATGGGCAGCGGCTTCGACACGCCCTGGCAGCCGTGGGTCATGCCGATGGTGGGCGACAGCGAGCCGGGCATCAGGAACGCCACCGCCGCGTCCAGCACCGCCTTGCCGTCCGTGAACACGCGCGCCTCGCCGTCCTCGCGGCTGGCCGCGCCGGCGCCCACCACGTTCAGGCCGGGCGCGCCCTCGGCGATGCCGGCCACGAACGCGGACGCGTCCAGCTGATGCGGATCGACCAGCACCACCATCGTTGCGCCGGTGACGTCGCCGCCCAGCCGCGCGCGCGCCGCCTTGCCCAGCCGCACGCCCGCCCGCCGCGGCGCCGCGCGCACCGGCGAAGCGACCAGCAGCGGCAGCTCGTCCTCGCCGCCGAACACCAGCACCGCCACCGCGCTGTGGTTCTCGATCTCCTGCGCGTTGGTGATGATGCCGGTCGTCGAGCAGCCCAGCACCGCCGTGGCGCCCGACGTCTCGCGCGCGGCGTCCAGCACGGCGCGGAACTCGTCACTGCCGTGGCGCGCGCCCGCGAACACCATGGCCACCTGCGCGGACGGCAGCCCGGCCGCCTGCAGGGCAAGCTGCGTGGCCATCCGTCCGGCTTCGGTGCCGTCCTCAGTGACCGCGTACCCAGAGCCTGCGCGAAGCACGACGCCCTCATACTCCCCCCGCGCCCCGCACGAAAGCGAATTCTGGTGGGCCCGCATTTTGTGGCCGCGGCGCCTCGTGCGCGCCATACGCGTTGACGCGGCGAGCGCCGAAGACGGGCGCAAGACCTGCGGGCGCGCGGACGTTTTCGGGCGCGGGTCCGGTCCGCTAACGTCCCAGCGGCGCTTCCGTCTTCCCGCGCGCCAGCACCGTGCCCGACCCGGGACGCCCCACGATCTTTCCGTTCTCGAACACGATCTCGCCGCGGCGGATCGTCGTGTGCACGGACGCCCGTGTGGGGTGCCCCTCGTACACCGTGTGGCCGGCGCGCGAGTGCATGGCGCTGCCGCGCAAAGGCCGCGGCTCGTGCGTGTCCCAGATGGCCAGGTCGGCGTCGCTGCCCGGCGCGATGGTCCCCTTGCGCGGGTACAGCCCGAACAGGCGCGCCGCGTTCGTCGCCGTGACCGCCACGAACCGCTCCAGCGAGATGCGCCCGCCCAGCACGCCCTCCGTCAGCAGCAGCGGCAGCATCGTCTCGAGATCCGCCACGCCCGGCCGCATGTTCCACAGATCCAGGTGCTGCGACATCTTCATGGCCGCCGTCCACGGCGCGTGATCGCTGCCCATCGTGTCGATGGTGCCGTCGGCCAGCCCGCGCCACAGCGCCTCGCGATCGATCGCTTCGCGCAGGGGCGGCTGCGCCACGAACAGCGCGCCGTCGTCGCGGTCGTAGCATTCGCGCGTCAGGTGCAGGTACAGCGGCCGCGTCTCGACGTAAAGGGGCAGCCCGCGCGCGCGCGCCTCGGCGCAGCTTTGCAGCGCGCGCGCCGACGACACGTGCACGATGTACGTGGGCGCGCCCGTCAGCTCGCACATCGCGATGGCCCGCTGCGTGGCCGTCAGCTCGGCCAGCACGGGCCGCGTCTCGGCGAAGTCGGCCAGGTGCTGGTGCGCCTTGCGTCCGATCAGCGTGGAACAGCACTCGATGGTGGCCAGATCCTCGCAGTGGATCATCGTGATCGAGCCGGCCTGCCCGGCCGCCCGCATCGCCAGCAAGAACTGCCCGGCGAACGCCTCGAACGAGGGGAAGCTCATGAAGAACTTCAGGCTGGTGACCCCGCGCTCGGGCAGCGTGCCCACCTCGTCGACCGCCGCGCCCATGGGCGACAGCATCACTGGGTGCAGCATCACGTCCGCGATGGCCTGCTGGCGGACCAGCTGACCTTCGACGTCCATGCGATGCCCCATCGTCTCCGACGGCAGCACGAACGACATGTTGCCCAGCGTCGTGATGCCGCCCGCCAGCGCCGCCTCGGACCCGCTGTGGAAGTCGTCGACCCAGCCCGGTTCGCTCTCCGTGGCGTCGCTGCAGGTCAGGTGCACGTGCGGATCGATCCCGCCCGGCAGCACCAGCCTATCGCGCGCGTCCAGCTCGCGCCGGCCGCGCATCGCCCCGCCCACCTGGACGATGGTCTCCCCGTCGATCCCCACGTCGGTGATGGCGCAGGAATCGGCGGTGACGACGGTCCCGCCGCGGATGACGAGGTCCAGCTCAGGCGCGGTGGGGGGCATGCGGCCCTGGGGACATCGTCCGGTCTCGGGGGAAATGTAGTCAGATTCTACTGGTTGATGTCCAGCGGCGGCCCGTACAGGCTGTCGCGGAACTCGACGTAGCCGAACGACCCGGGGCCCTTGACCTCCAGCACCACCGTGTCGCTGGCGTCGACCTCCTGGATCAGTGACGACGTGCTGTAGGTGATGATGGTGTTGCCGTTCGACAGGCGCTGCACGTCGCCGAAGTTCGTGGCGCTGCCGTTGCTGGTGAACTTCTTGATCAGCGTGCCGTCCAGGCCGTACTCGATCGCCTGCGACTTGTTCATGCCGGCGCCGTTGTTCGCGAACAGCAGGATGCTGCTGTCCAGCAGCTGGTGGCCGTGCTGCGCGCTGCCCCACGACGCGTTCCCGCCGCTGACCTTCTGCGACAGCTTCCAGACCAGCGCGCCGGCGCGGGTGACCACCGCCAGGTCCTTCTGCCAGTCCGAGAACGTATAGTAGTCCTCCTTCTTCGAGTAGCGGACGGCGTTGCCGTGGCAGTTGTTCATGCCCGTGCCCATGCTGGTCACGTTCGTCGACTCGAAGACCTCCTTCGTCGTGCCGGCGTTGTTGATCTCGAAGATGCTGTTGCAGTCCGACTCGCCGTAGTCCAGGTACGCCATCGTGTCGCCGCTGACCGCGGCGATGTCGTGGGAGGCCTTCGTGTTCGTGTAGGTCATCTCCGTCAGGGTGTCGATGGTCACCCGGCGCAGCGGGTTGCCGCTCAGCGATTCGTTCACCAGCCAGATGTTCTGGCTGTCGGCCGACATGCGCGCGTGCGAGATGCCGTCCGTCGACTCGCCCGACCCCGGCGTGTACCACCACACCACGTCGCCGTCCGTGTCGAAGATGAAGGGCATCGTCTTCGTGCCGTTCTGCCAGAACGACGTGATGAAGAAGCCCTTGGGGACGGACGCGGGGTTCTTGACCGAGAAGCTGCTGAGCGGGTTCATGGTGGGCTTCGGCCCCGTCATGACCGTGTGATCGTCGCTGGTGTACATCTTCGTGCCGTCGCTGGCGACGATGCGAAAGTGGTACATCTTCGCCGGCTTCATGCCCAGCAGCAGCGTGCGGTAGCCGGTGGCCGTCAGATCGACGGGCGCCGTCATGCCGTAGGTGGTGTCCAGGCCGAAGTCGATGTGGGCGGACGTGATGCCCGAGGCGGTGACCGACCAGGTGACGATGCCGATCGTGCCGGGGCCGGTCGACTTCACGTCGCTGGCCAGCTGGACCATGACGGTGAAGCCGTCGGCGCCTTGCTGGGCGCCGCTGCCAGCGCCGCTGCCGCCGCTGCCGGTGTGGCCGCCGGCGCCGGTGGTGCCACCGCTGCCGGGGGAAGTGGCGCCGCCCGACCCGCGGCCGCCGGCGGCGCTGCCGCCCGAGCCGGGGGCGGTCCCACCGGAGGCGGTGCCGGTCGAGCCGCCGGAGCTGCCGCCGGACTTGCCGCCCGAGGCGGCGCCGCCCGAGCCGTTGCCGGTCGAGCCGCCCGAGGAGGCGGGGGAGCCGCCCGAGGCGGTCGAGCCGCCCGAGCCGGAGCCAGAGCCGCCGCTGCCCGAGCTGCCGCCGCTGGCGTGGGAGCCACCGGAGCCGGTCGAGCCACCGGAGCTGGAGGAGCCGCCGGAACCGTTGTCACCGCTGGAGGAGCCGCCGGTGGAGGAGCAGGACAGGGGGAGCAGCGTCCAGCCGAGCGCGGCCGCCAGCAAAATGTGCCTCTTCATTTGTCACCTCGGGGGGAAGGTTGGGTAAAGCACCTTACACAAAACCGGTAACCTCGGAAGGGGGGAGGGCGTCAAACCCCCAGGCGCAGACGCGCCACGTCGGCTATAGTCCCGTGTCCGTTTCACAAGAAGGGGGCGAAACGGTTTCGACGGAGGTCTGCAAAGTTCGTGTCGCGTGCCGAGGCGCCCGAGGCCTCGTAAAAACGGGCAAAAAAAACAACTGCGAACGACAACGCGTTCGCCCTGGCCGCCTAAAGAACGGACCAGGCCGCGACCTGAGGAGGTGTCTGCGACCTCAGCGAGCGGTCATCTAGCAGGCTGGTGATCGCGCAGCGCCTTCCGGCGCGATCATGAGACACAGGGAAAGCTAAGCGTCGGGACGCCCCGCCGGTGGGCCACCCCAACGTCGAAAACCAAATCGCCGGACACGCACGTAGTGACATAAACGGAGCACCTCCGGACCCGGGTTCGACTCCCGGCGCCTCCACTGTTTTCCCGTACGATTTCAGCTGCTAACGCGACTGACAGGTGCTGTTGTCAGCCTGTTGGCAGCCGGATCGGGCGACTGCGTCCGATCCGGCGCAGGCAGATCGAGCACGCTCACTGCGTCCCGGCGCGCATCCGGGCTGAGGTGTGCGTAGCGCATCGTCATCTCGATCGTGGCGTGACCGAGCAGCTCCTGGACCGCCTTGAGCGGCACGTTTCGCATCACGAGGTGAGAAGCGAACGTGTGCCTCAGCATGTGCCACCCGACCTCGCGCAGTCCCGCACGCCTGCACGCTCGCCGCAGAGGCCACTTGCACGCCCCCTTGGTGAGCATCTTCCCCGCGTCGTCGCAGAAGACGAGCGCGCCCCGCAGATGCCGATGAGCCTTCAGTGCCCGAACGGCGGCGTCTGAAAGCGGCATCTCGCGCGGCTTCCCGCTCTTCGGTGTCGTGACCACTCCCCGCGAGACCGAGCACGCGATCCTGAGCTTGCCCGCGACGAGGTCGACGTCTTCCCAGCGGAGAGCGAGTAGCTCTCCCTGACGCATCCCCGTCTTGAGCGCGATCAGAATCACCGTGCGCCATTCCCCCTCCGCCGCGTCGACAAGCCGTGTTGCCTCGCCGAAGTCCAGGAAGTCGAAGGGCGGCTTGGGCGCCTTCAGCCAGTCGATCGCCGGGACGCAAGAGAGGCGTCCCCACTTCACAGCGATCGCCAGAGTTCGGCGGAGCACCGTGAGGTGGTTGTTGATCGTCTTGGGCGACTTCTTGTTCTTGAGCGCGGCACTCGTGTAGCCGGCGATGGCCTCCGCGTCGATCTCGTCCAGCTTCTTGGTGCCGAACCTCGGCACCAGGTGATGGCGAAAGATCGAGCGCTTCGTGCCGATCTCCGACGGCTTGTTCTTCACGGCGACGTACTTGTCCAGGAACTCCTGAGCGAACGTGTCGAAGCGCGGCACCTCCTTCTTCGTCGGCCCGTTCCGCGACGTCAGCGCGCGCTCGATGTGCTTCCGCTCCGCGTCCTCGGCCGCCACCTTCGTGCTGATCGGTGGTGTGCCGCTGATGCGAAGCGTCCGCCCATTCGGGAGCGCGATCGTCTTTCGGTAGCGCCATTTTCCGTCTCGTTTGTCGCGATAAACCGCCATGGATTCCTCCTGACGGTCACGCGGACTTGCTCAGCGACTGTAGCACCGAGACGGGAATGCGGAGGACGCGACCGAGGCGGACGTGCGGCAGATCACCGGAGGCGATCAGTTTGTGGACCGTCTTGCGGTCGATACGCAGAACACCAGCAACCTCCATGACGCTCAGGAATTGGGGTAGGTCGGGACGGACCGCTGCGTGGGGACGCGGAGGCGCCGGGTGGTCGGATGTAGAGAGACGGTTGCTCTCGAGCGAGTTCGACATGAGAGGTTGTCGCTACTGGGGTGACCCCCGTTGCCGGGCGCTGGGCGAGCCAACTCAGCCTTGTCGTTCGAGGCCGTCCGGTCGAATGGTAAATCGCCCGGCAGCGTCGCGGCCAATGGAGACACGCCGGCCGATCTGCGCGGCCGCACCTTCCGGGGCCAGCATGGTGGCCAATCGGCGGTTGGCTTGGTCGAGCACGCAGACGAGGGGCGCGCCGGTAGCGTCCTGGCCACAATCGAACAGTCGTCCCTGCATACCGGGAACCGGCAAGGGTAGGGCGGTGACACCGTGCTCCGACGCCAGCTTGCGAGCGATGTCGTGGCGCTCCAGATGTTGCAGGTCGCGCCGCCTCTGGTCGGGCGGTTCGGTCGGAATGCCGAGCCCAGCCAGGAACGTCTCGCGCTGTTCGATCGCACGGTTCAAAGCGGAGCCTAGGCCATGGAACGCTCGCGGCTCGCCCGTGTCCTGCCCATCGAGCCAGCACAGCGCGCGGGACGTGACTTGCTTCTCCAGCGTTGGCGCGATGGTCTGCGCGCGCACGAGGTGGCGGGGATGCGATCGGTCCCGCGTCTCCAGAGACTTCATAAGGTCAGGCGGCACACGCCATCGTCCGTCTTCGAGGCGGCTGACGAGCCGGTGCCGCTCCAGGCGCTCGAGGCGCCGCACGTTCACGGCCACGACCTCCTCGGGTTGCAGGGTACGGCCGGCGATGACGACAGGTCGGCGCTGCATTTGGCCGAGATGAACCCGCGCATCGTAGACGCCGCCGTTCTCGCCGGCTACTTGCGCGAGGACCCGATCGATCGGCTTCGCCCACGTCTGTCGCTCGACCGTGACACGCGCGATCATCCCTTCCTTGAGCCCACGCGCCGTGGCGTCGTCGATGCAAATGTATGCGGTCCCTCCGCGGGCCGTCTCGAGGACGGCGTAGAATTCACCGCGAAGCTCGTCATGCAGACCTTTGCGCCGGACCACGCCCACGATCGGCTCGTGTTCCGTCCTGCCATCGACGATCTCGTAGTGCTCCAGCGCCGTCTCGCCATTGGTGGCCCGATACATGCGCTTGCAGATATCGTCCCGCTCGCCGAGGTCGCGTAGCGATTCCTGCCAGTCCGGGTTGAAGGCCCACCGCCCTGGAGCCGTCCGTGTCGCCAACCGAAGGCCCTCCAAGATCTGCAGGCGGCCGACGACGCGCTTACGCTGCTTGCCGCCGCAGGCGCCGGCGATCCGTGCCAACCCGATGGTATGGTCGGGCTCGAGCATGGCGCCCAGCTTGCGATCGATGCTGGTCAGCCGTTCCTGTCGCACCTCGCGATCGAGTTGCCGGTCGACCTCATGGGTCAGCCGTGGCCCGAGCTCATCGGTCAGGAGCTTCTGGGCACGCCAGCGCATCCGCTCCGAGATGTACAAGCGATCGATGCGGACTTGACGGCCATCCTGGTCCACGCCGCGCACGACCACGTGAGCGTGCGGGTTGTCCGTGTCGTAGTGGTTCACGGCCCCCCAACGCAGACGCACACCCAGGTCGTTCTCGACGCTACTCATCAAGTCTCGCGTGAAAGTCGTCAGGTCGATGCCATCCTCCGGTGAGACGATGAATCGGAACTGATGTCGTTCACCGCGAATCGGCTCGGACAGCGCCGCGCGCTCGAACGTGTCATTCGCCCCATACAGGCGGCCCGGTGATCCGTCCCGGTCGACCCCGTCCCGCTCGATATACGAGAGGTGTAGCCGCGCCACCTTCACGCCGTGCGCACCCATGCGGACAATGCGGGCCTTTACGATGCATCGGCGCGCGCCGACGCCCGGCCGCGCCACGTCCGCGACGCCGCGCGGGATGTGTCGTCGGCCCGATCGCGTCGGCACCAAACCGGCAACGCGAACGAACCGACTGCGCGCACGGGCGAGGACTGACGGAATGAAGCCGGGCACGCGCTGAACGCGGACGTTCCCCTTCTTGCTGCCCATCCGCGGCCGAAAGGGCACACCGTCGCGAGACGGCTTCTGCGACGCCATGTCCGGTAGTCGTGATCGGACTGCTCGGCGTTGCCGGCTCACCCGGCTACTGGATGCGCCTCATGACGGAAGACGACCCTTTCGTAGAGGAACTGGGGGCCCGATGGCCGGTGATACCAGGGAATCACGCGTGCCGACGCCGGGTTAGCTTGCGGGTGATATCAGGGCGATCGCGTCTGATACTACGTTTTACGAAGTGGTCACGCGGACTTGGGTCCGCGGTGATACCACTTCTTTATCTTGCCCTGCGTCTGATCAACTCAGGCCGAATCGATCTGACCCGGTTCTCG
>Ga0207695_10005019_pt1 | contig 17770 bp, 10 predicted proteins | sample KBSC54metaG_FD_184354 | JGI IMG/M metagenome (GOLD analysis project Ga0207695, IMG submission 184354) | Corn rhizosphere microbial communities from Kellogg Biological Station, Michigan, USA - KBS C5-4 metaG (SPAdes) (version 2) | ecosystem: Host-associated > Plants > Roots > Rhizosphere > Soil... | reverse complement strand
CAATGGATGAAGCGCGGGGCGATCATCGAGTAACCGGAGCGTAATCGGGGCGCGACAATTCCCGGCTTGACGTGGATCGCGCGCCGTACTTATCGTCACATTATGAAAATCTACGATTTTCCGATGGCCCCCAATCCGCGGCGGGTACGAGTTTTCCTCGCCGAGAAAAACATCGAGATGGTTTACGTCCACGTCGATATCTTCAAGGGCGAAAGCCGCACCGTCGAGTTCATGCAGAAGAATCCGATGGGCGGACTGCCCGTGCTCGAATTCGACGACGGCACCTATCTGACGGAGTCGGTCGCGATCTGCCGCTACTTCGAGGGCATCCAGCCCGAACCCCGATTGATGGGCGTCGATCCGCGCGACATCGCCTTCGTCGAGATGTGGAACCGGCGCATGGAGCTCGAGATCCTGGCTCCGATCGGGAACGTCATCCAGCATACCCATCCCGCGTTCATCACGCGGATCAAGCAGATTCCTGAGTTCGCCGAAGCGCGCCGGGACCATGGAATGCAGCGGCTCGAATGGCTCGATTCGATCCTGGCGCAACGGCAGTTTATCACCGGCGATCGCTACACCATCGCGGACATCACCGCGATGATTGCGATCGACCTCGGGGTCAACCTCGGCGGGATGAAGCTGCTCGAAGGCGTGAATCACGTGAAGCGCTGGCACGAAGCGGTTTCGAGCCGGCCGAGTGCAAAGGCTTAAGCCGCGCGGCGTGGCCCGGGCGAACGCACGATGACGGAGATCCATCCCGGCGCCGGGCACGTGGTCGCGTGGATGTTGCACGAGGGGCGCCGCAATACGCACATGCGCGAGTTCGGCGACGAGATGTGCCGGCGCGTGGTCGAGGCCGGCATACCGTTGTGGCGCGCCTTCTGCGGCATCCACACACTGCATCCGCAGATCACGGCGACCGCCTACGTATGGCGTCGCGGAGAGGGCACGGCGGAGCGCCGCACCTTGGCCCATGGTACCGAAAAGACTCCGGCGTTTATGCAGAGCCCGCTGGCCGAAGTACGACGGACGGGGCGAACCATCCGCCGACGCCTCGGCGATCCCGACGCCGCGCTCGACTATCCGGTGCTCGAAGAATTTCGCGCGGAAGGCGCTACCGACTATGTCGCGATGCCGATGGTATTTTCGAGCGGTGAGATCAACTCGATCAGTTGGCTGACGGATCGTACGGGCGGCTTCACCGACGCGGAGATCGCCGGCCTCACCGAGGTCGCCGAAATGCTGACGGTGCTGGTCGAAACGCAGACTCATCGCCGCATCACGAGCGCGCTGCTTGATACCTACGTCGGCCATCGCACGGGCGAGCGGGTGCTCTCCGGGGCGATCAAGCGCGGCGACGGCGAGACCATCCGCGCGGTCATCTGGTTCTGCGATTTGCGCGGGTTCACCACGCTTTCCGACAGCTTGCCGCGCGACCTGCTGCTCGAATTGCTCAACGAATATTTCGAAATAGCGGTCAACGCTGTGGCGGCGGAGGGCGGCGAAGTTCTCAAGTTTATCGGCGACGGCATGCTCGCGATATTCGAGTTGCGCGAGGGCGACAAGGTCGCGGATCGTTGTGCGGCGGCGCTAAACGCAGCGCGGGCGGTGGGCCATGCAGTGGCGGCGCTCAATCCCGATCGGATCGCCGCCGACCTCGCCGAAATTCGCTACGGCCTCGCGCTCCATCTCGGGGAAGTCACGTACGGCAATATCGGAGCGCCGAACCGCCTCGATTTTACCGTGATCGGCCCGGCCGTGAATCATGCGACCCGAATCGAAAAACTGGCGGGCAAGCTGGACCGTCGCGTCGTCACGTCGGCAAGCTTCGCGGCCGCCGCCGAAACTCCGCTGATAAGCCTCGGCACTCATGCCCTGGCCGGGGTGAGCGAGCCACAAGAAATCTTCACGCTGCCGGACTGACCAGCGCCGCAGGCCAGTTACCCATCTGTCACTCGGCTACGGAATCAGCAAAATTTTGCCGGTCGACCGGCGCGACAGTACGAAGCGATGCGCTTCGACGGCCTGCGCGAGCGGAAAAGTCCCACCGATCGGGACGGTCAGCTTGCCTTCGCGGATAAGCTGGAACGAATGCTCGAGTCCGCGGCGCATCACCGCGCGATTGCTGTAGATCAGCGGCAGGACGAAGGCGCTGACCGTGAGCGACTTCTCCATCAGCTTCGCCACGTTGAGCGGATCGGGCAATCCGCCGGCGCGGCCGAAGAGAATCATGTGGCCGAACGGCGCCAGACATCGCAGACCTTTATCGAAGGTGGGCTTGCCGACCGCGTCGAGGATCAGATCGATGCCGCGACCGTCGCTGAGGCGCATCACTTCGGCGGCAAAATCCTGCGTTTCGTAATCGATCACTTCGTCGGCGCCGAATTTCGTCACCAGCGCGGCCTTGTCGGCACTCGAGACCGTACCGATTACGCGGGCGCCGGCCGCTTTCGCGATCTGGACCGCCGCGATACCGACGCCGCCGGCGGCCGAATGCACCAGCACGGTCTCGCCCGCGCGCGTCTGGTGGATCGTATGCAGCATGTGCCACGCCGTGAGCATCGCGATCGGCAGCGCCGCACCCTGCTCGAAGCTCATGTAGTCAGGCAGAGGAATCACGCGCGAGGGGCGAATACGGGTGTAATCGGCGTAGGAGCCCATCCCGATGTAGGCGACGCGCATGCCGGGCTTGAGATCGGTAACGTCGGGCGCAACCGCGTCAACGATACCGGCCGCTTCCATGCCGGGGATGTCGGGGAAAACCGGCTTCACGATGTATTCGCCGCGGGTAAAGAAAATGTCGCCGAAGTTGATCGTGATGATGTGGTTCTTCACGATCACAGTGCCTGGGCGCAGCTCGGGTTTCGGCACCTCGCGCAGGGACATGACCTCGGGGCCGCCGAGCTGGTCGAATTGAATCGCTTTCATCTATGAAACCTCACTGGTGAACGTCATCGGCAGCGTGCATCGAGCGGCTGGCGCCTGCGCATCGTCGTAGTAAACTTCCAAGCCGTAAAGCAACCGTGCGGCCGGAGCGGGATTTGGATTGAGCGGGCAGACGTGCAAGGATTCCGGCGGCTTTCGAGGAGATCGCAGATGCGGCGAGATATCTTCAGCGAAGAACACGAAATGTTCCGAGGCCAGGTGCGACGCTTCGTCGAGAATGAGCTCGTGCCGAAAATCGAGGGCTGGAACCGGGCCGGAATGAGCGATCGGGAGAGCTGGCGCAAGATGGGCGCGGCGGGCTTTCTGGGCGCCAACGCACCCACCGAGTTCGGCGGCGCCGGCGCCGACTTCCTCTACGACGCCATCGTAATCGAGGAACTTTCCCGAGTGCGCGCGCACGGTCTGATGATGGGGCTCCATTCGGACATCATCATGCCGTACCTGGCGAGCTACGGGAGCGAGGATCAGAAGCGCCGCTACCTGACGCGGGCAATCAGCGGCGAAACCATCCTGGCGATCGCGATGACCGAGCCCGGCACCGGCTCCGACCTCGCAGCGGTGCAGACCACCGCGCGGCGCGACGGCGACAGCTACGTCATCAATGGCTCGAAGATGTTCATCTCGAACGGGCAGATCGCCGACCTGATCGTGGTCGTCGCCAAGACCGACCCCAAGGCGACCCCGGCCCACAAGGGCATCAGCCTGATCCTGGTCGAGGGTGACGCACCCGGCTTCGTGCGCGGACGCAAACTCGACAAGCTCGGCTTCAAGGCACAGGATACCAGCGAACTGTTCTTCGAGGATTGCCGCGTGCCGGTGACCAACCTGCTCGGGCGCGAGGGCAACGGCTTCAAGATGCTGATGGAGAAGCTGCAGCAGGAGCGGCTGGTCACGGCGGTGGGCGCGCTGACGAGTGCGCGGCGCTGTCTGGACGATACGATCGAGTACACCAAGGGCCGGCGCGCGTTCGGGCAGCCGATCGCGTCGTTTCAGAATACCCAATTCAAGCTCGCCGAGATGGCGACCGAGGTCGAGATCGGGCAGGCTTTCGTTGACCGGCTGCTGGTGGCGCACGTGCGCGGCGACGACGTGGTGACCGAAGTGAGCATGGCGAAGTGGTGGACGACCGAGCTGCTGAAGCGGGTCGCGAGCCAGTGCCTGCAATTGCATGGCGGCTACGGCTTCATGCTCGAATACGCCGTGGCGACCGACTATGCGGACGCGGCGGTGCAATCGATCTACGCGGGGACCAACGAAATCATGAAGGTTATTATTGGCCGCCGGATGGGTCTCGATACGCGCAATTGAACGGTGTTGACCGAGGTTTCAGCGATGATAGCGTAGAACGCTATCACACGATCGGCTGATGGGGGTCGCACCGACTGGCTTCGGCATTACCAGCAGCGGAGCCGATGTGATGGACCCACGATCCATGTCCGTGCGGCGGCCGCGAAAGGGGCAGGATCGCGGCTTAACTAGGCAGCACCATCAACCATGGAACTCCGCGGCAAACTCGCAACCATATTTCTGGTCTTGTTGGTGCTCCCGTTCGTCGCGGTGAGCGCGTTCCAGATCGATCGAACCATGCAGGTGATGGTCAACGACCTCGCCGATTCCGGCGGGCTGATCGTGAACCAGGCCTTCGAACAGATCCGCGAGGCGCTGGCGCATTCACAAGCCGATCCGATCGCGGCGATGCGTTCCGACGCGCCGCTGTTCGCACTGCTCGACTCGTCGCAGGCGTTTGGCACAGGAGTGGTTTATGCGCGGGTCGAGGCGATCGACGGGACGCTGATCGTCGCGGCACATACGGAGCCCTCGGTGGCGGCCGTCGCCGCGACGCCGCCGTTCGACGCGCTGCGCGCCGAGATCAGCTCGTGGTGGCCGATCAATCGAATCCGCGCGGTGTGGGGAACGCATACCTATGAAATTAACCGCGTCGTCAAGGTAAATGGGAATCCGCTGGCAGTGATCCGGGTCGGCCTTTCGACCGCCCTGATCGCGGCCGAGGCGCGGCGATCGGTCGAGGACATCCTGGCGGCGGGAACGGCCGGCGTGATCCTGAGCCTGATCGGCGCGATGCTCGCGGGCAGTCTGCTACTCAAGCCGCTGGCGGCCATCGCGAGCGGCGTCGAGCAGATCGCCGAGGGTCGCGACGAAGTGCAATTGCCGCTGGAGGCACGCGACGAACTGGGCTCAATCGCCGAGAAATTCAATGACTTGTCACGGCGCATCAAGGCGAGCCGTGCACAATGGGAAACCGAGCGCGGACAATTCATCAATATTTTCCGCTCGATTACTGACGCGGTGATGCTGCTCGACGCCAACGGATCGGTGCTGTTCGCCAACGAGGAGGCGCAAGGCCGCCTCGGATTGCCGGCCGGTGGACTCGCCGACGGCAAGCCGCTGGCCCTGCTGCTGGGCAATGACAGCCCGCTCGTCCGGATGGTCGAGACGGCTTACGCAGCCGGCACCGAAGTCCGCGACGTCGCACTCGACCTGACCGCCGCGGACGAGCATAACCGGCTGATCGTGTCGATTTTCTCGCTTGGACAGGGACCTGAACCGCCGGGTCTGCTGGTGGTGGCGCGCGACCTCGAATCGATGCGCGAGCTGGAAAACGTGGTGGACTATTCGGGTCGGCTGGTGCGGCTCGGAGGATTGATCTCGGGCGTCGCGCATCAGATTCGCAATCCGCTCAACGCGATGAATCTGCAGCTCGAATTGCTGAGCCAGGATGCCGCGCGGGGCGCACCGATCGACCAGCGGCTGCGCGCGGTGCGGCAGGAAATCGAACGTTTGGCCCGCGCCGTCGATGCGCTGATGCGCTTCATGCGCCCCGAGCAACTCAAACTGGCGCAGGTGCAGGTCAACGATCTGATCGCTGAAGTGGTTGCCGCGCAGGTGGTGCGGCCCGGAATTCGAGTTGAAACCCGCTTCGACACCGAGGTCACGCCGATCACCGCGGATCGCGCGCTGCTGGCCGAGGCCCTGCGCAACGTGGTCGGCAATGCCTGCGAGGCCATGGCAAGCGGCGGCACTTTGAAAGTGTCAACCGCGCTCAGCCAGCGGAGTGGCTTCGTCGAAATCTCAATCGTGGACACCGGACCCGGCATCGAACGCGAAGACCTGGAACAAATCTTCAACCTCTATTTTACGACCAAGAAAAACGGCAATGGTCTTGGACTGCCGCTCGCTCTGCGCGCTATCGATCTCCATCACGGCACCATGGAGTTGCAATCGGAGATCGGTGAGGGCACCACGGTGACAATCCGCCTGCCGATCGCGTCCGAGTCTATCGACTTGGCGCAAGTGCACACCCCGTCACGGGCGAGCGGATAAACCACGTTCCAGGCGGCGCGAACTGGGTTTCCCATGAAAACGCGATTTATTATGCGATTGACCGCACTGACATTGTTGATGCAGCTTGGCGGATGCGCTTCGGCCCGGAGCCGCTGGCCATTTCAGAGCGAGCCTCAGCCTGCAGCCCCGCCGGCCAATCACGTACGACGGCAGGCCGTGCCTACGACCGCGAGTACTGATCAACCGAAAAGAGAAGGGAACGGAAGCGAGCGGCCGGCGCCTCCGCGTAAGGAACCCTCGATCGCGAATGTACCCGCGCAAACTCCGCCCGCGAGCGTGAAAACGACCAGCGTTACGCTCGTAGACAACGACGCCGATCACGTGCGGGCGCAGGCATTGGTCGATGACGCTGACGCCCGTCTCGCCCGGATCGATCGCTCGAAGCTTACGGGGGAAAGTGCGACCGCCTACAACCAGGCGACCAATCTCGCCAGCGCCGCGCGCCAGGCGATGACGCAGCAGGACTATCTCGCCGCTTCGGGACTGGCGCGCAAGGCCACGTTGCTCACGGAGCAATTGGCTTCGCGCACCCCGTCACGATAGATCGCTCGCGCGTTGCCGCGATGTTCCAGGGGTGGGAAGAAACTCGCCGATGGAATCATTCGGCCGGCCACGTGGGGGGGTTACGGGGCTCGGAGTTATGACACCCATCGGCGAGCAAGCTGAATCAGTTGGTCTTTGGTCTCCGATTATTCTCCGTCGTAGTTGACCTCTGACACCTGCGGGATCGATGGCGGCGAGTCCGTTACGACCGTCTGCTGGGCGGCAGAAGCACTGGGACGCCCCGCGCCCGATGCAGGCAGATTGAGCATTTCGCCCGGGTAAATGTGATTGATGTTACCGACTTGTGGATTCGCCCGGATCAGCCGATCGACATCATCGTCCGAGCCCAGGTAATCGCGCGCGATGGTCAGCAGCGTATCGCCGGGGCGCACGCGCACCTGGCGCGGCGGCGTGCTGTTCTGGTCGCCATTGAGGGACGCTGTGGACGGCGTCAGAGCCGCGGCCGCCGCCGAATGTTCGCGGCCGAAAACCATTCTCGCGGCGGCGTTCGCGCCCGGAGATTTGATCACCCCATTACCGGCCACGATGGCCTCATCGATACTGAGATGGTCGCGCCGCGGTGCTCCTGAGTTCCAGAAATAGAGCGATCCGATTCCCGCAATAGCCAGCGTCGCGGCCACCAGGGCCGGCGCCAACCCGGGCATCGTACTGCACAGCGCCCGAACCTGCTGTTGCACAAACCTGGGAACCGCATAGAGAGCAGCATGGCGCGTGCCCGTGAAGAGTTCCTCGACCTCGGACGCGGCATCGCGTGCCGAATCCAGGCTAACCCGCGGTTCTCCCGCACGGTATGCGCGTCGCATTGCGTTATGGCAAAGCAGGTTGATTCGGCGAGGAATTCCACGGCTTTGCCCGAGCAGATGTTCTAGCGCGCCGAGTGCGAATAACGTCTCGGTACTGCCGCCGAAAGCCGCCAGCCGGAAATCGACGTAGCCTTTGGCCTCAGCCGCGTCCAGTGGGTTCAGTAGCACGCGCACGTCGAAGCGTTCGTTCAGTTGCCGCAGTTCGGGCGCGCACAACCGCGTCAGGAGGCCGGGCTGACCCGCGAACACGAAATGAAGCCGCTTTTCGCCGCGGATGTCCCGATTCGCAAAGAGACGAAGATCATCGAGCGTCTCGTTGCTCAGCGCTTGTGCCTCGTCGATGATCACGACAGCCTGCCAGTGCGGGGGAAGCTCTTCGAGATAGCGATCGAAAGCGTCAAGGAACTCCAGTCGATCCGCGTGCGCAGGAATCCCGAACTGTCGTGCAACGTCGCGCAAAAGATCGTCGAATCCGATCTTCGGGTTGGTGACATAGGCGATGTGCAAAGGCGCGTGACTTCGCGCCAGCAGCGATGCGATTAGGGTCGTCTTGCCGGTTCCGGTTTCGCCAATAAGTAGCGAAAACCCGCTCGGCTCCTGCTCGAGACTCGATTCGAGCGCGGCCAGTGTCTCGCGATGCGTCTTGCTCTTGAAGAGCAGTTTGGGCGACGGGGTAAATTGAAACGGAGCCCCCGACAAGCCGAAATGGCGGTAATACATCGACCTCAGCCTCGTCACTCCAACCGACCGCAGGCCCACGCGCGGTACGCTGAGTTTCCATTCCTGGATCACTCGCGGGCGTCACGGCTAGATATGATCGGAAATAAGAATAAGCAGGCAGTGTGCCAGCGGCCGATGCAAGGTAAATCCGCGGATTTGCGCAGGAATTTACATTGTCTCGAAGTAGTCAGTCATGCATTTCTTACCCGCACGGCGCATTCTCAGGGGCAACATTTACAATTTACATGGACTGGATGGGTGCCCACGAGAAGGCTCGGAAACGGCCAGAGACTACGGGGCCACTCCGAGATGGCCGCCGATTTCGTGCGCGAGCCATTCAGCGGAGCGCTTTTCGCTCAAGCCGTCACCAAAGCTGAGATGGCGATCGTCGCCGTAGGTCATGCGCAGCCGATAGTAAATAGTCTTGCCGGCCCGGGTACCTGCCGTGGCGACGACGGCGTGAATCTCGCTCGCCGGAATCGTCCGACGCGAAAGGGCGAGTCCGGGAACACCCCGCGCGATGCTGATCGATGAACCGTCGAGGGTGACGCGGGTGTCGCCCAGCCAGAGAGCGGCGGCCCAGCAGAACAGGAGGACGTCGCAGGCCGCCCAGATTGCATCGAAAACGATCGGCGCGTCGATGCGGACGATCATGATGAACATCGCACTCCATCCGGCGGCAAAGAGCGTCGCACCGACGGCGGCGGCCGGAGCACGGCCGGGCGGAAAATAGAATTCGGTGGCGCCGGTGGGCAACAGGCGCGTGCGCACCGGAAAATCCGACGGAGGCACGAAACTTTGAAGGTCGGTGGCCGCTCGCTCTTGAGCACGATCGGCGAAACGCGGCCGCTCCACGCCCCGCACGACCGTGAAAACCGGAACCTCGAAGCGTGCCTCAAATTTGCGCGCCGAAAAGAGTGCGCTCGCCTCCAGCCGCCAGATGATAGTGGCGTCCGGATTGGCCAGGTCGGTCGGTTGCGCCTCGGGCGGTATCTCGAAATGGACACCGATCCCGCTGAACGCGCTCCCACGCACGGTCTGCTCATCCCTGAAGAGGACGTGCTCTTCGGTGGACGCGCTGGTGCCGCTTCGATCGACCTTGCGAAAGACGCACGAAAGCACCAGCTTGAACTCGCGGTTGGCGCGGCTCGGCGGCATCAAACGGATTGTCCCGCTGAGGGTGCCACCGATTTGACCAGGAATTTCTATCATCTCGAAATATGAACCGCGCGCCGCCACCCATCGGAGCGTCGCGCGCACCGCCAATCCGATTAAAACGATCCCCGACAACGGAAATATTACGGATACGATTTCAAAGCCGCTTAGCGCGCCGGACGACTGGCTCGGATAAAAATAGATGAAATAGAAAATCGGCCACGCGATGGCGTTCCAGAAGGTCGCGAGCAGCCACGCCGCGAGCGCATTGGCGCCACCCTCGGAAAAGATATGCCCTGCTGCCCAGTCGCTGCGCCACAGCCACGGGGCATCGGGATGCTCGTGGCGCAGCTTATTGATGGCGGTCTGGCTGTGAACTTCATGCCGAAGGGTGAGAATCAAACCGATGCCGACGGCCCCAAAAATGATTCCGGACAGCGCGGCGAAGGCGGCCATACCAGTGATACCGCCGCGCATCTGGTAGCCGGCCAGTCCAAGCATTGCGGCGCCGAAAAGACCAAACGTCAACGCAAACGCGTAAAGCAATCCGGCGCCTGATGGTGGCTTTACGGTGGCCACGGTGCCGCCAATCGTGGACGTTGACGATCAATTAGTCAACGACGAAATTCGCGCGGGACGCAGACTTCGCCCATCCGGTTATGGAATATTGATCGCTAAATTGAAACTGACTCGCGGGCAGCGCATCGGTGCCGCCCCCAGCGATCTGTAATTCGCCACGATGATTCATCTGCATTACTCGAATCGGCTCGAACGGCTGATCGATCCCTTCGCTGAACTGATGCGCGAGGATCAGGCGCGCGATCCGCTCGAGCGCGCAACGGTGGTGGTGCCGGGCCGCGCGATGCAGGAATTCCTGAAGCTGAGGCTGGCGGATCACGAAGGAGTGGCGGCCAATCTCGACTTTCCGTTTCTGCGCGGCTTCCTCATGCGGATTGCCGAGCAGGCGGTGCGCAACGGATCGGAGCCGGCGATCAAAGTGCTCGACGCCGGCGGACTTCAGATCGCGACGTTCGAGTATCTGCGCGCCGCAATCGCGACCCCGCGCGAAGCCGACCTCACGCCGGTGCGGGCCTATCTCGCTGCCGCGCATGACGATCGACGGCAACAGGACTTGCGGCTTTTCCAGTTGAGCGGCCGCGTCGCGTGGCTGATGCGCGAGTACTCAATCGCGCGCCGTGCGATGCTCGACCGATGGCCGCGCGAGACCACCCTCGACGATGACCGCCTGCGCGCGACCGAGCGTTGGCAGCGGCGCATTTATATCTCGCTGTTCGAGGGTGACGGCAGCCTGCGGTCTGCATGGATCGCGCCTGCGACCGACTCGCCGCAGCCGGCGCCGCGCTGGATGTTGTTGCCGTTCGCTTTTGACGCGATCGACGACCGGCGTTTGCGCGAGGCCCTTCCGGCGCGGCTGCACGTCTTCGGAATCGGCTACGCGGGTCCCGAATTTATCCGCATCTTCGGGCGGCTCGGTGCGCTATGCGATCTGCATATCTATACGCTCAACCCCTGCCGGGAATTCTGGGAGGACGTGCACGATCGGCGCACCGGGCGTCCACCGCGGGTGGGGACGTTGATCGAAAGTGCGGAGGATCCCTTCGGGTTGGAAGGCGGCGACGATAGCCTTGCGCTGCGCTACTGGGGGCGCGCGGGTCGCGAATATATCCGCCTGTTGAATGAAACCACCGACTGCGATTTCGACGCGCACTTCCTCGAACCGGCGCCGCCAGGCGGCAACCACCCAACGCTACTCAGTCGCGTGCAGCAGGCGATCCTGACACGCAGTCCCGAACAATCGATGGCGCCGGACAACGCCGGCAGCGCATCGGGCGCGGATAGTTACGCGGAGGACGACGGCAGTATCCGGATTCTCGAATGCCCGGGCGTCCGCCGCGAAATCGAGATCGCCGCGAATGCGATTTGGTCGCTGATGCGGCGTGATACTGGTGCCGCCGCGCCGCTGCGCTTTCATCAGATTGCGATCGTGATCCCGGAACCCGTGCGCGAACAGTACCTGGCGCAGATCGAGAGCGTCTTTGCCGCGGCCCATCGAATTCCGGTCGATATCGTTGACCGGCATCTGCGCGGAGAGAGCCGCGTGGCCGAAGCGGTCGAACTGCTGCTCAGGCTGCCGCTCGGCCGCTTTACCCGCGATGAAATGATTCGTCTGCTGACTCATCCTGCCGTTGCCGGCCGTGACGGCGAACCGCACGCGCAGGCGTGGCCCGAATGGTGCCGCCGGATGGGCGTGCACTTCGGCGCCGACGAACGAGCCTTTGCCGACACCTACGTCGAACCCAAACTTTTTCATTGGGACCACGCACTGAAGCAATTGGCGCTGGGTCTCTTCATGGCGGGTGCGCCGAGCGGGGAGACGCGGGTATTCAGTGCCGACGGTACGCGTGAGTACCTGCCGTTCGAGGTCGCCGAGGACGAAGCCGAGAGCGTCGCGATGATGGTGCGCAAGGCGCGCGCGCTGATCCACGATGCGTTGGCGCTGGCCGAAACCGAGCTTGGCTTGTCGGACTGGCGCCGCGTGCTGATCGATCTGATCGCGACTTACATAAACCCGGCGGATCGAGCCGACGAGCGCGTGCGCGATCTGATCTTTGCGGCGATCGAATCGATGTATGCCGACGGCATCCGCGGCGAACCCGTTGCCTGCGAAGTCGCCTTGGAACTCGCCCTCGCACGCATCGCAGAGGTGGCGGCGGAACTGGGAACTTATGCGGAAAGCGGAGTCGTCGTGGGATCGCTCGCGACGCTGCGCTCGCTGCCGTTTCGAGTGGTCTTCATGCTCGGCCTCGGCGAAGCGGACTTTCCCGCCCGCGAACCGCGCGACCCGCTCGACCTGCGCCAGGCCCGTCGGCGCGCTGGCGATGTCTCGCCGGCGGAGCGCGATCGTTACATGTTTCTCGAGACCCTGCTCGCCACGCGCGATCGGATTTACCTCTCGTACGTGGCGCGTAACGCGCAGACCGGCGAGGCGCTGGAGCCGTCGGCGGTAGTTCGTGACCTGCAATTCATTTTGCGCGGCATGCTCGGCGACCAGGCGGTCAAGCGCCTCGCGCTCGCCCATCCGGTGAGCGCGCACGACCAGCGCTATTTCGCGGATCTGACTCCAGTCGCGGAGCCGCGCGACGAACGACTCGAGACTTTCGATCGCAACGCGCGGCGCGCGGCGCAAATCGCAGCACTGCGTGCAGACCTGGAGCGCCGCTGCGGTCCGGCGCCGGAAACGCAGCGCGCGGCGGGTCTGCTCGAAAATTTCAGTGCGAGTGCGCGCGACAAAATCGCGCCGCGGTTGCATATCGTTACGGCCCCGGCGGTAATCGCGGGCCCCGAAGATACGCGCGTCAGGCTATCGATTTCCGCCCTCAGGCATTACCTCGAATGTCCGCTTCAGGGCGCGGCGCGCCACGCGCTGGGGATGCGCGAAGAGGATGACGGCGATGAGCCGGACTGCGCCGATGAACCGCTCGCGCTGTCGCGCCTGGACTCGACGGTATTGCTGCGCGATGCGCTGTGGCGCGCGCGTGGCCGGCGCACGGAGATTGAGCATCGCTACGATGAGCAGTATCGCTTGCGCGTGCTCACCGGAGCGGCGCCGGTCGGGCCCTTCGCCCAGGCGATACGGAGTGAACATCTCGAACGACTGGAGACCGGCGTCCGTCAAGCGGCGGAAGTACGCATCGCGAATCTCGATCGTTGGCAGCGCATCGCGATCGGCGGCGTCGAGGAATTTATCGACGTCGATCGCGCGATCGAACCGATCATCCTCGAGGTGGATGTTACCCGCGCGGACGGCCGGCGAGTGACCTCGATCGAACTGCGCGGGGCGGTCGGACCGGTCTCGCAGCAACTGGACAAATCGATCAAGTTGATCGCGCGCGACGCCCGGACCCCGGATTTTCTCGATGGACTCTTCGCCGCGATCGTCCTCGCCGCCGCCGGCGAAAAAATGACCGCCCGGTTTACCGCGCTGGTCGTCGGCGGCGAAAAGGACGAAGGCAATCTGACGAGATCTACGCGCACGATTCGCGTCCCCACGCAGGCCGCAGCGCGCGCCTACCTGGCGCAAGTCGCCGCGGACCTGCTGGGCGCGGCGAATGACTACTTTCTGCCAATTGAAGCGGTCGAGCGGGTGTTCAGGATTGCGGCCGATCGCCCCGCCGCGGACGCCGAAACTGCGGTAAGCAAAGTTCGCGAAGGTAATGATTCTTGCAAATCCGATTGGGGCCCGGTGCCTAGCCCTCGCGAATATCGCGTGCCAGACGCGGAAATCAAAGACGGTCTGATCGAGCGGCGCTTCGGCCCGTTGCGCGAAATGTTTACGCGCGAAAAAAAAGGTAAATCACGTGCCGACGATTGAGTACTCGCGGCCGTTGATGCTCGACGATCTGTCGGCCGCTGGCCACGCGATCATCGAGGCGAGCGCCGGTACCGGCAAGACCTATGCGATTGAGCATCTGATTATCGAACTGCTGCGCCGCGAAGCGAATTCGATCGAAGAAATCCTGGTCGTCACTTTTACCGAAAAAGCAACGACCGAATTGCGCGCACGGATTCGTGCGCTGATCGAGCGGATTTTGCGCGACGCGCCGGCAAGCGCCACTCCGCCGCCGGACGGGCACTCGCGCGCCGCGATCGACGACGTGGCGCGGCAGCGTCTGGAACATGCGCTGGCCGCGTTCGAGCGCGCCCCGGTATTTACGATCCATGCTTTCTGCCGGCGGGTGCTGACGGAATTTGCGTTTCATAGCGGCGCGCGCTTCAAGCTCGACCTGGACGACGGCCGGCGCTCCTTCAGAACCGCCTTCAGAGCGGCGCTGCGCGAGCACTTCGCGGTCGATCCGTTGATGCGAGAGGGGCTGACCCGATGGCTCGAAGAAAAGAGCGCCGAGGCTCTCGAACAACTATTGTTCGAGGCCCATCGCTGCCGCCACGAGACGGCCGATCACGCCCGCACCATCGCGGAGGCCGGGGCGGCACTGGCGGCGCACGCGCCGATCGAGCCGCTCCTGACCGCCCTGTACCTGCCGCTCGTTGAAGACCGGCTCGATCGTGACAAGCGTCAGCGGGGACAGATCGACTACGACGATATGCTGGCCTGGGTGTGGCGAGCGCTCGACGGACCGGGCGGTCCGGCGCTCGCGGCAGAGCTGCGCCGGCGTTATCGGTTCGCCCTGGTCGATGAGTTCCAGGACACCGACGATCTGCAGTGGCGGATTTTCAACCGCGTCTTTGTCGAAGGCAACGACGGCAACCGGCTCTTCGTGGTCGGCGATCCCAAGCAGGCGATCTACGCCTTTCGCAACGCCGACGTCTATTCATATTTGCGCGCGCGCAAGGAGCTGCGCGCGGCAGGCGCACCGGTAATTCCGATCATCCAGAGCTTTCGCTCGACCGAGAAGCTGATCGAAGCGTGCAACCTGATCTTCGATCAAAACGCGCCGCAGCCGTTGTTCGACGGTGCAATAAAATACGACCGCCCGGTTACCTGCGGCGTGCCGGAGCGCGTCGCGCTGGACGCCCGTGGGCGGCCCATCGTGCCGATCACGCTGATGCGCTACGTGCCGCCGGCCGACGAAAAGGGCTCAGCCGAACATACGCGGGAACAGTTGGGGCGCTTCATCGCGGCGACCCTCAAACGCATTATCGAGGACGCGGACGGCGCGATCGAAATCCGCGAGCCCGATCGCGTAGGCGCGACTCCGGGCTGTCGCAAGGTCGCAGCGCGCGATATCTTCGTGCTCGCGGCGACGCACAGAAATTGCGAAGAAATCGGCGGATATCTGCGCGAGGCCGGCGTGCCCTTCGCCTTCTACAAACTCGAGGGGCTGTTTCAGACCAATGAAGCGAAGGAAGTGCTCGCGGTTTTGCGCGCATTGGAGGAACCGAACGATCGCTCGCGCCGGCGCCGCGCGTGGATGTCGCCGTTCTTCGCGCTGAAGTATCGCGAAATCGCGACCATCGGCGATCCGCCGGCGAGCCATCCGCTGAACCAGTTGCTATACGAATGGCGTACGCTGGCCGAGGCCGAGCGCTTCGCCGAACTGTTCGATCGGCTGCTACATCAGAGCGGCTTCACCGACCGCGAGATCTTCCTGAAACAGGGCGAACGCGAGCTGACCAACTACGTTCACATCTTCGAGCTGCTGCTCGAACGGGCTGTCGCCGATCGTTTGTCGCTTACCGAGATCATTGAATTGCTTGCCGACTACATCGGTGAGCGCGCTCAGCCATCGGGCCAGGACGGCAACGTCCAGCGGATCGAGAGCGAGCGCGTTGCGGTCCAGGTGATGACCGTGCACATGAGCAAGGGGCTTGAGGCCGACGTCGTGATGCTGTTCGGCGGACTCTTCGGATACAACCAGATGCCGCAAGTCGCGATCTATCACGAGGGGCAGGAGCGCCGGTTTGCGATCGGCAAAGAAGCTCAGGACGCCGCGAAGGCATCGATCAAAAAGGAGCGCCTCGAGGAAGAGCAGCGCCTCTTGTACGTCGCGCTCACGCGAGCGCGCGCGAAACTCTACTTGCCGTTTTATCCGGAAGGCTCGACCAATAAGCCGACTGGCTACTACGCACAACTCAACCAGCGCCTGCGGGAAGTGATCGAATCGCGCCGCGGTGCGAATGCCGCGCACCGGGCTGAGTTAATCGATATCGAAAACGCCAGTGAAGCGAGCGCGGCGCCCGCCTCGAAACGCCAGACGATTCCGCTTGAGCAATGGATACCGCCGTCCGAATTGCTGGTGGACCATTCAGCGCCGGAGATATTCTTCGATCGCCTCGGGCGCAAACGTGCCCCATTGCGTATGCGTTCTTACACCTCGCTCAAGCACGAGTCTGCCGCGTGGGAACTCACTCCGCCGGATTTCAAGACCGATCTCGCCACCGTGCTTGAAAGCGCAGACCTGCCGGGCGGCAGCAGCGTCGGCCTGTTTCTTCACGAAGTGATCGAGCGACTCGATTTCGCGACGCTGAAAGCGCCCGGCAATCTCGCGGCGTGGCGCCAGATCGAAGAGGTCAGGCGGCTGTTCCACAACTCGATGCGGCGCCATCTGGTCCGCGACCCGCGCTGGTTCGACCGTGGGACAGAAATGATTTTCCGGACACTTACTTCACCGATTGCGACCGCGGGCGGACGCACCATCGAGGCACTCGGCCGATGCCGCAACACGCGCGAAATGGAGTTCCTGTTCCCGATCCCCGAAGCGTGGCATCCGCGGTTGGGCGCGAACACCGCCGCGAACTGGCGCGCCGATCGCGGTTATCTGAAAGGCTTTATAGATTTCATCTTCGAAGACGACGGCCTGATTTATTTTGCCGATTGGAAGAGCGACCAGCTTCCTGACTACCGTGCCGAAACCATCCGCGAACACGCCCAACGCAATTATGAGATTCAGGCGTTGATCTATTCAGTCGGGGTAGTGCGTCTGCTGCGGATTAACAATGAGGCGGACTATCGCCGGCGTTTCGGCGGTTTCCTTTTTGTCTTTCTGCGCGGGGTCGGCGCGGGTCCCGATCACAAGCATGGAATTTATTTTCAGCGGCCGGACTGGAGCGAAATACGCCGTCAAGAAAGCGTCTTGATGAACCTCGGCGCGCCGGCTTGAAATGGACAAGATGTACGCCAATTTCGGCCTGCCGACGGTGATTTCGCGCGCAGGATTGCAAGGCCCAGCGAGCGGCGAGGCCGCCTTCCTGCAGCAACAATTGCGCGTTATCGAGGCCGCTTTGCCGGCGTTTAATCTCGACTCGTCGATCGCACATCTCGCGGCGGAGATCGCGGCCTTCGAGGAAAAACTGACCGTCGATCGGCGGGTCGCCCTGATTATGTTGATCGTCGCTTCGATAATCGCGTTGAGCGAAGGGAGCACGCGCCTGCCAGTCACGGGACCGGAAGCGCTTGAGCCGATGGCGCGAATCCTGCGCCCGTTATGCGGGACCGCGGAGCCCGGCGAAGAACAGCAACGCGCCGCCGAAATGGCGCGCGCGATCGCCCGGTTGCTCGACTCCGGCGCGGCCCCCGCCGTAGTCGCGCGTTCGGCCGACGAATATCGGCCGCTGCTCTACTTGCCGCCGTTTATCTACCATCAACGGATCAGGGCGGCCGAAGTGCAACTGGCCGGCCAGCTGCGGCCGCTGCTCCAGGCAAACGGCGCGTTGACCTCCGCGCGAAAGATTGCCAC
>Ga0207695_10005017_pt1 | contig 17773 bp, 19 predicted proteins | sample KBSC54metaG_FD_184354 | JGI IMG/M metagenome (GOLD analysis project Ga0207695, IMG submission 184354) | Corn rhizosphere microbial communities from Kellogg Biological Station, Michigan, USA - KBS C5-4 metaG (SPAdes) (version 2) | ecosystem: Host-associated > Plants > Roots > Rhizosphere > Soil... | reverse complement strand
AGTCCATCATCACCGCCGCGCCGCTCTCGTCGCCGAACACCTCCATCGCCCGGTTCTGGACGTCGCTGTCGAGGGTCAGCACGATCTCCTTGCCGGGGATCGCCTTGATGTCGCCGGCCGGGTCGGTGGCGACCTCGTGGCCGTTGGCGTCCACCTCCACCTTCTGGGCGCCCGGCTTGCCGCGCAGGTCCAGGTCGAAGGCCTGCTCGACGCCCTGGCGGCCGATGCGGAAGCCGGGGTTCAGCAGGATGGGGTCGGAATTCGGGCCGGTGTCGGAAAGGTCGGACTTATTGACCTTGGCCACGTAGCCGATCACGTGGGCGAAGGCGCCGCCATAGGGATAGACCCGGACCTCGCCCATGTCGGCGGTCACGCCCGGCAGTTCCGGGGCGCGGATGTTGATGGCGCTGAACTGCTCCCAGGTCATGTCCTCCATGATCTGGACGGGCGACTTGCGGGGCGCGTTGGTGATTTCCCTGAGCAAGCGGGCCTGGCGCCCGTCGTCGAGCGGCACGAACTCGGCCAGCGTCTTCAGCGTCGAGCGCGGATCGATGCCCTTGTCCTTGGCCACCATCAGCCGGAAGTTCGGCCGGTTCGACGCCAGCACCACCCCGTTGCGGTCGACGATCAGGCCGCGCGGCGGCGGGGTAAGCTTGAAGTTGAATTGATTGGAGGCCGACAGCTTCTCGTAGCGCTGGGTCTCGATCAGCTGCAGGTGGCCCAGCCGCGCGCCGAGCGCGATCAGGCCCGCGCCCGCGAAGCCGCCCAGCAGGAAGGCCCGGCGGTGGAACACGCCCTGCCGCTCGTTCACCTCGGCGAAGAAGATTGACGGTTCTGCCATCGCCCGCGCCCCTAGCGGAATCTCACGTCAGCGTCTTCGAAGAGGTCGATGAGCCGCTGCGCGAAAGGATAGAGGATGATTGTGGCGACGAATTGCCAGGCCATGGGGATCAGGCCCGGCGTCGAGCGTGAATCCAGCATGACGAACAGATAGCCCGCGACCATCGCCGTGGCCGTGGTCACAGCGTACCAGGCCCACAGGATCGCCCGGTTCTGGCCGGCCATCATGCTGCGTCCGGCCAGGGCGCCGCCATAGGCGATCAGCAGGCACAGCGCCCACAACCCCAGCGGCCCGCTCCAGAAGAAATCCAGGAACAGCCCCAGGAGCAGCACGCCGAAGGGCGCCAGGATCGAGGGGCGGATAACCGCCCAGGCGAAGGCCAGCGCCATGGGGAAGATCGGCTCGGGAAGCTGGAGCCCGAAGAGGCGCAGCGGGATGCCGAAGAGGATGGTCGCGGCCATCACCTGCAGCATGGGCACGCCCAGCCAGCGCCAGGGCTCGAGGGGGCGCGCGCCGCTCAAGGCTGCGCCCCGTCGACGGGCGGCTTCGGCCTGGGCTTCGGCTTGGCCGGCGCATCGGTCTTCGGCGGGGGCGTCCTGGACGCCGAGGACGCAGGAGACGGGGACTTGGCGCCGGAGGCCGGCGGCTTTGCGGCCGGCGCCTTCTCGGCCGAGGTCTTGGCCGGCGCCTTTTCCGCGCCGTCCGCCGATTTCGCCTTGGCCGCGGGCTTGGCGGACGCCTTGGGCGACGGGGCCTTCGCGTCCGCGGAGTCCGCCGGCTTGGGGTTGGCGGGCGTCGCGGCCGGGGCGGCGGTCGCAGCCTTGGCGTCGCCGGGCGGCGCGGAGGTCGTCGAGCCCGCGGGCGGCTTGACCGGCTCGGCGGCCGGGCCGCCGGTCGGCGGCGGCACCGGGGTGGCGCTCAGCTCCTTCTGGTTCACCACCTGGGTGAAGTCCTCGAAGAGCAGGATGCGGACGAAGTCGATCGGCGCCTTGTCGGACGCCAGCACCGCGCGCCAGCGGCCGTCGAGGCCCTTGACCGCCGTGCCCACGGGCAGGCCGCGGGGCACGACGCCGCCGTCGCCGGAGGTCAGCAGCCGGTCGCCCTCGCGGATCGGGTCGCGGCCGCGCAGGTAGTCGAGCCTGGGATTGGGGCCGCCGTCGCCGGTCAGGATGGCGCGCGCATTGGTGCGGTCGATCATCACCGGCGTGCGCGAGGCGATGTCGGTGAGCAGCAGCACCCGGCTCGCGCCGTTGGTCACCCCGATCACCCGGCCGACCAGGCCGTTCTCGCTCATCACCGGATTGCCGGCCTTCACGCCCCGCTCGCTGCCGGCGTTGGCCAGGCGAGTGTCGGAAAAGGGTCCTCTGGAGTCGGTGACGATGCGCGCGGCCACCATCGGGATCGGCGGATCGGTCTTCAGCCCGAGCAACGTCCGGAAGCGGGCGTTCTCGTCCTTCAGCGCAATGGCCACGTCGCGCCACTGGCGCATTTCCTTCAGCTCGGCCTTGAGCTGCCGGTTCTCGGACGCCGCCCCGAAATAGTCGCGCACCGTGTCGATGCCGGCGCCGGTCCAGCGCCCCGGCGCGGCCAGGACGTCGCCCACCGGGGCCAGCACCGTGTCGCTCGCCTTGCGGGTCGCGCCATAGGCCTCGGCCTTGAAGGTCTCTCGCCGGTCGGACAGCAGGATGGCGGTGGCGGCGACCACGGCCACGACCAGCGCAATGGCGGCCGCCCAGGTCAGCGGGACCTTAAGTTCACCGAGCGGATTGTCCCTTAAGGACACTTAGGGCGCCTCGTTCCAGCGGTGTTGCGACAGCCCCCGCCGTCCCCCGATCGTGCAGCGACTCGCTGAATCCTAGGCTAACGTGGATTCGAGAACGCCCTTCATCCATTTCGGATGTTCGAGCACCTTGCCGCAGCCCAGCGCCACGCAGGACAGCGGATCGTCGGCGACCGTGACCGGCAGGCCGGTGTGGTCGCGGATCTCGGCGTCGAGGCCGCGCAGCAGCGCGCCGCCGCCGGTCAGCATGATCCCCTTGTCGGCGATGTCGGAGGCGAGCTCCGGCGGGGTGGCTTCCAGCGCCATCTTCACCGCATCGACGATCTGGCCGACCGGTTCGGAGAGGGCGTCGGAGGCCTGCTTCTCGGAGATGCGGACTTCGCGCGGCACGCCCTGCATCAGGTCGCGGCCCTTGACCTCGATGGACAGGCCCTCGCCGTCGGCCGGCGCCCGGGCGGTGCCGATCTCCTTCTTGATGCGCTCGGCGGTGGTTTCGCCGATCAGGAGGTTATGGTTGCGCCGCATGTAGCTGATGATCGCCTCGTCCATCTTGTCGCCGCCGACGCGGACCGAGCGGGAATAGACGATGCCGGAGAGCGACAGGACCGCGACTTCAGTGGTGCCGCCGCCGATGTCGACGACCATCGAGCCGGTGGGCTCGTGGATCGGCAGGCCCGCGCCGATCGCGGCGGCCATCGGCTCGTCGATCAGGCCCACGCGGCGTCCGCCGGCGTTCAGGCAGCTGTCGTTGATCGCGCGGCGTTCCACGGCGGTGGCGCCCGACGGCACGCAGACGATGACCTTGGGGTTCACGAAGCCCTTGCGGTTGTGAACCTTGCGGATGAAGTACTTGATCATCTCCTCGGCGACTTCGAAGTCGGCGATGACCCCGTCGCGCATCGGCCGGATGGCCTCCATGTGGCCCGGCGTGCGGCCCAGCATCTGCTTGGCCTCGATGCCGACCGCGTGGACGACCTTGCGGCCGCCGACGTTGCGCAGGGCCACAACCGAGGGTTCGTTCAGCACGATGCCCTTGCCCTTCATGTAGATGAGGGTGTTGGCGGTGCCGAGGTCGATGGCGATGTCGTTCGAGATGGCGCCGAAGAGCGAGGAGATCATGGAGGGCCCTGGAGACTGGGGGCTGGAAAAGGATGGCTTTGTCGGAGATCCGAAACGACATCGCCTACGCTCAATCTAGCGTCGAGTCGTTACGAATTTACCGGCAAGCTCGGCGTTCCCTGCCCTGCCCTCAGGTCGAATTCAAGGCATAAAGAGCGGCGCGCGCTTTCGCCTCACACGGGAATTCGAAACGCAGGCGGATCGCGACCGCCCTACTCCACCGCCAGGATCACGTGCGGCGCCTTGATCAGCGCGGTGACGGGCTCGCCTTCCGCCAGGCTCATGGCCTCGGCGCTCTCGCGGGTGATGGTGGCCGTCAGCGTCTTTCCTTCGGCGATCGCCAGGGTGATTTCGCTGGAAACCGCGCCATCCAGCCTTTGGGCGACAACCCCCTTGATCTGGTTGCGCGCGGAGGTGACCAGGCCCTCGCCCTTGGCCAGCACGACGAAGCTGGACTTGATCAGGGCGATGGCCGGGCGGCCGACGGCCAGCCGCAGGGCCTGGACGCTCTCGCGCGTGACGATGGCGACCACCTCGACGCCGCCGGCCACCGCCAGGCTGACCTCGGCATTGACCGCACCGTCGGTGATGCGCGTGACGGTCCCGCGAAGCGCATTCCTCGCGCTGGTCTGCATGCCAAGGCTCCAGAAGAGGCGACCGACATCGCCGAGGGGCGCGTCGGCGAGGCCCTGTTCGAGACGGCTCGCGATATCGGCCAATTCGGCCTCGACACGATGGAAGGCGGCGATCAGGGCGCGTCCCGCCGGCGTGAGTTCCGCAGCGCCTCCCGCCTTGCCGCCGGCCTGGGTTGTGACCAGCGGCGCGTCGAACAGGTTGTTCAGGGCCTGCACCGCATCCCAGGCGCCGCGATAGCTCAGGCCGACCCGCTCCGCCGCGGCGCGGATCGAGCCCAACTCGCCCAGCGCTTCGAGCAGGGCGATGCGCTCAGGCCCCACGCGCGAGCCCTCGCCCCGTCGCAGCGAAAGGGCGGCATTCAGGAGTGAGGACACCGGCTCGCCTCGTTATGCGATCGCACTACATAACGACCTTAGCAGGCCATGGCCGCCTGTCACGGCTCAGCTGGCGGCGCGCAGGGCCTGGGCGATCTGGGCGTCGCTGCGGCTCAGCATCAGCACGCCGACCAGGGCCAGGACCGCCGGGATGAGCGCCCAGCCGATCAGGCCCGCGGCGAAGAGACCCGTGGCCGCCGCGATCACGAAGCCCAGCAGCAGCTCGGCGATCGTCACCAGCCACGACGACGAGCGCCGACGGCGGAAGTCGGCGCGCTTGCCGGGTTTCTGCCACCAGACGTTCATCATCGCCGCCATGGCGACGGAGGCCGTGCAGCCGAGAATGGCGGAAAGGCCGATCCAGGGGGTCAGGACCGCCAGCGGTATGAGCACCGGCGCCAGCATCACGGCGACCGGCAGGACGGCCGCGGCGACCTTGGCCTGACGCAGGGTGCGGGTCGGCGCCGGCGCGCAGCTCAGCAGGTCGGGGGCGTCCTCGGCGGAGATGGTGATCCAGGCGAGGCTGCCGGCCACCTGGCTGGCGACCAGGCTGAGCGCGGCGGCGCTGCCGGGCAGGACGAGGGTCTGCGCCTGGCCGGCCTGGCGAAGGATCACGAAGCCCAGCGGCAGCATGTAGAGCACCCGCAGCAGCACCTGGGCGACCAGGGCCGGATCGCGGGCGATCAGCCGCAGTTCCTTCGAAAGCGTGGCGGCGAAGGCGCTGGCGACGAAACGCATGCGGCCGGCGGCCCTGGCGCGCGGGCCGCCCGCCCCGGCGCCGGCCGCCGCGGCGGCGTCCGCGGCGAAGCGCGCGCCCAGCACCTGGTTGGCGATCAGGAAGACGCCGCCGCCGACCCCGATGGCGGCCAGCAGCGGCAGCGGCTCGCCCAGCAGCGCGCGCAGCGGCCAGCTCAGGCCCGGAACATGCTGGAACCGCGGATCGGCCGACATCTGCATGATGGTCGAGAACAGACTCGCGGTCTTGGCGCCCCCCAGGATGTTGCGCGCCTGGGCGATCAGGAAGAAGGCTGCGCCGACCACCGCGGCGAGCACCTGGCCGACCGTGCGGGTGCGGCGCGGTCCGATCAGCCTGAACAGCGTCGCTGCGAGCAACAGGCCCGCGCCGCTGGCGGCCAGGACGATGCAGAACAGCACCAGGACGGCGGCCAGCCAGGTCGGATGACCCATCACCGCGATCGGCAGCAGGATCGGGGTCACGATCATGCCGAAGAGGGCGAAGACGCTGAAGCTGACGGCGAGGAACCGCACCGCCAGCACCCGCCGGGGCGCGATCGGCGAGGAGAACAGCAGGTCGAGGTCGGCCCGCTCGTAGAGCGCATCCACCGCCGCGGCGAGGGTCTGCGAGAGCATCAGGGTGAAGGCGATGAGGACGATCGCAGCGCCGATCAGGCTGGACAGCGGCGTGATCGGAATCTCGTGGACGCGGCGCAGCGCGAAGCCCAGCGGCAGGCCGGCGATCAGCATCAGGCCCACCAGGAAGGCGGCGGTGATCCAGATGCTGGCGAACCGGCCGCGGCGGCGGCCGCGCCGCTCGGTCATCCTGCGCCAGGTCAGGCGCATCTCATGGCGCAGCAGCCAGAGCGTGGAGCCGGCCGGTGCGATCACGCCGGCAGGCTCTCGGCCGGCGCCTCGTCGCCGCCGGTCAGCTCGAGGAACAGGTCCTCCAGCGTGGCCTGGCCTTCGCCCGTGCGGGCGCGGAGCTCATCCAAGGTGCCGTCGGCCACCAGCCGGCCGTGCTGGATGATGCCGATCCGGTCAGCCATCCGCTCGGCGACCTCCAGGATGTGGGTGGTCAGGATCACCGTGGCGCCGCCGTTCACCCGCGCCTGCAGCAGGTCCTTCACCTGGCGGGCCACGGCCGCGTCGAGGCCGGTGAGCGGCTCGTCGAGGATCAGGAGCTGCGGGTCGTGGATCAGCGCGCCGGCCAGCGCGGTCTTCTGCTTCATGCCGCGCGAGAACCCCTCGCAGCGCTCCCCGCGATTGTCCCACAGGCCCAGCCAGCGCAGCAGCTCCTCGGCCTTCGGCATGGCGATCTCCGGCGGCACGCCCCAGAGGCCCGCCACGAATTCCAGATACTCCAGCGGGGTCAGGCGGTCGTAGAGCATCGGCTCGTCCGGCGCCCAGGCGATCACCCGCTTGGCCGCGGCCGGATCGGCCAGGACGTCGTGCCCGAACACCTGGATCTCGCCGCCGTTGGGCTTCAGGAGGCCCGCCACCATCCGCAGGGTCGTGGTCTTGCCGGCCCCGTTGGGTCCCAGGAGCGCGTAGAGCTCACCCGCCCGGACGGTGAGGGAGAGGTTGTCCACCGCGACCTTGCCGCCGAAGGTCTTGGAGAGGCCGCGGATCGAAAGCGCGTCAGTCATGCGGATCCCTTGAACTCGCCGGACTATGTCCGAACCGGCCGGCATCGGATAGTCGCCGCGCCCGCCGCGGTTGGATGCGGGCCGCCTAGCCGAGCGCCGTCGCCACGACCCCCAGGGCGGCGAGGGCGCCGCCGGCCAGCTGGCGCGGCGACAGGCGCTCCTTGAAGAGCCGCCGGCCCGCGGCCGCTGCGATGGGCGCCTCGATGACGCCGATGGCGCGGACCGGCCCCGCCGGGGCCAGGGCCAGGGCGGCGAACCAGCAGGCCGAGGCCGCGGCGCCGAAGACCCCCGCGCCCAGCGAGGGGCGCCACGACCGCGCAACCGCGAGCAGGGACGCCGGGCGCAAGGCCGCCAGCGCGGCGAGCAGCAGCGTCGTCTGGATCGCCTGGGCCACGCAGACCGTGGCCGTGGCCGAATAGATCGGATGGTGCGGCTCCAGCATCAGGCCCGCCTGGCGATAGGCGTTGAGCGCGACGGCGAAGGCCGCGCCGGACGCCACGCCCAGGATCGTCCCGAGGCCGGCCCCCTCGATCTGATCGCGCCTGGGCCAGGACAGCACGGCGAGGCCGATGCTGGCGGCGGCGATGCCGGCCCAGGCCTGGACGCCGATCCGGTCGCCCAGCGCCAGCCAGCCGAACACCGCCGAGAGCGGCAGGGAGGACTGCTGCATGACGGTGGCCACAGCGAAGCCCGCGCGGCGCATGGCCACCAACAGCGCCGCCGTGGCCCCGACCTGCGACAGGGCTCCCAGCGTCACCGCTGCGGCATAGGACGCCGAAAGGTGAGGCGCGGCTCCGGGCGTGGCCAGGGCGGTAGTGGCGAAGATCGCCAGGGAGAACGGCAGGCCGAACAGGAAGCGGACCAGGGTCGCGCCCCACGGCCCGGCGTCGCCGACCAGGCCGCGCTGCAGGGCGTTGCGCGCCACCTGCAGCGGCGCCGCCGCAGCGGTCAGAACGATCCAGAGCATTGCGTAAAGTCCCGCTCATCCCCGGCCAACGGAGCGGCGAAGCCGCGTAGGCCGAGCCGGGGATCCAAGCTGAGGTCCAGCTTGCGAAGAGTCCGCATGGGTCCCGGCCTTCGCCGGGATGAGCGGCGTGATCAGAACCCCGCCGCCATGGCGTCGGGCGCGGACTTCTCCTTGCGGGCGGTCAGATTGTTGAGCGCGTTGACATAGGCCTTGGCCGAGGCCGTCAGGGTGTCGGTGTCGGCGGCCTGGCCGGTGGCGATACGACCCTCCTCCTCCAGACGGACCGAGACCTGCGCCTGGGCGTCGGTGCCCTCGGTCACGGCGTGCACCTGGAAGAGGCGAAGGGTCGCCTCGTGCGGCGCGCATTTGCGGATGGCGTTGAACACCGCGTCGACCGGCCCGTCGCCGGTGGCGTTGGCCGAGGTCTCCTCGCCATCGATGGCCAGGGTCAGGAAGGCCTCCTGCGGCCCCTCGGTGCCGGCGATGACGCGCAGCTTCTTGACCTGGATGCGGTCGGCGCCCGAGGCCAGGGCGTCGTCGACCAGCGCGATGATGTCGTCGTCGAAGACGTGCTTCTTCTTGTCGGCCAGGTCCTTGAATCGCTGGAAGGCCTCGTTCAGCGCGTTCTGGCCGAGCTCGTAGCCCAGCTCCTTCAGCTTCTGGCGGAAGCCCGCGCGGCCGGCGTGCTTGCCCATCACCAGGTTGGACGCGCCCTGCCCCACCGTCTCGGGGCTCATGATCTCGTAGGTGCCGCGGTCCTTCAGCATCCCGTCCTGGTGGATGCCGCTCTCATGGGCGAAGGCGTTCTTGCCGACGATCGCCTTGTTGAACTGCACCGGGAAGCCGGTGATCGCCGACACATAGCGGCTGGCCCGGGTGATGTGCTGGGTCTCGATCCCGGTGTGGAACGGCAGCTGGTCGGCGCGGACCTTCAGGGCCATGACGATCTCTTCCAGGGCCGCGTTGCCGGCGCGTTCGCCGATGCCGTTGATCGCCACCTCTACCTGGCGCGCGCCGCCCTGCACCCCGGCCAGCGAATTGGCCACCGCCAGGCCCAGGTCGTTGTGGCAGTGGGTCGACAGGATGATCCGGTCGGCGCCGTCCACGTTCTCCAGGATGTCGCGGAAGATGTCGGCGTATTCGGAGGGGTAGGAGTAGCCCACCGTGTCGGGCAGGTTGACCGTGCCGGCGCCGGCCTTGATGGCCGCGTCGACGCAGCGGCGCAGGAAGTCCTGTTCGGTCCGCGTGGCGTCCTGGGCCGACCACTCCACGTCGTCGCAGAGGTTGCGCGCGTGGCCCACCGACTTGGTGATCATCTCCAGGATGTCTTCCTGGCTGGCGTGCAGGATATGATCGCGGTGCGACGGGCTGGTGGAGAGGAAGGTGTGGATGCGGCCGCGCCGGGCCTTCCGGATCGCTTCCGCGCAGCGCTCGATGTCGGCCATGCCGGCGCGGGCCAGGCCGCAGACCGTGCTCTCGGTGACCAGCTCGGCGATCTGGCGGACGGCCTCGAAATCGCCGTTGGACGCGATGGGGAAGCCCGCCTCGATCACGTCGACGCGCATTTCCTCCAGGATCTTGGCGAGCTCGAGCTTCTCGTCCAGCGACATGGAGGCGCCGGGCGACTGCTCGCCGTCGCGCATGGTGGTGTCGAAGACGATGACGCGGTCGCGCTCGGGCCGCGGCTCGGGGCGCGGTGCGGCGGATTCGGTTTCGGAGGCGGTCATGACGTTTCAGTCTCTTCGCGGAAGTTGCTGGGGCGGGTCTTAGGGAGATCCCCTGAGACGCCCGGCCGCGAAGACGCGCAGCCTAGAGAGGCGCCCAGGGGCGGCTAAGCCCCAGCGGAAGAAGAAGCAGCAGACTGGCGTTGCGCGTGCGCATGGACACAGCGTCTAACGAAGAGGCCTCAACGGCGCAACCATCTTGCGCCGGATGCGGCCTTAGGCCGCCTCTTGAGCAAGAACCTTGCGCACCGCCGGCCGGGTCCGGATTCGCTCCCGGTGTTCATGCACCTTGGGGAATTGCCGCGGGTCGACCCCGTCGCCCTCCAGCCAGTCGGCGAGGGTGAAGAGGTAGGCGTCACAGATCGAGTAGTCGGGGCCGAGCACATAGGGTCCGGCCAGCATCTCGTCCTCGATCAGGCGGAAACAGGCGGCGACCGTCTCCGGAACCTTGCGGGTCAGCTCGGCCAGGGCCTCAGGCGCGTCGGCCCAGCGATAGCCGCGATGCTTGTGGGCGTGGGCGACGTGGACGGTGGCGCAGAGATAGCTGTTGAAGGCCTGGGCCTGGGCGAAGGCGAAGGGGTCGTCCAGCGGCGCCAGCCTGGCGGCCGGGTAGCTCTGGGCGACGAAGGCCAGGATCGCCGGGGTCTCGGTCAGCACGCCGCGGTCGGTCGCCAGGGCCGGCACCCGGCCCTTGGGGTTGATCGCCAGGTACTCCGGCGTCCGCTGGTCCCCGGCCTTGGTGTCCATGCCGACCAGCTCGTAGTCGGCGCCGGCCTCCTCCAGCACGATATGGGAGGCGAGCGAGCAGGATCCCGGGGCGTAGAACAGCTTCAGCATCAGACCGTCTCCTTCTCCCGGCTCCGGAGCCACGCCCGGGCCACCAGCCCGATGGCCACCCAGGCCACGGCGATCGCCGCCAGCCACAGGGCGTCCTTGCCGACCTCGCCGCGCATCAGCCGGACGATGGAGTTGCCGGCGAAGGCGGTCAGCACGATCTTCGGCACGATGCCGAGCGCGGTGCCCAGCGCGAAATCGACCACCCGCATCGGGGTCACGCCCGCGGCCATGTTGACGACGATGAACGGCGCCGAGGGCACCAGGCGCACGATGAAGCTCGCGAAGAAGCCGTTGCGGCCCACCAGCTCCATGAACCGCCGCACACCGGCCCCGGAGAACCGCTCGAGCGTCCGCGCACCGGCCGTCCGGCCCAGGTAGAAGCCGACCAGCGAGGAGACCATGGTGCCGATCCAGCTGTAGGCGAAGCCGGTCCAGGGCCCGAAGGCCACCACCGCGGCGGCGATCAGCATGATCTGCGGCACGCCGACGAAGGCCAGCACCGCAAACGCCAGCACCGCCACCGGCAGCGACCAGGGCCCCGAGGCTGCCTTAAGCCATTCCTGGACCGTCGCCTCGCCGTTGAACCCCAGCATCTGGGCGCCGAACACGAAGACCAGGCCGACCCCGCCGAACAGCAGGAAGGTGACCGCCAGCGTCCGCCACGCCTGGGCGTCCATGTTCGACAGGACCTGGAAGAGGCGGCGCATGTGGGCTGAGGTCGCCGATCGGACGGGGGCGGTCAAGCGCGGCGGGAAAGCACCGGGTTCACCGCGCGGCCGGCTTAGGCTAAAGCCACGCCGTTCCGTCAACCCTGAACGCCCGGGAGCCCTCCCCGCCATGTCGCTTGAATCCGCCGCCCTGTCGCGCGTGAAGCCGTCCGCCACCCTGGCGGCCGACCAGAAAGGGCGCGAGCTGAAGGCGGCCGGGCGCGACATCATCAGCCTGGCGGCCGGCGAGCCGGACTTCGACACGCCGGACAACATCAAGGACGCCGCCATCAAGGCGATCCGCGAGGGCAAGACCAAGTACACCAACGTCGACGGCATCGTGGAGCTGAAGGAGGCCATCGTCGGCAAGTTCGCCCGCGAGAACGGCCTGACCTACAAGACCTCCCAGGTGAACGTCTCGCCGGGCGGCAAGCCGGTGATCTGGAACGCCATGATCTCGACGCTGAACCCCGGCGACGAGGTGGTGATCCCGACACCCTACTGGGTCAGCTACTGGGACATCGTGCTCTTGGCCGGCGGGACGCCGAAGGCCGCGCCGACCAGCGCCGAGACCGGCTTCAAGCTGGGACCGGCCGAGCTGGAGGCGGCGATCACGCCGAAGACCCGCTGGCTGCTGCTCAACTCGCCGTCCAATCCCTCGGGCGCGGCCTACACCCGCGCCGAGCTCAAGGCGCTCTCGGAGGTGCTGCTGCGCCATCCGCACGTCTGGATCCTGACCGACGACATGTACGAGCATCTGGTGTTCGGCGACTTCGAGTTCTCGACGATCGCCCAGGTGGAGCCGGCGCTCTACGACCGCACGCTCACCATGAACGGGGTGTCCAAGGCCTACGCCATGACCGGCTGGCGGATCGGCTACGCGGCCGGACCCGAGCCGCTGATCAAGCTGATGGCCAAGGTGATGAGCCAGACGACCTCGAACCCGTCGTCGATCTCGCAATGGGCGGCGGTCGAGGCCCTGAACGGCCCGCAGGACTTCATCAAGCCCAACGCCAAGCTGTTCGAGGGCCGCCGGGACCTGGTGGTCTCGATGCTCAACCAGGCGCGCGGCATCCGCTGCCCGACGCCGGAGGGCGCCTTCTACGTCTATCCGTCGGTGGCCGAGCTGATCGGCAAGACCGCGCCCTCGGGCAAGGTCATCGCCAATGACGCCGACTTCGCCGTCGAGCTCCTGGAAAGCGAGGGCGTCTCGGTGGTGTTCGGCGCGGCCTTTGGCCTGTCGCCCCACTTCCGCATCAGCTACGCGACATCGAACGCGCAGCTGGAGGACGCCTGTTCGCGCATCCAGCGGTTCTGCGCCGCGGTGAAATAGGGCCCGCGGTCAGGGCTTCTGGCCGGGGTTCCACTGCGGGATGAAGTCGCTGTCCAGCAGCCAGCTGACCGGCTCCACCAGCGAGCCGATCACCTGGTCCATGAACTTCAGGTCCACGTGAGCCAGGTCGTCCGTCGCGGCGTGGTAGGTGGGCGGGATCGGCCAGGCGCTGACCGTCTGGGCGATCACCCCCTGCAGGGCCAGCTGGTAGTTGTCGGAGCGTTGGAAGAAGTGGCGGTCCGGATAGGGATCGGGGCCGATCCTGGCGCCGTGCGCCGCCAGCGTGGGCCCCAGGTCGGAGCGTTCCCAGCCGGTCAGCATCAGGAAGCCGGGGTGATTGGGGTCGTCGACGCCGATCATCTCGAATTCCAGGTTGGCCACCATGCCCTGGATGGGCGTGTGGTTGAGGAAGTACTGGGCGCCCAGACCGCCCTCCTCCTCGCATCCGAACAGGCTGAAATAGGCGGTGCGCCGGCGCGACGGCGTCCTGCCCAGGATGCGCGCGAACTCCATCACCGCCGCCGTGCCCGAGGCGTCGTCGTTGGCGCCGTGGAAGATCTGGCCGTCCCGGATCCCCAGGTGGTCGTAGTGGGCGCTGAGCAGCACGACCTGCCGATCGGCGGCCTCGCCGGCCCCGTGGCGAACGCCGATGACGTTGTAGGTGGTGCGGACCAGGGATTCGCCGCGGGGCGCGGCGAGATGGGCCTGGCCGCCGGCGAACGGCGCCAGGGCCGCCAGGGTCTCGGCCCGGACGAAGATCAGCGGCGCGGCCGGCGGCGGCAGCGGCCTGGGCACGCCGCCCGGCACCTGGACCGGCCCTGGCGGCGCGGCCGCCAGCTCGTCCCAGCGGCGCAGGACCGCTTCCGGCGCGGCCACCAGGATGGCTGCGGCGCCGGCCTTGCGAAGCGCCGCCGTGACGGCCGGGCTCGCGCCGCCGTCGAAGACCACCAGCTTACCGGTGAGGTCCGGACGCGAGGCGGTGTCCGACAGCCGGACGACGCCCGCCTCCAGGCTCGCCGGAGGCGCGCCCTGGAACACGAATTCCCGCCCGTGGGTCAGGCGCAGGCTGACGCCCGCGCCCGCCAGGTCCAGCGTCGGCGCGGCCGCGTAGGTCGGCGTGATCAGCCGGACCGGCTGCAGATAGTCCCCGCCCGGCAGCCCGCCGCGAATCCCGAGCTTCTTCAACGATGCGGCCAGGTAGCGCGCCGTGGCGGCCTCGTCGGGGCTGCCGCACTTGCGGCCATGCAGATCGTCCGCGGCGAGGGTTTCCATCGTCGCCCGGACGCAGTCGGCGCAGACGGCGGAGACCGGCGCTGCGCCCCCGGCGGGCGACCACGCCAAGGCCGCGGCGGCCATGGCGAGCGCGCAAATCCTCGAAATCACCTTCACCCGCGGCCGCTCCTGCGCCGGGCGGCGAACCACCCCATGCCGCGCAGGGTGGCATGGGGCGGACGGGCGCGCCTAGTGCCTAGTGCTTGGTGCGCCAGGCGGCTTTCGCGGCGTCCTTGGTCATGTTGAGGCGGACGGTGTCCTCCTCGATCATCTCGACCCAGCTCACCGGGATCATGTGGTGCTTCAGGCCGGCGGCGAGGTCCAGCTTGGTCAGCTCGATCTCATCGCCCATCACCTTGTCGACCCGGCCCACGTGGCCGCCGTCGGAGCCCACCACGTCCATATGTTCGCGGATTTGGGATGTCTGGATCATCGGTCTTGTCTCCCTGACGTGGTTGAGGCTTGGGAAACGGAGCAGGCCGTGGGAAGTTTCGCCGATGGTGGAACCGATCAACCTCAACAAGGTCCGCAAGGCCCGCGCGAAGGCGGAGGCCAAGGCGAAGGGCGCGCAGAACCGCTCGCTGTTCGGGCTGAAGAGGTCCGAAAAGACCGTCTCGAAGCTGGAGGCCGAGCGCGCCCGCCGCCGGCTCGATCAGGCCAAGCGCGAGGACTAGCCGCGCAGCTCCGCGGGGATCGCGTCGTAGCAGGTGGCCGGCGTGATGTTCAGGCGCCGCCGCGCGGTTTCCAGCGGCTCGGCCATCAGGCGCTCATAGTCCTCGCCGAGCAGCCACTTGGCCGCCTTGCCGCGCCGGTAGCCCTGCCAGATCGCGCGCTTGTACGGATAGGTCCTGGCGTCGCGGGCCCGCCAGGCGGCGCCGGCGGCGATCAGCGCCCAGCCGAGGCCCTTGGTCTGGGCGTAGGAGAAGGCCACCAGGCAGGCCTCGCCCAGGCCGTCGCGGTGGTAGCCGGACAGGATGTGCCAGATGTCGTGCACGTCGCGGGTCCGGCGGCCCATCCAGGCGTAGGGGTGCTGTTCGTCGACCGCCGGCGCGCCCTGCCGGCTGATCTCCACCAGGCCGTCGGCGGAGAGCTGCTCCTCGCGGATGAAGCTGCGGTAGGCGGCGCCGACGCTGCCCTCCGGCAGGCTGTCCAGCCAGGCGTCGTCCATCAGCCGATGGGCGAACTCCGGCCGCTCATAGGCGATGCGGCCGCCCTGTTGGGTTTCCAGCAGCCGCAGGTAGCCCTTGGCGGTCGAGCCGCCGTTCAGCGCCCGCATGATCTCGAAGACCTGGCCGGTGTCTTCCTTGTCGTTGAGCAGCCGGCGCAGCGACCTGAGCGCGTGCATCCAGTCGAGCTTCGGCGAGGTCGTGCGGAAGGCGGGCCGTTCGGCGGCTTCAACCATGGCCATGGGAAATCTCCTCCGCTCAGGCTGAGCGCGCAAAGATGACGCCACCGTCAACTTAATGCAAGCCCAAAGATGACGCCTCCGTCAACTTCGAGCCTGGGCATTTGCCCGCGGACCCGAAACGGCCGACATATCCCTGCCATGGCGACCTTAAGAAAACGCTCGGTGCAGCTCTCCGGCCACGCGACCTCGATCGCGCTCGAGCCGGAGTTCTGGGCCGTGCTGGAGGCGATGGCCGTCGCAGAGGGCGCCAGTCTGGCCGGGCTGATCGGCCGCATCGACGACGCCCGCGCCGGCCGCCCCCTCGCCTCGGCCTGCCGGCTGGCCGCGCTCGCGTACGCGCAGCCGCCTCTCTAGGCCCGGCCGCGCCGGGCCGAGCGGCGCATGAGCCGGACGCTGAAGAGGCCGAAGCGCCAGGTCAGCCAGCCGAGGCCCAGGCCGACGGCGATCCCGATGGGGATCAGCCACCAGCCCAGGAGCTCCTGGCCCTGATGGCCCGGCGGGTGATCGGTGACCCCCAGCGTGAGCGAAAAGCTGTCGGTCCCATCCGGCAGGCGCCACAGGCCCGCGCGGCCGCGGGCGAAGGGCTTGACGGCGGCGGCGATCAGGAAGGAGGCGGCGATCCCGTAGCCGGTGAACGACACCAGGCCCGCGAAGGCGCCGTAGAGGCTCAAGCCTGCCAGGCGCACGATGCCGCGCAGGACGGTGAGCGGCGAGCGGTCTTCCTCGACCTCGGCGCTGACCCGTTCCGTGAGGTTGAAGCGGGCCACCTCGCGCGGGCTCCCCAGCGCCTCGATCGCTGCCTCGACCTGGTTGGGCGTCGGCTGGCCGGCCACCTTGTCCAGGACGTGGCTGCGCAGCTCGGCGACCACCTCGTCGATCTCCGACTTCGGCAGTGGCTTCAGGTAGCGGCGCACCTGATCGAGGTAGGTGTCGAGATGGGCCATCCCGGCGTCGCGGGTCATTGGGACTCTCCGTCAATCGGGGCGAGCAGCCGCTCGAGCCCCTGGGCGAAGGCGCGCCAGCTCTGCGCCATCTCGCGCACCCGCTCGCGGCCCGGATCGGTCAGGCGGTAGTACTTGCGCGGATGTCCGGCGTCGGACTCCACCCATTCGGAGTCCACCAGCCCCTCGGCCTTCATGCGGCTGAGCAGCGGATAGATGGTGCCCTCCGGGATCGACATGCCCGCGTCGCTGTCGAGCCGGCGCAGGATCTCCAGGCCGTAGAGCCGCCCGGGCCAGAGGATGGCCAGCACCGCCAGGCCCAGCCCGCCCTTGCGGACCTCGGTCTCCCATTTCCCGAGCTCCTGGGCGCGCCCGACGATCTTCCGCCGGGCCTCGTCGCGCCTGTCGTCTGGTGGTTTCGAATTCATGCATGATACCTTGCGACTCTATGTATCTTGCGTCAAGCTGTCCTTTGTATCGGGAGGCCAGACATGACCCAGCAAACCGCCGCCGCACCCCTGTCCCCGCGCGCCCGCTGGCTGAGCGCGGTCGAGCTCTGCGTCGCCGCCGTCGCGGTGATCGGCCACAACGTCGTCCACATCCTGCCCAACGAGGTCCCGGTGCTGGTGGTCCTGGGGCTCGCCTCGGTCCGCCTGCGCGAGAAGAGCTGGGGCGCCTTGGGCTTCCGCCGGCCCGAGTCCTGGCGGCGGCTGGTCCTCCTGGCGATCGGCCTCGTGATCGTCAGATGGACGATCGGCTATGGAATCGAGGCGGTGACGGCGCACTTCTGGCCGCCGATCGTCGGGCCGCACGGGATCGACAGGATCGTCGGCAATCCCATGGCGGCGCTGGCGGCCCTGGCCGTCGTCTGGACCTTCGCGGCGTTCGGCGAGGAGATCGGCTATCGCGGCTACATCATGAAGCGCGCCGCCGACGCGGCCGGCGGCGGCCGCGCCGCGTGGATCTTCGCCCTGGTCGTGTCCTCGGCGCTGTTCGGCTATGGCCATTTCTACAAGGGGCCCGCCGGGATCCTGGATTCCGGGGTCGGCGGCCTGCTGATGGCCGGCGCCTTCCTGCTGTCCGGCCGCTGCCTGTGGACGACCATCCTGGCCCACGGCCTCAGCGACACCGTCGCGGTGGTGCTGACCTATCTGGGACTGAACAATTGAGCGCCGCCTTGAGCGCGACGCGCTTGCGCCAGGGCGGCGAGCGGGTCCAACCGGAGTGGGGGCTTCGGCGACGGTGTGCAACCGGGATGATGCCTTACAAATCAGACCGGGATGATGCTTTACAGGTTTTGCTGGGTCTGGGGTTCCGGCGCGTAGCGGAGCCTATGGCGTCGCGGAGCGAAGCGCCGGAGCTGGCCGCGGCGGTCGATGACGCCCAGGGGGACGTTGAAGAAGCGGACGAGGTGGGCGCCGTCCTCCTGCTCGATGAGGCCGAGCGGTTC
>Ga0207695_10005016_pt1 | contig 17774 bp, 20 predicted proteins | sample KBSC54metaG_FD_184354 | JGI IMG/M metagenome (GOLD analysis project Ga0207695, IMG submission 184354) | Corn rhizosphere microbial communities from Kellogg Biological Station, Michigan, USA - KBS C5-4 metaG (SPAdes) (version 2) | ecosystem: Host-associated > Plants > Roots > Rhizosphere > Soil... | reverse complement strand
TTCTAATGCTATAAGCGCTTATAGCGGCATTATTTAACTTTTGATTATGCTATTTCTTAAGCGTTTGTTAATGAAAGCTAAACCGCCGGTTAACAAGGCCTGAAAACTTTCCCATTCCTGTTTGGTGTTGCATTTTTGTATCGTTAATTGATCGAAGCAATTAGCAATCGCCAAAAAATGAAAAAGATCATACTATTCATACTAATCATAAGTTGCCTGTCGGGAGCGGCATTCGCCCAATCCTCCAGCGTTTCCGGCCACCAGATCGTAAATGTGCAAATGAATAATATCCTTGAATTTACCTTTACTAATACTAACAACAGCAGAGGAGGCATAGTGACCATACCGTTCTCTACAATGCGCGACTACACACAAGGGGTTTCGACAGGCGAGCAGGAGCTAAGAATACGTACCAACAAGAAATTTGCAATAGGTGTAAAAACAAGCGCGTCTTATTTCGATTATTCCGGGGCGCCCGGCACAGCAGCTACCGCTATGCCTGTGGACAGCGTGCTGGGGGTGGAGGTAGCATCGAACCATACGGGCGGGCAAGTATTACCTCCCTTCGGCTCGGGCAGATTTGTGTCCCTGTCATCGCGCAACCTGGATATTGTAAACAATGGTTCCCACGGCTCTGACCAACGCTTTTCAGTAAAGTATAAAGCTACACCCGGCCTAAGCCACGGTACTGGCACCTATACGGTAGATGTGATCTTTACAGCCACGCAACAATAATATTTTCATAGTAATCATAGGTTAAAGTTCCTTAGTCTTAAGGAACTTTTTATTTGTAGCTAAAAGTGAACTAATTACCTGAGTTGGGCTAACTAAAGCGTACTTGCAGCACAAGCGGTATTACCTTTCTTTTGTTTTATCAACACCCATATCAGCATTCCCAGGCCGATGCCCTCGCTAAAGCCCAGGAGGAAATCGGGCATTGCAGGAAAAAGCAGGTGCAGCGCCGGAGTACTGGTAGCCAACAGGCAACCAATAACAAACATAATTCTGAGTCGTTTTGGCATTCTCTTCATATTCTATTTCATTTATCGTTTTTATAATTGGTTTGCTACTCGCTTCATTTCGTTTATTGTAGCCTCCAGTTTCTTTGCCTGGTGCCTGTACATGCGCGGCCTTACTATCAGCCACATAACCAGCAGGTAAATAGTGATCAAAGCATAAGACACAATACACAGCAATAGATGCTGATGCACGCCTTCATACAGGTATAACAAAATACCAATGGAGACAAGTGAAAGTCCTGCAACCTGTGTTTTGCGGTAGTAGTACCTGCGGTTAATTTTTACCTGCTCCAGGTAGCCCAGGAATTCTTTGTTAGAAAGGTCTTTTATCTTGTACAGCCTGCCTATAGAGCCAATGTTTGTAATGATAAGTATGAGGCCTGCAGCTATAATGCCCGCCTCGCCTAAGCGGGTGCTGAGCATTACAGACTTATAAAGAAAAACTACCGATACCATAATCGCCGTAAGCAATATAGCCGCCAGTATCAGCGCCGCTTTCTTCAGTAGCTTACTTCGGCGATATTGAGCAATACGCCGCATCATCTCCGCCGGAGCGGGAAGACTGCCGGTATCTGCTGCAAGCCATATCTTTTTTAAATCATTCAAATTGTCCATTGCGCTTAAATTTTATGGCCAGCTTTTCTTTTATGCGGTGAATCTTTACGCGTGTGTTCACATCCGTTAAGCCCAGGATGACGGCAATCTCTGCCTGCGGCAGGTCTTCCAGCACAAGCGATATAATGATTCTTTCCGTCTCTTCCAGTTCGGCGATGCATTTATATAAAAATGCCAGCTTCTCTTCCTGTGTTTCCTCGTGCGGTGCAGGTATATCAAAAGGCAAGTCTGTAGTGACGATACGTTTTGACTTTTCCAGTGCACGCAGGCAATTATTGGTGGCTATGCGCAGTATCCAGGTGCTGAGCTTTGATTCGTTGCGGAACGAAGAAAGGTTTTGCCATACCGCGATAAATGTTTCCTGCGTAAGGTCGCGGGCCAGGGCCGGGTCATTTATATAACCCATGCACACCCTGAAAACCTGTGGCGAATATTGCAGATATATTTCTTCGAAATTTGGTTGCACCAGAATAATACCTTTCGCTGTATAGATACGAGAACTTACAGAATGTTACAAAGGGAAGAAAAAAAATCGCGTAGTTATATCATTAAGCGGAAACCAGATAGAGAGTATCAATAGATATAGCATCACAATACGAGCCCAGGGTATACCCCTAAACTTAATACTGTCGCTTCTTCTATCGATTTAAACACTATGTTATTAAAATCAAACATATATTAAAGAGTTTCTTCGTATATTTATATTGTTACACCAAATATTATCCTAATGAAAAAGCTCTTTATACTTTCATGCCTTTGCTTTATTGCATTTAGTCAATCCATTCTTGCACAAGGCACACCTCCTAAACTTATTGCTTACACCTATTCCGGTTTTGGCATAACGCCCGGGGTCAGAGGCGTTCGGTATTATGGGGACTCTACCCAATGTTTTTATACACCTACACATGCTTACAATACGAAGAAAGGCTGGCAGGCTGATACCACTATTAACTGGTATAACGGTTCCACCGTTTGGGCAGGCTACCATTTACAGACTCGTGTAATAAACAAATATGACGACTCAGGTAATCAAACGATTCTCTGGAATCAGCGTTATAGTTACACAGATACAAGCTGGCATAATAGCACCATCGATTCATTAGCTTATGATAATCATAATAACCTGATTTATTTAGGTTATAAAAACTGGGACCCGGTTTCTGCTAACTGGCAAAACGTTCAGCAAATTATTGAGCAGTATAGCGCTGCGAACAATATGTTAAACAGTCTTAGTCAGCACTGGGATAACACGTCCGGTAGCTGGGTTAATGACCTCAGGTATCATGCTATATATTCTTCAGGCAATGATCTTCTTGCCGACAGTAATCTATTCTGGAATAACGCCTCCTCTACATGGGGTACCACAGGCTTTAGTACCATTAATCATTATGTATACGATAGCCATCATCATATAATAGAGGATACATCTTGGCTATGGTCTGTAAGCAATAATATATGGTTGCCACGATATGCGGATGATTCCTTTTCCTATAATTCATCTGATAAATTAATCTATGAAAGATTACAAGATTTTGATACACTATCAATGACATGGAATAAAACAGAAATTTATAAGATCGTTTATGATGTAGCAGGACATGAGCTCTCGGATACTACCTGGATTAATGCTGCTCCATACTGGTTAAGGACTTTCACTAATGACGCGGCAGGAAACGTATTGGTTTATACATCCGGTTTTTGGGACAATGCTGCCGGCAAGTGGCAGGATTCTTTTCAATATAATCACACATACGATACCCACGGCAATGTACTTGCCACTATATATAAACTTTTGCAGCGAGGCAAAGGCCTGGTAAATCAAAACAGAAATATATTAACGTACAATAGTTATAATGAAACGCTGTTAAATGATGGCTACATATGGGATACCACCGGCGCTGCATGGCTGCATTATGACGTGGAACAGTATTATTATGATTCATTATTAAGCGTAGCGACTATTCAGACGCCCGCCGGTGCATCTATTTCACTATACCCCGTACCTGCAGCTACTACACTCACTATTGATATCAAATGGCCACAACCGCACACTGCCCGCCTGGCTATCTATGATGTGAACGGCAGGTTATACCGCCAGTGGCAGACTGATGCTTCAGCAACTTATCATAACAGCATACCTGTCGCGGATCTGCCGGTTGGTAACTATATACTGGTAGCAAAAAATCGCGATGCAACAGCGACAGCCCGTTTCAGCATCAGTCGATGATGTTTATTTCAGGTACCGCTCCTTTATGATGCTTAAGTGGTGCAGCTCATGCCCTGCTATCTGGTAAGCTATACCACGCACAGATACCTTTGCATTATTTGCAGTGCCGCTGCGCAGTAGCATATCATCGCTAAGGCTATTCAGCATGGCTATGCTGGAGGCACGTACGCTTTCATACTCTGCCATTATATTTTCTATGCTCCGCTCATTTGCGTTTGCAAAGCGTACATAATCATCCTGTTCGTACCCGGGGAATAAAGTTTTATCATTCCTTGATATGCACATGGCCCTGTATGCAAATACTCTTTCTGTATCTATTATATGCACCAGTACTTCTTTCAGCGTCCACTTGCCAGGGGCGTACCCTTTGTTTAGCATTTCTTCAGGCAATGCCTTTATCATCTCTTTCACTGCAGCAGCATTTTGCTGCAAATGCTGCAATACATTATCATCAGGCACCAGGCTTATATAGGCTATGGCATACGGTGCATATTCTCCTTCTTCCGGTCTCGATATTTTTCTATATTCCTGTTTCATCGCTTTATAGCATTTTGTTTATAGTAATTACTTTTTACCTTTTGCAGACAGCTTCTCTATTACTTTTTCCAGTCTTTTCTTTTTGGTATCGGTTGTTACATCTCCCACCCGCGACTTAAGCATGCTAATAAACCCGGCCTTGTCTTCTTCTTTTACATACGGCATTGCGTTCTCTGCATAAGTAGGCAATTGGTTTACAGGGCTGTTTAATATTTGCTCTGCCAGCAGGGGAAATGCAGTATCAGCATATTGTTTCAGGGCACATAGCTTCACCAGTATTTTCACACAGTGGTCTTTTGTTATCACTGTTCCTTTGTCTGCCACTGCTACAATTTTCGCAAGCGCCGCATACACATCTTTCGGGTTTTCTGCAGCTATACTACTCAGGGCGGTCATAGCACCCCATTGCAGGCGATTATTTTTACTATCCAGCAAGGCAATAAAATCTTTCGCATAAGGGGCCACAAGCACAGGCTTCAGTTCACCCACTTCATACAGCGTTTTTATACAGTCGCTCTGTATCTCTTTATTTTTATTGCCAAGGTTTTCAGCAAGCTCGGCTATCGCCTTTTTATCATTCTTGTCAGCGATCAGCAATGCTAATTCCTTATTTGGCACCTCATCCCTTCGCCCAAGCGATGAAGCCAATTTATCTAATACCGACATGGCAAGATCTTTAAGAGGTTAAAAATAATAATTATTGCTGCAGCGCATTTATTTCATCCTTGTCACTTTATCCTCAATCACTGTATTTCTTTTTCCTTCTTTTACTTCGTCAGTATAGCCCAGGTATATAAGTCCCAGCACCATATCGTCTGCCGTCAGTCCCAGGTGTTCCTTCAGTGCAGCATGGTGTGTCATGCCGCCACTGTTCCAGAAAGAAGCAATGCCAAGTGCAGTAGCACCAAGCAATATGTTTTCTATAGCAGCAGAGCATGCAGCTATCTCTTCCAGCACCGGTATTTTAGGATTAGCGCCACGTTTCATCACCGCCACCAGCAGGTGCGATGCTTTATCCACGGCATGCAGCAGTTTGTCCCGCGATGCCTCATTGCGTTTTTCTTCCGGCGTATGCTGCCAGTACATCGCCGCATGTGTTTGGCCAAATTGTTTCAGTGCTGCACCCTCATATACAATGAAATGCCAGGGCTCAGTGCGGCCATGCGTAGGCGCCCAGTGTGCCAGCTCCAGTAGCTCTTCCAGTTCGTTTTCAGGTATTAGCAGACCATTCATAGCCGCGGCTTTGGTGCTGCGCCTGTTCCTTATCACAGCGCGTACTATTTCGAAAGTGTTGTTATGCATACGACAGCAAAGATAGGCAGTACCATTATGTGCTTAATACGCTGCAGTATATTTCCTTGTGTATAGCCATGCCCACCATATCAATACTAGCTGCATAGGCAGTCGTGCAATGGCCAGCCACAGGTTAGCATTGTGCTCCTGATAATAATTTATGGCCATTTGTATATTGGCAGGAAACACAGCAATCAATAGCGCTACAATACCCCATGCAGCCATTCGTCGGGTGCCAGCGGGGAATAACAGTAACCCCAGCATAAACTCAAACACACCGCTTATATAAACCAGCGCAGCATGATAAGGCAACCATGGCGGCATTATAACCACATACATCGTCGCATGCCAGAAATGATTAATTCCCGCAGTCATGTATAATACACCCATTATGTATAGCAATACCTTTTGTTTCAATTAAAGAGTATATAAAATCTATATTATCTACGACATGCCCACCAACAAAGATTTAAATGAAAAACCCCGGCAACAATACCGGGGCTTAAACAGAAACGGCGTATTTTATTTCTTAGCGTACTATGCTGAATTGTTTTGCAGTTTGCTCCTTATTGTTTTGCACCTCCAGTATATAGTTACCGGCAGGCAGCTGGCTTACAGGTACACTTGCATGGTAGCTGTTACCGGGTGTTGTCTGCCATTGTTTGTATAGCTTGCCATTCATATCATATATTGCCAGCACGCTTGGTTCTTGTGTATTGTCCCATTTCAGGTCTACATTCATATAGCTGCTTGCGGGTGAGGGGTACAGGCTTAGGCTGCAGCTTGTCTTACTGGTATTGTTTACAAGCAAGCCTGTATACGCTTCATAATAATAGCGGTTTTGCGCATCTACAAAATTCTTTTGTATCCACGAGCTTGTAGCTGTGTCCCATGATGTAGTAGTATAGGTAGTTACAAAATTATCACTGTTATAAGTATTGGTTGCCTTAAGTTCATTCACATAGGCTGATAAATATGACTTCCAGTATTTTGTTATTTTGGTAAGCATATTATGGTTGCCATCATAGGTCATGTCTGCCAAAGTTGAATTCAGCCATGATGTACTGCTCGCATACCACAGTCGTGCTTCTGTACTGCTCATATCACTACCACTGTAGGTATTTATTGTTAAGTATGAGTATTGCCAGTTAGCCCCGGCCGTATTCCAGAGATAACTTGTGTCTGTCAGTATATTATAGCTTACATCATAAGTAAAAACGAATTTGGAAGAGGCAACCCATGATGTACTGGGTACATCCCACCCATATGAAATTACAGAGTCGGCCCTGTACCCTGCATTAAGAAAATACGTTGTTTTCAAAGAATTTTTCCAGGTTCCGCCCGCATAATATTGCGTTTGGCTGCCTAATAAATTATTGTGTGTATCATAGCTATTTATATTTAGCTGCGAATAAGTCCACGCACCCGCCATCCAGTACAGCGTCGTGTCCGATGTTAGGTTGTTGTTGGCATCATATACCTTTAGCGATTTGTTCGAATTCAGCCATACGCCACCGCTACCGCCTGTGGTGTCCCAGTATTGTGTCATATTAGAGGTAATATTGTTGTTGGCATCATAGATGTTCGTCGTCAAGCTAAGGTTATACCATATGCCATGCGCTGTGTCTTCATTTTGGTAGAGCATAGTGAGCATATTGCTGTGCGTATCATAACTTTGTATCACTCTGTAATAAGTGTAATAGCTGCTGCTGGCCGCTACATAGTACCAGGAATAAGAAGTGTCAAAGCTGCCGGAGTAACTCCAGCCATAGGAATTAGATAGCGGGTAACCAAACCTGTAGTTTGAATAAGCGTAGGTTAACGAATCATAAGGAACATAACTTGTGCCATTAGAATAGGTTTCAGCAGTTCTCACTAATCGCAGGCGGGCATCTGCCCTGTTATGCGCGCAAAGTAAAATGCAGCAAAAAAAGATAGAGAGTAATAGTTTTGCTTTCATGATTTAATATTTAAGATTATAGATAAGGATATTCCAATATGAATATACAATATTATATATTATATCGTAAACATATTTAAAGCATACTTAATTATTTAAGAATGAGGGTATTTTTAGGGGGATAAAAACAAAAATCCCCGGCAAATTTTGCCGGGGATTTCCTATAATAGATTTTCGCAGATTAGTGTACTACTGAGAAACGTTCAGTAATCACACCATTTGCACCTTTTACCTTCAGTATGTAGCTACCGGCAGGTAAGTGGTTAGTAGCAATATTTGTATTGTAGTTGCCGCCATTTGCAGTCTGCCACTGGCTATAAAGCTTGCCATTCAAATCATAGATTGCTATCACAGCAGTTTGCGATTTGTTCCATGTAATGTTTATATCCAGGAAGTTGTTTGCAGGTACAGGGTACAGTTTTATAGAACCCCCTGCATTAGCAACGTTTGGCACATCAGTAGTTTCATAATAGTACCTTGCCTGTGTTCCTAAGCCTTTAGATGTGTTATACCCCCAGCCCGGGAAGTTCCATCTGCTAAGAGTAGATGTTGTTATTTTATTAGAGGCATTGTAAGTGTTCGATATCAATGTAGAGTTAACATATTTGCTGATGCTGGAGCTATAGTATTGGAATATTTCAGCAATCATATTATTGCTTGCATCATAGCTCATGCTGTCATGAGTTTGCGGTGCCCATGCTCCGCCACTGTACGTTGCTGTATCTAAAGTTATAACGTTAGAACCTGAATAAGTCAGGGTGCTCATAGTGTTATTCTGCCATGATCCGCCGCCAGCAGTATCCCATGTCTGGTATAGGTAGCTAAGTATGTTATTGCTGCCATCATAGGTATATGTTTCTTGTGTGCTGTTAGTCCATACTGACTTTTTGCTATTATATCTTTGGCTTATGTCAGTAAGTATTTTACCTGCGCCATTTACAGTATAGGCATCCTGTACATAGTTATACCATGAGCCGCCAAAATATGTTTTGTAGGTAGAACTTACCAGATGCCCTGATCCGTCTAATGTGTTACTAAGCAATGTTTGAGGCCCATAACCTTTACCGCCATTGTAGTACGATGTATCAGTCAACATGTTGTTGCTGGCATCATAGGTATAGCCATCTCTGCTATAGGGATACCAGGTGCTTGTTGATTTATTGTACATCTGCACTGATATAGACGTTGTATTGCCGCTGCCATCATATGTATAGTCTGTCTCTGAAACATCTACCCATGTGCTTGGTGTATCGCAGTTCTGCACATTTATTTTTGTTACATTACCACTGCCATCATAAGTTTTTAATGTTCTTGTATTCCAGAAATATCCTGAAAGAGCATAACTGTAGGTACTGTTCAACGCCTGATCATAATAAGCGTGTGTACCCGTATAGCTATATACAGTAGAATCAGTATTTAAAAAGTCCGATATTGCTGTATTGTATATAGCATTCGTTAGCCCCACCAATCTCTGCGCCGAGGCAAACATAGGGGTTAAGGCAAAGGTAACCAGGAGTAATTTTTTCAACTTCATAATTTCTTTTTTTTGTAAATAAGGAATAAGTATTACTACTGCAATGCAGCGCGGTTAAATTTTTATTAATTGCAAGATAATTTATTTAGATAATAAAAAGCAAAAAAGATATAGGTAATATAAACTATTCAACGAATGTTATTGTCGGATAATTAATTGTTTAAACATATCAATTTATTATTTACATATTTAGCAGGCGTCATTAGCATTTCTATCCTTTATTCTCCATACAATAAAAAGAACAATAGAACCTTGCAACTAGATGTACATACATCTATACGCCTATAAGATATAGCGATATTTAAATTGCATGTATGTACATACATTTGCTATGGAATTCAGACCTAACACATATACTAAACAGACAAAAACAATGAAAAAAGTAATTATTATTTCGGCCTTCTTATTGGCCGGCACAAGTTTCGCAGCACTGGCAAAGACAGACAAAAAGACACCGGCAAAAAAGCCTGCAGCAGCAACAGTTACTCCTGTTAAATGGGGCACAGACGCCACACACTCAGCAGTTAAGTTTTCTGTAAGTCACCTTACAGTATCTACAGTAGAGGGCAATTTCAAAAAATTTGAAGGCACTGTAGTAAGCAATGGCAATGATTTCAATAACGCTAATGTCAACTTTACGGTAGATGTAAACAGCATAAGCACAGACAATGACATGCGTGATAAGCATTTGAAGAGCGATGATTTCTTCAATGCTGAAAAATATCCAAGCATGACATTTACCAGCACTTCTTTCAAAAGGATAAAGGGTAACATGTATGCATTGGAAGGCAATCTTACTATACGCGACGTAACTAAGAAAGTAAAATTTGGTGTGCTGTATGGCGGTACTGTTAAAGACCCTTATGGCAATATTAAATCAGGCTTCCGCGCTACATCCAGCATCAGCCGCAAAGCTTATGGACTAAAATGGAATGCACTTACAGAAGCAGGTGGCACCGTAGTAGGCGACGAAGTAACTATAAACCTGAATATGGAGTTCGCACAGCAAAAATCTTAAGAGTGTTAGGGTAGAATATAGGGTTTAGTTTTCAACCGGGAAGTTCGTCTTCCCGGTTATTTTTTAAAGGATAGCAGAAAAACAAAAAGACAGGCATTGCCTGTCTTTTTTGCTAACTATGGTTTTGGTTAATTGATTGTCTGTCTTGTTAGGGAGAAGGTGCCGATATTTTTTATGGTCACTTCTATATTATCTGTAGGTACCACACCAGCATCGCCTGCAGGCCCGCTAAGCGTATAGTATATATCACCGGCTTTATTTAGTTGGCCGTTTTCATCATACTTGCTGCTGTTGTAGTACAGCGATAAATGTCCTTTAGTGCTGCCTGCAGGTGTACCTTTTGCATCAGTGCGCATAATAAGCGTCACATCTGCCCGCTGGCCGTCAGGTGCTATGTAAGAAAAGGTCATAGTAAAATCTTTGTGAAATACTATTTGGAAAAACTTATCGTTTTGTGGCAGGTTATTCCATAATACACTATCGCTGCCTCCGTTGCTATACACATAGCTAAAGCCATCAGTAGCCAGCCAGGTTGTGCTGGTAGCATTACCATGCAGGCACAGCAGGCGCGCATAGTCCATTTCTGATTCCAGCTTCATCAGGTTAGTTTGCACAGACGCTGTAAAACGTGGGTTAAACGCAGTGTAGAGGTCCTCACGGCTCACCCAGTTGGTATAGGTATAGTCATCAGAGTACCAGTCGGCATAATAGGGTACATCTGTATGCAGAGTAGAGGAGCGCACTACCAGGTTGCCGTTTGCATTGGCAACGCCTGTTGCCACAGGGTTTGCATTGTTCATATAGTCGCTAAAGCTGCCATATACATCTACATGTATTGCTTTGCCGGTGGTATTTTGAAAAGTATAGTTGAAAGCATCGGGATTCGTACCCTTATTGCAGCTGGTAAATAGTACCGCAGCGCCGCAAACAACATATAATGCACTACGCAAGTTCATGATTTTGTTTTTTTAAGACGAGTTCCAAAGGTAAATCAGTATTGTACATATATTACTATAATTATACCGCCGTTAACAAGCTATTAAAAAGCCATGAATACTTTTTGACATATCAATAATGTAATACTTAAAGGCGTTGCAGCCATTTATCTAAGGCCGGCCTGTAAAGCTCGAAAGAGGCTGCGCCTGCACCAATACTGCGATACGGAAACTGTGCAGCCGCTGCCAGGGCTCTGCTTAGTTCAAAGGTCTTCTGGCTCTGGCAGTAGAATATACCTTGCTGCTGCATGTATTTGCCCAGGTATTCCTGCTCTGTTTGCCCCGGGGTAGGTATAAGGATGGCTTTTTTATTAAGCCGTATCAAGTCCATCAGTGTAGAGTAGCCGCTGCGGCATATCACCAGCTTGGCATTTTGCAGCAGCGGCAGCAACTGTTCATTATTCAATTGCTTATAGTGAGTTATATGAGGCGGAATATCCTTAGGCGTTTCTGCGGTAGCGCTGCCTTCCACAAAGTGTATTTTGCCCATATAGTGGTATAACTGCTCCCATAGCAATGCCGAAAGAATACTTCGCTGCGGCTCAGGCCCCGACAGTAATATCAATAGGCTGTTATCGTGCTCCCTCGGTGTTTCGGTTGCCTGCAGTTGCGATAGAAGGCCTATATACGAGCTGGCTTTTGGCAGTGCTTCCGGGTGTCCCAGCTTGCCGCTCAGGCTATCCGTACCGGCCAGGTCAGGTACCCAGCATTCATTAAAGCGGTCCAGGTACCTGTAGTGTACTTTTTGCAGGCTTTTGTCTGCCATGCTTCCCATGCCGCTTTGTATTTCCAGCTGGTGGGTCATAACTACGGAAGGTATACCAGGATGAAAAAGCCCATATCGGTTGTCGGATATTATGCCGTCAAAATGCGCTTCTTCAGCTTTATCTATCAGCCATTTATGTTCTGCCCTTATAGTCTTATAAATTCTGGGAACCTGCAATAATAATGAGTATAAAAATCCACTATTTGTTTTGCCATACCGCACATTATACCCATCCAGGTGTATAGTCTCTATGTAACTAAAGCTTTTATTTATAAAGTTTCTTTGCCATTCATTGCCTGCAAACACCGGATGCTGCCCCAGGCTTAGCATATAGCGAATTATAGGCACACATCGGGTGGTATGTCCCAGTCCCCAGTCCAGCGGAGCTATAAGTATTTTTTTACATTTTGCTGATTGCAATTTGCCTATTTTTACAAATGTAAATGCATTTATGAAGCGAAGAACGGGAAATAAAGCCATCATTTTCACCATATTATTAGGCTCTTTACTCATGTTGGCACAAAGTTGTAAGACTACGAGAAGAGGATGTGGCTGCGGTGCAGATATAAATGGCGTATACGACAGGCATCTTAGAAGATAAAAAGTAATATTTTTATGTGGAGCGGTCAGGATAAAGTATTTGTACATTATCAGAAGCACATTATAGCTGCAGATGTTACTTCCGCTGCGCTGCTTGGCATTTACATCCGCCAGATGAGCATTACGAAAGCTTATCTCCCTTACCTGGAAGTAATAGATCTCCAGAAATACAAAGTGGTAAAAGATAGAAATAAAGTGCGCAAGGCCCTCAGGGATCGCATCGATATGCCTTTTGTATTTGTAGTTTGCAAAAACTAAAATTTTTTCTCCTTTTATTAGCGTTGCGCTGCACTTTTCTCGTCTATATTGTTAAGGATTTTATAATTCGACAGCTACGTATCACAATCCAAATTATTGGCACGATCGTAGATATATACTAAGTAATAAAATGGTTCGTTATGAGACAGGGATCAAATCAGTCATGGTTGCACTACATAAAGGATATTATAGCTGCAGACGTTTATTCAGCAGTATTCCTTGCAACTTATGTACGTACGGCTGAAAGGAATAAATCTTACTTCCCTAATCTTGAAGTGGTAGATTTAGCATCACACCGTATTATCAAGCAGGCACCGGGTGTACAGTTAGCACTATCTGACAGTGAGCTGGACCCATATATGTTTGTAATAGGTAAAAACTAGGCGACACAACTATTGCGTGCGAGCAATGGGATTATATATACATAAACAAAGTAAACGGACAGGACTCAATATCCTGTCCGTTTACTTTTATACCGGGTCTATATCAAATAATATCTGCAATCCCGTATAGCCTTTCTGGGCGGTAATATATTGCTTCTGTTCTTTTGCCAGCTGTTTCACAGCGTCCAGCGTCCTGCTATCCCTGGGGCATTTTATCCATACCTCATGAATGAACCAGTTCCTCACCCGCGATACTATAGCAGGTGCTGGTCCCTGCACGCCTATATCTTCTATCTTTTTCAGGGCCTCCGCCATTAGCACGGCGCCATGCACAGCCTTGGTTTCGTCCACATGCTTGAATATTATTTTTATCAGCCTCGAAAAAGGCGGGTAAGCAAATTGCTCCCTTTCTTTTATCTCATGCTCATAAAAAGCATGTACATCATGCCCCTGCACCCATTGCAGCACCGGGTGTGCCATATTGTAGGCCTGTATTATCACTTTACCCGCTCCGTCCATACGTCCCGCACGCCCGCTCACCTGCTCCATCAGCTGGAAGGCTCGCTCATTCACGCGAAAGTCCGGATAGCTTAGCAGGTTATCTGCGTTCAGTATGCCCACCAGGCTCACGGGTGCAAAGTCCAGTCCTTTCACCACCATCTGTGTGCCTACAAGAATGTCTATCTTTTGTTTTTCCAGTTCGTCCAGCAGGCGGTTCATGCTTTGCTTGCCGCGCATGCTGTCCACGTCCATCCTCGCCACCCTTGCCTTGGGAAATATCTGTTGCACTTCTTCCTCTATCTTCTCCGTACCAAAGCTCTTACTCACCAGCCTGTTACTGCCACATGCAGCACAATTATGGGGTACAGCTGATTTCAGTCCGCAATAATGGCAATGCATCTTATCACTACTCTTATGGTAGGTAAGTCACACATCGCAGTTCTTGCAATGCGGCACCCAGCCGCACACCGTGCATAGTTGAAAAGGTGCATAACCCCTCCTGTTCTGGAACAATATCACCTGTCGCTTCTGCTGCAGTGCAGTAGTAATCGCTTCCATCAGCGCCGGGCTCAGCAGTTTTATTCCCTGCTGCTTCACCGTCTCCAGCGTTTTGGCATTCACTATTTCTATAGCGGGCATGTTCACCCCCATATAGCGTTCCATCAGCGGCACGTAAGCATATTTGCCCTGCTTTGCATTGTACAGGCTTTCTACAGATGGCGTAGCTGAGCCCAATATCACCTTAGCCCCATGCAGGCCGGCCAGGTATATCGCAGAGTCCCGCGCATGAAAGCGCGGCGCAGGGTCCTTTTGCTTATAAGATCCGTCATGTTCCTCATCTGCTATTATCAGCCCCACATCACGGTAAGGTAGCCAAAGCGCAGAGCGTGGCCCCACCACTACTTTATATTTCCCCTTCTGTACCTTCTCCCATATCTCCACCCGCTCATTATTACTGAAGCGCGAATGGTACACACCCAGGTCATCGCCAAAGTAGGCATACAGCCTGCTCACCAGCTGGGTAGTAAGCCCTATCTCCGGCAGCAGCAATATTGCCTGCTTCCCGCTCGCCAGTGCTTCTCTTATCTTATTTATATACAGTAGCGTTTTGCCACTGCCCGTTACCCCATGCAGCAGCAGCACATCTTTTTCCTCTAAAGCTTTTCCTATTTCATCATAAGCCTTTTGCTGCGCAGGTGTGAATGTTATCTCTCTTAGTGCTTCCTGGTTAGAATTATAATTCAGGCGCCCAACATCTATTTCCGTTATGGTAAAGATGCCTTTATCTGCCAGGCTTTTCACCTGTGCAGCGCTGGCATTGCTGCGTTCCAACAGTTCAGTCTGCCGCACCACGCCTGTTTTTATAGATAGCTCAGTATAGGCCATTATCACGTCCAGTTGCTTAGGAGCACGTTGCAGCTGGTCAAACAATGCTATTAGCTCGCTTTCCTGCTTATATATCTCTGCCAGGCTTACGATTTTTTCTCTTTTAGGCCTGTATGCTGGTTCCAATGAGTCATTAATTATTATCACTTGCTCCTCCAGCAGCTCATTCAGCACAGTCGTAAAATGTCGCAGGCCCACTATATTGCGTAGTTCGCTTATGGTCAGCTCGCTGCGCATTTCCAGTGCTTCGGCTGCCAGGTAAGCCTGGTCGCTCCATTGATATACCACGTCTTTTTCCCCGGCCCACTGCAGGCGGGTTTCACCCATCAGTTTCAGGTGTGCGGGCAGTGCCGCTTGCATCACCTCTCCGGGTGCTGCCATGTAGTAGTGGGCTATCCAATGCCAGAATTTCAGCTGCCGTTCATTCACCACCGGCTCCTCATCTATTATGCTGCGTATGGTCTTCACCTGGTAGGTCTCCGGCTGCTCATTGTGCAGTCGCTCCACTATACCGGCATACTGCTTGTTCTTGCCCAGCGATACCTCCACGCGCATACCCGGCCGCAAGCCCGCCTGCAGCTCTTCCGGCACACTGTAAGTCAGCAGGTTAGGCATGTTCAGTGGCAGAATTACATCGGCAAAACGGAAAGCTGAGGAATTTTTATTGGCAAACAGCGGAAGCATAGCTAATGCAAGTTAAACAAAACCTCTTTACCCTTAGGGTAACAACTTAATTACAAATTTGCATATATAACAAATTTATCCGTTGTTTGTCGTATCTTCGCAGGCTTACTTATTACTAATTAATATTTTTTAAAATGGCAAAGCAAACCGAAAGAAAATGTTCCTTCTGCGACCGCTTAGAAAGCGAGGTTAGCATTCTCTTTACAGGTATGAGGGGCAATATTTGCGATCAGTGTATAGAGAACGCCCATCACCTGCTACAGGAAGCCACAGGTGCTGATGCTGAAAGAAAAAAGGAAACTGGTAAAAACCTGCTACAGGACCAGAAGATATATAAGCCACGGGAAATCAAAGACTTTCTTGACCAATACGTTATAGGCCAGGACGATGCTAAGAAAATACTGTCGGTAGCTATGTACAACCACTACAAGCGCCTTACCATGCCGCACAAAGATGATGTGGAGATTGAAAAATCAAACATCATAATGGTTGGCGAAACAGGTACTGGTAAAACATTGCTGGCCAAAACTATAGCACGCCTTTTACAGGTGCCTTTCGCTATAGTTGACGCTACGGTGTTTACAGAGGCCGGCTATGTAGGCGAAGACGTAGAAAGCATCTTATCCCGTCTCTTACAGTCCTGCAATTTTGATGTTGCTGCCGCAGAACGCGGTATCGTGTACATCGATGAAATAGATAAGGTAGGCCGCAAAGGTGACAATCCTTCTATTACCCGCGATGTTAGTGGCGAAGGCGTACAGCAGGCATTGCTCAAGTTGCTCGAAGGTTCTGAAGTGCTGGTACCGCCGCAGGGTGGCCGCAAGCATCCGGAGCAGAAGATGGTGAAGGTTAATACGCAGAATATCCTCTTTATATGTGGTGGCGCTTTTGAAGGTATCGACAAAATGATAGCCCGCCGTATACAGACATCTGCTATAGGCTACAACGCTATTAAGGCTACCAAAGAGCTCGACAGGTCTAACATCCTGCAGTATGCAAATGCACAGGATCTCCGCAGCTTCGGCCTGATACCCGAATTACTGGGTCGCCTGCCGGTAGTTACTTATCTCAATCCGCTGGATCCTGCAGCACTGAAGCGCATACTTACAGAGCCTAAGAATGCACTCATCAAGCAGTACACAAGGTTATTCGAATACGAAAACATAAAGCTGGAAGTAGAAGACGAAGCGCTGGACTATATGGTGTCTAAAGCAGTGGAGTTTAAGCTCGGCGGCCGCGGTCTCCGCGCCATCTGCGAAATGATACTTACAGATGCTATGTTCGATCTTCCATCCTCCAACGATCATTTTGGCAGCTTCCACCTTACGCTGGATTACGCGAAGAGCATGCTGGAACATTCCAAGCTCGACTACCTGAACCTGAAAGCAGCATAATTTTTTAATAAACCGACATAAAGACTATATGCAGGAACTAATAGACAAACTGAAAGCAAACGCAGGATTGACAGACGAACAAGCGATAAAATCACTGCAGACAATTAAAGAATATATCCAGTCAAAGCTGCCCCCAATGATGCAGGGCATGGTCGACAACTTCCTCGGCTCCGCAGGTGCAGACAATGACTTCATGGAAAAACACTAAATAACTGAATAAAAATAAAAGGCCCCTGAGCAAGGGGCCTTTTTTATGTACGTTTTATGGAGTTTTTCTTATGCACCGCCTTAGGCTCTTCAACAATAAAGCTGGTAACCTTTTTGATCTTGTAACTACCCGCACTCGCAAAAGTATAAATATCGCAGAACGCAATTTCCCTCCCTCCTGGCGCCAATATCTTACCACTTACAGACACCTCAGGCCCGTGGGTTATCATAGTATCTATATGCAGTTCACGCACCTTTTTAAAAATACTGGTTTTTATTTCAGCCATATAGCCTTCTTTCCCCGAAATTTCTCCCACACCCGCAATGTGCCAGACAACATTATCCAGTAAATTATCCTCCAGCCACGACACATCACCCTCAGCAAGCGAGCTGTATA
>Ga0207695_10005015_pt1 | contig 17775 bp, 13 predicted proteins | sample KBSC54metaG_FD_184354 | JGI IMG/M metagenome (GOLD analysis project Ga0207695, IMG submission 184354) | Corn rhizosphere microbial communities from Kellogg Biological Station, Michigan, USA - KBS C5-4 metaG (SPAdes) (version 2) | ecosystem: Host-associated > Plants > Roots > Rhizosphere > Soil... | reverse complement strand
ACGTGCCTTCCGGCGCCGCCTTCGTCATCGCGACGAACCACTGGTCGGTCAGCATCGGCTCGATCACGACGCCCGTGCGGTCGCCGCGCGGCACCATCAGCTTGTGCGGCTTCACGGAGTCGAGGAAACCCAGCGCGTCGAGATCGGCGACGATTGCCTTGCGTGCGTCGAAGCGGTCGAGGCCGCGATACTGCTCGGGGCCGTTGTCGTTGATCTTCGCGTCGAGCGTCAGGATCTCGATCGGCACGAGGTTGTGGCGCAGGCCGACCTGGTAGTCGTTGAAGTCGTGCGCGGGCGTGACCTTCACGACGCCCGTGCCGAACTCGCGGTCGACGTAGTCGTCGGCGATCACCGGGATCTCGCGGCCGGTCAGCGGCAGCGTGACGAGCTTGCCGATCAGGTGTGCGTAGCGCTCGTCTTCCGGATGGACCATCAGCGCGACGTCGCCGAGCATCGTCTCGGGGCGCGTCGTCGCGACGGTCAGCGAGCCCGAGCCGTCGACGAGCGGGTAGCGGATGTGCCACAGGTGGCCGTTTTCCTCTTCGCTCGCGACTTCGAGATCCGACACCGCAGTGAGCAGCACCGGATCCCAGTTGACGAGGCGCTTGCCGCGGTAGATCAGGCCCTGTTCATGAAGCGTGACGAACACGTCGCGCACGGCGGCCGACATCTTGTCGTCCATCGTGAAGTATTCGCGCGACCAGTCGGTCGATGCGCCGAGGCGGCGCACCTGGCCCGTGATCGTCGAACCGGACTGCTGCTTCCATTCCCACACGCGCTCGACGAACTTCTCGCGGCCGAGGTCGTGGCGCGACACGCCCTGCGCGTCGAGCTGGCGTTCGACGACGATCTGGGTGGCGATCCCCGCGTGGTCGGTGCCGGGCACCCACAGCGTGTTCTCGCCGAGCATCCGGTGATAGCGGGCGAGGCCGTCCATGATCGTCTGGTTGAACGCGTGGCCCATGTGCAGCGTGCCCGTCACGTTCGGCGGCGGCAACTGGATCGCGAAATCGGGGCGGGACGGATCGAACGCCGGGGCGGCATAGCCGCGTTTTTCCCACTCCGGCCCCCATTGGGACTCGATGGTATGGGGCTCGAAGCTCTTCGCAAGCGTGTTGTCGCTCATGTTGGAAATCTGCCGAAAAATGCGTGAATTGGATGCCGAATCCGACAATTATAAATGGATGCACATCGACCAGCCATCGCATTGCCGGCGCAGGCTTGTCGCGAAGCGGCCGCAACGCGCTTGGCGGCGCTCGACCGAACGGATCGGGAACGGCATCGCGCCGCCGACTTATAATGTCGGGTCCGCATTTTTCTCGCCCGTCCGCCGCCGCTCCATGCCCGATCTGCTCGCCAATCTGAACCCCGAACAACACGCCGCCGTCACGTTGCCGAACGAACCGGCGCTGATCCTCGCAGGGGCGGGCAGCGGCAAGACCCGCGTGCTGATCACGCGCATCGCGTGGCTGATCCAGCAGGGCTACGCGTCGCCGCCCACCGTGCTCGCCGTCACCTTCACGAACAAGGCCGCGCGCGAGATGATGGCGCGCCTGTCGGCGATGATGCCGATCGACACGCGCGGGATGTGGATCGGCACGTTCCACGGCCTGTGCAACCGGATGCTGCGCACGCACTGGCGCGACGCCGGCCTGCCGCAGACCTTCCAGATCCTCGATACGGCCGACCAGCTGTCCGCGATCAAGCGGCTGATGAAGGCCGCGAACGTCGACGACGAGAAGTACCCGCCGAAGAACGTCCAGTACTTCATCAACAACGCGAAGGAGCAGGGGCTGCGTCCCGACAAGGTCGACGCGACCGACAACTTCAACCGCAAGTTCGTCGAGCTGTACCAGGCGTACGACCAGCAGTGCCAGCGCGAGGGCGTCGTCGATTTCCCCGAGCTGCTGCTGCGCTGCTACGAGCTGCTGGCGTACAACGCGCCGCTGCGCGCGCACTACCAGGCGCGTTTCAAGCACATCCTCGTCGACGAGTTCCAGGACACCAACAAGCTGCAATATGCGTGGCTCAAGATGCTCGCGGGCGGCCAGAACGCGATCTTCGCGGTCGGCGACGACGACCAGTCGATCTACGCGTTCCGCGGCGCGAACGTCGGCAACATGCGCGATTTCGAAGACGAATTCCGCGTGCGCAACCTGATCAAGCTCGAGCAGAACTACCGGTCGCACGGCAACATCCTCGATGCGGCGAACCAGCTGATTTCGAACAACGCGCACCGCCTCGGCAAGAACCTGCGCACCGACGCGGGCCACGGCGAGCCCGTGCGCGTGTACGAGGCCAGCACCGATTCGCAGGAAGCCGGCTGGATCGTCGAAGAAATCCGCTCGCTGATCAACACCGGGATGGCGCGCAGCGAAGTGGCCGTCCTGTACCGCAGCAACGCGCAGTCGCGCTCGATCGAGCACACGCTGATGTCGTCGGGCATCCCGTATCGCGTGTACGGCGGCCTGCGCTTCTTCGAGCGCCAGGAAGTGAAGCATGCGCTCGCGTACCTGCGCCTGATCGACAACCCGAACGACGACACGGCGTTCGTGCGCGTGGTGAACTTCCCGACTCGCGGGATCGGCGCGCGCTCGATCGAGCAGCTCGCCGATGCGGCGCGCCTCTACGATTGCTCGATGGCGGCCGCGATTCCGTACGTGACGGGCAAGGCCGGCACGAGCCTCGGCGGGTTCGCGAACCTGGTCGCGAAGATGCGCGCCGACACGCAGCAGATGAACTTGCCGGACACGGTCGAGTACGTCGTGCGCGCGAGCGGCCTCGCCGATTTCTACCAGGGCGAGCGCGAAGGGCAGGACCGTCTCGAGAACTTGCAGGAACTCGTGAACGCGGCCACCGCGTTCGTCGCCGAGGAAGGCTACGGGCTCGACACGCCGGCCCGCTCGATCCCGCTGCGCGCGGGTGCGATCGCGGCGCCCGCGCTCGGCGCGGCGACGGACGATCCGGCGGTCGAGGTACTCGATCCGGCATCACCGGGCGACCCGGCGCAGAACCCCGACACGATGACGCCGCTCGCCGGCTTCCTGTCGCATGCGTCGCTGGAGGCCGGCGACAACCAGGCGCAGGCCGGGCAGGATGCCGTGCAACTGATGACGGTGCACGCGGCGAAGGGGCTCGAATTCTCGGCCGTGTTCATCACGGGCCTCGAGGAAGGGCTGTTCCCGCACGAGAACAGCGTGCTCGAATCGGACGGCCTCGAGGAGGAGCGCCGGCTGATGTACGTGGCGATCACGCGCGCGAAGGAGCGGCTCTACCTGTCGTTCGCGCAGAGCCGGATGCTGCACGGCCAGACGCGCTACAACGTGCGTTCGCGCTTCTTCGACGAGTTGCCGGAGCACGTGCTGAAGTGGCTGACGCCGAAGGTCGAGGCCGGCTCGCGCTGGGGCGGGCGTTCGGACAACGCAGGATACGGGCGCGACTGGTTCGCGCGGCCGGGCGGCGGCAGCCGCGAGCAGATCGTCGATGCGGCGGTGTCCGCGCCGCTGCCTGCGTTCGCGGACAAGCAGCGCGCGGCCGGCGCCGGCTTCCGGGTCGGCCAGCAGGTGTTCCATACCAAGTTCGGCGAAGGCACGGTCACCGCGCTCGAAGGCAGCGGCACCGATGCGAAGGCGCAGGTGAAGTTCAAGCGGCACGGCGAGAAGTGGCTCGCGCTCGCGGTCGCGAAACTGCAGGCGGTGGAATGATGAGCATCGACATGGTTGCCACGCCTTCGACGCGCCCGCTCGGCATTCTGGCCGCGCTGCCCGAGGAACTCGGCGACCTGATCGCCGCGATGCGCGCCGACGGCGCGATGAAGACGGTCACGTTCGGCCGCCGCGATTACCACGTCGGCACCGTGCACGGCGCGGCCTGCGTGGTCACGCTCGCGCGGGTCGGCAAGGTCGCGGCCGCCGCGACGGTCAGCGCGCTGATCCACGTGTTCGGCGTGGCGGGCGTCGTGTTTACCGGCGTCGCGGGCGGCGTGTCGCGCACGGTGCGCGTCGGCGATGTCGTCGTGGCCGACATGCTGCTGCAGCACGATCTCGACGCGTCGCCGCTCTTTCCGCGCTACGAGGTGCCGCTGCTCGGCATCACGCGCTTCGCGACCGACGCGGCACTGACGGCCCGTCTCAGGGCCGCGTGCGCGTTGTTCGTCGCGGAAGAGGGCGCGTTGTTCGCCGAGCGCTTCGGGCTTGCCGGCGCGACGCTGCACGCAGGGCTCGTCATCAGCGGCGACCGCTTCGTGTCGAGCGAGCGCGAGGTCGTCACGCTGCGCGACGCGCTGCCGGACGCGCTCGCGGTCGAAATGGAAGGCGCGGCGATCGCGCAGGTGTGCGCGGAGCACGACGTGCCGTTCGCGCTGGTGCGCACGATCTCCGATACGGCCGACGATCACGCGACGCAGTCGTTCTCGCACTTCCTGTCGGCGATCGCGAGCAGCTATTCGTCCGGCATCCTCAAGCGTTTCCTGACGCTGCATGCGACGACGGCGGCCTGAAGCCGCCGTCGTTTTCTCCGTACAAGCCTTTGGGCCGGCCGCGGCGCGCCCGCCGCGGCCGGCTTGTCACGCCTGTTTGCGCCGGCTGCTTTCGAGGTTCGGCAGGAACACCGTCAGCACGCCGATCAGCGGCAGGAACGAACACACCTTATAGACGAACGTGATGCTCGTCGCGTCGGCGAGCTGGCCGAGCACGGCCGCGCCGACGCCGCCGAGGCCGAACGCGAAGCCGAAGAACAGGCCCGCGACCATCCCGACCTTGCCGGGCATCAGTTCCGTCGCGTAGACGAGGATCGCGGCGAACGCCGACGCGAGCACGATGCCGATGATCACGGTCAGCACGCTCGTCCAGAACAGGTTCGCGTACGGCAGCAGCAGCGTGAACGGCGCGACGCCGAGGATCGACACCCAGATCACGTACTTGCGGCCGATCCGGTCGCCGACCGGCCCGCCGATCAGCGTGCCGGCCGCCACGGCCGCGAGGAACACGAACAGGTGGATCTGCGCGGCCTGCACCGACAGGTGGAACTTGTCGATCAGGTAGAACGTGAAATAGCTGTTGATGCTCGCGAGATAGAAATACTTCGAGAACACGAGCAGCACCAGCACGCCGATCGCGCCGATCACGCGGCCGCGCGACAGCGTCGGGTGGCCGGCCGCCGCGGCCTTCTTCTTCATCGACGGATGCTTCTTGTACCAGTGGCCGATCTGCGTGAGCACGACCATCGCGACGAGCGCGGCCGCCGAGAACCACGCGATGCTGTGCTGGCCGTGCGGAATGATCACGAGCGCGGCGAGCAGCGGCCCGAGCGCGGAGCCCGCGTTGCCGCCGACCTGGAATACCGACTGCGCGAGCCCGTGCTGGCCGCCCGACGCCATCCGCGCGACGCGCGACGATTCGGGATGGAATACCGACGAGCCGCAGCCGACCAGCGCCGCGGCCACCAGCAGCACGGGGAAGCTCGGCGCGACCGACATCAGCAGCAGCCCCGCGAGCGTGAAGCCCATGCCGACCGGCAGCGAATACGGCTTCGGACGCTTGTCGGTATAGAGGCCGACGAGCGGCTGCAGCAGCGACGCGGTGATCTGGTAGGTGAGCGTGATCAGGCCGATCTGCGCGAACGACAGCGCGAACTGGCTCTTGAGCATCGGATAGATCGCGAGGATCAACGACTGGATCATGTCGTTGAGCATGTGCGAGAAGCTGATCGCGCCGAGCACCGGATAGACGGTGCTCGATGCGGGGGGCGCGGACGGCTGCGCGGCGGTTGCGCCGGCGGCTCCGGTGTCGAGGCTGGTTTCCATGTGAGCTGAACGAGTTGAGGTAACGGGCGCGCTCTGATGGGGATCGGCGCGTTTCGAATCGTTGATGCGTCAAAGAAGTGTAATGTGGCGTATCGAGAATTTCAGGCCAAGTTTTATCGCGAATCGGACATTCATCCGACAGATCGGCCGTTACCCGTTTTTTTGACCGGGTATAACGCTGGCGGCGCGTCCGCCTGACTGCGAGGCCGCGCCGGGGCCCGGTGCGTGTTTTACCGGACTCAAGAAACGGCGGTGGCGGCCGTAGAACGACCCAATGACCACAGGTGCGCCGCGCCCGGCACCGGCTACCCGCCGTGCAGGCGCAGGACGCGCGGCATGGCCTGCCATCGCGGACCGCCGGAACCGACCTTTCCGGCAGCGTGATCCATACGGGGATATATCGATGAAAGCAGCATCATTGCATCCGCAGCCAGGTGCGGCCGCCGCGGCACTCGACGTTGCCGCCGGTCGCGCCGCACGGCGCCCGCGCGCGGCGCGTCGCGAGCGCCGGCCGTGGACCGTCAAGGCGACCTTGCGCGCCGCGTTCGCGATCCTGCTGGCCGGCACGCTCGCGATCGGCGTGTTTTCGCTGTGGCAGATCAGCCGGCTGAACGCGTCGATCTCGTCGGTCTACGAGCAGGGCCACGTCGCGAGCCGCGCGGCGCAGGAAGTCCGGGCCGAGGTGCTGCGGGCGAGCCGTGCGCAGAAGATGCTGCTGACCGCGACCACCGCGAAGGAGCGCGACGAACTGGGCGCCGAGGTCGGCGCGGGGCTCGCGTCGATCGGCCAGGCGCTCGGCACGCTGCAGCGCTATGCGGATCCGGCCGACGCCGGCGATTCGGCACGGCTGCGTGCGTTCTCGACGGCTGTCGGCACGTGGAGCGCGCATCTGCGCGATTTCGTCGCGCTCGTGCGCGCGCAGCCGCTCGACCTGTCGCAGATGAACTGGCAGGTCGGCACGCAGGACGTGTCGCTGCTGGTCGAAACCGGCAAGCTCGAAAAGCTCGTCGCCGAACTCGTGAAGACGCGCGGCGAGAAATCGAAGGCGACGCTCGATGCGTCCGCCACCATTTTCTCGTCGTCGTTCGCGATGATCGCGATCATGACGGCCGCGCTGATCGTGCTCGCGATCGCGATCGCCGAACGCGTCGTGCGGCGCCTCGCGTCGCAGCTCGGCGGCGAGCCCGCGCACGCGAAGGCGATTGCCGCCGACATCGCGCGCGGCGACCTGACGCGCCCGATCGCGCTCGGACGGCACGACCGCGACAGCATGGTGCGCGCGCTGGCCGAGATGCAGACGGGGCTCGCGGCGACCGTCGGCGAGATCGCCGTCAGCGCCGAGGCCATCGCGGCCGCGTCCGGCGAGATCTCGACCGGCAATCTCGACCTGTCGCGGCGCACCGAGCAGCAGGCCGTCGCGCTCGAACGCACCGCGGCCAGCATGGAGCAGCTCACGTCGACCGTGCGGCAGAACGCCGAGAATGCGCGGCAGGCGAGCACGCTCGCGGCCAATGCGTCGGCCGTTGCGGAAACGGGCGGTGAAGTCGTCGGGCGGGTGGTCGCGACGATGAGCGAGATCGACGACAGCGCGAAGAACATTCGCGAAATCATCGGCACGATCGAGGGGATCGCGTTCCAGACCAACATTCTCGCGTTGAATGCGGCGGTCGAGGCCGCGCGCGCCGGCGAACAGGGGCGTGGCTTCTCGGTGGTCGCGGGCGAGGTGCGCCTGCTCGCGCAGCGCGCGGCGACGGCGGCGAAGGAGATCCGCGCGCTGATCGGCGCATCGGTGGAGCGCGTCGCGAACGGCGCGGCGCTCGCGCACGACGCGGGCCGCACGATGGACGACGTCGTGCGCGCGGTCAAGCGCGTGACGGACATCATCGGCGAGATTTCCGCGGCATCGGACGAGCAGAGTGCCGGGATCGAGGAGATCGGCCGCGCGGTCACGCAGATGGACGCCGGCACGCAGCAGAATGCGGCGCTCGTCGAACAGGCGGCGGCTGCCGCGAACGCGCTCGACGAACAGGCGCAGGCGTTGAAGTCGCTGGTCGGCCGTTTTCGCATCGCGGCCTGAGCGCGCCCGGCCGTTCCGCGTTTACGATTTCTTCTGCTTGTCCGGATCGATGATGACCGTGCAGGTCGTGCCCGCCGACAGCACCACGTCGGCCGGCACTTCGTCGATCCGGATGCGCACCGGCACGCGCTGCGCGAGGCGCACCCAGTTGAAGGTCGGGTTCACGTCCGCGACGAGGTCGCGGCTTTGCGGGTTGTCGCGATCGTAGATGCCGCGCGAGATGCTTTCGACGTGGCCCTTCATCACGCCGCCGCTCATCAGCCGCATCTCGGCCGGTGCGCCGATCTTCACGCGCGGCAGCTTGGTTTCCTCGAAGTAGCCGTAGACCCAGAACGAGTGGCTGTCGACGATCGCGAGCTTCGCCTGGCCGGCCACCGCGTAGTTGCCCTTGAACGTCTGCAGGTTCGTGATGTAGCCGTCGACCGGCGCGACGACGCGCGTGCGTTCGAGATTGAGCTTAGCGGCGTCGAGCGCGGCGATTGCCTGCTGGTACTGCGCATCGGCGCTCGACGCGCTGTGCGCTGCGTTCTCGCGGTTTTCCTTCGACACGACGAGCGCATCGAGATCCGCGCGGCGGGCCGCGTCGTCGCGGCGCATCTGCAGTTCCGCGCGGCGGGCGGCGACGGCCGCCTGTGCCTGCTCGACCGCGATCTGGTAGTGCGACGGGTCGATCTGCATGATCAGGTCGCCTTTTTTCACGAGCTGGTTGTCATGTACGGGCAGCTCGACGATCGCGCCCGACACGTCCGGCGCGACGTTGACGATCTCGGCGCGCACGCGCCCGTCGCGCGTCCACGGATCGTCCATGTAGTGCACCCACAGCGAGCGCCCGATCAGGATCGCGACGAGAAGGATGACGGCGGTCGCGACGAAGCCGAAGAGTTTTCTGAGAATCATGATGGTTCGGAATCAACGGTAAACGGCAAGACTCAGTCCGCCGCAAATGCAGACGAGCAGGCAGGCCCGGAACAGCGACGGGTGCCAGACCAGACGGTAGAGGCCTGTATAGGCGAGCAGACGGTCGACGGCCCAGGTCGCGAGCGCGCCGAGGACGAACATCAGCACCACCGTGGGCATGTAGGCATCGAGAATGGCGATTTCACGCGGCATCATGACGAGGCTCCTGGTTGGGGACGCACGGGGCGGTTGCGGTTGAGCGGCTCGAGCGGCGATTCCGGATCGAGCAGCGCGGTGCGCACGAAATGCAGATGGCTCAGGATGCGCTGCAGCCGGTGGCGCTCGTCGCGCGTCGGCTCGAACGCGTCGAGCGTCTGCCGGGTCGCGTCGATCGCGGCATTGGTCGCGGCGAGCGTCGCATCGAAGCGCTCCGCGCTCGGTTTCGCGAACAGCGTCGACAGCGAGCCGCGCATCGTCTCGATCGCGCGACGCCACGGCATCGCCGGCGCATAGCGCGGGTCGGACGGCAGCGTTGCCAGCTCGTGGCGCAGGTCGATCGCCGCGTTGCCGGTTTCGAGCACCGCGAACATCCAGCGCAGCGCATCGCGCTGCACGTCGGGCTGGTCGGCCGACAGCGTGTGGGCCTGGTACATCAGGTCGCGCGCGCCGCTCTCGAAGCGCGTGCGCAAGCCGGCGAGCCGTGCGTGGCAGGCCGCGACGGCCTGGTGGCGCAGGTCGGCGAACAGCCGCTTCTTGAGCCACGGCGCGGTCGGCGGGAACAGCACCGCGAACGCGATCGCCGACGCCAGCATCGACAGCACGAGCGCGAGCGCGTCGTTCATGAAGCTGGTCGGGTCGTAGTGCGTGATGTTGTCCGGGCCGGCGAGGAAGCTGAAGAAGATCAGGTAGCCCATCCCGTAGCCCGCGAGCTTCGGCTTCAGCGTCATGAAGATGCCGATCGAGAGCAGCGGCGCGAGCGCGACGCACAGCAGCGGGAAGCCGTCGATGTGCGGATAGATACCGAACGTCAGCAGGAAGCCCGTGCAGACGGCGAGTGCCGTCCCCATGCCCATCTGCGCGGACATCGCGGTCGGGCGCGGCGTCGACGACGCGAGCGCACAGGTGGCCGCCGCCGTCAGCGTGAGCGTCACGCCGCTCGGCCACGCGCTCTCGATCCAGAACCAGCCGAGCACGAGGATCACGGTCGCGGTGCGAATCGCCGCGATCACCATCGCCGTCATGTTGGTGCGCGGCTCGTAGCGTTCGATCCAGCGCTCGCGTTCGTGCGTCGCGGTCGACAGCGACGCATAGGTCGCCGCGTACTCGTGCAGGTCGGTGATGAAGCGGTACAGCAGTTCGGCGGCCGTATCGAAGTCGAGCAGCGGAAAGTCCGGCTGCGTTTCGAGCGCCGCACGGGTCGCGCGGATGCGGCGCGGCAGCGCGTCGCGCCATGCGAGCAGTTGCTCGGCCGCGTGCCCCGCGTCGGTCGACGTGCGCACGGGTTCGCCCGTGGGCGTCAGCAGCAGCGGCGCGATCTCGCGGAAGTACGGCTCGATCGCGTCGATCGCGGCCTGCGCGCCGGCCGCATGCAGCCGGTTCATCAACTGGTGCAGCGCATGGAAACGGCTCGACGCGCTCATGAACTCGCTGTTCAGCCGCGCGAGGCGGCCGCTGCGCATCCGCGTATCCGGATCCTCGAATACGGCCATGCTGCGCGCGGCCTCGAAACCGACCACGTCGGCGACGAAGCGCGTATGGATGGTTTCGATATGCGCGCGGTCGAGCTTGCCCGACAGCGCCGACGCGACATAGTCGACGAAGCTGCCGAAGCGCTTGCGCACCGTCGTGCGCATCTGCTCGCCCGTGTACTGCGGAAACACGAGCGCGCTGACCACGCCGGCCGACACGATCCCGACCATGATTTCGGCAACGCGCGTCAGCGCGCTCATGAACGCGCCGTCCGGGTGCTGCGATGCGGGCAGCCCGATCAGCGCGGTCGTATAGCCGGCCAGCAGGAAGCCGTAGCTGCGGAAGTTGCGGTTGCGCGCGGCGCCGGCCGTGCACAGCGCGACCCACAGTGCGACCGCCAGCAGGAACAGCTGCGGCTGCTGCGGGAACAGTCCGACGAACGTGAGCGTCGCGATGAGCCCGAAGATCGTGCCGGCGACGCGGTAGAAGCTCTTCGCGAGCACCGCGCCGCTTTGCGGCTGCATCACGATGAACACCGTGGTCATCGCCGTTTTCGGCGCGGGCAGGTCGAGCCGCATCGACACGCCGGTCGCGATGAACGCGGCGAGCAGCGCCTTGAACAGATAGAGCCACGCGGCGCCGTCGCTGCGGGCCCAGTCGCCGAACGCGGCGGACCAGGCCGCGAGCGGACCGCCGGCGTGCGTGGAAGCGGGGGAGGAGGCTGACATGGCGGGCGCTCCGCGTTACCGTGCGGCCGGCGTGCCGGACGTGCCGGCAGCGGCGACCTGCGCGGGCCGGGCAACGGCCGCCGCGGGCTTCCCGCCCGACGGGTTGGCGCCGTCGGCGGGTTGATCGTCCGCCGGAACGTCTTTGCCCGTCTCGACGCCGCCGCCGAGCGCGGCCATCAGCTGCGCGTGCGCGGCGAGGCGTTCCGCATCGATGCGGGCCGCTGTCTCCTGCGCGCGCAGCAGCTGCTGTTGCGCGATCAGCACGTTCACGTAATCGGTCAGCCCGCGGCGGAAGCCCTCGCGCGACAACTGGTAGCTGCGGTCGTTGGCGGCCACCGAACGCGCGGCGTCCTTCTTCTGCGTATCGAGCGAGCGGATTCGCACGACCTGGTCGGCGATGTCCTTGAGCGCACCGACGATCGTCTGGTTGTAGCGCTCGACCGCCTGGTCGTAGCCGGCATTCGCCGCGCCGAGCTGCGCGCGCAGCCGGCCGCCTTCGAAGATCGGCAGCGACAGCGCGGGGCCGGCCGTCCAGCCGCCGTTCATCGCGCGCAGGAAGTCGGTGAACGGCGCGGTCACGCCGAAGCCGCCGACCGTCGCCAGCAGGTCGATGTTCGGGTAGAACGAGGCCTTCGCGACATCGATGCCGCGCGCCTGCGCGTCGACCGTCCAGCGCGCCGCGACCACATCGGGGCGGCGGCCGAGCAGGTCGGCCGGCAGCGCCGACGGCAGGCCGGCCGGCGCGTCGAGCGCAAGCTGCGGCCGCTTGATCGCGTCGCCGGCGCCCGGGCCCTTGCCGGCCAGTGCGGCGAGCTGGTGGCGCGCGAGCTGGATCGCTTCTTCATAGCTGTCGATCTGGCGCTCGTAGTCGGGCAGCGTCGATTCCGCCTGGCTCACTTCGAGCTGCGTGCCAAGGCCGGCCTGCAGCCGCTTGCGCGCGAGATCGGCGAGCGAGCGCTGGCGTTCGAACGTTTCGTGCGCGAGGTCGAGCAGCGCATAGTTCATCGACATGCCGACATACGCGCGCACGACGTTGACTTCGAGTTCGAGCTTCGCCGCGCGCGCGTCGGCGGCGCTCGCATGCGCGGTGTCGAGCGCGCGCTCGGTCGTGTTCTTGTCCTTGCCCCACAGGTCGAGGTGGTACGACAGGCCGAGCGTGCCGGTGTTGTTCCAGGTGTCCGCGTTCGCGAGCGGTCCCGGGCCGTAGAACACGTTGTCGGGCCAGTGCTCGCGCATCAGCGACAGGTTGCCGTTGATCTGCGGCAGTTCGGCAGAGCGGGCGACGCGCGCCATCGCCTGCGCTTCGCGCACGCGTGCCTCGGCGGCTGCGAGCGTCGGGTTGCCGGCCTGGGCGGCGGCGATCCAGGAATCGAGCTGCGGATCGCGGTAGGCGCGCCACCAGTCGGCCGCGGGCCAGCCCGCGTCGCGGTCGGCCGCTCGGATCGCGGCGCCGGCGTCGAGCGCGTTCGCTTCGATGCGGGCCGACTGCGGCTTGTTGTCGCCCATGCTCGCGCATCCGGCCATTATTAATGAGACTGCAAGAACCGCCAGTGCGAGCGTCCCTTTTGTCGCCGGAGACTGCACGATTTTCTCCCTTTCGGATATAGATGAGTCGGATGCGATTATATTTTTCAGTGATTCCTGAATAAACGAACAACGGTGCAAGTCATTTTTACGAATCCTGAGACAATACTTGTTCGCCTCTGTGCAACAATCCGTCCGGATTCAAACGGGTAATCGGATGGATACGTTACAAAACATGCGGGTATTCGTCCGCGTGGTCGACGCGGGGAGCTTTACCGCGGCCGCCCAGCAGATGAATTCGACCACCGCCTATGCGTCGCGCGCGGTCTCGGATCTCGAGGCGCACCTGCGCACGCGCCTCCTGAACCGCACGACGCGCCGGATCGCGCTGACCGAAGCCGGCGAGCGCTACCTGCAGCGCTGCGAGCAGATCCTCGCGTACGTCGACCAGGCCGAAGCCGAGGCCGGCGACGCGCACGCGCGCCCGTCCGGCAAGCTGAAGGTCCATTGCTTCACGAGCCTCGGCCAGCACTACCTGGTGCCGGCCGTCGCGCGCTATCGCGAGCGCTATCCGGACGTGCACGTCGAGCTGACGCTCGCGCAGCGGATGCCCGACCTGCTCGACGAGGGGTACGACGTTGCAATCGTCGTCGGCCGCGACCTGCCCGATTCGGGGCTCGTGTCGCAGCGGCTCGGCGAGAGCTACAGCGTCGTGTGCGCGTCGCCCGGCTACGTCGAGGCGCACGGCGTGCCGCAACGGCCGGCGGATCTCGCGCAGCACGTGTGCCTCGGGATGGTCGCGCCGGGCTTTCACTACGACGAATGGGCGCTGGCGGGGCCGAACGGCGAAGAGGTCGTTCCGATCACGGCGCCGCCGTTTCGCGTGAACGTCGCCGAGGCGCTCGCGGTGGCCGTGCGGGAGGGGATGGGGATCGGCGGGCTGCCGCTTTATTCGGCGATCGGCTGGCTGCGCAGCGGGCATATCGTGCGCGTGATGCCCGAGTACCGGTCGCACGTGATGAGCATCTACGCGCTGTATCCGTCGCGTCAGTACCTCGACGCGAAAATCCGTACCTGGGTCGATTTCCTGCGCGACGAGTTGCCGTCCACGCTCGCCGCCGACGAAGCCGCGCTCGAGCAGTACACGCGTGCGACATGACCGCGCGGTTGACCGCAATCTGACGAGATTTGTCCTTCACGCAACATTTTTTTACGAACGCGTGTCGGACAGTTTGATACTGTTAAAGTAATCGAGATACGTCACCCCGGAGTAGCAATGGACACGCACCTGATGATCGGCCTTGGAGTCCTGCTTGGCGCGGCCGCTGCCGCCGCGGCGACCCGCGACCTGCTGCGCGCGATGAAGGCGAAGGCACGGATGAAGCCGGTGCCGGTGCGCGTGCGCGCGGCGCAGCACGGATCGCGCCGCAGCGACCGCTGATCGGGCCATATCAGCCCATATCAGCCCCGGTCGGAGAAGGCCGCGCAACGCGGCCGGGCGGGCCGGCGTTCAGCCGAGCTCGACGACCTTGTCCCACACGAACGCGGTATTTTCCAGTTCGCCGGTGCGCCGACGGATGTAGCCGCGCGGATTGCACACCACGCGTGTGCCGCCCTCCGCAACATAGTCGAATGACGTATGCGTGTGGCCGTGGATCCACAAATCCACCGGCGGCCGCACGAGTTCCGCCATATCCGTGATGAACCCCGCCGACGCAAGGTCTTCCGCATAGCGTTCCGCCAGCGAGCGCCGGTGCGGCGCATGATGGGTGACGACGATCGTCCGCCCCGCGAACGGCACCGCGAGCTGCGCTTCCAGCCACGCGCGGCCTTGCCGATGCAGCGCGATCGCATCGGCCGGCGAGAAATCCCGCTCCGCCGCGCCCGGTGCCGCATGCAGCGCCGCGTCGTGCGGCCAGGTCACCTGGATCAATCCCTTGAAATCGAGCATCACGCGCAGCCCGGCGTCGATTGCGGCGGCGATGCTGGCTTCGTCGCTGCCGAACAGCGAGAAATCGGCCCACAGCGTCGTGCCGAGCACGCGGAAGCGCTGTTCGGGATCGACATAGATGCCGTTGTTCAGGTAATGCACGTTGTCGAGCGCATGCGCCGCGTCGCGCATCGCCGCCTCCAGCGCGCCGAATTCCCCGTCGTAGTACTCGTGGTTGCCCGGCACGTAGATCACCGGCACGGCCGGGTCGAACGTCTCGGCGGCCCAGCGCAGGCCTTCCGCGTGATTGTGGATGTCGCCGGCGAGCACGACGAGATCCGCGTCGGCATGCGCGATCACGTCGGGCTGGTTGCTTTCGAGATGCAGGTCGGACAGTACGCGGACTTTCACGGGCTTCGCTCCGGAGTGGGCGGCTTCAGCGCAGGACCTTGCCGGGATTCATCAGGCCGCGCGGGTCGAGCGCGGTCTTCAGCGTGCGCATCAACGTCGTTTCGACCGGCGACTTGTAGCGCTGTGCGTCGTCGATCTTCAACTGGCCGATCCCGTGTTCCGCGCTGATCGTGCCGTGGTGGCGGTGCACGTTGTCGTAGACGATCCGGTTGATCGGCGCCTGGAACGCGGCGAGGAACGCCTTCGGATCGCCGCCTTCGGGCATCTGCACGTTGTAGTGGAGGTTGCCGTCGCCGAGGTGGCCGAACGTGACCATCCGCGCGCCCGGCGCGGCCTGCTGGATCGCCGCGTCGGTCTCGTCGATGAACCGCGCGACTGACGAGATCGGCACCGCGATGTCGTGCTTGATGTTGAGCCCCTCGTCGGCCTGCGCGAGCGGGATGTGCTCGCGCAGGTCCCAGAACGCGCGCGACTGCGCGAGATTTTCCGCGACCACCGCGTCGACCACGAGCCCGGCCTCGAACGCTTCTTCCATCAGTTTCTCGAACAGCGCGCGCGCATGCGCTTCGCTTTCGTTGTCGGACAGTTCGAGCAGCACCGTCTGCGAATGCGTCTGCGTGAACGGGTAGCGCAGTTGCGGGTAGTGCTTGCCGACCAGTTGCATGCAGAAATCCGACATCAGCTCGAAGCCGGTCAGCAGCGGCCCGGCCGCGCGCTGCGCGAGCGCGAGGAAGTCGAGTGCCGCGTGCGGCGATTCGAGCGCGGCGAGCGCCGTGACCTGGGCGGCCGGCAGCGGATGCAGCTTCATCACGGCAGCGGTAATGATCCCGAGCGTGCCTTCCGCGCCGATGAACAGGTCGCGCAGGTCGTAGCCGGTGTTGTCCTTGCGCAGCCCGCGCAGGCCGTCCCAGATCTCGCCCTGCGGCGTCACGACCTCGAGCCCGAGGCACAGCTCGCGCGCGTTGCCGTAGCGCAGCACCGCGGTGCCGCCGGCATTGGTCGACAGGTTGCCGCCGATCGTGCAGCTGCCTTCCGCCGCGAGGCTCAACGCGAACAGCCGGCCGCCGTCGCGGGCGCGTGCCTGCACGTCGGCGAGGATCACGCCGGCCTCGACGGTGATCGTGTTGTTGTGCGGATCGAGCGTGCGCACGCGGTTCAGGCGCGCGACGCTGAGGACGGCCTGACTGCCGCTCGCGTCGGGCGTCGCGCCGCCGGCGAGGCCCGTGTTGCCGCCTTGCGGCACGAGCGCGATGCCGTGCGCGTTGGCCAGCTTGACGAGCGCGGCGACTTCGGCCGTGTTCGCGGGTTTCAGCACCGCGCACGCGGCACCCTTGTAGCGGCGGCGCCAGTCGGTCAGGAATGGTTCGGTATCGTGCGGATCGGTCAGCACGTGGTCGGCGCCGATCGCGTCGCGGCACGCGGAAACGAAAGCTTCGGAGGACATCATCACCTTGTCGCGTAAGGGTCAGGACGCGGCGCGCGACTTTTTCGCCGCGCGCTTGAACGGCGCGACGTACGCCAGCGCCGCCACGAAGAAGCCGACGGCAAGCGCGGTCTCGCACCAGCCGAGCGTCGCGGACAACCCGCGATCGGACATGCCGCGCACGATGCCTTCGGCGAAATAGACGAGAATCAGCATGCTCGCCCACTGCATCGTATAGATGTTACGCCGCCAGACGCCGGGCAGCGCGAGCGCGAGCGGGATGGCCTTCAGCATCAGCGCGGAGCCGCCCGGGCGCAGCGGCGCGAGCCACAGCTCCCACGCGAGCGACAGCACGATCAGTGCGACGAGGCACGCGACGGCGGCCAGCGCGCAGCGCGGCCGGGCGGCGACGGCGGGGCGGGCGGGCGCGTTCATGCGGCTTCGGCGGCCTGCGCGTTGGAGAGGGCCGCCGCCGCGCGTGCGAGCCGCACGCCGAGCGCGGCAGCGAGCGCCTTTTCGTCCGCCGACAGCCCTTCGGGGTCGGCGCGGCCGTGCTGCGCGACATGCGACGCGCCGTACGGCGTGCCGCCGGTGCGGGTCGTGCTGAGCGCGGATTCGGTGTACGGGATCCCGACGATCATCATCCCGTGATGCAGCAGCGGCAGCATCATCGACAGCAGCGTCGATTCCTGGCCGCCGTGCAGGCTGCCGGTCGACGTGAACACGCTCGCCGGCTTGCCGGTCAGCGCGCCCGACAGCCATTGCGGCGTCGTGCCGTCGAGGAAATACTTGAGCGCGGCGGCCATGTTGCCGAAGCGGGTCGGCGAGCCGAGCGCGAGGCCCGCGCATTCCTCGAGGTCGCGCAGTTCCGCATAGGGCGGACCGTCGGCGGGAATGTCGGGGGCGCTGGCTTCGCAGACCGTCGACACGGGCGGCACGGTGCGGATGCGTGCCTGCATGCCCGGCACGCTGTCGATGCCGTTGGCGATCGCGAGCGCGAGATCGCGCGTGGCGCCGTGACGGCTGTAATAGAGGACGAGGATGTCTTTCATGGGCTACGGAACCGCGTGCGGCCGCGCGCGTGCCCGGTGCAGTCGGCCCCTGCTGGATCGAGCGGCTATTATAGGGGCTGAAGCCGTCGCGCAGCGCGGCGGCGGCGCGCCTTCGGGCGCGCAGCACCAAGTAGGAGAAGCCGTTTGCCGAAGTTGAGCGTCGATCTCGACACCCTCAAGCGCCTCGCGCAGTTCGCGGCCCGGCGCAGCGCCGAGGATCGCATCCCGCAAGTGGCGGCAG
>Ga0207695_10005011_pt1 | contig 17781 bp, 22 predicted proteins | sample KBSC54metaG_FD_184354 | JGI IMG/M metagenome (GOLD analysis project Ga0207695, IMG submission 184354) | Corn rhizosphere microbial communities from Kellogg Biological Station, Michigan, USA - KBS C5-4 metaG (SPAdes) (version 2) | ecosystem: Host-associated > Plants > Roots > Rhizosphere > Soil... | reverse complement strand
GCCGCATCGGAAAGCTCGCCGATGCCGTTGTCGAACGTGCCCTGGCTCTTGCCGACTCCGCGAAAGTTGAACCGCAGAACCGCAAAGCCGCGCCGGACGAAGGTTTGAAAGAGCAGCTGGACGATCTTGTTGTTCATCGTCCCGCCCGCCTGCGGGTGCGAGTGCAGGATCATCGCGACTGGTGCGCGGGGTCTCGGACCTGGGTGGAAACGACCTTCGAGACGGCCTTCGGGGCCAGGAAAAATGACTTCGGGCATGGGCCTCGCGTGAAATTGATGGGCTACGGGTGCGCAGCGGCGGCGGCTCCTATATAGGGGCAGGGGTCCCACTGGCAATCGGCAGACATCAGCCCGCAATGGCACAGCGAATCTACCTCGATCATGCGTCGACCACACCGGTGATTGCTCCGGCCGTGGAGGCGCTGAAGCGCGGGCTTTTGGAATGGGCAAACCCGAACAGCCCACACGGCGAGGGGCGCCGCTCCCGCGCGCTGCTCGAAGAGGCGCGGGAGACGATCAAACGAACGCTCAATTGGCCTCATGACGTCATTTTCACCTCCGGCGCGAGCGACGCGATCGAGATCGCTGCCAGCCGCGCAACAGTTTTGGGCCGAGCCCATGCCGCGACCGAACATGCGATCGTCGGCCATGCGATGAGCGAGCAGTCGGCCGTGCTCCCGGTCGATCGCAATGGTCTGATCGAAGAAGCGGCACTCGACGAAGTGCTGCCGCAAGGACCGGCGCTCGCCGCAATCCAGCATGTGAACAATGAAACCGGCGTTATCCAGCCGTTGGATCGGCTCGCGCCGAAGATCCGCGAGGCGGGGAGCCTGCTGCTCGCCGATTGCGCGCAGAGCGCGTCGAAGCTGCCGCTGCCGGACGCGGATTTTATTGCGATTTGCGCACATAAGCTCGGCGGGCCGCCGGGAATCGGCGCGCTCCTGGTCCGCGATCTCGCGACGCTGACACCGGCTGGCGGCGGACAGGAGAAAGGATATCGGCGCGGAACTCAGGATATGCCAGGCGCTCTGGCCTTTGCTGCGGCTCTGGCTGCACAGCCGTATGACATGGGTCGCTTCACCGTCCTTCGGGAGAAGCTGGAGGACGGCGTTCAGGCTGTCGGAGGAGTTGTGATCGCCGAAGACACCCCACGGGTGCCCACGATCGGTGCCGTCGCGCTTCCAGGCGCGACCAGCGCCGCACTTCTCGTCCAGCTCGATCTTGCCGGCATCGCGGTGTCTGCTGGCAGCGCCTGCTCGTCGGGCAAGGCCAAGCCAAGCCACGTGCTGGAGGCGATGGGCGTGCCGTCCGAAATCGCCTGCTCCTTCATCCGAATCAGTTTCGGTCCGGAGACGTCGGAACGAGAGGTCGACGCCTTGCTCGCCGAATTCGGGCGGATCGCCGAGCGCACGCGCGCAAAGGCGGCATGATCTATCTCGATTACCAGGCGACCACGCCGGTCGCTCCGGAAGTCGCGGAGGCCATGCGGCCGTGGAGTGAGGAGAAGTTCGCCAATCCGCATTCACCGTCCCGCTGGGGGCGCGAGGCGGATGCCGCCATCGAGATCGCCCGCAAGCAGGTGCAGCAAGCGATCGGTCTTGCAGGCGGCAGCCTCGCCTTCACCGGAAGCGCCACTGAAGCGCTCAACTGGGCGATCAAGGGGACGCTTGAGAAAGCGCCGCCTGATCGCAACCGCATCGTCACCGTGCAGACGGAGCACGCGGCGGTGCTCGATACATGCCAGTGGCTGGAGGGTAGGGGAGTCGAAGTCGTGCGCCTCCCGGTCGGACACGACGGGCTGCTCAACCTCACCGACGTCGAGGCCGCTGTGGACGAGCGCACCGCTCTGGTCGCGGTCATGCTGGTCAATAATGAGATTGGCGTCATTCAGCCGGTCGGAGAGATCGCGAAAATCGCGCACCATGCCGGAGCGCTGATGCTGACGGATGCCGTTCAGGCTCTCGGCAGAGTGCCGATCCCTGACGGGCCGGACCTCATCGCCGTCTCGGCGCACAAGATTCACGGGCCCAAGGGCATCGGTGCACTGTGGATGCGCGAAAGCGCCGAACCCGCGCCGTTAATTCATGGGGGCGGGCAGGAACGGGGGCTACGCTCCGGTACCCTATCCCCGGCCCTTTGCGTCGGTTTCGGAGCGGCCGCAAAACTGGCGTCAGAACGCCGTGACGCTGATACCGAACATGTTGAGCGCTTGTGGACGGCAGCCTGGGAGGTATTCGAATCCGAATGGATTTTGAATGGCAGTCGCAATCGACGCTATCGAGGAAATCTTAATATCCGGTGGGAAGGCATTGATGCAGTGCGACTAATCTCCGAGCTTCGCGACATCGCTTTCTCGCTTGGAAGTGCCTGCGCCAGCGGCTCCGGCCGGCCCAGTCACGTGCTCCGCGCACTGGGCCTCAGTGACCGCGAAGCGCGCTCGTCGATCCGTCTCGGCTTCGGCCGCTACACGACCGAGGCGGAGCTGGTTGACGCGCTTAGCCGGATCGACGCTGCGGCAAAGGCGCAGGAGAATCTCGCCGCGTGAGCCTGGCGGGGGCGCCAGGGCACGGGAGGTGGCCGAGCCCGCAGCTGATCGACACCATTTGCCTCGTTGCCATCACCATCGCCTCGGCGATGCCCTATCTGCCGCGGCTGGGATTTTATAGCGACGACTGGGGATATTTGGCGTCCTTCACGTTAGCGCTCCACCACAATTCATTATTCTCGTCCGCGGCATCCATCTTTGCCGGGCGCCCGGTACAGGGCTTCTATCTTGCCCTGCTGTTTCAATGCTTTGGCCTGAATCCACTTGGCTATCACATTGTGGGAACCGTGGTTCTCGCCGCCTCGATCTGGCTTCTCTATTTTCTGCTCATCCGATTGCGGGTTGCGCGAGCCCAGTCGCTTGCGGCGACACTCCTGTTCCTGATGCTTCCACAGCTCTCCACCGTCCGTGTCTGGTATTCAGCCGGTCAGATCACGCTCAGCCTCGCCCTGATGCTGGTCTCGATGCACGTGCAGCTGTCCTTCAGCCGAACCGGAAAGAGCCGAACCGGAAAAGCGGTCCGGCTTGAGCTCGCGATTGGGGCGGCGGTCCTGAGCGTAGGCGCATACGAGATTTTCGCTCCGCTGCTCGTCGGCTTTGCGGCGGTTCTCGTGCTCTTCTGGTGGCGAAGCTCGCCCCGGGATTCCCGGACGAGATGGTGGGCGGCGCTTTCGTGTGTCGCCGCGGCGGCCCTCATTCTCGCAGCGATCGCCTACAAGGTGCTCCTCAGCGGCCGAGCCGGCCCGATCGCGGACCCGAACCGCTACATTGGCGGACTGCGCCAGCTGATCCGGCCCGATTATGACTGGCGCGTCGATTCCGGCCTCAACATCTTCGCCATGGCTCAGGCCTACTTCTGGGCGCCGGTGAAAGGCTGGTGGACTGGAGCAATCTCCCTGGTCAGGGGCAGATCGGGGTTCGAAGTGACGGTGCTCGCGATAGTGATCGCCGCAGTTACGTTCCGGCGTTTGGTTGCCAGGGATGGCGACAATTCTCCCGAACCGAAACGGCTGCTCCTCGTCGGAGTCGCGGCATTTCTTCTGGGCCATGCGGTCTTCATGATCGTGCCGTACATTGCCTTCACTTCGACCGGCATCGACAACCGGACTCAGGTTGCTGCCGCGCTTGGTGTGGCACTGATCTTCACTGCTATCCTTTCGGTCATCTCAATTCGTCGAACCATGTTCGCTGCGCTCGTCGCGCTCATCACGGCCGCAGCATTCGCGCGGCTCAGCACGATCGAGAATTACTGGGCGGAGGCGCCGGCGCTGCAACAACGCGTCCTCACCGCCGCCCAGACGGACCTGCGCGACGTGCCCGCCAACTCCACCGTCATCCTTGACGGTGTTTGCCCCTATCACGGGCCCGCGATCGTTTTCGAAAGCTGGGATGCCGGGGGAGCCCTGACGCTTGCGCTTGGGCGACCGATCAATGCCGATTTGGTAAGTTCGCGGATGTCGCTCACCCCAAAAGGCCTTTCAACCTCGATCTACAAGATGCCGGATTTCTATCCCTACTCCGACCGGCTCTACGTCTATCAGCCATATCAGCACCGGCTGGTCCATCTCGACAGCGCTGCTGCCGCCAAAGCCTATTTCACAACGCGTGAGGCGACTCTATGCCCGCCCGGATATGTAGCGCGCGGGGTGGCGGTCTAGTTTCGATGGTTTTGGTTCGTTTCTACAAGGCTGACGGAACGCTCGATCGCGAGGTGGAAGGCGAGCCAGGTCGGCGCCTGCTCGATGTCGCCTGGGACGCCAAGCAGCCGCTCGAAGGCGCATGCGAAGGGGTGATGGCCTGTTCGACGTGTCATGTGATTGTCGACGAAGAGGATTTCGCCAAGCTTCCGCCGGCGAGCGAGGAGGAAGAGGACATGCTCGACCTTGCAGCGCATGCGACGCGGCGCTCCCGCCTCGCCTGTCAGATCATCCTCACGGAAGAGATGAAGACCCTGAGCGTCCGCATCCCGCCGAGCGCGAGGAACTGGCTTCGCGGATAAGAGGGTAGGTGGGAACCGGAACGACCCGGGACGAAATCGTTGTGGCTGCTTCCTTCCGGACCTGACCAGGTTGGCGACAGCCCCGTCCGCCCGATTCCCGAGCGCCATATGGGAGCGTTCCAGGCGGCTGGCAACCGCTCGCAATCGGGCGTGCCGATCCCTACAACAGCAGCAATGAGTGACGAATCGCCCGGACTTGGCCTCGATCTGCCCGAACAGCCCAAATCGGCGGCCTCGCCCTATCGGGTGCTTGCCCGCAAATACCGCCCGCAGACGTTCGAGCAGCTGATCGGGCAGGATGCGATGGTGAAGACCCTAGCCAATGCAATTCAGCGGGGGCGGATCGCGCATGCCTTCCTGCTGACCGGCGTTCGCGGGGTGGGAAAGACGTCGACCGCGCGGCTGATCGCCAAGGCGCTGAACTGCATCGGGCCGGACGGGCAGGGTGGGCCGACCATCACCCCCTGCGGCGTGTGCGAGCCGTGCCGCGCGATCGCCGAGGGCCGGCATATTGACGTTATCGAAATGGACGCCGCCTCGCACACCGGGGTGGACGACATCCGCGAGATCATCGATGCGGTCCGCTACGCCTCAGTCTCGGCGCGCTACAAGATCTACATCATCGACGAAGTTCATATGCTTTCCAAGAGTGCTTTCAATGCGTTGCTGAAGACTCTTGAGGAACCGCCGGAGCATGTGAAATTCCTGTTCGCCACCACCGAGGTCAACAAGGTGCCGGTGACGGTGCTTTCACGGACCCAGCGGTTCGACCTCAAGCGGATTCCTCCTGACAAGCTCGTCGCCCATTTCGCCGAGGTCGCCCGCGCCGAGGCTGTTGAAGTCGAGCCCGACGCGCTGGCGATGATCGCCCGTGCGGCGGAAGGATCGGCGCGCGACGGCCTCTCCATCCTCGACCAGGCGATCGCCCACGGCGGGGGTATCGTCACCGCCGAACAGGTGCGCGACATGCTCGGGCTCGCCGACCGCGGCCGAATCCGCGACCTCCTGCACCTGATCCTTGAAGGCGACGCACAAAAGTCGCTCGCCGCGATGGATGAAGCCCATGCTCTCGGCGTCGATCCGGCGTCGCTCCTGCGCGGTCTGATGGAGGCGCTTCACTCGGCCACGCGCGCCAAGGCGGGGGCAGGGGGCGATGCGTCGCTATCGTCCGAACAGCGCGATTTCGCCGACGAACTCGCGCGGCGGCTCTCCTGGGCTCAGATCCACCGCCTGTGGCAGATGCTTCTGAAAGGGCTGACGGACGCATCGATCGCGCCCGATCCCAACGAGGCGGCGGCGATGGCGGTGCTTCGGTTGATCCACGCAGCCGATCTTCCGGATCCTGCCGCGCTGGTCGAGCGGCTCTCTGGAACCGCGGCGGCTACGCCGGCCGCACCAGCCTCGAAAGAAGCCTCCTCGGCCTCACCGAACGCCCAGCTGCCGCCGGATTTCCGTTCGCTGATCAAGCTGGTCGACGAGAACAAAGCGCTGCTTGCGCATCAACTTCACGACCAGGTCGGGCTGATCCGCTACGTTCCGCCCGAACTGGCGCTGAAACCGCTCAAGCCGCTTGGCGCCGATTGGCCGCGTGAACTTGCGACAGTCTTGAAGACCATTACCGGAACCAACTGGAATATCGTCATTTCCGATGATCCTGCAGAACCTTCCCTGCTCGAGCAGGAGAAGATGGCCGAGGAACAAGTCCGTTCCGAAGTGCTTCAAGATCCGGCGGTCCGGGCTGTGCTCGATGTCTTCCCGGAAGCCGAACTCGAATCCTATTCCATGAAAGGTGCCTGACATGCCCGAGATGCCGAGCCTCGATGAAATCATGAAGATGGCCCAGGACGTCCAGGCCGAGATGCAGCGGGCGCAGGAGAAGCTCGACGAGATCGAGGTCGAGGGCGTTTCCGGCGGCGGTCTGGTGAAGGTTCGCGCCTCGGCCAAGGGGCGCGTCGTCGGGGTCGAAATCGATGAAAGCCTTCTGCAACCTTCCGAAAAAGCGATGCTGGAGGACCTGATCGCCGCCGCGATCAACGACGCCCGCGCCAAGGCCGATGCTGCCGCGGCGCCGGAGCTTCAGAAGATGACCAGCGGGATCCCGCTGCCGCCGGGGTTCAAGCTTCCGTTTTGACGAGCCTCAGCTCGTCATCCCGGACTTGAGCCGGGATCTGCCTGCCTTGGAGCGCGCCAAGAGAAAAGGCGGATCCCGGCTCAAGGCCGGGATGACGCTGGAAATCGCGCATCCGTTCGCCTAACTGGCACCAGATTTCCCAACCCACCCGAAGGACCAGCGACCCCATGGCCGCCCAATATGCTTTTGTGATGAAGGACATGACCAAGTCCTTCCCCGGCGCTCAGAAGCCGGTGCTCAATCACATCAACCTGCAATTCTATCACGGCGCCAAGATCGGGATCGTCGGCCCCAACGGCGCCGGCAAATCCACGCTGATGAAAATCATGGCCGGCATCGACAAGGACTTCCAGGGCGAGGCGTGGCCGGGCGAGAACATCACGGTCGGCTATCTGCCGCAGGAGCCGCAACTGGACCCCAGCAAGAATGTTCTGGAGAACGTCAAGGACGGCGCGCACGACGTGGCCGATATGGTCGACCGCTTCAACGCCATCTCGGCCGAGATGGGCGATCCCAGGGACGATACCGATTTTGACGCGCTGATGGCCGAAATGGGCGAGCTCCAGGAGAAGATCGACGCGGTCGATGGCTGGACTCTCGACAACCAGCTGGAGGTCGCGATGGAGGCGCTCCGCTGCCCTCCATCGGACTGGAGTGTCGAGAATCTTTCAGGCGGCGAGAAGCGCCGGATCGCGCTCACCCGGCTGCTGATTCAGAAGCCATCGATCCTGCTCCTCGACGAGCCGACTAACCATCTCGACGCCGAAAGCGTCCAGTGGCTTGAGGCGCATCTCAAGGAATATGCGGGCGCGGTGCTGATGATCACCCACGACCGCTATTTCCTCGACAATGTGGTGAGCTGGATCCTGGAGCTCGATCGCGGAAAATACTTCCCGTACGAGGGCAATTACTCGACCTATCTCGAGAAGAAATCCAAGCGGATGGAGCAGGAGGAGCGCGAGGAGTCCGGCCGCCAAAAGGCGATCAAGGATGAACTCGAATGGATTAGGCAAGGTCCGAAAGGCCGCCAGACCAAGTCGAAAGCGCGTATCGCAAAGTTCGACCAGCTCGTCGCCGCGCAGGAAAAACATATCCCCGGCAAAGCCGAGATCCTGATCCAGGTGCCCGAGCGCCTCGGCGGAAAGGTGATCGAGGTCAACAATATTTCAAAGGCTTACGGCGACAAGCTGCTGTTCGATGGCTTGAGCTTCACGCTTCCGCCGGGCGGAATCGTCGGTGTGATCGGCCCCAACGGCGCCGGCAAGTCGACCCTGTTCAAGATCATCACCGGTCACGAGCAGCCCGACTCCGGCACCGTCGACATCGGCCCGACGGTGCACCTCGGCTACGTCGACCAAAGCCGCGACCACCTCGATAATTCGAAAAACGTTTGGGAGGAGATCTCGGACGGGCTCGATTACATGAAGGTCAACGGCCACGACCAGTCGACCCGCGCCTATGTCGGCGCCTTCAACTTCAAGGGGCAGGACCAGCAGAAGAATGTCGGCAAGCTTTCCGGGGGCGAGCGCAACCGCGTCAACATCGCCAAGATGCTCAAACGCGGCGGCAACGTGCTGCTATTGGACGAGCCGACCAACGACCTGGATGTCGAGACCTTGGGTGCGCTTGAGGAGGCAATCGAGAATTTCGCCGGTTGCGCGGTGGTGATCAGTCACGACCGCTTCTTCCTCGACCGGCTGGCGACGCACATCCTCGCGTTCGAAGGCGATGCCCATGTCGAATGGTTCGAAGGCAATTTCGCGGCCTACGAGGAAGACAAGATCCGCCGTCTGGGCGAGGAAGCTACCCGCCCGCACCGGATGACGTATCGGAAATTGACGAGGTGACATAGTTGCTTGACCGAGAGCCCTACAACTCAAAGGTCGAATCAGCTTATCCCGGTGAGCAGAGACGCTGACGGGGATCAGAAATGCCGACGGTTCTGAGACAGGCGGGCTATCGCTTCTACTTCTACAGCCATGAACCCAACGAACCGCCGCACGTGCATGTCGACAAAGGCGGCAGCTCGGCGAAGGTGTGGCTGAAGCCGGTCGGACTCGCCCGAAACCTCGGGTTTCGACCGAAAGAGATTGGCACTATATTGCAGATTGTTCGCGGACATCGTGAAGACCTGCTAAAGGCATGGCATGGGCATTTTGGCGATCAATTCGGATGAACGTGTTGCGGGGGTGAGTTTCGACTCCGAGCGCCTTGTCGTTGACCTGATGGATGGTCGAACCATTGCCGTTCCGCTGGCCTGGTATCCGCGCCTGCTGGACGCGACGCCAGAACAGCGCTCGGACTGGGAAATTGCGGGCGGCGGTTACGGCATCCATTGGCCGCAAATCGACGAGGATTTGAGTGTCGAAGGTCTTCTACGAGGTGCCCCCGCAGCTCGCGCTGCCTGACATCCTTTAGCCGTGATCACGTTCACCTCGCTGTTGTGGATCTGGCGGGGCGAGCAGGCCGGGCGCTGGTATTTCGTGACCGTGCCTGAAGAGCAATCGGGCGAGATCAAGGCGCATGGCTTTGCCAATCCGCGCGGATTCAATTCGGTGAAGGTGGAGGCGCGCATCGGGCAGGTGGTGTGGCGAACCTCCGTGTTCCCGCTCAACAGCGGCGGCTATGTGCTTCCGGTAAAGGCCGATGTCCGCCGCCGTGCCGGGATCGGTGCAGGTGACGAGGTCACCGTGGAGTTGAAGCTGCTCTGATCAGACCGACTTGTCCGGCGGATGACGCGGCTGGTCTTCCTGATTGTGGTCGATCTTGTCCTGTTTATCGACGCCTTCGCGGGCTTCGGGATCGCGGACCCGATCCAGCTCCGCCTGCGTGGCGATGTCCTCCTGCAGATTCCCGCCCGAACTCCCGCCCTGGCTTGGCTGGATTTCGGTGAGGTCGAGCTCGATCACATCGCTGTCGTCATTCTCGCGCGCGGTTTCGGTGCGGCGGTTCTCCATATTGCTCTCCTTCAGCCGACGAACGGGCGCGACCTGCTGTCGTTCCGCCAGCTGGCGCTGGTTGGAACCATCGCGTCGCGCATCCGGTTGAGCGCGCGTGCAGCAGAGCCTTGGCGATCTGATGAACACGGCCGGCAACGTTTCGAACGGCGCCGCTTCGGCAGCGCCCGCTGTCTCAACTCACGGCGTGCATCTGTTCGGCGTTACCCTGATCGGCCTCACCGCCCGCAACGGTCACAAGCTGGTGCTGACAATCGGCTTCATCGCCGCGGCGTGGCTAATCGCGTGGGTTTTGCGGAAATTGCTTGGCCTGCTCGTCGGCTCGCGCGGCGGCACGATGGTGCAGTTCTGGGCCAAGCAGGGGGTGAGCCTTGTCATCGCTGCGATCGTCCTGCTCGGGCTTCTCTCTATCTGGTTCGACAATCCCGCGCAGCTTGCCGCGGTGGTGGGCCTGGTCGGCGCCGGAATCGCCTTCGCGATGCAGCAGGTGGTGACGGCCGTCGCCGGCTATTTCGTGATTCTTCGCGGCAAGACGTTCAACGTCGGCGACCGGATCCAGATGGGCGGCGTTCGCGGCGACGTGGTCGGCCTCTCTTTCATGCAGACCCGGATAATGGAGATGGGGGAGTCACCGAGGGAGCAGGGCGACGCCCCATCCATGTGGGTGAGGAGCAGGCAATTCACCGGGCGGATCGTCACCGTCACCAACGACAAGGTCTTCGAATGCCCGGTGTACAATTACACGCACGATTTTCCCTACATTTGGGACGAGATCTGCGTCCCGCTCCACTTTCATCAGGATTTCGAAAGGGCCGAGCAGATCCTGCTGGACGCAGGCTGCAAACATGCGATTACCGAGAAATCGCTGGGCAAGGACGAAGTCTGCAGGCTTGAGGAGCGGTTCGGGATCGAGGTGGGCCAGGTGGACCCACGAACTTTCTGGCGCCTGACCGAAAACTGGCTCGAGCTCACCTTGCGCTTCCTCGGACCCGACCACGGCATCCGCAGCATCAAGGACCAGATCACTCGCGACATTATTGCGGGATATGACAAGGCCGGAATCGTGATCGCGGCGGTGCGGCAGGAGGCAGTTACCGCCCCGGAAGCCAAGCACCAGCCGAAGCGGGCGCGACGCTGAGCGAGTTACTCAGCCTTCAACAACGCCGCCGTGGCGTCATAGCCCCTGGCCATGTTGACCAAAATTTCCGAAGCTCCCTGATCGTGAGTGCTTCGGGCCAAGCGCCGACAGCGGGCGGCCTGATCGGCGAGCCCGTCGAGAACGGTTTGCCGATCACTCCCGTTACGGAGCGCGTCGAGGGCCATTTCCAGATATTCCTGAGGCTGGGGATTGGCGAGCATCTAGTCCGAGCGAGTCTGACTTGGGTTAGCGCTAACAACCGGCGAAGCTGGGGCGGGTTCCCTCCAATATCTCAGCTGCCATCAAATGACGTCATTGTGTCGGCAATGTCACACTTCAAAGCTTTACCTGAGACGCTTCACAAGCAGGCGTCCATCGGCGCCAGCCTTGACGTCGAAGTTTGGCATCGCGCGGATCAGGTCGGAAAGGCGTGTGTAGCCATAGTTGCGGGTGGCGAAGCTGGACACTGCCTTCGCTCGCTGACCGAGCTCCGAAAGGGTGGTGTAGCCGTCCTCGTCGCGCTCCGACGCCTTGTAGGCAGAGCCGAGAAGCTCGAGGAGGGCGGGATCCACCTCGCGCTCTTCCGATTCCGGTGCGCCCGCTGCTGCAGGGCCGCTGCTTGCGAGCGCGGCGATATCGAAGAAACGTGTGCACGCCTGGCGGAAGCCGAGCGGCGTCTTGGTGGTGCCGAAGCCATAGACCGGAAGCCCGTTCTCTCGGATCCGCTGGACGAGCGGCAGGAAGTCGCTGTCGCTCGACATGATGCCGAAGCCGTCGACGCTGCCGCGATAGAGCAGGTCCATTGCATCGATCGTCATACGCATGTCGGTCGCGCTCTTGCCTTTGACGATGTCGAATTGCTGCACGGGAATGATCGAGTGAAGCCCGGTAAGATTTCCCCATCCTTTGAGGCTCACCTTCGCCCAGTTGCCATAGGCGCGCCGGATGTTGATCGTGCCGAGCTCGCCGAGGACGAGAAGGACCTCGTCAATATGGTCCGGCGAGGCGTTATCGGCGTCGATCAGCAGGGCAATGTTGGCGTCACCGCCGGTCCGGGCCTTGTCGTTCATCCGCCGAATCCTCTCGCCATAGCGCTTTCTACCCGATCAATGCGGGAACGAAACGCCTTCTCGCGCACTGAATCGGAGTTCGGGAATCCGGGGGCATGTGTTTGGAGGACGAGTGATGAAACGTCTGCTGATGTCGGCTGCTCTGGCGACCACGGTCGCGCTCGGCGGCTGCGCAAGTAATCCCTACGGCCCTTACGGGTATAACAGCCCGTACGGCTATGGCAGCCCTTATGGCTACAACGGCTACGGCTATAATAACAACAGCCAGCTCGGCAACGCAGCCGCCGGAGCAGCTCTAGGTGCCGCCGGCGGAGCCATCGCAGGTGCGGTTCTGCCGGGTGTGAGCGCCGGAACAGGCGCGATCGCCGGTGCAGTGCTCGGCGGCGTTCTCGGCGCCGTTGTCAACGGCCATCAATATTACCGCGATACCCGCGGCTATTGCTATTACGTCGACCAGTACGGCCAGCCGCACTACAGCTACGACGTGCGCTGTTAGACGGCTTCAGCTGACGGGGCGGAAGCTCCCTTCCGCCTCGTCCAGCAGATAAAGGCGCCCTTCGGCGATTGCGAAGTGCGCGCCGTGCAGCTTGAGGCGTCCATCCTTTTCGCGTTCCGCGATGAAGGGGAAGGTGCGCAGGTTTGCGAGCGACAGCTTCACCGCTTCCCATTCCATTTCGAGCGTGGCTTGAGCATCTAGGTGACTGTGATGTTCGCGCAGGGAATCGCGGACAGGCCTCAGCATCGACACCCAATCGGCGATGAATTGTCCGCCTCCCGGGGGTGCGCCATCGAACTTGCCCGTGAGAGCGGCTGCACAGCCGCCGCAGGAGCCGTGGCCGAGGACGACAAGTTCCTCCACTTCCAGTTGCGTTACTCCAAATTCGAGCGCCGCGGAGACGCCATGATAGCCGGCGCTCGTCTCGTAGGGCGGAGCAAGCGCCGCTATGTTGCGCACGACGAAGATCTCACCCGGAGCGGTATCGAAAATTTGAGCGGGATCGCTGCGGCTGTCGGCGCAGGCAATCACCATCGTTTTCGGGCTCTGCCCCTCGGCGAGCTCAGACCAGCGTTCGCGCTCCTTTGGCCAATGATCCTGTCGAAAGCGGCGATATCCATCAATCAAGCGCGTAAGACGTGGCATGCCGCTCCCGCTACTGGCGGAGGCGAGGGGTGGCAAGGCCGCCGACGGATCGCTATCTGGCCCGAATGAACGCTCCCGTCGCTGTCCCCAAGTCACGCAAGCCCGACTGGATCCGGGTGAAAGCTCCGACCAGCGAGGGTTATCATTCCACGCGGCGGCTGATGCGTGAGCTGAACCTCGCCACCGTTTGCGAGGAGGCGGCTTGCCCCAACATCGGCGAGTGCTGGACCAAGAAGCACGCGACGGTGATGATCCTGGGCGACACCTGCACCCGCGCCTGCGCCTTCTGCAACGTGAAGACCGGAATGCCGCAGTCTGTTGATCCACTGGAGCCGGAGCACGTCGCTACGGCCGCAGCGGAGCTGGGGCTCGAACATATCGTCGTCACTTCGGTCGACCGCGACGATCTGCCTGATGGCGGCGCGTCGCAATTCGTGAAAGTGATCGAGGCGCTGCGGAAGCGGACGCCGAGCACCACAATCGAGATCCTGACGCCCGACTTTCGCAACAAGAGCGAGGCCGCGGTCGAGGCGATCGTCGAAGCCGGGCCCGATGTTTACAACCACAACCTCGAAACGGTCCCGAGACTCTATCCGACTATCCGCCCCGGCGCGCGTTACTACGCGTCGCTTCGCCTTCTCGAGAGCGTCAAGCGCAAGGCGCCGCACATCTTCACCAAGTCCGGCGTGATGGTCGGCCTCGGCGAACAGCGGCTCGAAGTGCACCAGGTGATGGACGATATGCGCTCGGCAGGCGTCGATTTCCTGACAATGGGTCAATATCTCCAGCCCACTCCTCGGCACGCAAAAGTCGAGGAATTTGTCACTCCGCAGGCCTTCGACGCCTACGGCGCAATCGCACGAGCCAAAGGCTTCCTCCTGGTTGCCGCCTCCCCACTGACCCGCTCCAGCTATCATGCCGGCGACGATTTCCGGAAGATGCAAGAGGCGCGCGCCGCGCAGCTGAAGAGGGAAGGGCCTAATGCCGCGGCATAGCGAAACGCGGCATCTTTCTTACACGCCCGAGCAATTGTTCGACCTCGTGGCTGACGTCGAACGTTACAGTGAATTCCTCCCCTGGGTGGTCGCGGTCCGGATCCGCTCCGCCAGCGACAAGGAAATCATCGCCGACCTTGTTGTCGGTTTCAGCGCTTTCAAGGAGCGGTTCACGAGCCGTGTGACTCTCGACAAGCCGCACCGGATCCATGTCGATTACATTGAGGGACCGCTGAAGTATCTTCGTAACGAGTGGCGGTTCGATGGGGCGCCGGAGGGGGGGACGACCCTGTTCTTCTCCGTCGATTTCGCGTTCCGCTCGCGAATTTTCCAGGCGTTGGCGGGCGAGATGTTCGATCGCGCCTTGCGGCGAATGACGGATGCGTTCGAGCGGCGCGCCGAGGCGCTTTACGGCATCAAGAGCTCGAGCGCGCAAAGCGCCGCCTGAAGGCGGACGCCGGCACGGTCTTCACCGTCGAAGAACTTTTGGTCGGCAATCACAGTTTCCGGATCGGCGCTTCGCTCGGCGCGGGCAAACACGACGGTTCCCACCGGCTTGGCTGGAGTTCCGCCGCCCGGGCCGGCAATGCCCGTTATCGCGACCGCAACATCGGCTGCGGACGCATTCAGCGCCCCCTGCGCCATCGCCCAAGCCGTTGCGACGCTGACGGCCCCGAAGGTTTCGACAACCTCTGAGCTGACTCCAAGCTCGCCAATTTTTGAAGCGTTGGAATAGGTTACATAGCCTGCTTCAAACACGTCCGAAGCTCCGGCAATTTCGGTCAGGGCGGCGCTGACGAGGCCTCCAGTGCAGCTTTCGGCGACGGCTACCCGGCGTCCGGCCTTGCGGTTGGCCTCGACAGCCTCCCGTGCCTTTTCGACGAGCTCATTCGGGAGAAGCGAATTCGTCACTGGGCCGGTTCACAAACCTGAAAGCCATCCTTGCCGACCATTCCCACAAGGGCAGTAAACAGCGCCGCCACGTCGGCCGGCGCCAATGGAGCGAGCGCCGCTGCCAAACGGTCAACTTTCCGGCAATCCTGCGGTTGGATCTTCTTGGATACCAAAGTGGAGAGCGTTGCCGCGACAAACGGCTGCAAGGCTGAGTTCGGGAGGCTTTCAAGGACCTTTGCGTTGTCCTCTTTGCCCGCCCCGCTCATCTTCAGAAACGCGGCCCTGGCCTCCGGCCACTTTCCGTTTGCGGCAGCGCGAAAACGGGCAATCGTCTCCGTTGAGTGTTTCGGCATGAATGCCGATTGAGGAAGTTGCGAATTGCATGTTTTGGCAACCCCGTCGAGCGCCTCCGGAATCGAGTAAACGAAGAGAGCATTGGCCTCGCTCTCCGTAAGACAAGCCGACTGCTCCTGAGCCTGAGCCCCAGACGCCAACGCAGCCAACGCTAAAAACACTCCCGTTTTCAAAAACGTGCGCATGAGGCCCTCCCTTGTGCTCCTATCATACCCGAGTGCTCAGGCCAGTCGAATGGTTGCAATGGCCTGAGCGGCGATTCCTTCGCGGCGACCGGTAAAGCCCAACCCTTCCGTGGTCGTCGCCTTAATACTCACCTGTGAAGGATCGAGCTGCGCAATCTCCGCGATTTTCAAGCGCATTGCCTCGCGCACCGGCCCGATTTTCGGGGATTCGCAGATAATCGTGCAGTCGATATGGTCGATCAAACCGCCCGCAGCCCGGATGGACTCGGTGGCGTAAGCCAGGAATCGGTCGGACGAGGCACCCTTCCACCGCGGGTCTGACGGCGAGAAGTGCTGACCGATATCGCCGAGGGCCGCGGCCCCGAGAAGCGCATCCGTGATGGCGTGGAGCACGACGTCGGCGTCGCTATGGCCGGACAGTCCGCGCGAATGGGGCACGGCGATTCCGCCAAGCATGATCGGACCCTCTCCCGCAAAGGCATGTACGTCGAAGCCAAAGCCGGTGCGGGGGATGAGGCGGCATGCGAGCAGCGCTTCGGCGCGGTCCCAATCGGCGGCCGTCGTGATCTTCTCGAGCAGCTGATCGCCTTCGACAGCTGCGACGCGAAGGCCTGCTGCTCTGGCGACGGTAGTTTCATCGGTCGGGCTCGTCCCGCTCCAGCGGGCATAAGCCTGGCGCAGAGGGTCGAGCCGAAACGCTTGTGGAGTTTGCACTCGGACGAGCCCGTTCCGATCGAGAGGCTCTTCGATCTCCGTGAACCCACGCGCCAATGTGTCGCTCACCGGCAGGACAGGGGCGGCTCCGTCATAAAGCTCCAAGCGGGAGATCAGTCTGTCGACAACCGCGGAGGGGCAGAAGGGCCTAACAGCGTCGTGAACCAGCACAGCGTCGGTATCGATCGCTTGCAGCCCAGCACGGACCGAGTCGGCGCGCTGCTCTCCGCCTTCGATCGGTTCGCCAACTTCCAGACCGGCCAGAGCAGCGCTCGCAAGTTCGCGCTGGCCTTTGCCGATTACGACCCGAACCGCTTTCACGGCAGGGTGCGCGAGCAAGGCTTCGACGGCTCTCCGAAGGACGGGTTTCCCAGAAAGGAGGCGATATTGCTTGGGGAGTCCTCCACCCATGCGTTCGCCTTTGCCGGCGGCGACGATGAGTGCGGTGAGGGTCACGGCGCGGGCGTTTAGGCCTGCTTGCCTTGTCGGCCAAGACCCCCATCTGTATGGGCATTCCTCCCATGAGCCTGCTGAAGCCCATCGACATCGGTCCCGTCCGGATCGACGCGCCCGTCATCCTGGCGCCGATGACCGGCGTCACCGATCTGCCGTTCCGGCGCGTGGTCAAGCGTTTCGGAGCAGGGCTCACCGTCAGCGAGATGATCGCAAGCGAGGCGATGATCCGAGAGACTCGCCAGTCGTTGCAGAAATCGCTGTGGGACGAGAGCGAGCAGCCCGTTTCGCTCCAGCTCGCCGGATGCGAACCGCACGTTATGGCCGAGGCGGCCAAGCTGAACGAACAGCGCGGCGTCGCGATCATCGACATCAACATGGGCTGCCCGGTGCGAAAGGTCGTGAACGGCTGGGCGGGATCGGCGCTGATGCGCGATCTCAGGACCGCCGCCGCAATCGTCGAAGCGACGATTAAAGCCGTGAGCGTGCCAGTGACGCTGAAGATGCGGATGGGCTGGGACCATTCCAGCCTCAACGCACCCGAGCTGGCGCGGATCGCCGAGGATCTCGGCGTCAAGATGATCACCGTCCACGGCCGCACCCGCTGCCAGATGTATAAGGGCGACGCGAATTGGGCGTTTGTGCGCCAGGTAAAGGGTGCGGTTTCGATCCCGGTGATCGTCAACGGCGACATTTGCTCGGTCGATGATGCGCGCGAGGCGCTTCGCCAATCCGGTGCCGACGGAGTGATGATTGGCCGCGGCGCCTACGGCCGCCCGTGGTTGCTGGCGCAGGCGATGGCTGAGCTGGCGAACGGTTCAGCCTGGACCGAGCCATCGCTCGACGAACAGCTGGAGACGATGCTCGGCCAATATGAGGAAATGCTGTCGCTCTACGGCAGTCAGACCGGCGTGAACCTCGCCCGCAAGCATATCGGCTGGTACACGAAGGGACTGCCCGGGTCGGCGGAGTTCCGAAACAGCGTGAACCGGGAAGATGATCCCGCCGTCGTGACCGCAATGCTGCGCGAATTCTACGCGCCTTGGCTAACGAAAGCAGCGGCTTAGCATAGCGTGCAACATAAGTGTGGTGTTTCTGCAACGCCGCATGCTACGGCGGACGCGATGGACGTGCCGACGGCCGAATCGCAACTGACGGCAGAAAAGCATAGCTGGCTTGAAAGGGAGCGCGAGAGCGGGCGGTTGT
>Ga0207695_10005010_pt1 | contig 17783 bp, 12 predicted proteins | sample KBSC54metaG_FD_184354 | JGI IMG/M metagenome (GOLD analysis project Ga0207695, IMG submission 184354) | Corn rhizosphere microbial communities from Kellogg Biological Station, Michigan, USA - KBS C5-4 metaG (SPAdes) (version 2) | ecosystem: Host-associated > Plants > Roots > Rhizosphere > Soil... | reverse complement strand
TGGCTCACGATGTCGACCCACTGGTCGCGCTCGAGACCCAACCGGTCCATGTCTGCCTGATTGAGAAACACGACGCGCCGGCCGTTCGAGATGCCGCGATACCGATCGTTCTCCGCATAGACCGTCGTGTTGAACTGATCGTGGCTGCGGATGGTCATCAGCAGCAACTGGTCGGGCGCGAGATCGTGGAGCGGAATCGGCTGCACCGTGAATCCCGCGCGCCGCGACGGCGTGTTGAACTTCCCCTGGTACGGCGCGTTCGGCAGATAGAAGCCGCCCGGCTGGCGCACGCGGGTATTGTATTGCGTGAAGCCCGGCACCACGTGCTCGATGTGCTCGCGAATCCGGTCGTAGTTGTCGGTCAGGGCGTCCCAATCGACTGTCGTGCGGTCGCCTAACGTCGCCTTGGCCATGCCGGCGATGATCGCCGGCTCGCTCAACAGATACTCCGACGCCGGCTCGAGCACGCCGCGCGACATGTGGACCACGCCGGTCGTGTCTTCCACCGTCACGAACTGCGGACCATCACGACGAATGTCGATCTCCGAGCGGCCCAAACACGGGAGAATGAGTGCCTGCTCGCCGGTCACCAGGTGGCCGCGATTGAGCTTCGTCGAAATCTGCACCGTGAGCCCGCAGCGCTGAATTGCTTCCGACGTGTAGTTCGTATCGGGCGTCGCCGCGAGGAAGTTGCCGCCGAGACCGACGAACACCTTGACCTGGCCCTGGTGCATCGCTTCGATCGCACAGACGGTGTCGAAACCCTGCTTCTCCGGCGGCTGGAAATGGAACTCGCTCGCCAGGCAGGCCAGATACTCGGGGCTCATCTTCTCCCAGATACCCACGGTGCGATCGCCCTGCACGTTGCTGTGACCGCGAATTGGAGCAACACCGGCGCCTCGCCGGCCGATGTTGCCGCGCAGCAGCGCGAAGTTCACGATCGTTTGCACGTTGGCGACGCCGTTCTTGTGCTGGGTGATGCCCATCGCCCAGGAACAGATCATACGCTCCGACGAAATCGCGACGTCGGCCGCCTGACGGATCATCTCGCGCGAGACACCGCTCTCCTCAACGATCCGATCCCACGACTCGCTGCGAATGTCGGCCGCAAACGCCTCGAAGCCTTCGGTATGGTGTTCGATGAAGTCGTGCGCGAGAACGCCGCCGCCGGTGCGCTCGTCCGCTTCCAGCATTTCCTTCATGATCCCTTTCAGCACGGCGACATCGCCGTTGATGCGCACGGGGACGAAGAGACACGCCAGGTGCGTCCCCTTACCGAGCAGATCGAGCGGCTTCTGCGGATTCTCGAAGCGCATGAGGCCGGACTCCATGAGCGGATTGATGCTCACGATCCGGCATCCGTTCTGCACGGCCTTCTGCAGCTCCGTCAGCATGCGCGGGTGGCACGTGCCGGGATTCTGGCCGATGATGAAGATCGCGTCGGCGGCCGAGAAATCATCGATGCGAACGGTTGCCTTGCCGAACCCGATGACTTCCGTTAGGCCCGTGCCGCTCGACTCGTGGCACATGTTCGAGCAATCCGGCAGGTTGTTGGTGCCGAACTGGCGCGCAAACAACCCGTAGAGGAACGCCGCTTCGTTGCTCGCGCGTCCGGACGTGTAGAACACGGCTTCGTTCGGCGACGCGAGAGACCGCAGCTCGTTGCCGATGAGCGCAAAGGCGTCGCTCCAGCCGATCGGCGTGTAGTGATCGGCCCCGCGCCGGCGGACCATCGGCTGCGTGATGCGGCCCAACGCATCGAGCTCCACGTCGCGGCACGCGAGCAGGGACGAGATGCTGTGCTCCGCGAATACCGCGGGGCTCAGTCGCGCCTTCGTCGCTTCCGCCGCCACGGCCTTGGCGCCGTTCTCGCAAAACTCGGCGCGCTTGCGATCGCCATCGGGATCGGGCCACGCGCAGCTCGGACAGTCGAAGCCGTCTTTCTGATTCAAAGCGAGCAACGCGCGCGTCGCACGGCGCGGGCCCATCTCCTTGACGCCGAAATGGAACGTCTCGTAGATGGACCGAATGCCGGCGGCGGTCGTGTCGCGGCGCCCGTCGTGCGCGCCCTTCTTTTCTAACGGAGGCTCCGCACCGTCCGCACCGCGCGCCAGGTGTGCGTTGGGGTCCGTCGGCTTGATGGTGTCGGCCTGATTCGGCGCGCTGTTTTCGTCGTGCTCATGGCGATGCATACCCCCGATCCGTGCGCAAGAACGCTGCCTGACACGCCCCGAGCACGCCCCGACTTCACAGCGCCGCGCTCATTGGTAGCCGGCGGCTTGCAGGCGGAACAATTCCGAGTACGGGCCGCCTCGCGCAACGAGCTCGGCGTGTGAGCCCTCTTCAGCGATTTGACCGTGTTGAAAGACGATGATGCGATCCGCCATCCGCACCGTCGAAAAGCGATGGGAGATGAGCACCGCCATGCGACCCGCGACGAGCTCGGAAAATCGCACGAACACTTCGTACTCCGCGCGCGCGTCCAGCGAAGCCGTCGGCTCGTCGAGAATGAGCACCTTCGCATCGCGCATGTACGCGCGCGCCAGCGCCACTTTCTGCCATTCGCCGCCCGAGAGATCAACGCCGCCGTCGAACCGGCGGCCGAGCATCTGGCGATACCCTTCGCTGAAACGCGGCAACAAGACGGACGCCAGTGACTGTTCCGCCGCAGTCGACAACACTTCCGGTACGGGCTCGGTGTGCCCGTTTTCCTGCTGCGGTCGCAGCGACGCCGGACTGGAATCGAACGACCACTCCGGCGGCACCGACTCGATGGCGACGTCGTTCGCGCCGACGCGATCGAGGTACTCGCGCACGCGATCGATGTGCCCAACGCCGATGTTCTCGTCGAAGCGCATGTCGAAGCGCACGAAATCCTGGAAGATCACCCCGATCGCCCGCCGCACCGACGACAGGTCGTACTCGCGCAGATCGATGCCGTCGAGAAGGATCCGTCCTTCCGTGGGATCATAGAGGCGCGCCATCAGCTTCGTCACGGTCGTTTTCCCGGCGCCGTTCTCGCCGACGAACGCGAGGCGCTCACCCGGCCGGAGCGAAAAACTCACGTGCCTAACGGCCCAGCGGTCGCTGCCCGGATACTGAAAGCCCACATCCTCGAAGACGAAACCGTCGCGGATCGGATCCGGCACCTGCGGCGCCCCTGGCCGCGAGACCATGTTCGGACGCATGTCGAAGAAATCGAACATGTCCTTCAGGTACAGGCTCTGTTCGTAAATGTCACTCGCGGAAATGAGGAGCCGCTGGATGATGTCGCGGCTCCGACCGAACGATCCGGCGAGAAACGTCAGCGTGCCGATCGAGATCACGCCGCCGACCGCGCGCACCAGGATGATCACGTACGCGCCGTAATAGCCGAGCATACCGAGCACCGACAACGCCGTGCTCACGATGCCTTTGCGAATCGAGAGCTGCTTGTTCTCCTCGTAGAACCGGTCGGCGAGCACTCGATAGCGATCAATGAGCCACTGCGCGAGCCCGAACATCTGCACTTCTTTGGCATTCACGTCGCTCGCCGCCAGATAGCGCAGATAGTCCAGCTGACGGCGCTCGGGCGTCCAGCGGTAGAGCAGCGAGTACTCCAGCGACGCATAGTGCGTCTCGCCGATGAAGGACGGCAACACCGCCGCCGCCAGCAGCAGCACCAGCCACGGACTGAACACCAACAGCGCCGTGCCTAACGACGCCAGCGTGAGCGTGTCCTGCGACATCGAGAGCAGCTCGGCCAGCAGCCCGATCCGCCCGACGGTCTGGCGGCGGGCCCGCTCGAGCTGGTCGTAGAACGCCGGGTCCTCGAACTGCTGCAGGTCGAGCGTCGCCGCGTGCTCCATCAAACGCACGCTCGTGTGATTCGAGAACAGATCGCCCAACAAACTCTCGACCAGCGCCGATGCGCGAGCGAGAACCTCGCCTGCCACGACGATGGCGATCTCGATCGCCACCAGCTTCCAGAGCGCAGCGAGATGGGACTGGTCGCGCCGGAGCGCGATCACGGCATCAATGATGAGCTTGCCGATCCACAGCGTCGCGACCGGAATGAACGCCCGCGCAACGCGCAGCGCCGCCATTGTCGCCGTGAACCCGCGATGGGTGCTCCACACCATGCGCAGGAGCGGCGGCACGTACCGCAGCGCGGCCACGCGCTGCCCCCACGTCGGGTTGGTGCTTCGTTCCGGAGGAAGACGACGAGCTGAACCTGCCATGGGCTGAAAGCTAACCCGCCTCGAACGGGCAGCATCGCGCCCGAGACCGGCGTCACCTCATCGCCGTGCGTCGGCCGGGCGCGGCGCTCGGCCGGACCCAACGGCGGTCAGTAGTGGAGAATCTCGCGGATGGCGCCGATGATGCGGGCGCCTAACGACGGGCCGCCGTGCTCCGGGCAGTACATCGTCGGCTCCGTGCCCAACCGGAACCACTCGAGCTGCGTATGGGGGCACCAGGGCGTCGCCAGAGCGCCGTTGTCGGCGTCGATGACCCGCGACACCAGGCCGGCCGGCGGGCGCCACCCTGCCTCGCGCGCTCCCTGCGGCCATCCGCGTTCGTAGAACTCGGCCCATGCCGGCGCGGCCAGCCGGCCGCCCGTCGCCGCGTCGCCTAACGACCGCGGCGTGTCGAAGCCGAACCAGACGCCGGCGACCAACGACGGCGTGTAGCCGACGAACCAGACGTCGGTGCCGTTGTTCGTCGTCCCCGTCTTGCCCGCAATCGGTCCGCGCGCGCCGAGCATGCGGACCTCGCGTCCGGTGCCGTCATTGACCACCGATTGCAGCATGGAGGTCAATTGAAACGCATCGCGAGGGTCCAGCGCGGGCACGGGCGGTGTCGGATCGTGCGACCACAGCACCGTGCCGCCCGGTCCATCGATGCGCCGCACCAATCGAGGCACGACCCGGTTGCCGCCGTTGGCGAAGGGCGCATACGCCGTGACCAGCTCGAGCGGCGTCACCGCGAGTGCGCCTAACGATATCGACGGCACCGGGTCCAGGCGGCTCGCGATCCCGCTCGCCCGCGCCAGCGAGACGATTCGCGCCTCGCCCACCGAGTGGCCGAATCGGACCGCCGCCGCGTTGGACGAATGCTCGAGCGCGCGGCGCATCGTGATGCGGCCCTCGTACTCGTCGCCGAAGTTGGCCGGGGTCCAGTCCTGGCCATCCTGCTCGACCTCGACCGGCTCATCGTCGACCAGCGTGGCCGGCGTGTACCCGGCGCCTAACGCAGCAGCATAGACGAACGGCTTGAACGCCGACCCCGGCTGCCGGTGCGCGTAGAGCGCACGGTCGAAGCCGCCGGTTTGATATCGCCGGCCGCCGACGAGCGCCCGGATATCGCCGGTCCGCGGGTCGATGGCGACCAATGCGCCTTCGACCGGGTCGCGGCCGTCGTCCCCCGCCTCGTCGGCGATCGAGGCCGCGTGATCCCGCACCGCGCGCTCGGCGGCGCGTTGGGCACGGGCATCGATCGTGGTGTAAATCGTCACGTCGCCGTGCGCCTCGGCGCCACGGCCTAACACCGAATCGAGCACGGCCCGGGCCGCACCGACGACCCAGGAGCCCGTGTCCTCGGGCCGCCACTCGGTTTCGGCGAGCTCGATCGGCTCACGCGCCGCCGCCTCGGCGCGGCCCGCGCTCACGTAGCCCTCTCGCACCATCAGCGACAGCACCAGGTCGCGTCGCGCGCGCGCACGGTCCCGGTCGTGTCGCGGTGTGTAGACCGACGGTCCCTTCGGCAGCGCGGCCAGCAGGGCGCCCTCGGCCAGCGTCAGACGCGAGACGCTCTTGCCGAAGAGGTCGCGGCTCGTCGCCTCCACGCCGTAGGTGCCGTTGCCGAGATAAATGACGTTGAGGTACAGCGCCAAAATCTGATCTTTGGTCAGATTGCGCTCGAGCAGGCGCGCCATGCGCAGCTCGAGCAACTTCCGTCGAAGCGTGCGGCCGGCGCCGACGGATGGAAAGCTGTTGCGCGCGACCTGCATCGTGATCGTGCTGAACCCTTCCCGGACGCCTAACGCAGCCGCGTCGCGCACCGCCGCACGGAGGAACGCGTGCCAGTCCAGCCCGTTGTGGTGATAGAAGCGGCGATCCTCAGTCGCGATGAACGCGTCGCGCACGAATCGCGGAATCCGCGTGAGCGGGACGTCGATCCGGCGCACATCCTCGAGGCGGCCGAGCAGGCGGCCCGATCGATCGAGCACGCGACTGCCTTGCGGCGGCTCGTACGCACGAATCTGCGCGCTCGACGGGCAGCCGTCGAAGCCGCACGTGAACAGCCACGTGTCACCGCACAGGATGACCAGCGCTGCCGCGTTGACCGCCGCAAACGCAAACCAGTGGCGGCGCAGGAACGACGAACGGTCGGAGCCTTCGCCAGAAGGCGTGCGAGAGAATGCGGCACGCCACAGTTGCTTCATACGGGACTCGATCTTCATACCAAGCAGCACCGACAGGCGGGCCTGGCCCGCGTTCATTTTTCACTACGACAGCCAAGGTCTGCGGTTTCCAGTCCACACGCCGGACCGTAGACTTCTTTGACGGCAGCGAATATCCTTCGCGCCCCCACGGATCAGTCCTCCCATGTATTCGGTATTGCGCCTCGCGCTCGTCGTCGTTTCGGCTCTCGCCGGCGGAACGGGTCCAGGCAAGCACCCACACGTCACGCCCCCGCGCCCAGCCAACGAGCTCGGCCGGATCCCGATTCTCGAGTATCACGTCATCGGGGACGCAGATGCCCGGTGGACGGTCGAACGTGAACACTTCAAGCGACAACTCGAGCTTCTGTATGAGAGGGGCTATCGCCCCATTACGGTTGCCGAGTTGATCGACAAGAAAATCGCGCTGGCCGCCGGTATGTCACCGGTCGTCTTCACCTTCGACGACGCCTCGCCCTCGCAATTCCGCTACATCGATCACAACGGAACGCTGGAGATCGATCCGAACAGCGCTGTCGGCATCTGGCTCGAGTTTCATCGGACGCATCCCGATTGGGCGAACAAGGCCACGTTTTGCATGCTGCCGGGTGCGGCAGCGGGACACGCGTTTTTTGGAGAGCGCGGTATTGAAGGCCAGCAGACAGCTTGGCGCCAACGGAAGGTGCGCTTTCTCGCCGATCAAGGTTTCGAGCTGTGCGACCACACGCTCTGGCACGCGAACCTGTCGAAGTACACAGATCAAGTCGTGCAAGAGCAGATCGCGCGCGGGGCGATGGCGATCGACTCTGCTGTCCCGGGCTACCGCGTGCGCACCTTCGCATTGCCGCTCGGCATCTGGCCAAAGAACAAGGAGTTGGCGCACGCAGGATCCTGGCGCGATCCGCGGAGTGGTCGCGTGATTGCCTATCGCTTCGACGCGATACTCGAGGTGACTGGCGGGCCCGCGCGCAGTCCGTTCGATCCCAAGTTCGATCCGCTTCGGCTGCCGCGAGTCGAGGTGTTTGGCGATGCATTGGAACGGCTGCTGGACCAACTCGATCGAAGCGGAAGCCGTTACGTCGCGTCAGGTCGGCCGGCGGTCGACAGCGCAGCGACGGTTGGCCGAAGCGCGGGCGGGTCGAGTCCTGGGGGGCGCTGAGTCGTCCAGCTTTATGGATGGCGAGGGAGAAACAGCGCGCGTTTCTTCGAGGAACGTCGTGCTGTCGTTTTTTTGTACAGTGTCACAAAAGCTGTCCGTTTTCGAGTTGATCGTGGCTAACGCTCAGAAATTTGTCCTAAAATGACCCCTCCGTGTCCTAAAACTGTGCTTGCTTCAGCCGATACTCGGAAGCAAGTTGGGCCCTGCACTTGGCAGAACGACCGACGGATTGGAGGACGGTGAATGGGACGCTCACAAGTGAAGCTCCCTCATTACGCATTCTTCGAAGCGCTGGCGCGCTGCGAGAACGAGTCGTGTGCGGAATGGCGCACGACGAGCGCCGGGCTTTTGACGCTGCGTTTGTTCGACGACTGGGTGATGGAAGGTGGGAGTGCGGTGTCGTTGGACTCGTGGGGTCTGCGTTGCGTGCGTGAGTCGATTTCGGCGATCGATTCGGGGAGCAGTGTACGGGCGCTGCTCACGAGTCTGGTGGACTCGATGCAGCTGGCTCGTCACGCGCGTGTGGCGGTCGTCGCGCCGCGCCTCATGGCGTATGCGCGCGCGTTGCAGTTTGATGCCAAGTGGGCGTTGGCGGCTGACGTGTACCGTGCTGTGCTGCAGAACGCGGAGCCGGCGGCGGACACGGACGTGGTGATCGCGGCCAACATGCAGTTAGGCGCGTGCATGCGCGTGCTGGCGCAATGGAGTGAGGCGCGGGGTGCCTACGCGGCGGCGGCGGAAGTGGCGGCGTTCACGGGCGACGTGGCGAGCGTGCTCAAGGCGCGAATCGCGGAAGCGAACGTGATGATGGCGCGGGGTAATTTGCCGGCGGCGGAGAAGATTCTGGATTCGGTAGTCGAGAGCGCGGATGAAAGCGGCCTAACGGAGATCCGAGCGTTCGCGTTGCAGGACCGTGGCGCGGTGGCCCGTCAGCGCGGGGACATCGAACGTGCGGTGAGCTGCGCATACGAGGCGCTCAGCACGTTCGAGAGCCAAGTCGCCAAGGATCGTGCGCTTGCTGACCTGGCCGTGGCCTTCACGGACATGAAGCTCTTTGACGCGGCACGCGACGCCAACTTGATGCTCGCAGCTACCGCACACGAGCAATACACGCGTTGGGTGGCTGTTATCAACCTGTTGGAAATCGCTTCCCTCGACCGTCGCGAGCCAGTGTTCGAGCAATATCGTCGCGAACTACTTGCAGCGAACCTGCCCGCAACGCTGGAGGCACACTACCACTACTACGTCGGCCAGGGATATCGGACCTTTGGCAGAAATGAGCAGGCAAAGCAGGCGCTCGAGCGGGCCATCGATGCGGCATCTAAGCACCAAATCAATGAAGTAGTCATCAAGGCCGAGCAGAGTCTCTCTGAGATAGCAGCTGGATCCAACCACTCTGAAAAGACCTCGAGTGCCGAGCCATCCCAGCGTGTTACGGAAGTCGCGGATGCAATCCACGAGATGCGGACACTCGCGGGTGTAGCCGGGTGATGAAGAAAGGGGCCGCGAGTTGCAGCTCGCGGCCCCGATCGAATGAATGCGTGTGCTTTGCGGTTACTTGCTCAGGCAGATTCCGCTGCCGGCGTTGACACCGCAAACCTGACTGGGCGCCGTGGGGGAGGCGCAGGCGGCAAGTGCCGCGGAGGCGATGACGAGAGCAAGAAGAGTGAGGCGACGGCGGACCATAGTAACCTCGCGGACAGAGTGATGTGGTGTCACAAACGTCCCGGCAAGGTATGTTGGCGCGTCCTGGCGTAAATGCACATTTTAGGACAGCGATGTGCACTTTTAGGACAATGTGGCGCCAACCGTGGAAGTACTCGCCCGCCTTCCCTCAAATCTCTCGTCCCACCTCCGAGTCGCGCTCGAGAATGAGCACGTCCTAACCGTCGTCGACGATTGGGACACACTCTCGAGAACGGTGCGATCGCGAGCCATCGATGTCGTCATCATCGATCCTCGCATCGATGGTGCGCTCGAAATCGAAGCGCTGAAACAATTGATCGGCCGATACCCGACGCTTCCGGTCGTCGTGTACACGCTGCTCTCACCGGAGCTGTTGCGAGCAACCGTCGAGTTAGCAAACCTCGGCGTCCGTCACCTGATCCTTCGCGGCTTCGATGATGAACCGCGACGGTTGCGAGAGTTGCTCGAGCGGGTGCCGGCACAGCAGTTGAGCGACATCGTCCTGCAAGGACTCGCGCCGCGGTTGCAAGCGGCGCCACCCATGCTCCGACGAGCAATTACGAAGTTGTTCGAAATGCCGCAGACATTTCGCGGCGTGGAAGATCTGGCTGGCGCGGCTGGCATGACGCGCCGCAATTTGGACCGATGGCTCGACCGACTCGGATTGGCGTCGGCTCGAATGCTGATACTGGCGGCGCGTCTAACGCGCGCCGTGCACTACATGCGGGACCCAGGCTACTTGCTGGACGACATCACAAAGAAACTCGGCTACGGAAGCGGCCGACTGTTCGCGCGACAGGTTCGCGCAGCAACTGGATTGACCCCGTCGATGCTGCGACAACGCGGCGAGCCGGAGAAGTTGATTCGAGAACTCACGGCGCAGTTGAGCCGACCCGGAGCCCACGAAGCATGAAGATCTACGACGAACGCGCGCGCGTACTGGTGGTGGACGACGAACCGTCCATCTGTCGCGCCCTGTCCATCGCACTCTCGCGAGCCGGATACGAAGTCCGCGCCGTGGAGTCCGGTGAGGTCGGCGCGACTCTCGTGCGATCCGAACACTTCGACTGCCTGATCACCGATCTGCGCATTCCAGACATGCGCGGCGATGTCCTCTTCGAGCTCGCCTCGTCGCTTCAACCGCACCTCCGCAATCGCACCATCTTCACGACCGGTGATGCAAGCGAACGGGCCCAGGACCTCCTCGATGCCTGCAGCTGCACCGTCCTCCAGAAGCCCTTCGACCTGGACGAACTGCTCGGCGTCGTCCGTCGATTCACACGGCGCATGAGCGAGGCGAGTGCCTGAACGCACCGCAGCATTGACTTGACAGGCAGGCACCTACTAGATTACTAACTGCTAAATACCAGTAACACAGGGACCTGGCTTGGAGCCAAGGTCCTTTTTCACATCTCGAAAGTTTGTTTGTGCACGAGCAAGTGCTCGGGCGCGCCTACCGCGACGGCGAAAGTTCGCGGGTCACATCGTCGGTAGGTACGGATGCATCCGGACTCCACCGACACGTCAGGAGATTCGTATGCGTACCACCGGCACGGTCAAGTGGTTCAACGACAGCAAAGGCTTTGGCTTCATCACCCCGGAGAACGGACAGAAAGATTGCTTCGTTCACCACTCGGCCATCCAAGGCACAGGCTTCAAGACGCTGAGCGAGGGAGAGCGCGTGGAGTTCGACATCGTTCAAGGTGCCAAGGGTCCGGCAGCTCAGAACGTCACCAAGCTCGGCTCCTAATAGCGGGCGGCGAATAATCGCCAACTGCGTGGGGCTGCTGCCGACACGGCAGCAGCCCCACGTTGTTTTCAGACTAGATCCGCCACTGCTCGAGCGTGGCCACGGCACGCTCGAGCGCTACACGCTGCTCGGCGTGCGACGCCGTCCGGAGCAGCCCCTTGTACGTGCGGATCGCAATCTGGAGCGCGCCCCGGTCGCCCTCTGTCGAAGCGAGGCTCGCCGCGTTGTCCGCCAGGTTCGCCTGCGCCAGCTCGTCAGATGGGAATCGATCGACCACATGCCGCCACCGCTCCACTCGGTCCCGCAGCGACGATTCGCTCAACGCCCAGAGATGCCAGGCACCCCGGTTAGTCGGGTCCGCCGCAATCGCACGATCGGCGAGCGCCTGAACCGCGTCCGGCCCTCGCCCGGAGAGCCAGTAGGCGTTCGCCAGACGGACCAGCGCTTGGGAATCGTCCGGCCGCAGGGCAACCACACGTTCGTAGACGGGTCCCGCAACCTCAGGAACGTCCTGGTACTGCTCGACCGCCGTGACCAGGGCATCGGCGTCGGAGCACGACGAGCACACTGTTTCGAGCTGCTGGAGCAGGCTCCCAATGTTGCTGGTTTCCTGATAGTCTTTGACGGCAGATGCGATTGCCGCGGCGGGGTCGATTGAAGGGGCAATCATGATTACATTAAGATACCGAATGGCGAGAGGCTGTGTCAGCCAGTGACTGAACCCGCTCCGAAGTCGTCTACGGCGTCAGAGGTGCCAGAAATCCCACCGCAGACCGACCTCCAGAAGCTTACTGCGCTCGTTCAGCATCAGCTCAACAACCCACTCGCCGCACTGCTTGCGGAAACGCAGCTTCTGGCGATGGAGTCGAACCTGGACGCTCAGCATCGCGTCGCGGTAGAGCGGATCATCGAGCTCGTTCGGCGCATCATAGGAACCGTTCGCTCGCTCGATGAGGTTGTGGAAGAGCGACTGGTCCGCTGAATCGTTGGTGGGGTATTATACGGGCCCGACGGTAGCATAGGGCCGATGGGCCGCGCGGCGCAAAGGTTGCGCGTTGGCCGCCAGTAGGTGATAATCGAGGTGGTCGCGGGCACAGCCCGGGCGGCCACAACGCATGGCAGGTCCGTGCGGCAACGCGTTCTATTCGGCCTTTGCCGCTGGACGCAGCCGCATCCGCAGTCTCCGGACGTCGCGAAGGGCGTGTTAGGAGCACCGCGGGAAAGGCAGAATCACGACGTCGTGTGTCGCGCTCGAGCGCGCCGACTGTGATGCCAGTTCGGATCCGCCGATAGACCGAGCTCCATACAAACGTCGAGATCGCATGACGCCGGATGAGTTTCCGGATACGTGCATCTCGCGAGAGACGTAGCAGAAGCGTAGCGGCCCCACATCGGTGGGCGCCACAAGCGCCATCCAATCACTCCATGACACGCATTGGTGCATGAACGATCGTCGACGCCCCACCCGGCGCGGTCGCGGTCCACGCCCGCAGAACCGCGGCGGCGGACCCCGCGACACGCAATCCGAACCCAGTCCATATCGCGAGGACGTGGGATTGCCCATGAACGGTGAGCCCACGGCATACCCCGTGTCTAACGGAGAGGCGCCGAGTGGCGACTCGACCGGCGGTTCGGCTCCCGAGCCCGCGAATGACGCGGTGCCCAACGCGCCTCCGTCGAACACGCCGCCCGCATCGTCGCCGGCGCCGGGATTTACCGGTGGATCGAGCCCCGCCGTCAATCAAGGAGGCGGCGGCGGGCAGCAGCACCAGGGTCAGCGCGACGGACGATTCCCCAACAATGGAAGGCGAGGCAGGCGTGGTCGCGGACGTGGTGGTCCGCGTCCCGAGCACCACAACGGTGGCCCGCCGCAGCCTGTCGTGGCGGACGGTACCGTCACGGGGTGGTTTGATTCTTCACGCGAAGGCGGCTTTGTACGACGCGCGGATGACAGCTACCTCCCGATGCCGGGCGACCCGTTCGTGGCGCCGTTCATGGTGCGGCAGTTCGCGCTGCGCCGCGGCGATCTGATCGAGGCAACAACGGGCCGCGACCAGCGCGGCCGCACGACGTTAGTCGAGCTGACGCGTGTGAACGGCGAAGATCCAACCAGCGCCCAACGGCGTCCCGATTTCAGTTCGCTGATCGCATCGTACCCGGATCGAAAGCTGGTGCTGGAAACGGGACGTTCCGCGAAAGGCGGCCCCGAGCTCACGCGTCGCGCCATCGATCTCATCGCGCCGATTGGCTACGGCCAACGCGCCTTGATCGTCGCACCCGCGCGCGCCGGCAAGACAATGTTGCTCCAGGCGATCACCGAAGGCATCGCGATCAATCATCCCGAAGCGGCGCTGCTCGTGCTGCTCGTGGACGAGCGACCGGAAGAGGTGAGCGAGATGATCTCGTGGGGTCGTGGAGAAGTCGTGGCATCCAGCTTCGATCAGCCGGCTGAGCGGCACGTCGATGTCGCAGACATGGTGTTGGAGCGTTCGCGGCGTCTGGTGGAAAGCGGCAAAGACGTTGTGATCGTGCTCGATTCCCTGACGCGGCTGGCGCGCGCCCACAATACCGTGGAGCGCGGCACGGGACGCACCCTGAGCGGCGGCCTCGACGCGACCGCGATGGCGAAGCCGAAGGCGTTCTTCGGATCTGCGCGGTCGGTCGCACCGCAGCACGGCGGCGGCTCGCTCACCATCATCGCGACGGCGCTCGTCGAGACGGGCTCTCGCATGGATGATGTGATTTTCGAGGAGTTCAAAGGCACGGGCAACTGCGAGATCAAGCTCGATCGTTCGTTGGCCGAAAAGCGCATCTATCCGGCGATCGACATCGCGACGAGCGGCACGCGTCGTGAAGACAAGCTGTTCCGCCCCGATCAGCTGGACGCGGTGTTCACGCTGCGCCGCGGATTGCAGCAGATGCCGCCGCAGTCCGGCATGGAGTGGTTGATCAAGCGCATCGCGGCGACGCCTAACAACGACGCGCTGCTGTCAGGCCTCTAGGACCGGAGCGCCCGCGGAGGGCGCGCCCGGCCCGGAGATCACGCGGCTGGTGTTGCGAGCTCGTCCCAGAGCATCGCAACGGCGCGCGTGCCCTTCACGAAATTCTCGTCGCTCATCCATTCGTTAGGCGCGTGGGCGTTCTCGCCCGGCAGCCCGAACCCGATGAGCAGCACCGGCGCGCCGAGGATCCGCTCGAAATCCCCGACGACAGGAATCGAGCCGCCTTCGCCCGTGATGACGGGCTCGCGTCCGAACGCCCCCGCGAGCGCGCGGCGCGCGGCATCCACCAGTGGCCCGCGCATCTCGGCGCGCCACGGCAGGCCGCCGTGCAATGCGTTGACGGTGACGGACACACCGCGGGGCGCGACACGCTCGATGTGCGCCGTGAGGACGCGTTTGATCGCATCGGGCGTCTGATCCGGAACGAGGCGGCAGCTCACCTTCGCCATTGCCTTACCGGGTAAGACCGTTTTGGCGCCCTCTCCCGTGTATCCGCTGAGCAGTCCGTTCACCTCGCACGTCGGGCGCGTCCAGATGCGCTCGAGCGTCGTGCGACCGGCTTCACCATCGAGCGCCGGTGCGCCGACCTCTTTCCGGAATCGCTCGTCGTCGAACGGCAGCGCGCGCATTTCCTTGAGCACGCGCGGCTCCCAATCTCGCACGTCATCGTAGAAACCGGGAATGGCGACATGCCAGTGTTCGTCGTGGAATGTCGCGATGATGCGCGCCAGCGCCGTCGCCGGATTGACGACCGCGCCGCCGTAGATGCCCGAGTGCAAGTCGGATGCGGGCCCGCGCACCTCGATCTCGAAATACGCGAGGCCGCGCAGCGAAGACAGAATGGATGGCAGACCCGGCGCGAACATCGACGAATCGGAGATCACACAGTAGTCGCAACGCAACCGCTCTCGGTGGCGCTCGATGAACGGCGCGAGGTTGCCGCTTCCGACTTCCTCCTCGCCTTCGGCAAGCACGATCACGTTGACCGGAAGACTTCCGCGTGTCGCAAGATGCGCTTCGAGTGCCTTGACGTGTAGAAACAGCTGACCTTTGTCATCGACCGATCCGCGCGCGTATATGCGGCCGTCGCGCACGGCCGGCTCGAAGGGTGGCGTGGTCCACAGGTCCAGCGGCTCGACGGGCTGCACGTCGTAGTGCCCGTAGATCAGCACTGTCTTGGCGCCGGCCGGCGCTCCGCGCCATTCGCCGAGCACCACGGGATGACCGCCCGTGGGCATGATCTCCGTCTGGAGACCCGCGGTACGCATCGACGACGCGAGCCATTCGGCGGCATGGGTCATGTCGCCTTTGTGTTCGGAGCGCGCGCTCACGCTCGGGATGCGAAGGAACGCGAACAACTCGTCGTGGGCACGCCGGTCGTTCTTGGCGAGGTAGTCGGACAGCTCCGGAGCAAGTGCTGTGGTCATTGAAAAGTCGTTGAACTGGTTGAGCCAACACGGTGGGTCGCCGGACATGAGCAAAGATTCCTACGCACCGCTCTCCGAGGCAAGCCTCGCCGCGCGGAACGGATCACGGAGTGAAATCGTGTGGCGGCCATGATCCGTGCCACCCCTCGAGCACCCACACGCGCCGGCGCGTACGCAGCTCGGGGCCGCGACGCAGATCGACCACATCGAGCATGCGCGCCGTATCGAAGAAGGGACGCAGGCGACGAATGACCGGGCCGACCGAGTCGGCGGACTGCATTTCGAACGCAAGCATGAGGTCGTCGCCGCGGCGAGCGCGGTCCGGAAAGCCCGGCCACAGGTCGTACTGGTTAGGCCGACCCGCGATGTTGAGGGAAAACGTCGGCGGGTGTAAGGGGAGATGGAACGCGATTTCGGATGCTTCCTGGTAGCGATCGCCTCCGAGCCACACGTGCGCGCCGGTGCGTGCCGTCTCCTGTCCGGCGAGGTTCTGCATGCGCACGGCGAGCGCGTCCCATCCGGTGCCGCGAGCGGTCGGGTCATCGCGCGCCGTGATGGGAAGCACCGGCACCACGGACTGAACGTAGACGCCCGCCGACATGATCGCGCCTAACGCACACCCGGCGGCCAGCCACGGCCGCCATACCCGCGTGCGGACGGTCGTCACGTGCGCGGCGAGCAGGGCGACGGCCGGCACGTACGCCGGGGCTTGCCAGTTCGCTTCGGCGGGGTGTCTCCAGGCGCCGATGCAGAAGAAGAGAAAGACCGTGGCCGACACCACCGCCAGCATCACACGGCGCGGATCGCGGCTGCGGACTCCCTGGACGACGACAATCGCGAAGAGCACGAACAAGATCGGAGATACGAGTGCGACCTGTCCGCCAATGAGCGACATCTCGCGCGAGAACGGCGTGCCGTGTCCGGACGAGAAGCCGTGATCCAGTTGGAAGCGGAAGGACGCCCATTGATGTCGCGCGTTCCAGGCGATGACCGGCAGGAAGATGAGGAGGGCGATGACGGTGGCGGCATACGGGCCGGCGGTCCGCAGGTGGCGACGAAGCTGCGGGATCGCGACACACGCAATGCACACGCCTAACGGAAGGAGCACGGCGTTGTACTTGGACACCAGACTCAAGCCCAACGCCACGCCGGCGGCCAGCCACCACAGGGTCGACTCGCGGCTGCCCGGCATCGCGGAAATCGCGTGGTCGAGCGAGAGCAGCGCGAGGGTGAACGCGAAGAGCAGCGGCGCGTCGGGTGTCGCGAGCACCAGGCCGGCGGCCGCCAGCGGCATGCAGCAGAGGGCGATCGCCGCCACCACGGCGGCCCGGCCGCCCGCGAGCCGGCGCGCGAGCAGCACCAGGCACAGCGACGCCGCCCAACCGGCGCACACGCTCCCGAGCCTCACGCCGAGCGGCGTCGCGCCTAACAGATCGGTGCCCAAGCGGATCAGCACCGCGATGGCGGGCGGGTGGTCGAAGTACCCGCCGGCCAGATGGCGGGACCACTCCCAGTAGTACGTCTCATCCGGCGGCAGGGTGATGAAGACGGCGAAGACGCCGCGGATCAGTGCGGCGGCGGTGATGATGAGGACGGCGAGCGATGTGCCGCGCAGTCTTCGTGCGTCCGGTGCAGTCACTCGGTCGTCCTGGCCGGCGCTGCGCCGTACATCGCAATGGCAGTGATGATCCACGCCCAGGCAATCCAGGAGAGTCGCTCGAGCGGCGACATGGTGCGCAGGACATTCCAGGCGACGGCGGGCAGCGTGGCGATGACGAGCGCATTGGACCGGCCACCGTCGGGCGACCGGCGCGCAATGACCTCCACTGCATGGCGCCGAGCCGCATGGATGCGATCGGTGATGGCGTTGCCTAACGAATCGGCGGTCAGGGCACGCCAGCCGGCGATGCGCATCACGCTCCAGGCGACCGCGGTCCGTCCCCACCCGTGATTGTCGGAGCCGGCGGCCACCGCGAGGTCGAGGCTGTCGGCCAGACGCAGAATGCGCGCGCGGTCGCGTTGGCTCTGCTCGATGCCGCGCGGGGAGCCGTCGGACAGCTCGATGGCAATGACACCGTGCCGGCCGCTCGAATCGGCCGGTATCAGGCGATCCAGATTGTCGGGAATCGTCTGCACGACTACGGGCTGGCGTGCATCGAGCGCCGATGGCGAGCCGCTCCGCGCATCGCCCCCGAGCGCTGCTGCAGTGCTGTCAATGGCGCCGAGGGTGACCAGATGATTGTGGTTGGCGACGTATTCGATGCCCGGGAGGGATGTCAGGCCCTCGCCCGCGTGCACAGGATTGTCGCGCGCTGCCTCGCGTGCACCTGCGAACCGG
>Ga0207695_10005006_pt1 | contig 17802 bp, 11 predicted proteins | sample KBSC54metaG_FD_184354 | JGI IMG/M metagenome (GOLD analysis project Ga0207695, IMG submission 184354) | Corn rhizosphere microbial communities from Kellogg Biological Station, Michigan, USA - KBS C5-4 metaG (SPAdes) (version 2) | ecosystem: Host-associated > Plants > Roots > Rhizosphere > Soil... | reverse complement strand
GTTGAAATATGGTAAATGCCCAAACGCACAAGACCCGGACGTCGTATTTCCCACATTCCAACAGGACGAAGAAAATAAGTGGGAATCTATGTTTAAAACCGCTACACACTAAGGGAAGCTTTCACACCCACATAGCTATCGATGCCGTACTTTTTTACCATGTGCCAATCCATGGGTGTTTTCAACTTAAACGCACCAAAATCGATTATCTGACACGTTTTCGCTCGTTGTGTACATGCAAAGAGGGAAAAGAACAACAGTAAGACAGAACAAACTTTCATAATAATAGGCAAGCTAGGGAAATAATGCAATAGATGGCTAGATTACAGTGAGCGATCTTACGCACGTCGCTTTATCACGAATATCATTCAGAGTTACACGAACAACCCGATATTCAACACGTCTATCAACTCTCTATGTAAATGTTTGGAAGTTTAACCCAAATATATTTTATTCGGCCGTCACAATTCTGAACATGCGCATATAACTTCAGGTTACAAGGCGAAGCGCTCAAAAAAATTCTTCCTTAATATCCTTCTGTCGCTCAATTAGTTTTAAACAAACACTTACAGATGTTAATAAAACCCTTAAATTTTTTATAGGAAAATCAAATCAGAATCCTTTATTTCGCTCCTGTAATCCCGTCCCTCCCTAACCAAATTACCCAGAACCGTAAATTGTTCCTAACATGAGCCTTTTCGCATGTCATGCACATCGCTCTTCGTGCATAACCTGAATGTCCTTCTTCCAGTAAGTATAATTCCGGCAATCTTCATTTTCGTTTAGATAACTCTAAGCATTCACTGCTGTGGATTAGTATTATGCTTTAACCGTTGGCTGGTAGCCGACAGGATATCCTTTGTCTATACCGCCCGAAATTGATGAATACAGCGGGCAGGGAAGCCTTTGCCCGGCCCAAAAGATGGAACTTAAGATTTATAAAACAAGATAATAACTGATCGAAATGACGCTAAAGAAAGCACTGAGCGTATTGCTCATGACTCTGTTCATTGTTGTAGGAAAACTGCAGGCCCAGACCGCCAGCTTCAACTTTTCCTCAGGCCCTCAACCGGTATCGGGATGGACGAATGTGTACGGTAACCCGTCAACTGCTGTGATTACCGGAACCAGCAACGGCATCACCGTTAGCTCAGTGGCTATAAACAATTGGGTTCCCTATAGCAACGGGCACTGTGATGTGGATGGGGGAGGAGCGCCGAACGGGACTTTTTTTCCTGCGGCGGTAATGGCCAACTTCTGGTTTCAGTGCAATGGCAATCTGGCCGGGTACAACGCCCTGGTGCCTCAACTCAAGCTGTCGGGGCTGAACAAGGACAGCCTGTATACGATCAAGATGACAAGCAGCTATTCGCAGAATATCGGAGCATTCGAGCTGAACCCGATGCGCTACACCGTAACCGGCGCAGTCGTTTATAACTACATCGATGTCAACGGGGACTACAATACGGCCGACGGTGCAACATTTACGAGCATTGCCCCGGATGCCAATGGCATCGTTCAGGTGTATGTGAATACATTTGGAACATCCAACGTAGCAGGTATTTCCGGTATTCAGATCGTTCCCCAGCACGCCGCGGCAGGGACACCAGTGGTCACGATAACGCAGCCCGGCAATAACAGTGTTGTGGCAGAGGGGGCAAGTGTCACCATCAATGCTACGGCCACCGAGACGGGGGGGACGATATCCAAAGTAGAATTCTTTGTTGACACGACAAAAATAGGGGAGGACGCCACGTCCCCCTACAGCCAGGCCTGGACCGCCAACAACCCCGGCACCTTTCAGATAAAGGCAAAAGCTACCGACGCCGGCGGCATTTCCACAACAACCACGATCAATGTTACAGTGCAGTCCGGAAATTATTTTTGGTCCACCACCGGACAGATTGCAACTGGAGCAGACAGCAATTTCATCGGAACGGTCGATACGAACGACCTTGCTTTCCGCACGAAGAATATCGAACGGATGAGGATACTGAAAGATGGTAGGATCAACGTTCCCGGCACGGGTAGCGATCCTGCAGATCACCCGGCCTTCCGGCTATACGGAAATGGAGATATGTCGATGAGTACTACGATGGACAGGAGCTTTGACACCGACGGAGAGCAGGGGCTGCGGTATTACTCTAAACATGGTTATATGCAAATTGGCGCATCGGATCGCATAGATACCACTCAGTCCGTCGATATATACCCGGGAGTACCGTCCTCAGGCCTGATCGTCAACAGCGACGCGAAGAATACGATCAAGGGAAAAATGGCCAACACTGTCTTTGTTGGCGATATCAATACGATGGATTCGCTCACCTGGTTTGAGAATTGTCTGATCGCTACTGAAGGTTCTCATTTTGCCGCCAGCATGGTCGAAATGGATAAGACTATCATGTACGGGTTTGGTAATCAGATTTCCGGTAGCATAAGCAGCAGCCTGGTTGGCGGCAGCGGGAATTACGTGACCAAACCGATGGATATTTCCCTGATCAATGGTTTTCAGAATGTCACGATGGACACCACCCGGGGAGCGATCATCGGCGGGGCAAATAATCAATATGGCGGCCTGAGCCAGCTGGCGGCCGGGCAATTCCTGGTCAACCGGACGCCCTACGGTACAGCACTTGGCAACGGCAACGTAGATTTCGCCACGCTGCCATATACAGGCATCCAGGGAACCACGGTGCCTAATATCGGTTCTTACCCATTGTTGGCCGTTGGCAACTCAAAAGATAACAACGGGACTACCCGGTCGAATGCCTTCACGATTCTTTACAATGGCCGGACGCAGATCAACACGACAGGCTTCGCCAATTCTCTGAACCAGTCGGCTGTCACGCCAAAGGCCGCCCTCGACGTAGTGAGTACCAACACAGGCGTACTGCTGCCAAGGCTAACCACCGCCCAGCGCAATGCCATCGCCAGCGGCGACCTCCAGAACGGCCTGCTGCTCTACAACACCGACAGCAGCGCTTTCCAGTACTATAATGGTACAACCTGGAACTCTGTGGGCAGTGGAGCGTCTGGTTCATCATCCGGTCACTGGACGTATAACAACGGTCTGCAATATGACAGCGTCAACAGTGTAGCGATCGGAACGAACAGGGTCCCCACCGGCTATATGCTAGCCGTAAAAGGCTCGGGTATCTTCACCCACCTGCAGGTTAAGTCTGTTGCCAATTGGCCCGACTATGTCTTCGAAAAGAAATACCAGCTCGGGACGCTCGAAGACCTGGAGACCTACATCGGCCGCTACAAACACCTGCCGGAAGTGGCGTCGGTCGCAAAGGTCAATGCCGAAGGCATCGACCTCGGCGCCAATCAGGCCGCGATCCTGAAGAACGTGGAAGAGCTGACCCTGCACCTGATCGAGGAGAACAAACAGCTGAAGACCCAGTCCGGCAAGGCCGTGGACTTGGAAAAGAAGGTCGAGGAACAGAACAAACAGATCAACGAGCAGAATGCCCGCTTCGCCGACCTGCAGCGACAGATCGACGCCCTGAAAGCGCTATTGAACAAACCAAATAACTAACCATATGCGCCCAACAACGGTTGTATGGATACTGGCCCTGCTTTTCCTGTCGGGCGCCGGCGCCAAAGCCCAGACGGGCCCTGACGGAGGCGGCATCGACTCCCTCGCGGGCAAGGCCATCGGCTTCCCTGCCAAACTGCTCGGCAAGCTGCAGGCACGGACCAAAAGGCTGAACAGCGACCTGACCCAGCAGTCCACCCGCTGGCTTGAAAAGATGCAGCGGCGCGAAGCCCGGCTGCAAAAGAGGCTGAGCACCACCGACAGCGCTGGCGCCCAAAAGCTCTTCGGCAACTCCAGGCAGCAGTACGCGGCCCTGATCCAACGGCTAAAGACCGACACCGCAGCAACCGGACTAAAAGGGACCTACATGCCCTACATGGATTCCCTCCAGGGCGTGATGAAATATCTCAAATCCCCCGGACAGGTCCAGGCGCTTCAGGCAAAGATGGCCGACGCCGACATCGCCCAGGCCTTCGTCCAGCAGCGTAAGCAGCAGATCAGCCAGTATATCAGCCAGCACGCCGATATCCAGGGCCTCCTGAACAAACAGTTTTCCGGCCTCAACCAGGACGTGTACTATTACTCACAGCAATTAAGGCAATACCGCGAGATGTGGAACCACCCTGACCAACTGCAGCAGAAAGCGCTGACGATCCTGAACAAGCTTCCCGCATTCCAGCAGTTCATGAAGAACAACTCCCAACTTGCCGGTCTCTTCCATCTGCCCGGCAACTATGCGTCTCCCGAATCCCTTGCCGGCCTGCAGACCAAAGACCAGGTGGCGCAACAGATCCAGAGCCAGGTATCCGCAGCCGGTCCCGATGGAGCGGCTGCCCTCCAGTCGAACCTGCAGTCCGCAGAATCGCAACTGGACGGCTACAAGGACAAACTATCTAAACTGGGCCAGGGCAACAACACCATAGACATGCCCGACTTCAAACCCAACGACCAGAAAACAAAGACCTTCTTCCAACGGCTCGAATACGGCTTCAACTTCCAGACGACCCATAACAATTACTATTTCCCAACCGTCACCGACTTCGGCCTCTCCCTCGGCTACCGGCTGGGTCACTCGAACGTCGTCGGCGTCGGCGCCAGCTATAAAGTAGGGTGGGGGAACGGCATACAGCACGTCGCTTTGTCCAGCCAGGGAGTCGGCCTGCGGTCCTTTCTTGAAATCAAGATAAAAAAATCCTGGTCCGCGACCGGCGGCATCGAATACAACTACACGACGCCATTCTCGTCCTTTCAGGACCTACGAGCGATCGAAAAATGGACGAAGAGCGGGCTCCTCGGCATCAGCAAGCAAGTGTCGATGAAAGGTCGCTTCTTCAAACAAACGAAGCTGCAGTTGCTCTGGGATTTCCTCAGCTATCAGCAGGTGCCGAAGACACAACCGGTGTTATTTAGAATTGGCTATAGTCTGAATTGACATGTATTGGTAATAAAATTATTGCTATTTAGAAAAGTTATTCAATTGAATGAAATGATGCAAAAGATTTCTTGTCTGACGCTTCTGCTTTTGATATTTCAATGTGGATTTTCACAGATCGACTACAAAACCGTCATTCCACCTTCGCCGCAGACTGCGGAATTCGAGAAATACATCAAATACAACGTTTCGTTGGCAACCGGAGTACCCGAGATATCAATCCCGTTATACACAATACACCTAAAGGGGTTGGATGTGCCGGTTAGTCTTTCTTATCACGCTTCGGGAATTAAATACCACCAGGATAATGGCGACGTCGGAGTTGGTTGGGTATTAAATCCCGGGTACAGAATTTCCAGGACCATTTATGGATTGCCGGATGATTGGTATTCTATGCCGCCTGATTTGGGCGATAGCGCTTCATTGCATTCGGGTATAGGGTTAGATGAGGATAAATTCTATTCGCAGTTTATTGATACGAATGCAACACTTAGCCAAATACCCCACATGGAGGACTTTCACAATCACCATTTGGACGGCGAGTATGACTTGTTTAATTATTCACTGCCATCGATGAGCGGTTCTTTTTTGATTATGGACAGAGCCAACAAAATTGTTCAGATGATGGACAAGTCAAATGTGAGCGTTAACTACTCTAAAGGGCTGAGTGTAAATTCCGCGGCCTATGGTATTTTAAATTACGACGTATTGGATGACAAAGGAAATAAATACTTGTTCGGCGAGCATTCATCCAGCGACCAAAATGTGTATGAAACTCCTCCTACAACTACCTCGCTGGTTAATTCCTGGGCGATGACAAAGATCATCACAGCATTTGGCGATCAGCTAAATTTTAAATATTCTCCCAAATTCGTGCGAGGGTGGGCCGTTGAAAGCCGGACAGAAGTACTTAAATCGTCGTACTCTACCGGCGGAAATATTTACCCCGTTGAGCATGATCCCGCTGAACCTGGCTTTCCCGGAAGCTACGAATCTTTTATGGTGAACGAAATTAGCAACAGTAGGGAAAAGGTCGTTCTCCAGAGAAATGATCAGGGATTTATTACAAGCCTGATTGTATATACCTCAGGAAACTCAATAGTAAAATCTGTTAACTTTTTCTATAGTAGCAGTTCGGACCCCACCGGTTGGCATACTTTTCTTGACTCTATAAAGATTAATGATAACAATTCCAATCCAGTCCAAACATATAAGTTTGGGTACAATACTGGCTATCCACAAAACCCTGGAATTACGGGTATCGACCAATGGGGATACTATCTGGCTGGATCGAATCGTTCTACGGATCTCCACAATGAATTTCAGAATATAAGAGTCTATCTGGCAAATGGAGGCAGTGACTTCGTTTATAATTATATAGCAGGTTTTACGGATCGATCCAGAAGTATTTCCAATCCCCCTACAGATTACTATACGTTGAATTCAATAACTTATCCAACCGGAGGTAAAACGAAATATGAATATGAATCCAATCAATATTTGGAAAATGGTGTTGGACCTGTCCGCCAGGGCGGCGGCATAAGAATAGCCCGGATTTCAAGTTACGATGGTTCCGACTATCCAACGCTGATTCGAGACTATACCTACAGCGACGGAGTACCCCAGGTTTTGATCGACTATCGCAGTTTCATGACCTCTACGGCTTATGTGGGGGCGGAGAATTTGACGGGCGCCCTTTATTTGCAAGGCATAAGCACTTATTCGACTCAAATGCAGGGCGACGTGGGCGCGACTGGTGCAACGAGCAGTTTCGTATGCTATCCAACTGTTACGGAGACCCTTGGAGACTATGGCGCAACTAATGGTAAAATAGTTCACAAGTATAAAGTGGCGATTAAATACGACGTTGGCGATTTGACTTTTCCGAGTCCATTGGGTATAGGTTACAACTACATTATAAACTACAATTATCCTGATGACCCTCAATTACTTGAAGACGATTATTATGCGTCTGATGGAAGCCTTGTAAAGAAAGATCTCTATGACTATTATCTTGACATTGACAAACTTACAGGGCTGAAAGTCCGAAATTGTATGACAAGTCCAGAGGCTAGTGATGCTCAATACCCTGATGTGTCCGCACTCTTCCCTGCATATTTTGTCCATAGCACTTACACGATTGAATATGGAAGATACCTGCTTACAAACAAGAAAGTTATTACCTATCAGGGGGGGCGGCCGATTACAGAAAATACTGATTTCGAATATAATACCCACGATCAGGTAATAAAAACAACCACTTATCAAAGCGATGGAACAAAAAGACTTGCGTTTTCAACATATCCTTTTGACTATTCAAATGGAAGTGGCTTTATAGACGCAATGGTCGCTCGAAATATAGTTTCAAGTCCAATCGAGCAGGTGACATGCAAGGAAGACGGAGTAGGTAATGTGAAAGTGCTTCACGGCCTAATCACGGAATATAAATCTTCCAATGCAAGTCTTCCCGAATCCATTCTTGCTATCGAAAACGATTCACCAGTCCCCTTGACATCTTTTAAGTTTTCCAACCAATCACCAGGTGTTCTGCCGGGGGCTAATTCGGGTTTCGTTTTTTCTCCGGACGCAAGCTACAAGACAAAGTTGACGTTTGACAAATATGACGCCTACTCGAATCTTATTCAACAGACAAAAGTCGACAATATAACTAAAGCATATTTGTGGGACTATCAAAACACTCTTCCGATTTGCGAGGTCGTGAATGCTGATAGCAACTCAATCGCATACACGAGTTTTGAAGCTGATGGCCTTGGCAACTGGAATGTGGGGTCACTGTCCAGGGACAATTTGCATGGACTCACCGGTCATAGTTCCTATCCCTTGAATAGCGACGTTTCCAAATCTGGATTGAATTCTTCGACGACCTATTTTGTATCCTATTGGTCCAGCGCCTCTTCATATTCTATTCCCGGAACAATTGGTGGATATCCACTAGTGGGCAAGATGGTGACGGTCAACGGTGTGAACTGGCGATACTATGAGCATAAGGTTCTGGGACAAAATGTGATCCAGATTAATGGCGCGGGGGGGATTGACGAACTTAGGCTTTACCCCGCAACCGCGCAAATGACTACTTATACACATGATCCGTTAATTGGAGTTACAAGTCAATGCGACATAAATAATAGAATTACCTATTACTCATATGATGCTTTCCATAGACTAAGCGTTGTAAAAGACCAGGACGGCAATATCATCAAAACTATCGACTACCACTACAAAGGACAATAATGAAGAAATTCTTATCCCTGCTGACTGGCGTATTGTTGCTTTTCGGTACTTCACGAGCTCGGGACCATCGCCCTTGTTTGAATTGTAATATTGCAGGCGTCAACACAGTGCAGCCTGGTGAAACCGACTCATTTTATGTCCCCCAACCCAGCGTCTGCAATGTCACGAGCTGGACGGTGAGTTGCGGAACCGTAAAGACGTCTACTTCCGGCTATGCAGTTATCTACTTCAATGCGCTCAGCTGCACAAGCGCAACTATTACGGCCTATAGCGACGGTACAGTGGTATCATCCAAGATAGTAACGATCGTTAGTCCTCCACCCCTGGATCCGGGCACTATTAGCAACACGGCTCAAACCATCAATTTTAATACGGTCCCTGGGCAGATAAATGCGTCGCCGGCCACAAGTGGTAGTTGTGGTGGGGCATATACCTATCAGTGGGAGTCGTCGACAGACAACGATCTTTTTAACCCCATTTCCGGTGCCAACGGGCAGAACTATCAGCCGCAGGCGCTGAACGCTACGACTTATTTCAGACGGCGGACGAGTTGTAGCATTGAAGACTACGCAACCTGGAACACTGCTGTAGTCAATGTCTATCCGCAAGTCGTCGCGGGTACCATTTCTCCGGGAAGCCAGACAATCAATTATAACACTGCTCCGACGATTCTCTCCTTATCCGGAACTACCGGAGGCAATGGTTCTTACACGATCACCTGGCAAAGTTCACCGGATGCAGGATTTGCGAGCCCGTCGGAAGTAGGCAGCGGTACGACCTACTCGCCTGTTCCATTGATTGCTACGACATGGTATCGCGCTATGGTGAATAGCAATGGCGCAATAGCGTATTCGGCTGCAGTGCCCGTCTACGTGCTCCCCCAACTTGTAACTGGCACTATTAACCCTTTGAACCAGTCGGTCAACTATCAGGCCAATGCGTTGCTTAGTCTGTCAGGCACGTTGGGGGGCGACGGCAACTACAGTTATCAGTGGTATTCAGACGTTTCCGGTAGTTTTCAGCCAGTCTCCGGAGCCAATGGGAGCAGTTATACTTCCGGACCCTTGACAAATATCACTCATTTCTATGTGGTGACCGGCAGCAACGGTGTCTACGTAACTTCCGGTCAGGCAACCGTAAATGTATATCCACAACTGATCAGCGGGACCCTTAGTCCGATCAGCCAGACGATTGACTACAATACCATACCAGCAACAATCAGCGTCTCCGGCGTCAACGGGGGAAATGGAACCTACACTTATCAATGGTATTCTGATGCCAGCGGTAGTTTTCAACCAGTCGACGGAGCGACAAACAGCTCTTATACGCCTGGAGCGCTGACGGCCCAAACATATTTTTACCTGGTAACCGGTAGCAATGGCGGCTACGTGACCTCGGTAACCGCTACTGTAGAAGTCGGGCCCGCGCCGATTCCCGGGATAATTACTCCGGCAAATATCACTATTGCCACTGGGACCAGCCCGGGCACCCTGACGTGTACGCCGGCGCAAAACGGTACCGGCGTCTTTACCTACAGATGGCAATATTCCAGTGACGGGATCAACTGGAACTATTTTTCTCCGGATGAGAACACGCTCAGTCTGACTTTAGGGAACATTTTTGCCTCGACCTATTATCATGTCGAGGTGAACTCCGGTGGAACCAGGATGTACACAACCGCCGCCCAAGTTATAGTTGGGGCCGCGAATTTGGACCTTAATTATATCCGAACCCGGACAATTAACAGGCCCGGCATTACAGACAAGGGGACCTCAGACGGTCTGACCGATCCTTTCGATGTTCAGCAGGTGACGACTTATTTCGATGGTCTCGGTCGACCGGTTCAAACGGTGTCAATGAAACAAAGCCCTCAGGGGCGTGACCTGGTTGCAATACAGGAATATGATCCTTTTGGCCGGGAGACGAATCACTATTTGCCATTTTCGACCGCGGCCGACGGCCTTTATAAGCCTTACGCCCTCGCCGTGCAAAATGCGTTCAACAATAGCCAGTACCCGGGGGAAAAATACTACTATGGCCAGACAGTCTTTGAATCTTCTCCTTTGGATCGCCCCCTGACAACTTTTAGTCCCGGCAACAGCTGGATTGGAGGCAATAGAGGCGTTGCTAACGGCTATTTTGGGAATACGGCGGATGACAGCGTCCAGATATGGAATATCGGTTTTACTTCCGGCGACCTGCCAATAAATGCGGGCACTTACCCTGAAGGCGAGCTATACAAAAATACTACCAGCGACGAACAGGGCCACCAGGTAATTGAATATAAGGATAAAGAAGGGCATGTTGTGCTGAAAAAGGCCCAGCTGTGGGATGTCCCTGCAGGCGGTCACAGCGGCTGGCTTTGTACCTACTATGTCTACGACGATTTGAGCAACCTGCGGTTTGCAATTCCTCCAAAAGCAGTAGAGTGGCTGTTGGTCAACGGGTGGAACTTTGCCACTTCCGACGGCGTCTCTGTCGCTTCCGAGCTTTGCTTCCGTTACGAATATGACGCCCGCAATCGGATGATCGTCAAACAGGTGCCTGGTAAGGGTGAAGATTGGACCGTTTATGACGTAAGAGACCGTCAGGTATTTACCCAGGATGCCATCCAAAGGTCGCAGCACCAATGGATAAACACGCAATACGACAACCTGGACCGCACGGTGCTTGTGGGACAGATGAATTATCAGGCCAACAGGGTAGACCTGCAGCAAACGATAACCTCGATGTCGACGACGGGGGGCATTTCGCCTCTCTTAGTAGCTGATCTATATCTTCTGACACCAAATCAGCAGGGCGATACGGTAGCAACGGACGCCATTGACATGTGGGATGGGTTTTCTACACTCGCGAATGGCTCGTTTTCCGCGTCGATCGTCCCGGCAGGGTCAGCGACCGGTGGCTATCCTTCCGGTGCCCTGCCAATCGTTCTCAATCCGGTCCCAGCAGGAGTGCAGGTTCAGCCGCTAATCATCAACTACTATGACAATTACGACTGGGTTGCGGCCACTGGGTCAGGCCTCGGTACTGCACTCGCAACTGACAAGACAGGAAGCTCCAGTTATTTCATTACGGGCTATAATACATACCCCGAATACGCGGTGCCTGTCGCGGCATCACCCGCGGTCAGGGGGCAGATGACCGGCACGATGCACCTTGTACTAAATGAGAACCGTCCGCTGTATACGATCAATTTCTATGATGACAGGGCCAGAATGATCCAAAGCCGATCCATCAACTATACCGGAGGGGTAGACACCGCAACCACCCAATACGATTTCAGCGGCAAACCCCTTCGCAGTCTCTTTACACACTATAAATCCGGCGCCGGCCCCCAGTATCACACCGAGTTGACCAAAACAGACTACGATGCCGGATTTCGTCTTCTTCACGTCTGGAAGAATATTGACGCCGCACCTGTGGATCAGCTTATCAGCACCCAGCAATACAATGAGCTCGGTCAATTGACAACTAAAACCCTGGGCAATAACCTTGACAATCTCAATTACAACTACAACATCCGGGGCTGGCTAAATTCGATCAACCAGGACTATATCAGCAGCACCAGCTCAACTCCATTACACTATTTCGGGCTGCAGTTGGGTTATGACATGAGCCAGGCAGGCCCTGCAGGAACCAGCTTCAAAAACCTGCAATACAACGGAAATATCTCCGGGTGGATCTGGCGAAGCGCTGGCGACGGGGTTAAGCGGCAGTACGACTTTACGTACGACAACATAAACCGACTGACAGGCGCCGATTTCAATCAGAAATTCCCCGGCGGCTGGGGGAAATCCGATCCCTCCAACTCTGCATTGGCCATGGACTACAGCGTGAGCATCCCGCAGTACGATGCCAACGGCAATATCATGCAGATGGTGCAAAAGGGATTCCGCATCGGTAAACCCATAGACGCGATTGACGACCTGACCTATCGGTATAGCAGCAACTCTAACAAACTGGCCGGTGTGAATGACGCGGCCAACGACCCAACCTCAAAACTGGGCGACTTTCACTACAATGCTGCAACAAAGGACACCGCAGACTATTCCTACGACGTCAATGGTAACCTTATAACAGACAAAAACAAGAATATCACCGGGATCGTCTACAACTACGTAAACCTGCCCCAACAGATCACCATCACCGGAAAGGGGACTATCAGCTATACCTACGACGCCACTGGAAATAAGCTGAAGAAGACGACAATTGACAATACCGTTACCCCCTCCAAAACCACTGTTACCACCTATATCGGCGGCATCCAGTACCAAAACGACAGCCTGCAATTCATCGGGCATGAGGAAGGTCGGGCCAGGTGGGCCCTGCACAATTACACCAGCGGCGCCACCGGATTCGGCTGGGAATACGACTTCTTCGAGAAGGATCATTTGGGCAACACGCGCGTCGTCCTGACCCAGCAGAAGGATACAGCCCAGTATATGGCGACCATGGAAGCGACCTACCGGGCTAAGGAAATGGCGCTTTTTTATAATGTTGACTCCACCAGCTATCCCGCCTCGTCGGTTCCCGGCGGCTTCCCGGATATTGGCCCCCCAACACCGAATGACTCAATAGCCCGGGTCAGCGGCAGCCCCGGAAGCCACAAAATGGGCCCGGCCCTTCTCCTCAAGGTCATGACCGGCGATTCGGTGGCATTCGGCTCAAAGTACTTTTATCACTCGAACTCCACGCCCGGCCCCAGTCACTCCTCCGTTCAGGACGTCATGACCTCCCTGGCGCAGGGACTGCTGTCCATAGCAGGCGGCGGCCACGGCGCGATGTCAGACCTGAATAATACCTCGGGTAGCCCAGTCTATGCAGCGCTCAACAACTTCCTGCCCGCAAGCGATACTATCGGGACAGACAAACCGAAGGCCTACCTCAACTGGATGTTGCTCGACAATCAATTCAATTACGTCGCGGATCAGAGCGGAGCACAGCAGGTAGGTTCCCCTGACATTCTTAATCCCCCCCTGGCCCAGGCCCTCAAGCTAAATCACAGCGGATATTTGTATATTTGGGTCAGTAATGGAACCGAGAACTGGGACGTGTTCTTTGATAATTTAGCTGTAACCCACTATTCCGGACCGCTGGTCGAGGAAACCCACTATTATCCGGGCGGACTCACCATGGCCGGTATCTCTGACAAAGCGTTGAAGACTAACTATGCTGAAAACAAGTATAGATACAACAAGGGAAGCGAGCTACAGAACAAAGAGTTTTCTGATGGCTCTGGCCTCGAGATGTACGAGACGCATCTTCGAGAGCTTGATCCACAGCTGGACAGATGGTGGCAGGCTGATCCTAAAACAGATCAGGCTTACGAAAGCGTGTCGCCGTATGCCGCAATGAATAACGATCCTATTCGGTACAACGATCCGAATGGTGATGAAGGTGAAGCATGTTGTGGTCTTACTTTTACCTGGGAAAATGTTAAGAATAACCTCCATCAGGACTGGGATCACATAAAGGAGTTTGGTCATGATTTTGGGTTAGCTGCACTTAACAGTGCTGGTAGTACAATGAATGGAATGGTCAGCAGTTCCTCTGGTGGAACCTGGAGCACAAATCCTGCCCAAACCATCTTCAATGTAAATACAGATATCAATCAGTCTGCGTCATCAATGGGACAGTCTGTTGGACTTCCTTTACCAGGCCCTAGCGGCCCGAGTTTGCCCAATGCTAGTTCAGCTGTGGCCGTCGCAAGTGACGGATTAGCTATAGCGAAAGGTATTCTCGCACATCCGCTTTTGCCTATTTCGACAGTAAATGCCGGAGGCACCCCGTCTTTAAAAGAGCAAGGGGAAAATATAAAAAACACCTACAATGACGGGAAAAATTCGGTTACAATACAAACTCCAGATAAGCAAATTCGATATGACTTGGCGGGTGCCTCCCACAACGGAATTGAAACACCACATTTGCAAGTATATAAGAAGAATTTTGTAGATGGAGTAATGCTAAGTAAATCGAAGGCATCAAAAGATCCAGTGCCCATGACGCAACAAGATCTTCGGAATGTTATAAGATATTTTCAAAACGCGATCAAAAATCAGAAATAAATGATTGACCTTACCGATATTGAGCTATTTAAAGATTTTATCATTATCGAGTATGATGGTAAAATTTATGATCTTCATTCTGATTACGAGTGCAAGACTGTTGTATTTGATGGTTCGGAAAATAAAATGACACTTCAATTTAATAAAAAGGATAGCGATACATCAAACAGCGGGAAAGTTGCGATCGAATTTAATGAGGCGAGACTTGCGAATTTTTCACTTTTTTTCCCTTATACTGAAGACTCTGCTACTCTCAATATAATTTACCGTGGTCGCTTCGAGGACAAAGGAGAGTTGAGAGAGTACTCCCAGCAAGGTGAGCGATATTTTTATTTTGAGATGGAAACGGGGGATAAGTTTGAGGTTTATTCGAAGCGGGTCGTTTTTATTAATACCGCCTAGGATGATGATCCGATCAATAGAACTAATAAACGCTGTGGCCTCTATGCTGCGGCGTTTCTTTTTGTTGTAGAAACTTCCTTAGCTTTACCGCACAGCAAACAGTTAGACCGTGAACACGTCCCTGGAACATTTACCGGAGCACAAGCAAAAGCAGCTGAGAGAGATCACCGGGATCATCGTGAAGGCGGTGGATCCTGAGAAGGTGATCCTGTTCGGCAGCCATGCGACGGGCCGCTGGGTAGAACACCGGTACACGGAGGGCGGTATCACCTACGAATACATTAGCGACTACGATATCCTGGTCATCACCAAATCCGGGGAGAGCCGCAAGGACTATGAGGTGCAGGACGTGATCGAGAACCGCTGCGTGTACAAGACGCCGGTAACGGTGATCACCCACGATATTGATTTTGTGAACAAGATGCTCAGCGAGGGGCAGTACTTCTTTACCGATATCGAGAAGGAGGGCATCCTCCTATATGATGCCGGCAATACGCCGCTGGCGGAGCGCAAACCATTAAGCCCGGCCGAGGCCAAAGCCATTGCACAGAACTACTTTGATCAATGGTATCATAGCGCGGTGAACTTCCTGCAAATGAGCATTTACGCCAAAAGTGTTGGCAACCTGAAGGAATCCGCGTTTGTTCTGCACCAGGCGGCCGAGCGTACCTACAATGCCATCATCCTGGTATATGCCGGCTACAAATCCAAGACCCACAACCTGGGCAAGTTGAAACGTTACTCCAAACGGTTCAGTGAAGAACTGGACGCAGTGTTCCCGGACAATACGCCAGGGGAAAAGCACCTCTTCGACCTGCTGAAACGCGGCTACATCGATACGCGGTACAAAGACAGCTACGAGATCACGGAGAAAGGGGTTTTAGAATTAACTGAGGCGAAAGGTTCCGCGACCGCACCGTTGACGGAAAACCAAAAGCTTGCTCACCCTTCAATTGAAAAGGATGGAGGTGTTGTTGTAGGGAAAGGTAAACCTGGGTTGCCTGGAGGAACAGTGATTCCTCCAACTAAAGTAAATGTAGTACGCCCTAAAAATGTCGAGTAACTATGTCAATAGAGAACAAAGAAGTTATAGATATTGTCAGCGTTGATAAGGAAGGCAATGCTGTACTTACGATCAGTGATCATCTACCCTGGGATGATGAAAACGAGCATCTTCTCCTTCTTCAGGACAAGATTAACTTATATTTAGGGGTTATTGAAGATGGTCAACTATTTGATAATTATCCAAACGCGAAGGGCAGGCATATTATAATTGAGATAGTCGCATTAGAAAGCCCGAATAAAGATGGTTTTCTCTTCTTGGAAAGGGTAAAAGGAATACTAACGTCTGCTGGCTATGGGTTTGAATTTAGACAAAAATCCCTTGGTGATACATTCGAGGAGTAGTAAAATTGGGTTACTCATAGACCTCTCTTCTGTGCCCAATGGTGATAACAATGACGATGAGTTTGCCGTCATTGAACTCGTAAATAGCGAGGTAGTCGCCGATGCGAATCCGCCAGGCGGCGCGTCCTTTTTGCTTCTTACAACCAGGTGGCCGTAGATCACCCTCGAGCTCTAGGAGCTTATCTTCAATGCGGGTGGCAATGGCATTAGGCAACTTGCTCAACTGCTTTTGTACAGAGGGCAGGATGAGGATGGTATAATCAGGCCTTTTGCCCTTTGCGTCTTTGTCGGATGGCATCGCGGAGGGGGATGGGTTTTTCTTTTTTGGCTTTGGCTTTATCGTAGGCGTGAATATCGGCCAGTTCTTCGAGTTCTTCGAGCAATAGCTGGTACTGCCTGATGGGAAGGACGGCGGATATTTTTTTTCCTTTGCTGTCAGTGATAAAAGTGGTGGAGAGCATAGAAGAGCGAATTACCGTTTAAGAGCCAGCTTAGGATTGCCTTTGCGAAAGTTCTATTCAGCAGATAGAAGTAGAGGAATTACTGAAGGCCAAATATTGTTGCTAGGCACGAGAACAAATGCTAACACAGGCTTTATCAATAATGGTGTAGACGCAGCGGGTAATCCTATTCCTGTTACTTATTAAAACAATTATCTTATGTTAAGATTCAGAGTAGTTATTTTCCTTTCCTGTATCACATTCTTGGAAATGAATGCTTGCACAGTATTTGCACAGGTAAATGAGGTTAGAGTAGTTGAGGAAAACCAAGAAAAGAAATATACCCAGATTAAAACGGGGGTATTCAAAAACGACGCGACAATTTTAAAAGACACAACAAGCGAATTTAACAGATATCCTTCTGCACAAGCAATCAGGCAATATATTCCTTCACTACCTGACATTCAAAGATATGAAGTTGTTTTAAAAAATAGTTTTGTATCCGAGGGGCAAATAATTAATAAAGGTGGTGATGAAAGGCTTGCCGAACATTATAAGGCGTTCAATCGGCAATATTCCGGCTATATTGATAAAGCAGGCGATACAATACTTGTTGTCTGTTTCTTAGACTTTAGTGACAATAAGAAGGCAAAGAAATTTTTTTATAACTGGAAATACCAGAATGAATATTTAAGTTCAGGTCTTTTTTTGGATAGCAAGCCCCCCCCCCCCACATTTATTGTTATGCATTTAATTTTCGTATAAGGTCGTTGTGTAGATATACTGTATGAATAAGGATTTGATTGAAGTAATTGTTTTTTTATTTTGGGATACCAAAACTATCCTAGCTTTACAGTAGTGTAAACAGTTAGGAAATGAACACTTCTTTTGGGGGATTTACCGGAGCATAAGCAGAATCAGTTGAGAGAGATCGCGGAGATTATCGTTAAAGCGGTCGATCCCGAGAAAGTGATTCTGTTCGGCAGCCATGCGACGGGCCGCTGGGTGTTGGACCTTTAGGACAACTAAGTTCAGTTACGAAGAATGCGGATGTGAAAGCTTCCCTTAGTGTGTAGCGGTTTTAAACATAGATTCCCACTTATTTTCTTCGTCCTGTTGGAATGTGGGAAATGCGACGTCCGGGTCTTGTGCGTTTGGGCATTTACCATATTTCAACAGGAACCCCCTGGGTGTTTTGTATCCTAAGGAGCTGTGAGGTCGTTGGTTGTTATAAGTCCAGATCCAAGCCTGCGTTATCAA
>Ga0207695_10005005_pt1 | contig 17809 bp, 16 predicted proteins | sample KBSC54metaG_FD_184354 | JGI IMG/M metagenome (GOLD analysis project Ga0207695, IMG submission 184354) | Corn rhizosphere microbial communities from Kellogg Biological Station, Michigan, USA - KBS C5-4 metaG (SPAdes) (version 2) | ecosystem: Host-associated > Plants > Roots > Rhizosphere > Soil... | reverse complement strand
TACTGAGGACAGCACCTGCACTATCCATCTGCTGTATATTAGATATACTTACAGTAGCGCCAAAGGCACCTGCGCCATTCGTGGAGGTACCTACACCACGCTGTATTTGTATAGAGTTGGTTGAAGAAGTGAGGTCAGGTAGATCTACAAAGTAAGTACCTTGTTCTTCAGGATCGTTAACCGGAATACCGTTGAGGGTAACATTTATACGTGTGGCATCAGTACCACGTATGCGTAATCCGGTATAGCCTACTCCGGCTCCGGCATCTGAGGTTGTCACGGCCGAAGGCGTAAACTGCAAAAGCATCGGTAAATCCTGACCCAGGTTCTGCTTTTCAAGCTCTTTTTTACTTATTTCGGTCTTTGCAAAGGGGTCGTTAGTACCCGCCCTAATGGCACTTACCTCAACAGATTGTAATGAATGATATTTAACTGTATCTGCTGACTGTGCATAGCTGACACCCAAAGAGGCAAGCAAGCCACAGGCAGCGAGTAGGGAAACTTTGTATATATATTGCATGGCAAAAAATTTAGCTACCTCTTTACGGAGTGCTATGCCTTGCTGTTTGTTACTTCACGCGCAGAAATCAATTAATAAATGCCATAACCCAAATTCGGGAACATTTAATAACAGATACACGCGGGAAATAACAGATGATACTTACTTTCTCCCTAACCGGCATTACCCGGTCCAGGTTCAGCGGGTATGATCTCAGCCTGAAATATTTAGGCACCCCGTAGTATTCTTTTCAGAATACGCAGCAAATATAGACTGCTTTATTGAATATTTAATTACAAATCCCGGAAAGATGTTTTGTGAGGCAATTATATTTTACAATTCTTTTACATGCAAATGCACATATTATATAATTTTTTTTGGGTTGTAATGGTAACACTGCGTATATTCGCTACTCCTGCTCTATTAACTATTCTTGTTTAAATCATTAAAATTGTCTTAATTTTAAAATCAAACTATAATATTAAATCAGCTACGATGAAAAAATTAATACTTTCATTTGCCGCCTTCAGCGCAATGTCTGTAGCTTCTTTCGCTCAGACTCGCCTGGCTCTTTATGAAGAGTTCACCGGCGAAAATTGCTATCCTTGCTCCGTAACCAATCCGACCTTGGATGCTTTAATTAAAACTCCGGGTAATGATTCTAAGGTACTCATGATTAAATACTTGGAACCTATACCTACGGTGGGTATGTTTTATTACCAAAACAAGGCTGTTTCTGACGCGGCTCTATCTTATTATTCGGTACCGTTTACACCATATGGCCGTATGAACGGAGCACAGGTGCATGGCACCGCTGATGGATCGAGCGCCGGCCACCCGGGCTATATGGCTCAGGCGGACATTGATGCAGCAGCTGCCGTTCCCGCTAACTTTAATATTAGCGTAACTGCCGCTTTCAATTCAACATATGATTCGGTTACTGCTACCGTTACTGTTACCTGTGTCACAGCTTATACTGGCACTAACCTTAAGCTGCGTACTGCCCTTGTAGAGGATGTGTATTGGCCGACAGCACCTGCAAGTGCAAGCTCTCTCTACGGTGTAAGCCAGGAGGCTAATTCAGAAAAAGAATTCGACCATGCAGTTCGCGCTATGTATCCTAGTTATGCTGGTACAGATGCATCCGGCACATGGACTGTTGGCGCTTCACAGACCTACACTATAAAAGGAGCCGTTCCCGGCTATGTTGATAGAAACGGACAACCATTTATAGCTGTATGGCTGCAGGATAATAATACTTTATCTACAACTGCTCCGAATATATTGCAGGCAGCTAAGTCTGCGCCACTTACAGCTTCTTTCACTACTGATGTTGCTACGGACAGCTTTAACAATGCTGCTATATACTGTAGTACCGCTACCCCTAATGTTATTTTATCAAATAGCGGCACAAGTACACTTACCAGTGCAACAATCTATTATAAAATAGATAAAGCCACCAGTTGGTCATCTCAGGCATGGACCGGCTCACTGGCTGCTGGTGCCAGCACTTCAGTTGCTATATCACCTTCAAGCATTACACCCGGCTCACATGTTATTTTTGACTCAGTGGCAACTACAGGCGATATTAACCCTGGTAACTCAAACGGCCTGGGTATATTTGTTCAAACTAAAACTGGCTATGACTACGGTCAGGTGAGCACTAATTTCGAAGCTAACCTTCCAACTGGCTATGTTCCTTTGGCAAACCCTGACGGTTCTAGCTGGTCACGTGTATGGAGCGGCTCAACCTCAACTAACCTGGGACACAATGGCAGCAAATTTGCTATGTATTGTGATAACCCAGATTTCCCTGCTGGTGAAGCTTCTTACCTGATCATTCCAACACCTACTATATCAGGTACTACTACTTTAGACTTCAGCGTAGCTTATGTACAGCAAACTGCTAGCAGCAGCGACCGCCTGGACGTAGTTTACTCTACTGACTGTGGCAGCACCTGGACTTCAATCTGGAACAAATCAGGTGCTGACCTGGCTACTGCAGCCATGTCACCGATATTAAACCCTGGTACTTCAAGCGCTTCAGGTTACTTTATACCTACTACCAATGCTGATTGGGTAACACATCATGTGGATATCACATCTGTACCTTCATCTGCATTGATAGCTTTCAAAAACACATCTAATGGCGGTAACTACATCTTCCTTGATGACGTTATAGCTACCCCATATACATTGAATGTAAACAATGTAAATGCTGCTGCTAACATAGCTCTTTACCCTAACCCGGCTAAAGATGCTGCAACACTTGAATTTACATTAGCTACTACCGGCAATGTACAGGTTACCGTTGTTGATGTTATAGGTCGCACCGTAGCTTCAATAGCTAACGGCAACATGAACGCAGGTACACAAAAAGTACAAATCAACACTGCAGATCTTGCTGCCGGTGTTTACACTGTGAAAATTTCTACTGACAATGGCGTATCTACTGAACGTCTTACTGTTGTGAAATAATTCAGTTTATATTTTTATAAAAAAGCCCCTGCTGATCAGCAGGGGCTTTTTTAATTTTTAAAATACATCACTCAAAATATCTCACCATGCACTCTTTAAGTAATCGTTCCTGGTTTTGCAGGCCGGTGGTGGGGATGGGCATTACTTCCTGAAAGTGGGGCCAGCCATCTTCGTCCCTGCCGGTAAGTGTATAGTAGCCAAGCTGGCTCAGCAGGGTGCATACAGCTACATGTATCAGGTCCTGCTTTTGTTCTTTTGAGAATTTTCTGCCAGGTAAAGAGCCCAATTCATTTACGCCTATCAGAAACAACATTCCTTCCATATCAGGCAGCTTGCCAAAACGCTCCAGCATTAATGCCTCCACCTGCTGCCAACGCTGTTCAAAATTTTCCATATTAGCCTTTCATCAGTATTTAAGATGGCGAAATTAAGTTATTGTAGCCATGTAGCTTTTTATTGAATCTATACAGGATCATTTCTTATTTTAAAAAAAGTTAAAACTACCTTTATATAGTAGCTTTTTAGCCGCTACATGCTATTTTTGGCTATCGTAAACAATTTTTCAAATTTCAGGATCTCTAAATAATATTTGACAAAAAGCTATGGAAATTACGTCATCGACAGACATCCGAGAGTTAAATGAGCGCATTCATCAGCGCAGTGCCTTTATTGACTTGCTTACTATGGAGCTTAATAAAACCGTAGTGGGCCAGAAACACATGGTAGAACGCCTGCTGATAGGTTTGCTTGCCAACGGTCATATTTTGCTGGAAGGCGTGCCCGGCCTGGCAAAAACGCTTGCTATCAAATCGCTCGCTACTGCTATACACGGCAAGTTTGCGCGTATCCAGTTCACGCCGGACCTGTTGCCTGCCGACGTGCTTGGTACTATGGTTTATAATCCGCAAGCCCATGAGTTTGCGGTGCGTAAAGGGCCCATATTTGCCAACTTTATACTGGCCGATGAAATAAACCGCGCCCCGGCCAAGGTACAGAGTGCCCTGCTGGAAGCTATGCAGGAGCGCCAGGTAACCATAGGCGATCACACTTATAAGCTGGAAGAACCCTTCCTCGTATTGGCTACACAAAACCCGATAGAACAGGAAGGCACTTACGAGCTTCCTGAAGCTCAGGTGGACCGTTTTATGCTGAAAGTGGTAATTACATACCCCAAAAAAGAAGAAGAACGCCATATTATACGCCAGAACCTGAACCCGGATGGCATGGCTAAAATAAATCCTGTGGTATCTATGGATGATATTATACAGGCCCGCCACCTAGTACGCGAGGTGTACATGGACGAAAAAATAGAACAATACATACTCGACATAGTGTTCGCCACCCGCTTTCCTGAAGAGTTTAAGCTGAATAAGCTTAAGCCACTTATAAGCTATGGCGCATCGCCACGTGCCAGCATAAGTCTTGCGCTTGCGGCTAAAGCCTATGCCTTCATCAAGCGCCGGGGCTACGTAATACCTGAAGATATACGCGCTGTATGTCATGATGTAATGCGCCACCGTATAGGCATCACTTATGAAGCCGAAGCTGAAAACATAACCAGCGAACAAATACTGAACGAGATACTGAACGTGGTAGAAGTTCCTTAATCTATAATAATATTCCCCGAAAAGCCTGCTGATCCTATATCAGCAGGCTTTTTATTTTAATACATGCGGGTCATCGGCAGCAAAGAAGCAATTAACTATATTTGCTACACTAATAAATATCTATGTTAGCAATTCAATTATTCAGGCAGAACAAGGAACTGGTACTGGCAGGACTTAAGAAAAAGAATTTTAAAGAACCCGAGCTTGTTGACAAAATAATAGCACTTGACGAGCAACGCCGTCAGATACAATTGCAAAATGACACGCTTTCTGCATCTATAAATGCAGCATCTAAAAACATAGGTCAGCTAATGGCCAAAGGCAACAAAGAAGAAGCTGATAAGCTGAAAGCTGAGGTTGCGCAACATAAAGACCAATCTAAAGAACTTACACAAAAACTTTCTGAGGTAGAAGCAGAGCTGCACAATATAATGGTGCGCCTGCCCAACCTACCACACAGCAGTGTACCCGAAGGCAAAACCCCGGAAGATAATGTGACTGTGCGTGAAAACGGCAGCACACCTGACCTTAGCGGCCAAAAGCTACCGCACTGGGAGCTTACTGCTAAATATGGCCTGATAGATTTCGAATTGGGCACGAAGCTAACCGGCAGCGGCTTCCCCGTATATATGGGACAGGGTGCAAGACTGCAGCGCGCACTCATACAGTACTTCCTCGAGTATAATATAGCTGCAGGCTACAAAGAGTACTACCCTCCTTATATGGTAAATGAAACCAGTGCCTATGGCACAGGCTCATTGCCGGATAAAGAAGGGCAAATGTATTACATGCCGGCTGACAATTATTACATGATACCTACGGCTGAGGTACCGGTAACAAATATCTACCGCGATACCATTATAGCTGAGCAGGAACTACCCGTGATGATGACGGCCTATTCTCCGTGCTTTCGCAGGGAAGCCGGTTCTTATGGCAAGGACGTACGTGGGCTTAACCGCGTGCACCAGTTTGATAAAGTAGAAATAGTGCAACTTGCACATCCTGAAAAGAGCTATGAAGTGCTGGAGGCAATGCTGCAGCACGTAGAGAAATTACTACAGTCATTAGGCCTACAATACCGCATACTGCGTCTTTGCGGTGGCGATATGACTTTTTCTTCTGCGCTTACTTACGACTTTGAAGTATATAGCGCCGCACAAGAACGCTGGCTGGAAGTAAGCTCTGTATCTAATTTCGAAACCTTTCAGACTAACCGCATGAAAATACGCTTCAAGGATAATAATGGTAAAACTCAATTGGTACACTCATTGAATGGTAGCTCGCTTGCATTACCGCGCATCATGGCCTGCGTCCTGGAAAATCACCAGACACCGGAAGGCATAAAAATACCTGCTGCATTGCAACCGTATTTTGGCAAAGACATGATTAAATAAAAACTTTCTGATTTTTTACTTTTGACTTATTAATTATCAATCATGATACAACGCATACAATCCATATGGCTTTTTCTTGCAGCACTGGTAAGTGCCGGACTACTATATTTTAATATTTATAGCTACCATACTTTAGTAAATGGTGTTGATACTGTGAATTATGTTCGCGCTAACGAGCCCTTTATGCTTTTTATTATTGCGATACTCCTTATCATCCTCCCGCTCGTAACAATATTCATGTTTAAAAACAGGAAAAGACAAAAAGGAATGATAGCACTAAATATAGTTGCTGCCATAGGTTTTATTGCAGCGTTCATTATGACAGTTGGAAGTAAAAACAACGGGACTCCTGCACCAACCAGTGGCTCCTACAGTGTGGCTGCTGTGCTGCCTGTACTTGCTATTGTTTTTTTATTCCTGGCACTAAGTGGCATCCGCAAAGATGAGAAGCTGGTGAAGTCACTGGATAGATTGCGTTAGGGTTTAAATTTTGCACTTATACCTTACAGACTCATACTTATACCAACCAATACGCCTGCATTGCTAAATGGTACTGAACTGGTTGCCTGGGGGCCATTTGCACTGGAATTCGGATTACTTCCTTTTAGCGAAAAAGTCTGGGTAGTTGTTATGCCACTTGGATAGGTAGCAACCTCTTTTTTAGTATAAACAGACAAGGACATTACATTAAACTCCGCCCATAATCTTAAACCACTTCTCAGTGCATATTTTAGCCCAAGTGCTCCACTAAATCCTAAATTAAATTTTGCACTTTGAACTGAAGTATATCCTTGCTGGCCATCGCTGCTAACATCAGTATTTACTTTTGTATTCAATGGCAGTACTAATCCCAGCCTGCCATACCCTTCCAGTGAATTACTTACCTGTGATTGAAATACAACTGCAGGAATAAGGAAAATAGGAAACTTAGCCTGGCTTACTACTGTAACATCCACAACGCCACCACCGGCCAAAGGCAAATTTTGCCCGTTAAAAGTATATTTAGTAGGTGCTATGTTGAACTGAGCTGCCAACTCTAAACCTATATGCGGTCCAAACATTCTCCCACCTGCAATAACAGCATTTACACCGGCATTCATAGAAGCTTTCTTATAGTCAAAAGAAGTCTGATGAATACCCGAATTATCATACGCTGCACTTCCGCTGTATGGCGTTCCTAATATACTAATGATCTGCCCGCCCTGCGGAAAAGCATATCCCGCGCCTACTCGCCCATACCAGGTCGTATTATCAGTTAAGGTTTGCTTCGTTTTGTTTCGCGTGTGATTGACATCATTTACACGTGCAAACTTTGCATGTTGTGCAAATACTGCATAGCTGCTGCAAGCCAAAAAAATTGTAAATATCTTTCTCATTATACGTTTTTGATAATTTATTTATTTCTGTGGATGTACGGCTTTTCTTTTCCCGAGATTATAACTGCCCCCTAGAATAAACCCTACACTGCTAAATGGTATTGAAAAAGAAACATTATTGTTATCGCTATTAGGCTTACCACTACTTATATAGGTTATTTTACTGCTGGGTAATGGCAGTGCCGTTGTTGCAGCGCCATCAATTGTATGGACCGTAATATCTGCTTCTTTAGGATACACAGACAGAGCAACCAGGTTCCCTTCTACCCAAAGACTGAAATTTTCTGATGTCCTGTAACTAACGCCCATAGCTCCGGAAAAACCTAAATTGAATTGTGTCTTTACCGTCTTGTTCAGTTGTTCTTCATTGCCTGCCACATTCTGATAGTTATCATGCTCTTCAGAAATTATTTGTGTGGACAAAGGTAAGACTACCCCTGCACGTGCATATACGTTCAACTTGTCACCCCCGCTTTGCAGTACAAATGATGGAGTTAATAAAACAGGCAACTTTGCATATCTGGTATAAGTATTATCTGAAACGTCATTGCCATTTACGCTTTTATCATTTGTTGTTTGCAATACATATTTTGGCGATGTTACACCTATATTTATATCTACTGCAACGCCAATATTTTTTGAAAACATATACTGCACTCCTCCCGCTACTTTCAAACCACTGCCAAAGGATGCTCTTTTCATTCCAATACTCTCCTTATCGCCTGTGTTTGCGTTTGAGTATGTTACATTTCCACTATAAGGGAGGCCATTAGCGTCTAGCGTTTGGCTTGCTGTAGGGAACGCATAGCCCAGCCCCAATCGAAAGGACCACTCCTGGGCTGTAGCGCTAAGGGCAGTAAATGATAACAGGCAGAGAGATAGCAGGATCTTTTTCATCATTCAGGTATTGGTTACGAAGATATGATTTGTTACAAAAAAATAGCCGGTCTGTGGACCGGCTATACTAACGCAATTACTTTGCCAATTATTTCCTCTGCTTCATAGCAGCTTCTATTTCTTCTACAGTTATTGGTATGCCTTTAAAAAGGTCGATATTGCCATTCTTGGTTATCCATATATTGTTTTCTATACGTATACCCATCTGTTCTTCTTCTATATAGATACCCGGCTCTACCGTAAATAACATTCCTTCTTTTACTTCATCAGTATAAGATCCCACGTCATGCACTACCAAACCCAAATAATGGCTTACACCATGATAAAAATATTTTCTGTAGGCAGGGTTAGCAGGATCCTGGTTCTTTATGTCGCTCTTTGTTATCAGGCCTATCTTCAGCAGCTGACGCTCCATCTCATCATTCACCTTTGCTATATAGTCCTGCAGGTTCAGCCCCGGCTTCAGTATTTTCTTGCAGTAGTTATGCACGTCCAGGCAGGCATTATATACTTCCTTCTGGCGCTTGGTAAATTTCCCGTTCACAGGTATGGTACGGGTCATGTCCGCATTGTAGTTGCCGTATTCTGCACCAAAGTCCATTAATATCAGCTCGCCATCTTTACATTCTTGGCTATTATCAATATAATGCAGCGTCCTGGCCCTGTCGCCTGATGCTATGATGCATTCATACGCATGGCCTGTAGCACGGTTGCGCAGAAACTCGTGTGTTATTTCTGCTTCTATTTCATATTCCATCACACCTGGTTTCACAAACTTCAGTACGCGGTCAAATGCTTTGGCAGTTATATCCACCGCTTTCTGCGTTACAGCTATTTCCTCTTTTGTCTTTATGTTACGCAGCTCTTTCATTATACGCGCAGCACGATCGTAATGGTGCAGCGGGTACTTCTTCATCAGCTCATGCACAAACAGCAGGTCTATGCGTGGCAGTTCGGTATCCAGCCTGTTATGTTCATTGGTATTCAGGTACACGGTATCTGCACTGTTCATCATCACCTGGAGCATGGTGTCTATGCCGTCCAGCCATTGTACATTTTTTATGCCCGATATAGCTGTTGCTTCATCTTTGCGCAACTTGTGTCCCACCCATTTCTCCAGCAAGTCGTTAGGGCGCAGCAGCACCAGCACCTCTCTCATATTCTTATCCGGGTTGTCAGGGTACAATATCACCATTGTCCTTTCCTGCACTATGCCCGATAGCCACAGCACATCAGCGTCCGGCTTGTATACCATAGTGCCATCACCACTCTTGGGGAAGGTAGGTGAGGCAGGGAAAATAGCTACCGAATTCGGTTTCATCTTTTTTATAAACCGCTGGCGGTTCTGTGTGTATAACTTAGGATCGATTGCTTCGTATTTCATGTGCTGTGATTATTGAGAATGAAGTTAAGTGTTATTTAAACATTAAACCTGAAGTGCAGCACGTCGCCATCCTTCACTTCATACTCCTTCCCTTCTATGCGCAGCTTGCCATTTTCACGGCATGCAGCTTCAGACTTGTAAGTAATAAAATCGTTGTAAGAAATTGTTTCTGCCTTTATAAAGCCCTTTTCAAAATCCGTATGTATCACGCTCGCAGCCTGCGGCGCTTTCCAGCCGCGATGTATGGTCCATGCACGCACTTCCTGTACACCCGCGGTAAAGTAGGTTATCAGGTTCAGTAGTTTATATGCTGCGCGTATCAGGCGGTTCAGACCCGGCTCTGTCAGTCCGAATTCACTGAGGAACAATTCTTTGTCCTCATCAGTTTCCATTTCGGATATCTGCGCTTCTATAGAGTTGTTCATCACTATGACTTCAGCACCTTCTTCATGGGCAGCTTTTATCAGCGCTTCAGAGTATTTGTTACCTGTCAGCAGTGCGGCTTCGTCCACATTTGCCACATACAACACTGGTTTCTGCGTCAGCAGGAAGATGTCTGCTATTGCTTCCAGGTCTTCTCCTTCCAGTTCCAGTCCGCGTATATTCTTTCCCTGGTGCAGATGCTCTTTGCATTTCAGCAACACTTCATGCGCGCGCTTTGCTTTAGGGTCATTTTTTATCTTTTCTACACGCTGTATTTTCTTTTCTACACTGTCTAGGTCTTTCAGCTGCAGCTCAGTATCTATTATTTCTTTATCGCCTACCGGGTTTATCTCCCCTTCTTCGCGCAGTATGTTTTCATCTTCAAAACAACGTATCACGTGTACTATCGCGTCTACTTCGCGTATATTGGCCAGGAATTTATTGCCCAGGCCTTCTCCCTTGCTGGCACCTTTCACCAGCCCGGCTATATCCACAAATTCTATGGTAGTAGGCACTATGCGCTGCGGCTGCACCAGTTCAGCCAGCTTGTCCAGCCTTTCGTCAGGTACATCTACCTGCCCTACATTGGGCTCTATGGTACAAAAGCGATAGTTTGAAGCCTGCGCTTTGGCACTATTGCTCACTGCATTAAACAAAGTTGATTTTCCTACATTGGGTAATCCCACAATCCCTACTTGTAAGGCCATGTTGCTTTAAAAATTTTGCGCAAAGGTAATGCTATTTATCATTTATGGTTTTTCACCATACATAATATTACGCTCTAATATTAAAAGCCTGTCAGTTCTACTAATGAAAGAAATAAAAAAGCGCCCCTTTTGGGAGCGCTCTATATTATAAAATTTCAAATTATTTATTTCCTTCTGCCAAATAAACGCAGCATCATCAGGAACAGGTTAATGAAATCCAGATACAGGCTCAGGGCTCCCATTATGGTCAGCTTGCGTGTATCTGCAACGCTGGTACCTTCATATTGCAGACCGGCACCAATGTTTTTCAGTTTCTGCACGTCATAAGCTGTAAGGCCCGTAAATACAGCCACACCTATAATACTGATGATATAGTCCATCTGCGCACTGTGCAGGAACATGTTTACCAACATAGCTATTACTATACCTATTAGTCCCATCATCATAATACGGCCAAAGGAAGTGAGATCCTTCTTGGTAGTATAACCCATCACCGCCATTACACCAAACATAGCAGCAGATGAAGCAAATGTAGTAACTACAGAGCCTGCTGTATAAACAAGTAATATAAAGCTTAAGCTAATACCGGTCGTGGCTGCATACAATAAAAAGAAAGCGACCATAGCAGGAGCAGAAAGCCTTGTAAAGGCAAAGGACATCGTCAGTACAAAAATAAGCGGAGCAAAAGTGATAATCATACCAAAAGTGGAGATACCAACTTTGCCATTAGCACCTTGTTCCAGCAATAAGCTTAAAAGAGAAGGCGTAGTCGCAAATAAGTAGGCGCTCACAGAAGAAATAAGCAACGCGACAAACATCCAAAGAAATACGCCTGACATAAATGTTTTAGACGCAACGCCGGTGTTCCCGGTTTTTGAATCAACAACAGTGTAATTAGAGAACTGTTGATTTTGATTGTAATCCATAAAAGTTTGAATAAGTATTTAAGTAAAGTTAACTAGTATATACCAAAAATTATGCAAAACTTGATTCAGCTACTTTTAAATAATTTACACCTGACAACTTTGCAGATATGGCACAAAAGTTGCTCCATTTACAATGCACCTTATAAATTTTGCCATGAAAAATATCATCATAAGCATTTTGGTTTTCATCATGCTTGCCACTTCATGTAAAAAACCACCCACTTATTATATTAACTCCGACATGAAAGCGGCCTTCAATTTTCCCGTCGGCAGTTATTGGGTATATAAAGATTCTTTAAGCGGGCAAATTGACAGCTTTTACGTTGCAAAAAACGACCCATCTTTCATACATTATTCAGACCACTCAGTTGAGCGTCTGGATTTATATATTTCCGAATGCAGTACAAACAATAATTGGCAGGATTCCAGTCAATGGTATTTTCAAATGTCCTCCGATTTTATATCTCTCCGGATAGTCAAATATTCCCTTCAAAAGCCAAACGGTTATCCGCTTTATGAGGAGTGGCTTATTCAATATCCATTTAAATTGGGTATAATTCCTAATACTATTATTGGCACATTAACAAATATCTTCCCTTCATACACAGTAAATGGCGTATCATTTTCAAATGTCGCAGAAATAGACGATTCCATTTATAACGGCGTGAGCACGAATAGTTTTCATGACTGGTATTATCTGTGCCCGAACGTAGGCTTCGTCAAGATGCGTCTAGATTATCCAACTGATAGTATTAACCGCATTTGGGAACTTCAACATTACTATATCAAAAAATAACCACCTTTCTCTGCAATGAAATTCGACCCAAACAACCCTGTTATACAGCTTTGTGCCACAGGTATGCAACTGGAAGCACAGGGCAAAATTGATGAAGCCACAGCATCTTTTCAGAAAGCATGGGGCCTGGCATGCACCGATTTTGAGCGCTTCACTGCGGCACATTATGTAGCCCGTAACCAAAAAGACCCTATAGATAACCTTAAATGGAATATGGATGCGCTTACTTATGCACAGGCAATCGACAATGAAAGCTTCAAAGGACATTATCCTTCGTTGCATTTAAATATTGCCAAATCATACGAGACACTAGGCGACATGCCTATGGCTCACGAGCATTATAGTAAGGCGGCAACATATGGCGACACATTGCCATTAAATCCTTATGGCGATATGATTAAATCAGGCATTAACGAAGGGCTGAAACGCACAGGAGCTAAAAACTACCAACATCCGGTAATTGATGCACTTATAGATGCATGGTGCAAACGAAAAGATTTGCGCCCCCTGGCACAGATTCTTCCGGCTTATGTTAGCAATCTAGGTACAGATACCGACATCAATAAACTAATCAGCGCACTTAGTTTCCTCAGCGCCACACGCTGCTTGCCGGCCAATGAACAGCAAAAAATAGATGCACTGATAGCAGAACTTTCTGCATAATTTTCCTATACTAAATAACGGTTATTGCTTTCAGGGTAACTAAATCTTTATGCTACGCATCACCGTCAAACGCTAAACCTATTATAAGGATATTTCTTTAGCTCCTCTTCCATCAATTCGTACACATGCTTTTTCAATTTCCCAATATCCTCATGCACCATACCTGCAGTTTCTACAATCGGCAAATAAACAGCTCTGTTCACACCCGGGCTGAATTTCCACCAGGCACAGTAATGCCAGCGATTAACCGTATCAGGAAATATGATGGGTAGGATTGGCCGTTGTGCATTAATAGCCAGGCGAAAGGCGCCATCGTAAAAATCCTTTAACGGCTCTTCTGTTTCATTAAATGTTCCTTCAGGAAAAACTAGTACACTGCTCTCATATCGCAATGCACGCCACATCAGTCGCATACTTCTTGAACGGCTATGAGCGCTACTTCTATCCACTAATAATACTATCTGCTTGTATAAAAACCCAAACAATGGAATTTTCGCCATCTCAATTTTCCCCAACGCCCTAAAGTAGCCCGGCACTGCAGGAAATATGACAACTGTATCAAGGTAAGAGATATGATTAGCCACTACCACATACCTGTCTTCTACAGGCTTAGGCCCCGATACGCGCAGCGGCATACCTATTATCCACAGCCAGCCTTTCGACCAGTAATGTATAATAAACCATATCGCCCGCCTTGCTTTCTTATTGTTGCCAATACTGATAACAAAGAAAAAGGGCAAGGCAATAAAAAAGCTTATGAGGAATGTTACTACCACATAAGCTGTATAAAAAGGTTGCAGAAATTTCTTTATCATCTATTAACTCATGCCTGGAAACAATGGACGGCCATGCATACCGGCACCGGGCCAAGGTATAGTACCCAATATCACAATCATTGCAATTAAAGTAAACCAGAACATTCTTTTATACTTTGAGCCATCCGGTATATTCTTTTTTGTTGCACTATAACCAATATGTACGAGAATTATAGCTATCAACATACCGAAGGCATGCTCTACAGAAAAGAAGCGATTGTTATCACTACTCATAGCTGTACCGCTTGTCAGTACTCCCCACCAGCCTCTTGCAAAATATAATATTAGCCCCAACAGCAACTGTATATCACAGCATATCATCAGGAACATGGCGCTGCGTTTATCACCGGCGGTAAATGCCTTCTTTCCATTCATGCCACCTAATCCCTTTACGATAGTAAGCAGTGCAAAAAGCAGTATAAGCCAGCGGAAGATATTGTGTATTGCGAGAACTATATTCATGGAATAATAATTTTGAGTGCTTAAAGGTAAGTTGGTATCACGAGGTATACAATGGAATATTGTATTATTTTTTAGTCCCCAGCCACAATTTATTATGGATAACTGATGAATGATATACCTGTATAAATGCCTTCAGGTAATCTAATGCCTGATTCGCTTCATCCTTTTTAGTATCTATCAGGTTATTCCTGCACAGGCTATCCAATGGAAATACATATAAAGCCTTTGGTTGTGTATATACTGACTGCAGCAAATAGTTGTTTCTAACCATCTGGTAGGAGCCACTTATGTAGTTTACCGTAAAGCGCTTCGCTTCTTTACTAAAAACACTGTTGCCAAACGCGAAGAAAGGCTCGGAGTACCCAAGATAATTAAGCACAGAGGGCAGTATGTCTATTTGTTGGGTAAGTTCATTATTAGCTCCTCTTAGCGTGGTATCACCCGGAGCATAGTAAATAATAGGTATGGCATATGAGCCCATATTGCTTCCGTAATACTTATTGGCAGCTACAGGTGAGCAATGGTCTGCCGTTATTACAAATAGTGTATTGTTATACCAGGGTTCATGCGCCGCCTTCTCGAAAAACCTGCGCAATGCCATATCCGTATATGCTATTGAGCGATGCATTGGGAAAGAATCGGCAGGTATCACCTGCTCGTATTGTGCAGGCAACTTATAGGGTGGATGAGAGCTAAGTGTAAATACAGTGGCAAAGAACGGCGGCTGCATTTTCCCAATGCCATCTGCAAAGTATTGCAGGAATGGCTCATCCCATATGCCCCAATTACCATCATAGTCTTCTTCATTATGATATTCGGTACGGCCAAAGTATTTGTCGAAACCGGCATCCGCACAAAACACATCGAAGCTCATAGTGCCATTGGTACCCCCATGATAAAATGCCGAACTATAGCCCTTAGTCTTCAGTACATTGGGTAGTGAGGTAATATGCTCGGTACTGTATATGGAAGTAGATATTGGCTCGTCCATCAACGACGGAAGTCCTGCCACTACGGCCGGTATTCCTTCAGCAGAATGCAAGGCATTTGCATATGCCTGCGTACACACATAGGCCTGCCCCATCAGGCTATCAAGAAAAGGCATATAGCTTTTGCCCGGCCCGAGTCTTGTAAATTCCTTCGAGAGGCTTTCTACTATTATCACTACTACGTTCCTATTCTTAAATGTAGCAGGTGCATATTGCTTTGTAGTATTAAAATATTTCGGCAATTCCGACTCTTTGAAATAGTGCACATCTTCCAGCGCATCATTTTCAAACGTATTGATGATGCTAAACGGAGTATTGATAACAATAGGGACAAACTTCGGCTCTGTAGCCTGCACGGCGTTGCGCACACCTATCGGTACATATTGCAATCCACCGCGAATACCTACAACGCAAAGTCCTGCCACTAATACCATTGTTATCAATTGTAGCAAAGCTGTTTTTACTGTGTATTGTTTTGCTGTGAGCGGAGTAGCTCTTCTTATCTTGTTGTTAATTTCTATAAATGCCCACAGCAATACAATAAAACAAAGTGGCACATACCAATAGTCAAGTATAAAACGTGGCAACAACGAAAGAAAATCTCCTTTGCGAGATACCATATTGAGTACATCAGCGGTGGAGCGTTTAAGATTATATTTGAAATAAGCCCAATCACTTACTTCAAACATCAGCGCTATGGTATTAGTAACGATAAACAACCATTGCGTTATTAATTCCCACTTAGGTATTTTCCATAACGGCAAGGGCAATAATACCAATAGGATGTATAAAGCATTTATAGCCAATAGCGCAGAGATATCATAACGCAATGCATGAAAGGAAATATTAAGAAAGCCCCAAAATGTAAGCCCTTCAAAATGCGAGTGATTAATAAGTGTAAAAGCACACCTGCTTACAAAGTAGCAAGCAAGCAACAATAACAACTGTAACAATATTCGCTTAACGGGAATAAGATAGCTCCTCATTACCAGTTCATACGTTCTCTTAGTCCACGTATATGTTCCATATGGTGTTTACTATGCCATGCATACATAGCAGTCATTTCCCATAGCGGAACGTTGCGTTCCTGTTCCGGATGATAATAAGTACGTTCCCAATCTTCTGCTGCCATACTGCGCAATACACTTGTCCAGCGGCGGTGCATGGCATGCAATAGTGTGATAGATACATTAACAGGTACACTTTGCACATCCGGCAGCTCCGCCCACAGGGCTTGCTTATATGGCCTTATGGCAGGATTGTCTTCTGTTAGTGCCATTTTCAGGCGCACATACGCATTCATGTGACTGTCTGCAATATGATGTATTGTTTGAACTATAGTCCAGCCACCTGGCCTGTATGGTGTTTGCAACTGGGTTTCATCAAGATTTTCAATAAGCGCATCCAGCCATTTAGGCAATGCATCAAGCACGCCTATCCACTCTTTCTTACCCGCATCTGAAAATTCATCAGGCTTTTGAAATTTCCCAATCGGGTAGCGTAACTGCTCCAGTGTGTATTCCATAACAATTTGAAAAAGTAAAATTAAGATAAATATAACCTGCAAATACCAAACAAAACAAAAAGCCCCCACAGTACTATGGAGGCTTCAAACAAACGATAAGTTTAAACTATATAGTGATGTACTTTATATCTTCCTGCGCTTTGCGGTAATCTTCGTGTTTACCAATATCCAGCCAGTAGCCGAGTATAGGATAAGAAACCAGCTTGCCTCCGTTCTTTATTAATGCTTCCATAAGGTCGGTAACATTATACAACTCACCATCCGGTATCATAGAAAGCAATTCTTTCTTTACAAGATAAATGCCTGCATTAGAATAGTAGGTATAGCGCGGCTTTTCTCTTAACGAGCTTACATTATTCTCAGTATCCACTTCCAATACTCCATATGGTACCTCCACCTGATAGCTGGTAGAAGCTACCGCCATATCTGCACCTGAACGTATAAAGGTTTGAAAGAAACCTTCCAGGTCAATGTTAGTAAGGATATCGGAATTCATGATTAACACATAATCATGCTCAAGAGATTCTATCAATCGTACAGCACCAAGCGTACCAAGTGGCTTGTCTTCCCGTATGTAGTTTATCTTTAGTCCTTTTTCACTACCGTCCTTAAAGTATTCTTCTATCTTATGTGCGAGGTAATTCACCGTGATGTTGATATTCCGCATGCTATATTTCGATAGTAAGTCTATCTGGTGTTCCAATATAGGCTTATCACCTACATAGAGCATTGGCTTGGGCATATCTTTAGTCAGTGGCAATAAGCGCAAACCTTTCCCACCAGCCATTATTATTACATCGGCAGGAATTACAGAGTAAGCAAGGCGCAGGTTAATAACTCTCGTTATTACCATATCCCTGTTCACTAT
>Ga0207695_10005000_pt1 | contig 17819 bp, 19 predicted proteins | sample KBSC54metaG_FD_184354 | JGI IMG/M metagenome (GOLD analysis project Ga0207695, IMG submission 184354) | Corn rhizosphere microbial communities from Kellogg Biological Station, Michigan, USA - KBS C5-4 metaG (SPAdes) (version 2) | ecosystem: Host-associated > Plants > Roots > Rhizosphere > Soil... | reverse complement strand
TCGCGGGCCAGAGCAACAAAGAGATCGCATTCAAGCTGGGGGTTTCCGAACCTCTGGTAAAGGCCGTTCTCCAGCAGCTGTTCTCAAAAACCGGGGTGAGGACCCGTTCTCAGCTGGTGCGCGTTGCCCTGGAGCGGCACTGGAAAGAACTGGAAGCGCCGGAGGAATAGAGCTAGCAACTTACTTGGCTCACCTGGACTTGTAGGTCTATCTGCAGTGTCTGGTTGGCGTTTGGCAATGGTCGTCGACCAGGAAGATCAACCGAAGGCATACTAGCCTCATCACTTTGATAGCTGTTCTGATCTCTTCTCGACTGTAGCGACGCCCTATCGATGCTGCAGTCTCCTCTCCGTGCGCAATAGAGTTGCGGTGATTCACTACTTCATCGATTTTATATAGATGCCGTTTGCGTAAGGTCAACGCTCGTCGTATTCCAAGTACCTTCAGAATTAGCTTGATATGACTCTGTCTGAAATGAGAACCGTCCACAGGAAGCGGCGCACCAGTGAGCGGAGCAATGCGATCCGTCGAGGTTGCTCGGTCCAGAAGAGCTAACCGACTATCCCATACCTTTCGTGCTGGAACATCCCGCAGCGAAGCCAATTCCGGGTCTAGAAACAACGCCAACAGCGAAGGGCTAAGGTCTGCATAAGTGGGAGAGTGGGCCGCTATTGCCTGCGCTGCGAGGCGCACAACCGAATGAACTGTATATTCATGGATGGCGTAAATTTGAATAAAAACCAAGCCCTTTGCAGTCTGGTGTGAGTCCCCACGAAGCTTCCTTGCGTCGATAAAATGCTTTTCTACTGCAGTAAATCGCTCCATTACCTCAAGCTGAAGCGAGTGGAACATATGGCTTCCCCAAAAAACGATCCCTGCAGAACTCGACTCGGCCCACAACTGCAGGTCGACTATTGGTTGCACCGGTAGTAAACTTACGGAGTTCTGGAGATTGCATCCATTTATCAAGCCCAGCCGTACTCAGCTTACTCACACTTTTGAGAGCCAGAGCCGCGCCGACAGCAACCCCCTCGAAAAGGTTTAGTGGAGTAGTGCTACGCCTTCCTGGACGTCGTATTCCGTCAGGAAATACCCTCGCTAGCTCATCAAAGGTTCTGCGGAACGTAGCATCTCCGTCCGAATAGTCAAACTCTTTGGATGCGCTTTCCATGTACTTGTTAAGGAACCTTGTAACATCGTGCTCGAAGGTCTTGTATCGGCCAAGAAAAGCAAAAAACCGGAGTACGCACTCTTCTGCAGTGGCGTCTCGCTGTTGAAGTGGAGTTAACTTTACTGCGGCACGAAAGTTGGGATCTCTTGCCCACGTCTCTAAATGTTCCGCAAATACACCCGTGAAGATGCAATCCCTAATCTCTTGGGCGCTCAGCGCGATTCCGCCGGTATTGAGTCGTTCGAAAAGATCGTATCGTACGACTGTGTCGCTCTTATCATTCAAAGTGATGACCTTCGCAGGTCTGGTCCAGAAGTGATTCTGAAGGTTTAGAGGAAGATCTATCAAGCCCAAACCGTCAAATTCTGTCAGCTTAGTCAGGCCAGTCAGGATCAGAGGCCCATTCAATCCATGTCTTTCTCTTACCTCCGCATCACCAGCGAATTTCAAGATGGTGCTTAACCGCTGCACGCCATCTACTACCTCCCATGTATTGTCAGCATCGGTAGCCATGAAAAGACTAGGTATCGGAATGCCAAGCATGAGCGATTCAATGAACTGAGAACAGCGTTCGGCAGGCCACCTGAATTGTCGCTGGTAGGCTGGGGATACCTTTATTTGCTTCAGTTTGACCATCGAGACTAGCTGCTGCATATGAATATCGAACGTATCAAAGTCGACAGTGCGCCGCTGAGTTTTTAACTGTAGTTCCAGAGCACCGGACTCTACGAGTTTCCTGGTGGAAGGTGGTTGTGTCACCTGCATCTTATCTCCTAACTCTACTGCAGTTTGTCCGGAGCGGAGAAGCAAATGATTGCTTGCTGAAGAGTTGTCGGCCAGCCCGGTTCCATGCTTCAAGATTACAAGAACTTTGCAGGGGAGTTAAGTAAATTGTAGCGGCTGGTCTACCGGGCCGAGCACGCCTCGGGTTTCCAGGGCGCGTTATCCGGCAGCTTCTTGAAATGCGTGCTGGTGATAAACGGCACGGTCAGATACTGCGGATCTTTCACCTCGGTGCTGACTACCAGCCAGCTTCCGCTTGGATCATTGTGCAGGTCGTACCATTCGGTGACGATCGCGTTCTCGCTGTACGGCACTCCGTTCTTGCGAAGATATCCCGGCCGCAAGCGAGTGGTGATTACTTTCAAGTCGCCGTTCCGAGGCTCGCCCCGGCCGACTTCCGCTTGTTCCCATTCGGCGATCGAATAACCCTGCCAGGATGGAGCGCTGCCTTGTGCCGCCTTGAACGAATCGCTTCCCGCCGCATCGCTGCCGAAATGCAGCAGACGGGTTTGCGTGCCCGCTTCCGTCTCGATCTTCAAGGTCGTGTCGTTGTCCCAAGTGATGTGCAGCCTGCCCGGAACGCGCATCAGTGCGGCCGCGCCGTAGGACTTGCATTGCTCCCCGGCTGCTTCGTCCTTGGCCGGATCCCACGAATCGGCTATACGGCGAGCCGCCGCGTTTAGTGGAACTCCCAGGTACTGGCCCTTAGGCGGCGTTACCATCCGGAACATCCAGTCTTCGGTCACCACGGATACCCAGAAGCCGGTCATGTCGATCGCCGCAGTGGCTTTGGGTGTTGGAGCCGGGCCGCCTCGCCCCCCTCGTCCACCGCGTCCACCGCCTCGGCCCTGCGAAAAACCGGGCCAAGCCAGTAGACAAACCGCGGCTGTGAATACCGCCAATCGCTTCATGCTTTTCACGCGGTGCTTACTCAATGGTTTCGCCCGGCTTGGTTCCCCAGCCGAAGCCGTCCGAGGTGCGGTGCAGAGTTTTAAGGGCCGCCCGGTTATCGCCCTTGGTGCGCGACGGGTTGGCCGTGACTACCACTTCATCTCCGGCCTTCAAGGTGTCGCGCTTGATGCCGGCCTGGCCCAGTTGCCCCGAACTGCGCCATTCGAGTGACCAGCGCTGCATGGTTCCGTCCTTGTCGGGGACGTCGATTTGCAGGAAGGAGTGCGGGTTTCGCAACAAAAGCTGGACGATCTTCCCTTCCAGCTTGATTTCCTTGTCCGCCTCATAGGTCGCCCCCAGTGAGTGGTGTGCATAGGCCGCGACGCCGAATATCAAGGCCCCGGCCAGACCCAGAAGCAATTTGCGTGTCATGAAACCCTCCCCTATGAACTTTATCCAAGAGCCATTGTACCTAGTGCTTTTGGCTCAAACTTTTATAGGCTGCCTCGACGAACATGTCGGTAGTCCACGGTCCGCTGGTCGCGCCGTAAATGCCGTCGTATTCCAGTGTGGGCTTGGAAGCCTTCACCTGCTCTAAAGTCATTCCTTTTTTGATCGAATCCTCGATGCGATCCCGGATGATCGATACCATGTTCCGGTAGTTGGCCACGTCCCCGGTGTCGCACAGCCGCCCGTGGCCGGGGATCACCAGCGTTCCGCCCTGCGAGCGGAACTCAGGAATCGCGATGTCCAGGATATGATTCAGCCCGTCCAGGATTCCTTGAATGGTGCCGCCCTTGGCCAGATCGATCACCGGATAACTGGTGGTCGAAAGAATGTCACCCGCGGCGATCACGTCCGAGTAGCGGAAATACACCATGCTGTCGCCGTCGGTGTGGGCCGACGGATCGTGAAAGAGCTCCACGCCTTCGCCGTTGAAGAATTCGCTGAGCTTATAGGAACGGCCGCGATATGTATCCGTAGGCCACTCCCCGGATGGGACCGCGGGCTTTCCGTTGGTCTCGGCGCTCATCCGGCCCAGTACGTCTTCGTGCGCGATCACCGTCGCGGTAGGCGCTACCCCCACTGGCGGAAACGTCACGCCCAGGATCTTTGAATCGGCTGGCAGCGCGGAAAGCGCTTCATTCCCACCGGTGTGATCCGCATCCATGCTGGTATTGATGATGTAGCGGATCGGCTTGGGCGGGGCCGGTGACGCGATGATCGCGTTCAGCGACGGGCTCGACCAGCGGTACGGGCTGTCCGGGCAGTGAAGACCGATGCAGCGGTTGGGCTCAGGCGATGCGGCGACCGCTGTGACCAATTGCAGAACCGTCGACAACACCTTGGGGCTCATGTTGCCGGTTCCGGTATCCACCAGCAGGATTCCGTCCCTGCCGATCGACGCCGCGATATTGCCGCCAGCTCCCACCAGCATGTAGATGTTGCCTTGAACCGGCAGAACATGGAGGTCCTGTGCGAACGCACTGGCCCCGAGAAGTAAAACCAGGCCGATGTATTTCATTATTTGGCCGCCTGCTTCAGCGTCTCGCGGTAGTCCGGATACGTACTTGCAGCGCCGCCCCGCGCGGCTTGGGGAGGAATCCAGCCCGCGGCGTCCTTCAGCTGTTCGGTGGTTCCCGGCAGGAAGTGCGGAACCGCCGTGGAAATATTCTCCTCGCTCACCGTGCACGGATAATAGGTCAGCGCGGTATGCGTATCCAGCGCATAGTTGGTGGTTTGAATGAACGGCTCCTCCAACCACACCGGATCGGTCAAGATCATCGTGATCACCAGATAGTCGCCGTGCCGGTCGATGTATTCCTTCATGGTGGCTTTATCGCTGAAGCTCGCGCCGTTGCGTCGCAGGTAGCTGGCCTTGATGTGGTCGGTGTCGACCACCAGCGTATTGCCTACCCACTTGCCCGTCGAGAATCCCGACCAGCTGTTCGGAGCATACTCCGGCGGATGCGGCCGGCCGTCCATATAGATCACGCGATCCAGGGACCGCAAATACTCGACGTGAATGGCCCGCAGACTGCGCCCGATAGGATCTACCTCGTTCCAGAACCGTACGCTGCCCAGCGCGCGCCACTGATACGGAGCCGAATGCGGCCGGCACTGAAACTCTGGCAGGCTCCACTCCGAGTGGTCATGGCTGTCGGCTTTCCTGCGGCCGGCGTCGTTCAGCGGAATACCCTGATAATCGCCCAGCGGCGGTCCGCCGGATCGCTCGTAGCTGTCTTCGTGAACGCGCTCGGCCCAGACGCCGGAAAAATCGGTCAGCTCCAGCACCGGAGCGCCTTGGGCGAACACCGTCCGGCCCGCCAGCAACACGAGCGAAAGAGGAAGGAAACGCATGGCATCCCCTAATCTACAACATAATGGTTCAGTGACTCCAGATCTCCGCGATTCAGGCTGGCTTCCTACAGCCGCTGGGTTTCCACGGGAGCCGGATAGTCCTCGCTGACCGCCGTGCCCAAGGTCGCTTCCGCTGGAAGACGTACCGTGAAGCGCGTTCCCTCGCCCACCGTGCTGGTGACATCCACTTGTCCGCCGTGCGCCTTCGTGATCCAGGCTACGAAGCTCAATCCCAGCCCCAGTCCCTGGATCAGGTTGGTTTGGGCGTTGCGCACGCGATAGAAACGGTCGAAGATGTGCGGCAGATTTTCCGTGGGGATGCCCACTCCGGAATCTTCGACCTCGATTCGCGCCCAATCCCTTTGTTCGTCGCGGCGCACACGCACCTGCACGGTGCCCCCGGCGGGAGTATACTTCACGGCATTCGAAAGCAGATTGGAGAACAGCCTTTCGATCTGCGTGTGGTCCGCCAGAATCTTCATGCCCGGTTCGATGCGGGCGGTCAGGCGCACCTGCTTCTCCTCGGCTGGAATCTGGAACTGGTCCACCACGTCCTCGGCCACGTCCCCCAAATCGAAGGTCGTCTTTTGCAGCACCACCTGCCCCGATTCGGCCTGCGACAGCAGCAGCAGGGCGCGCACGATGCTGGACAATTGCTCGACGTCTTCCAGGGCGTTCACCATCGCGTCGCGGTACTGCTCCGGTGTTTGCGCCGTGAACAAGGCCACCTCCAGTTGCCCGCGGATCGCGGTGAGAGGAGTTCGCAGCTCATGCGAGACGTCGGTCGAAAAGCGTCGGATCTGTTCGAAGGAGTCTTCCAGCCGTGTGGTCATGCGGTTGAAGCTCCCGATCAGATGATCCAGTTCGTCTCCCGCGCCGCGCAACGGAATCCGCAAGGAAAGATTCGAGCCCGTGATCTTCTGGGCTGCGTGCGCGACTTCGTTCACCGGTTGCATGGCGCGCCCCGCCAGCGCCCAGCCGAGCAATCCGGTCAAGGGAATAATCGCCAGCAGCGATAGGAAATAGTCGCGCGTGAAAGTTCGGACGGTACGCACGCTGTCCCCGAGCGACCGGCCAATCGCGAAAAAGTATCGCCGGCCGTGATCGTCCAGCATCACCCCGGCCTTGATAATGTACGGCGTCCCGCTTCCATCCGTGCGGATATGAATCTCGGGCTCCTTGAGCGCCATGATCCGCCGGATCTCGTCCGGGGAATCGATTCCGATCGAGTCGTAGGTGGGTGAATCGATCAGCACATTGCCGTTGGAATCTGTCAGCAGAATGACCAGCCGCAAACGATCCAGGACATGCGCGTCTTCCGGATCGTCCGTGTCCGCCGTCCATAATGGCCGGGCGTTCTCGATCCGCAGATAGCCTTTGGCTTCGCCCCAAACTTCTTCCAGAACCGCGCGCACGTCGCCTTCGGTCTGCTCCTGAAGGCTGTGGCGGAAATACAGGCCGATGATGACCAGCAACGTGGAAAACAGCAGCAGGTAGCTGACAGTCAGCCGGAACCGCAGCCCGCGCAGGAGATTCACACGGGGGCGCACGTTATCCCATCTTCTCCGCGGGGCGGTCCGGAGTGTCCAGCATATATCCGATCCCCCGCACCGTCTGGATCATCTTCTGCGGCCACTTGTCATCGATCTTGCTGCGCAGATGGCGAATGTAGACATCCACTATATTGGTCAGCCCATCATAATCCATGTCCCAGACGTGCTCCACGATCATGGTGCGGCTGAGCGGGCGTCCGCGATTGCGCATCAGGTATTCGAGGATGCTGAACTCCTTGGGCGCCAGCTCGATGTTCTCCCCGTCGCGCGACACTTTTCGCCGGATGCAGTCCAGAGACAGATCGCCGACTTGCAGCTTTTCCGGCGTAGGCTGGCCGCGCCGCAGCAGCACACGAACTCGCGCCAGGAGTTCTACGAAGGCGAACGGTTTCACCAGATAATCGTCGGCGCCGCCTTCCAGGCCCTTCACACGATCGTCCACGGCATCGCGAGCGCTCAGGATCAGCACCGGCGGGCTGACCTTGCGGTTGCGGATCTTCTGCAGCACCGTGAGCCCGTCCACGTCCGGCAGTCCCAGATCCAGGATCACCAGGTCGTAGTCGGTGGAATGAATCATGTCGATCGCCGACCCGCCCGTAGCGGCCACGTCTACCGCATATCCCGCGCTCACTAGCCCGCGCGAGAGAAAGTCGGCAATCCGGCTTTCGTCTTCCACCACCAGAATGCGCATATATCTCTAGTGTAATCTCGCCAAGCCGCCGTGTTTCCCCACCCAGGGTTTATAATGAACGGTAGAGATTCGTGGAGACTATCACAGTAGAATCGATTCCAATCGTCGTAGGGCGCGAGGAGGATGGGCGCTGGTGGGCTGATATCGAATCCATGCCCGGAGTCATGGCTTACGGTGGTACTCGCGATGCAGCTATCGCGGCTGTTCGCGCGCTGGCATTGCGCGTTGCGGCTGACTGCATCGACCATGGGGAAGCAGTCCCGGCGCCTTTCGCCAAGGTCTTCATCGTGGCATGAGCCGATGGCCCTCGGTTAAGGCGAAGCGCTTGCTTGCCGCCTTACTCCGGATCGGGTGGACGGTGGCTTGGCAGAACGGGTCGCACCGCAGGCTGCACAGAACGGGTTGGGCCAATTACACGTTCGCGTTTCACGATAATGAAGAGGTTGGCGGAGGGCTTCTCTCTCAGATCGCCAAGAAAACCGGCCTGCGGCCGGAGGATTTGTAAAGGATTTGGGTTTGCGGTTGACGATCACCGCCCATGCTTGACCCGGTAATCATCTACCGTCGGCATGTGGATCACCCGGCACATTTCGAATAGCCGCGACCGGGCGCGCGCGCCGATGACGTCCGTAAGACTCTTTGCGTAAACCGGCGTCTTGCCCGGTCCCTCGTAAGCAACGACCTTCCCGTTAATGTTTTCATCTGGCAGATTTGTGGTCGCGATCAAAGGCTTCCTATTATTCGCGCGATAGGTGACAATTGCCGTGATTGTATCCTCGACCCAATCGCTCATACGATGTGCGCCCAACTCATCCAAGAGCAACACGTCGACTTCAAGCGCGGACCGGTAAGCATCGCGGTCACTGATTCCCGAGGTTATATCGTAGCTCGACCGAATCCGCTCCAACAGACGCTGATAGTCGAGAAACAGACCTTGATGGCCCTTGTCGATGAGAGCCTTCAATGCGGCGACTGCCAAGTGTGTCTTGCCCGTCCCCGTGCCGCCAACGAGGAGCAACCCCGGACGTTCCGGCGTCGGAAATTCTCGCACAAAGCTGCGGACCTGCATAAGCACGGTCCCTAAACCAGTTCGCGCGATTGGATTGTCCTGGGGGATTTGGAAGTTATCTAGGGACGCGCCCACATAATTGGGCGGGATTCCTGAATCGTCCTTTAGTGCTGTTGCGATCGCTTCCTCGGCGCAACGGCATCGCTCCGCGCCCGATAAACCGGCGCGCTCGATAATCTTCCAGCCGGTTCCTCCGCAAATGGGACATACTGCCGCTGCTGCCATTGCTAACTCCTGCTCCACACTACTCCACCACTACCAATATTTCGCCTGCTCCCACCGTAGCATCCGGCCGCGCGCGAACTTCCGCCACGCGTCCAGCCTTGGGAGACTTCATTTCATTCTGCATCTTCATCGCCTCGACAACAACGAGGCCTTGTCCTTCTTCGACCGTGTCGCCGGCCGCCACTAAAACGCGAATCACTTTCCCCGGCATGGAGGCCGCAATTTCCTGCCGTCCGTGGTTGGCCGTGGCGCACTGACCCGGCCGCAGATCACGGGAGTCGAAGACTTCCATTGTGAGCCGGCGCCCGTTGACCCATATTTCTGTTCCGGCTCCCTTGCTCACCCGATAACTGCGTCCGTTCATCAGGACGGAAGTGCCTTCCAGCGAGAACTCGCCTTCGATCTCGACATCTTCATCACGCACATAGCGCAGCTGCGATCCGTCGATCTCGATGTTCGCGGAACGGCCGTTCACCATCACCTGACGCTTCATCGGAGAAGCTCCTCGCGTCCGGATTCCAGCCAGCGACGGATGTCCCGTCTCGGGACTTCCGCGCGCCTGGATGCAAGCGCCAACACCAACGCCGCGGCGGCCTCGAATTCCGGATCGGCTTCCAGCTTCTTCCGCCTTTTGAAGAATCGGTCCAGGAACAGCGTCGAAAGGCGCCCGCCGCGAAAATCCGTATCGGCCAGCACCTCGCGAAAAAACGCGATGTTGTTGCGGACCCCCGTCAACACGTATTCGGAGAGCGCCCGATCCAGCCTGCGGATCGCCGTTTCACGCGTCGGCCCCCACGCCGCCAGCTTGGCCAGCAGAGGATCGTATTCGAGCGGCACGTTCCAGCCCTCGGAAATGCCCGAATCCAGGCGGATTCCCGGTCCTGCCGGCTCACTTAAGTGCACGACGGTTCCCGGCGCAGGCATAAAATCGTGATCCGGATCCTCGGCGTAGATCCGGCACTCAATGGCCGAACCGCGCCACGTAACGTCAGTTTGTTTCAGCGTGAGTGGTTCGCCGGCTGCGATCTTCAGTTGCCACTCCACCAGATCGAGCCCGGTGGCCAGTTCGGTCACGGGATGCTCCACTTGTAATCGCGTGTTCACTTCCAGGAAATAGAAATTCGGGCCGTGATCCACATTGCCGTCCACCAGAAACTCCACCGTGCCGGCATTGGTGTAGCCGGCGGCGCGCGCCACCTTCAAGGCGGCCTGCCCCATCTTTTGCCGAAGATCCGGATGAGATGACATGAGAGGTGACGGGCACTCCTCGATTACCTTCTGATGACGCCGCTGGATGGAACACTCGCGTTCGCCCAGGTGGATCAAGCGGCCGTGATGATCGCCCAGGATCTGAATTTCGATGTGCCGCGGCTCTTCCACCAGCTTTTCGACGTAGACATCGCTGTTGCCGAAGGCGCGTCCGGCTTCGCTCGCGGCGTCTCGCAAGGCTGCTTGCAGTTCGGATTCACGGTCCACGCGGCGCATCCCCTTACCGCCTCCGCCCGCCGATGCTTTGAGCAGCACTGGATAACCCAGTGAATTTGCGGCGGCCCGCGCTTCCTCCCAGCTGGACAAGGCACGCTCAGTTCCCGGAACCACGGGAGCGCCGGCCGCGATCGCCAGTTGCCTGGCCGCCGTTTTCGATCCCAGCTTGCGAATGGCCCCCGCAGGCGGACCGATGAACACGATTCCCGCAGCCGCGCAGGCGTCGGCAAACTCCGCATTCTCGCTCAGGAATCCATATCCGGGATGAATAGCTTCTGCGCCGTGGCGCTTGGCTGCGTCTATAACGCGGTCGATCCGGAGATAGCTTTCCGACGAAGGCGAAGCTCCCAAATGGGCCGCTTCATCCGCCAGTTGGACCGCTAGCGACGCCCGGTCCGCATCCGAGTACGCGGCTACGCTGGCGATTCCCAAGTCCCGAAGCGCCCGCACCACCCGCACGGCAATCTCGCCGCGATTCGCTACCAATACCTTACGAAACAGACTCACCCTCGCAGAGTAACCAATGTCGCCCCCCAGCCGCCCGCTTCCGCTGGAGCATCGCCATAAGACTCGACAAACGACGTCCTTGCCAGAATCGCTCGAACCATATCCCTTTGGACTCCGATGCCCTGGCCATGGATAATCCGCAGGGCTCGGTACCCCAGCCGCTGGGCTTCCGTCAGATATTCCTCTACCGCTTCCTTCACGTCCTTGGGGGCAACGCTATGCAAATCAAACACATCCGTGATGGGCAGCTCAACCGGAAGGGAGTCGAATGGTTCGCTAAAGGTCTGGTCAGCCATGGCCGATGGAAGAGGGTGCAGTCGCCTCAATGGTACACCTTAGGCCCCATCTCCCGAACATGGGTGACCCCTACCTTTTCTTCCCTTAGGACCGTTGCAGATCGAGTGCCAGCTGTTAGAATCGGGCCAGTCGGCTAGTTAGGTTCAGTCCGGCAATAGTTTGATGCTTTGCTTTTTGTGCGGCAAAAAAATCGGGCTCGGGCGGAGGCTGGTAGACCAGCAATACTGTTGTGCTGCCCATCGCAAGGAAGCCAAGCTAGCTTCCGCTCAGGCGTTTCGCGAAGAAGATGAGCTGGAGCACTGGTCCGTAGCGCGCTCCAAAGATAAGAAGAAAGGCGCTGCCCGCCCAGCCGCGACTAGCGGTCAGACCGCTTCCATATTCGCGTTCCTAACCGTTGGTGGACTCCTGGTGGCGGCGCTCCTGCTTCCGGGACCTGGACCCGGCGCTTCATTTCCACAAGTTGCGCTCGACCCCTCCATTAAGCGCAGCCTGCCAAGTCGCGCCTGGGACGCGGTGGGAGAAGTAGTTCGGAGCCAGGCTCCCGTTACCCTGCATCACGAGTTTCGATCGGGTCTTGCCGGCTGGGTCACGGTGACCGCCCATGCCATGCCGAGCTCCGATGATCGCGATGCGAGCGGCGCTTATCGTTCGGCTTTATCCCGGCCCGTCTCCCTGCGTTTGTGGAATCGATCCTCTTCTCTTCAGAACTACCAGATGGAGTTCCAGGGCCAATTGGAGGGCCGCAGCCTGAGCTGGGCGTTTCGTGCGGCCAACGGGAACAACTATTACGCCACCAAGCTGGTGATCGCCAGACCCGGGGCCGATCACAACGCCGGGCTGGTGCGCTATTCCGTGGTCGACGGCCGGCAATCGGCGTCGGTTCGATTGCCCTTGCCGCTGAGCCTGCAGCGCGGCGCCGATTATCGCGTTCGCATGACGGTGCAAGGCGATCGTTTCATCACCTATCTGAACGGCCAGGTGATCAGCACCTGGACCGATAACGTGCTCAAGCGCGGGGGCGTGGGTTTCTTCGAGGACAAGAGCGATCCGCAAAATGTTGCCTGGATCAGCGTGTCCGAACGCGACAGCTTCATGGGGCGCATGCTGGCCTACTTCTCGCTGTTCGTAATCCCGGGACCGCCTCGCGAAGGCTTCTAGGCTTTCTTCAGAACGAACTCGAAGGGCATCCCTCCCGCATCGCCTTTGACCTTCAGCTCATTTCCCGCCACCACCCCGGTATACGTCAGCTTCAAGGGCATGCCGAAATCGAGGGTCACTGAGAAAGAGATGTTGTTGCCATCGACCTTCCCTTCCGCAATCGGGATTTCCATCCCGGGCATAAACTCCAGGGACCCGCTGAGCGCGGCGCCATCGGCCTTGAAGTTGAAGGTTTGAGGAAAGTCCCCGTTAGGCGTGGAGATGGTGCCAGTCCACTTACCGTCGACGTCAGCCGCGAAGGCCGAGATCGCCAGCATAAGAAAGCCGAGTACCAGCGAGCGAATTGTCATGTTTGATCCTAACTCGCCAGTCCCGCCCGCACCAGCAGGGCCTGCGGGTCCGGATCGCGGCCCATGAAGGAGCGATACAACTCGGCTGGATCCTCACTGTCGCCGCGAGCCAGAATCTTGTCGCGATAGTCGCGCCCTACGATTTCGCTGAACACGCCCTCCTTGCGGAAGCGCGTGAAGGCATCGGCATCCAGCACCTCGGCCCATTTATAGGAGTAGTAGCCGGCGCCATAGCCGACCGGGCTCGAAAATAGGTGCGTGAAGCCGGTAATCATGGCGTAATCTTCGGGTATGGGGGTCGCCGCGAACGGCTGCATGGTCCGGCGGGCGAACGCCACCGGATCTTCCTGGCCGTCCCATTCGCGATGCAACGCCAGGTCCACATAGCCCAATCCCAACTGGCGCATCTGATTGTTGGCCGCACGGAATGTCTTGGCCTGCTTCATTTTCTGGAACAGATCCTCGGGGATCGCCGCACCCGTCTCCCAATGCCGCGCGAGCAGATCCAGCGCTTCGCGCTCCCAGCACCAGTTTTCCATGATCTGCGAAGGCAGCTCGACGAAGTCCCACGCCACGCTGGTGCCTGCCAGACTGCGCACTTCCACGCGGGTCAATAAGTGATGCAGGAGGTGCCCGAATTCGTGAAAGATGGTTTCGGCTTCACGATGTGTCAGCAGCGCCGGCTTCCCCTCCACGGGCGGCGTCAGGTTTCCGCAGATCAGTCCCAGGTGCGGGCGGCCTTGGCCCGGATTGCCAGTGATCAGCGAATCCATCCACGCACCGCCGCGCTTGTTTTCGCGGGGATACCAGTCGGCGTAGAACGATCCGAGATGTGCTTTGGTGGCCGCGTCGCGAACCTCAAACGTTTTTACGGCTGGATCCCAGGCCGGCATGTCTTTCACTTCGGTCACGCGAATTCCGAGAATGCGTCCGAAGATCTCGAACATCCCCGCGACCACGCGATCCAGGGGAAAGTACGGCCGCAGAGCTTCTTCGTCGAAATCGTATAGAGCTGCGCGCTGCTTTTCGGCCCAGTAGCCGATGTCCCACGGATCGAGCGTCTTGCCGGCGAACGCCTCCAGCTCCTGATTCTCTTCGCGAAAACGTTTCTCGGTCTTGTTGCGCAAATCCCGCAGAAAGTTCTGCGCGCGCTCACCGGTGTGGGCCATGCGATCGTCCAGGACCAGGTCGGAGAAATCGCGGAATCCCAGTAGTTTGGCCTTTTCTTTGCGCAGTTCCAGGATCTTGGCCATCAGCGCGCGGTTGTCGTGCGTGCCGGAAGCCGCGCGCGTGTTGTAGGCGCGCCATACCTGTTCCCGCACACGAGCATCGTCCAGGTACGTCATTACGGCGACGTAGCTGGGACCCTGCAAAGTGAAGCGCCAGCCGGCCATCCCTTTGGATTCCGCTCCGGCGCGCGCCATGGCGATTGCGGATGGGGGCAGGCCTTTGAGCTGCGCTTCGTCGGTTACCACCAGTTCCCAGGCGTTGGTGGCGTCCAGGACGTTTTCCGAGAATTTTGTAGTAGCCTCGGCCAGAGCCACGTCGATTTCCTTCAACCTCGCCTTGCCCGCCGCATCCAGGTCCGCTCCGTGACGCTTGAATGAGTCGATCGTCTTGGTTAGAAAGCGATGATACGTCCCTTTGAGTGACCGCCCTTCGTTGGTGCCCGCGTACGCCTTAATCGCCTTCCACAGACCCTCATGCAAGGGAATGCTGGAATAGAACGCGCTGGCTTTGGGCTGTACTGCATTGAACGCTGCGCGGAAAGCCGGCGTGGTGGCGACGCTTTCGATATGCCGTACTACGCTCAGCGCGAAGTCCAGCCTCTCGGTCATAGTGTCGATGGCCTGCAGTGGATTCGGATCGGCGGTGGCCGCCTCCACGCGTTGGTTCGCGTCGATCAGCAATTCGTCTACAGCCGGCTCCACGTGCGCGGCGTCCACCTGGTCAAAGGGAATTTTGAATTTGATCTGGGTTAAGGGATTCATGTTAAGGGATTCATGAGGTTTTAGGGATTCTAATCAAAGAAGCGGCTAATAGCACCACCGTAACACCCGCCAGGATCCACTTGGCCGTGCTCGGCCCGCGAATGGCCTGGATCATGGCCGGGGTGGTCGCGCGCAGCGGAACATCCAGTAGATTCAGGATCGCGCGATTCTCCAGTACATCGAACACACCGGCGGCGACACCGCATATTCCGCCGGCGATTCCGGCTACCAGCCTCCAGCCGCCCCTGCGAGCCGCCAGCAGACTCAGTGCGAGCTCCAACGCCGAATAACACGTGATGAACCCGAAATCGATGTACTGCTTGATGCGCATCACCTCGCGGTCGGGACTGGGAGCATCGCCCAGGATCCAGTCGATATCCTGCACGTCGCGGGCGAACTGGATGGCGAGCATGGGATCGCCAAAGCGGGGTTTGGAGGCGTTGGTGAAGGAAGGCGGGGCCATCAGGAGAATGAACGCTGCGACGGTCATCATCGCCAGCAGGATCACCCAGCGGGACATTGCTCTATGGGGGGAATTAACCCAGGACACGCGAGGCATCGCGGGCGAAATAAGTCAGGATAAAATCCGCGCCGGCCCGGCGGATGGATGTGAGCGATTCCATCATGATGCGCTCGTAATCGAGCCAACCGCGCTCGACAGCGGCCATGATCATGCTGAATTCGCCCGAAACCTGGTAAGCGCCGATGGGCACAGGGAAGCGATCGCGAGCCTGGCGGACCAGATCGAGATACGGCATGGCCGGCTTGACCATGAGCATGTCCGCGCCTTCTTCGAGGTCGAGCTCCATCTCATGCATCGCTTCGCGGCCATTGGCAGGGTCCATTTGATAGGTGCGGCGGTCGCCGAAGGACGGGGTCGATTCGGCGGCTTCGCGAAACGGTCCATAAAATCCCGAAGCAAATTTCGCGGCGTAGGCGAGAATCGCGACTTTCTGAAACCCGTGCGCGTCGAGCTTCTGCCGGATCGCGCCGACCCGGCCGTCCATCATGTCGGAAGGAGCCACGATGTCGGCTCCGGCACGCGCGTGAGTGAGCGCGGCGGCTGCCAGCCAATCGAGCGTCGAATCGTTGTCGACGTCGGCATTGGCGCCTTCGCCAATCACGTTGCCGCAATGGCCGTGGCTGGTGTATTCGCAATTGCAGACGTCGGTCATGACCAGGAGATTTGGTAGTGCGCGCTTAACGGCTCGCACGGCTCGCTGGACGATGCCGTTCTCGTCGTAATTCTCCGACGCCTGATCGTCTTTCTTATCGGGAATGCCGAACAGGATCACGCCGCCGATCCCCAGCGCGTGCGCGCCCTCGCATTCCTTGACCAGCTCGTCGACCGAAAGCTGGAAGTTGCCGGGCATGGAGCCGATTGGCTTGTGGACGCCTTCGCCCGGACAGGCAAACAGCGGCAGGACGAAATCGGCCGGCTCGAGCTGGGTTTCGCGCACCAGCCGCCGCATGGACTCCGAAACGCGCAGGCGGCGCTTGCGATGGGTGGGGAAGGCCATTCGCTCTCGATTGTATCGAAGTTGCCACAGGCGGCTGAAGCGCAATTGTTTCCACCGAAGTGTTGGTTACGTCATCCGGTTGTCATCGTCCTGCCAAACCAGGTTGTTATTCATATGGCGGCGGCCGCATTGCGCGCCGCAAATCTTAATCTTTGGAGACTTTTTTTAATGTTGCAAATCAGACAGCTCCGCACCCTGAGTGCGTTTGCCGTGTTCAGCGCACTGGGCAGCTTCAGCGCTAGTGCGGAGGACATCAAGACTGTATTCGTGATCGCGATGGAGAATCACAACTGGACGCAGCCAGCCCAGATGGCCGGCAAGATCCAGCAGGTTTATCAGAATCCCAACGCTCCGTTTATTAACAGTCTGGTGAACGGAACCGCCTTCGCCATTATCAATGGCTCGGTGGTCCACATCAGCGAACAGGTTGCCTACGCCTCGGCGTACCACAACGTTCTGGCCACTCCCAGCGGAAATAACCCCCACATTCATCCTTCCGAGCCCAGCTACCTCTGGGCGGAAGCCGGAACCAACTTCGGAGTTTTGAATGACAACGATCCCTTCAAGGTCCCGGGCGGCACGAATCAAAACACAGGTCTGCACTTGAGCAACCTCCTCACGTCCGCGGGAAAAACCTGGAAATCGTATCAGGAAGACGTCGACGTGGACTTGCTCACCAATGTCCCGCTGCCCCAAAATCAATGGACCGTTCCGCTGTCCAGTTTCCAGGGATCGTTTGTCAGCGGCGTTAACGCCTTCAACGGGTCAGCCCAGTACAATTACGCCGCCAAGCACAATCCGATGCTGTTCTTTACCGATACCAACGGCGGCAACGATCCGACGACGGGCAATCCATTGTCCGGGCATTACGCGCCGTTGCAGCAGTTGTTCACCGATCTGGCCAATGACACTGTGGCCGACTATAACTGGATCACGCCGAACCAGTACAACGACATGCATACGTCACTCAGCGGGGGCTATCTGGGGCTTACCGGCGACGCGGCTAATATCAAGCAGGGTGACGATTTCCTGAAGCAGATCGTCCCCGTTATCATGGCATCCGACGCATACAAGGATCACGGGGCGATCATCCTTTGGTGGGACGAATCCGAATCGGACGGCGCAACGGGCGACAACGCGGACGACTTTAGTCACACAATCGGCGAGATTGTCGTCTCTCAGCATGCGCACAAGAACGTTCACGGTATTCCCTATGCGAGCCCGGTGAATCTCACACACTCTTCCGATTTACGCACCATGCAGGAGATCTTCCGCGTGGGGCCATTTCTAGGCGATGCCGCCAATGGCGAGGATCTGTCGGATCTGTTCGCGCCCGGCTCTATTCCGAATAAACCGTAAAAGCTAGCCAGGAGATGGGCGCAGGGATCCGGAAGACCATCTCTGCGCCCTTAGCATTAGCTTGATGAATCGCGGTTACGGGTCGCACTTACGCCCGAGATAACTCCAATTCCAACCATAATGACGATGCCGACTCCTATCCACCGGGGCGGCATATGCATAAGGTGGGCTCCCATCGCCAGTCCGACGATTAGAATGATGTATCCGATCAGGTAAAGTCCGAACGACATAGGGGCGATCCTCGCCAGAAGCCGAAGCAATCGAGTCGCCAAACCACTGGGCGACTGCGGCTGCCACCGCATTTCGGATAGAATGTTCTACACACGACAATCCCGCGGGCTATGGGAGTTCGCGCATGTTTATAAGAGGTGGTGGAAATGAAGCTACGTAAGCTCGCTCTGTATACTT
>Ga0207695_10004997_pt1 | contig 17826 bp, 13 predicted proteins | sample KBSC54metaG_FD_184354 | JGI IMG/M metagenome (GOLD analysis project Ga0207695, IMG submission 184354) | Corn rhizosphere microbial communities from Kellogg Biological Station, Michigan, USA - KBS C5-4 metaG (SPAdes) (version 2) | ecosystem: Host-associated > Plants > Roots > Rhizosphere > Soil... | reverse complement strand
GGCCAAAGTGCAAGCCCAGAAAAATCAGAGGCTAATCCAAAACCGAAAGCCGCAAAAATTACACTCCCATCCGCACCGGTGCCGCATATCCTGTCATTTCCAAGTACCCAACGCCTGTGATTTGCCGCCCCCCCTTCGTCCCCTTCACCTCAATCGCACCCTCCCAATACGCCGGCGTAACATCGCCTTTTCCCGTAAGTTCCTGCCGTGGCAATCGCGTGCTGAGTGAAACATCGATTTGAAGCCGTGGAACCTGAACGTTCCATTCGATAGGATATTCGCCGCCCGTGTCCGGACTCCTCCACGTCTTCCCAGGCGCCACCAAAAACGCGCCGGAGTCCAAGTGACTCGCCCGTCCCGTGGCATCAACGTATGTGGCAGCCGAGAACGGATCGGCCGATCCATCCTTGCGCCGAATCCGGAACAGCATCAGCTCCGTTCCATCCTCAAATTGCAAACTAAACCAATCCCATCCACTCTGATTCGCCTCAAGCTGGTGAGTGAAAAACTCATGATCCATCCAAGTCAAACCTTCGACCGCAAATGCCTTCCCGTCGATCGTTACTGACCCGCGCGAAATTAAATGAGTGAGAGAAATGTAATGCGAAGCGCGCCCCGCTCCCTCCGACTTCTGACTCACACCGTCGATGCCATGAATCACGGGGGGCTTTTCCGATCGCAGCGAAAGATCAACGGAAAATCGCTCTGCTACAGCGTCGAGCTGCTGTTCGGCGCCCTTCCACCGCACCTCCCAGTTCCCATTCCAAACCCGAGCCTGACCAAGGTCCGCCCCAGCTATTCCAGGTCCCGCCCGATTAAGCCGTTCCGTGTGGAAAAACTGGTTTCCATCCAAATCGCTCAAAGCCAGGTGCGCCAGCCAGACATCGCGAACATCCCAAACCCCCGCAGGCCGCGCTTCACGATCCACCCCATGCCGGAAAAACGTCAGTTCAAACCCGAAACGCCGCCCCTCCGCCGAGTGCAGGTTCCCCGTGTAATACCACCACTCAGTCTGAAATTCCGGATGATTGAAATGATCCGCGGGAAAAGAGTAGCGATAACCCGGCATTGCCAGCCGATACGAATCAGAGCCCGTACCAAACAAGCTGAACGCCATCAGCAGCGCCGTCAAACCCTTACTCCTCATGAATCACCTCAATCGGATTCAGCCGCATCGCGACACGCGCCGGATACAGTCCCGCGGCAATCGTCGCCACATACACCACCGAAAGTGCTCCCAGCAGCACGGCCACCGGCCAGTGAAACTGAATCGTCCAGCCAAACGACTGCTTATTAATCACATAAATCAACAACAACGAAAGCAGCAATCCAAGAATCAACCCCGCCACGTTTGCAAACAATCCAATCAGCCCCGCTTCAAACAGGACGATGCGCCGCAATTGCGTCCGCGCGCCGCCCAGGAAACTGAGCAATCCAAACTCGCGTCTTCGATCGATCACTAATGCCAGCAGCGCGCCCGCCACACCCATCACTGCCACAAACACCGCCACGGCCTCCAGGGCATAAGTAATCGCAAATGTGCGGTCAAAGATTCGAATCGCTTCCTCCCGCAGCGATCGATTCGAAAACACTAGAACCTTCCGTCCCGCCAGAGCCGATTCAATCTCAGCCCTCCCTGCCTCGATCGATACGCCAGGCTTCAGATAGACAGCCACATTCGACGGCGAAGGATCGGGAAGATATTTAAGCAGCGTAGTCCGATCCATAATGATCAAGCCGCGCTCACTCGAGTAGTCGTAATAAATATCCAAAACGCGCAGCCGAGCCGTATATTTTCCCAGCGGAATCGTCAACACATCGCCCGCACGAACGTGATGCTTGTTAGCGAACGGTTCGCTCACCACCACGGCATCCGCGTTCGGAAGCCCTCGAAACACAGTCGCCGGCGGCGCGCCCGAAAGAAACGGATGCCGCCCGTAGCGCATCGCGATCCGCGTATCGCCGCCGCCGAGAGTCACAGGCAACCCCTGATAGCTGATCTCATAAGCGCGGAAAGGGTCCACGGCAGCGACGTCCCGCAAACCCGCCAAGCGCCCCACAACATCCACCGCCATCGTCGGATGCCGGTCCGCGCCAGCCGGTCCCGCCGGTCGCAGATAGAAATCCGCTTGCAGACGATCCTCCATCCAAACCAGCACCGTCTCTCGAAAACTGCCCACCATAATTCCCACTGCCGCCATCATCGCAATAGCCGTGGAAAGCGCGCCAACCAGCACCGACGTACGCCGAAGCGAGCCACCCAGACTGCGAGTAGCCAGCAGAGCCTCCACTCCAAAAAGCCGCCGCATCAATCCCGACATCCCCTCGGCAAGACCCGCCACCAAAGCCGGAATTGCAAACGCCGAAGCCGCAATCAACAACACAGCCGAGAGGTATCCGAAAATCGGCTTGCCGTCGATCGCCTCCTGCCGCGACGCAATCCAACCACCCAAACCAACCACGGCCGCCAGCACCAACCCACGCATCCGACGTGTGCGAACCTGATGCTCCCGGCGTCCGCGCGCCATAGCATCCACCGGCGACACGCGCGACGCCTCCCAGGCAGGCGAACACGCCGACAGCACAGCAACACCAACGCCGGTCAAAATTGCAATCAAGCTCAACGCCCAACTCAGCGAAATGGGAGCCGGACTACTACTCACGTAAAGCGAATCCACCGTAGCCGCCACCAGCCTCACCGCGCCCACAGCCATCAGACGCCCGAGAGCAATGCCCGCCACCCCTCCAAACAATCCGAAGCACGCCGCCTCACCAAGGAACGCCGCCAGCACGCCGCCACGCGTGGCGCCAACAGCCCGCAGAATTCCAATCTCGCCGCGCCGCCTCACCACAGAAACCGAAACGGTGTTGTAAATCAAAAACGCCCCCACCACCAGGGCGATGTAACTCAACACCCGAAGATTCCAACGGAACGCCGCCAGCATCCGCCGATTTTCATTCGTGCGCGAGCCCTGCGGCGCCACGGTCACACCCTCCGGCAGCGCGGCGCGCAAAATAGTTTCCCACTGCTCTACTGATTTCGTCTGAGGGGTCTCAATCAGAATGCGATCGAGTGCCCCACTCCGCCCCAACACGCGAGTAGCTGGAGCCAAGTCCATCACCATGACTTCCCCCGACCCCGTGCCTAACACTCCACGAACGGTGCAATCGGAAGCGCGATCATTCACCAGCAAGCGAACCCGATCGCCCACCTTGTACCCCAAACCATCACCCACCCAAACAGAATCATCGCGCTGAAACGAGACAGAGTCACTCGGACCATCAAGCGCATCCGCCAACATGTCAACGCCGATGAAAGCAACGGTCCGCCTGCGCTCACCAACCACCGCGTAATCCTCTATGCGAGGCCAAAGCCGCAGAGCATAAGGAAGCGCCGCCAGCCGGGCAAGCGTTTGCGCCGGAACCCCGCCTGTAGCGGTAATTTCAAAATCCGCCCGTCCAGTCAGAGTCTCCATCGAAGAGCGAAACGATCCCGCAGCCGCATCACCCGCGAGCTCAATGGCCAACACTACAGCCACGCCCAGAGCAACAGCCAGAGCAGTCAATAAGGTTCGCAGCGGTTCACGTCGCGAAGGACGAATCACCAAACGAAAAAACAAACTCAAATACGGCATAGCGCCTGAATTCGCCCATCTCGCATCTGCAAAATCTGGTCGCAGATACCCGCCGCTTCCACGCTATGCGTCGCCATGAGAATCGTAGTGTTCTGCTCATCCGCGATGCGCCGCAAAAGCGCGAGAATCACGTCGCCGGTAGTAGTATCCAGATTGCCCGTAGGCTCATCCGCCAACAAAAGATCCGGAGAATGAACCAGCGCGCGAGCAATCGCCACACGCTGCATCTGGCCGCCCGAAAGTTGATAAGGCATGCGAGCCGCGTAAGCCTCCATCTCCACCCACCGAAGCCGTTCCAGAGCGGCATCCCGGACGCCACTCCGCCCAGCCAACATCAAAGGCAGTTCGACATTCTCTACCACCGACAAAGTAGGCAGAAGTTGAAACGACTGAAAGATGAACCCGACCTTCTCCCGACGCACCCGCGTCAATCCCGCATCATCGAGAGAAGAAGTATCCGCGCCATCCAGAATCACCCGGCCGGAAGTAGGAAAATCCATCGCCCCAGCCAAATTCAACAAAGTAGATTTTCCGCACCCGCTACGCCCCACCAGAGCCAGCGATTCCCCACGCCCAACCTGAAGCGACACATCATGAACCGCAGGAACCCGAACCCCCTCACTAACGTAGTCCTTACTGACATGCTCGAGTTCAAGAATACTCATCCTGATCCAGCATCTCACCCCAAAGTGTCTCAATGCACCATATTGACGATCGTTCGCAAAAATGCAAACATGAGAGCTCGATTGGCGCCGGTGCCGATGATTAAACGGTTCAACAGGGCGTTTTCGAAAGTGGTCCTGTAGGCCAGGAGACAGAAGGCGACTACCGCGGAATGACATCTACGAGCGGTAGTTGTCGTCTCGCATCAGAAAACCCAGTTTCGCCGAAGGAAATTGACGTTGCTGCAAAGCGCAGGAGCCGATTCGAAAAGAGCCCGGAACAGCACACGTTCGACCGTCACATCGGTCACGATCCAAAACTCGTCGCGGCATACGAAGAAGAAGTCATCAATGCCGATATTGTGCGCAAGATTCATGATCTCCGCACCAAGGCTAGGCTAAGCCAGCGTCAACTTGCGGCCAAAAATAGGAACCACCGCATCAGTCATCTGCCGTCTCGAGAATGCGGATTACGATGGGCATTCCCTGGGCATGCTCAAACGCATCGCAGACGCGCTTAATAAACGAGTCGAGATTCGATTCGTGCCGATCAGGAAAATTCGCAGCAAAAGCTATTTAACGTCGAAATAATTCTCGGTTCGGTAGCTCGTACCATCCTGCCGCTTTACAACGGCATCCAACCTGTACGACCCCGCAGGCAGATGTATCTTTCTCCGGTACTCTGAGCCTTCCGCAAATGTTTCGAAACCAATCCGAGCTTTCTCGGTTCCTTGATCGATGCGCCAAATTCGCGCAAAGACGATGACACGCTCATTTCCGCCCTCCAAAGGAACAGAAATTATGAAAGGAAGTAACGGGACTGGCGGTCCACCAGCGTAATTTGGCTCCGAAGCCGGTTCAGCTTTTGGGTCCGTAAGATCGTAATCGCCAGTCGCTCCATTATCGACGAACAGCCAGGATGCGTTGTCGCCGACCCCGTCGATGTGCCGGTACCGCCAGATCTCGTAAGGAGGTTCGCCGTTCGCCCCGCCCGACGGATGGCTCTCGTTTTCAGTCGGCGGCCCAAAGATAATATACATGCGGCCCCGATCAGTTTTCCACCCCGGACGCCTCGTGGCAAAACGCTCGTTCGCATAAGCAATGCGTCGATAGTGTTCTTCTTTGAACTCGTTCTCCACAGTGCCCGGCGTAGGATCGCGCCGTAGCCAGAATTGCTCAATAAAAGCCTGCCGCTGCCGATCCGACCGCAAACGGTTGAACTCCGCACGCTCCGCTTCTGTAACGATGTACGTCACGTCCTCATTCAACCACTTATAATAAACGCGCTCAGCGGCAGCCTGAGCATCGAAATCTGCCATGAGACGGGGAGAAAGCGCGCGTTTGCCCGTCAAAGCGCTCGCAGGGGGACTCGGTTGCCCAGCATCCATCACACGCGGCACGGGCGGCCGGGTTTCCGGGGCGGCCCGAACCGGCGATGCCGATGCCGCGAAGTAGATGATCGCAACCGCGGCAGTCACCAGTGCCACCAAAGCGCCTCGCGTAACGTCCCGAGACAGCGGCCTATCGGAATCGAGAATCCGCTGCATCCGCCTCGTCAGCTTTCCGCCTCTCGCCATACCGATGCCCTCCCAGAGCACTCGCCTCGGAGTTCGCTGCCAAAAACCGACCAGCATCTCGGCATACAAAGTTTCGTTCCCAATCGCCAACAGGGCAGCATCGTCACTAGCGGCCTCGGCGAGTTCCGCCAGATGCCCGGACAGCCACCAAGCCAACGGATGGAACCAACACAATCCGCAATAGACGAAACCAACAAACCGCCGAAGAGGATCGCGCCGGCGCACGTGTGCCCGTTCATGCGCCATCACCGCTTCGAGTTTCTCTGGATCCCACCCACGCCAATCGCACGGAAGCAAAATCACGGGCCGCAGTAAACCCACGACGATCGGAACCGTCACGGCACCCGATTCCCGCGTTCCGGAGTCTATCTCCCGGCTAGCGCGAACAAGCCGGTGGCTGAAATACAGGCCGATAAAAACCCGCAGCATCGCGAGTGAGACTCCGGCCGCCCACACGATGACGAAAATCTCCGGCCACGTCCGGTTCTGGCGTCGAGAAGAAGTCGCCTGCATCCGCACCGCGCCCACACTCCCCGCAAACCCGGAGGACGGCTCAACCGCGCCGGCGTCGGCAGGCGCGCGCATAAGAAGCGGAACAGGGATAGGTATTTGCCGCGTCGTAAGGCTGAGGACCGGAAGAAGCAGCGCACCCACCAGAACCGCCGTCCAAACCGAAAGCCGCAGCGAAACATCCTTCGCGCGAAAAATCCAGAGCAACAGACGAACAAATGCAAACAGTACCGTCGTCCGCACCGCCCAAGCCACGAGAATCCAGAACACCGCGTCGACTATCATTTGCGCTCCTTCTTCTTCGCCGCGATCTTGCGAACCATCCGTTCCAACTCCGCGCGATCCACCACCTCGTTGTCCACCATGCCCACCAGCAGTCGCTCCATCGAACCCCCAAAGAATCGATCGGCAATCTGCTTCACAGCCTGCGCCGCGACACTCTGGCGAGGTTGACACGCGCGGTATACATACGTTCGCCCGTCCACGTCGTGAGTCACATAACCCTTCCGTTCCAGCCGATGCAGCAGAGTTCGGACAGTCGATTCCTTCAACTCGCGCGAATCCGCAGCCAATGCCCCGCGGCAATCTTCAGCTGTGCATCCTGCATGCGACCAAACATAATCCATCACCAGTTGTTCCAGTCCGCTAAGCCGTTTTTGCATCATCGCTACAATATGTAGCACTACACGATGTCGCCGTCAAGCGCTATTGAAAATTCAAACCAGCAATGTTATTCTTCAATTGACGTGGACACATTTAAGATCGCGAAATTAGCGGTCCGGCTACTTGCAACCACGAAAAAAAATGCTAAAGGCGAGACGGCTTTCTGAATGTCCCGCCCTGGCAGCCGCCGGGGTTTTTTCATTTCAGACCGAATCGCTCTGGAGGTTTTATGAGTGTTCGGTCTGGAATTTCCGGCAGTGAAGGCGAGCTCGTGTCGGTGCGTGTAACCGTCGATCCGCGGCATCTCGAGCAACTCCTCGAATGCCTGGCCTTGGTCAATTTCCCAATCAATCCGCGTATCGTGCACGGCCGCTCCACCGCCGTAATCTTCCCGGCCTTTGAACAGCGCCTACCCGAACTGCGCGCCGCCCTGTGGAACAGCGGCTTCGGCGCGGACTCCCTAGCCATCAGTCCGATTCTCGACGACATCGCGGTATCGTAGCCATAGCAATGCTTCGCATCATCACCGGCCCCGTAGGCCAGGCGTTTCATCTGTCCTTGTACAGCCCAGTAAATCAGCGCCTCCTGGTCCCCACCGCAACCATGGCCGAGCACATCCGCAACGAACTCGCTCGCCAAGGCGCAGTCTTTCGTCCGGACACTGTCCAGACATTTTCAAAATTCATCGACTCACTGATTCCTGATCTACCGCAAGTCACTCCCGGAGCCCTCGCCGTTCTAACAAGCCGCGCGCTCGCCCGCCTCAAACTTGATTCCTACGAGCAAGTCCGCGACTATCCCGGTTTCCGCGCGGCTCTCGTCTCGCAGATCGAAGAACTCACTGCCGCGGGCGTACCCCCATCGAAGCTCACCGGCGATTTCGGACGCCTCTACGCCGAAATAGAATCGGAAGTCAAAAGCCGCAATTGGGTTTTTCGTCACGAGCGTCTCCATCAGGCTGCCGCCAGACTCCCAAAACAATCCACCGCATTCCTGTTTCACGGATTCTTCTCGTTCACAGCCCCCGAACTCAAACTCATCGAGGCGCTACAGCGTCAAGCCGGTGTCACCATCCACCTGCCAATCTGGTGCGGCGCGGAACCGGCGCTCGAATCTCTAAGAGCCATGGGGGCGCAAGAACAACCGTTCGACACAGCCACCGCACCCGCGCCCACAAAAATCCATTTCGCCGCCCCAACACTCGATCAGGAATGCCTAGAAATTGCCCGCCGGATTCTCGCCACCGGCCGCGAATTCCGCGAAATGGGAGTCATCGTCCGCAGCCAAGACCCCTATGTACCCGCACTCCGCACCGCCTTCGAGCGCTTCGGAATCCCCGCGCGCTTCTACTTCGGAACACCATTACGTGACGACCCCACAATCCGTTATCTCAGCGCATTAACGGAAGCAATGCTCACCGGCTGGGAGCACGAAGCGACCCTCAAAGCCCTGCGCATGGACGCGTCGCCAATCGAACAATCCGGCCTTGGCGACGAATTCGAAGTCAAAGTAATCAAGAACCTGCCGAACCGCGGACTCGACGCCCTCAAGCCTCACGCACCGCGCCGCTTTCAAACCTACTTCGATCAACTAGCCAAAGCCACCACGGTCGAGCAACTAATGACGTGGAACGCCAGTCAACCCCTAAATACAAACAACCTGACGCACAACATCATCCCAGTCCTCCGAGCCCGCCCCGCGGCCCTCCAAGCCATCGCCGACTGCATCGCCGAACTCAAAACCCTCACCAACAAGGAAGAACCGCACGAGTTCTGGCGCGAACTGAAAATCATCATCGACGCCGCCACCCTCCGAGTCCCCGACCACCGCCGCAATGTCGTCCACGTCATTGATGCCTACGAAGCCCGCCAATGGAATCTCCCCGTCGTTTTCATATGCGGCCTGCTAGAGCGCCAGTTCCCAAAGCATCACAGCGAAAGCCCCATCCTCTCCGACGAAACGCGCCGCCCATTACGCCTCCGCACCGCCGCCGACCGCAACGAAGAAGAACGCTTCCTCTTCGATTTAGCCACCACCCGGGCCACCTCGGAACTCATCCTCAGTTATCCGCGTCTCAACATCAAAGCAGAAGAAAACCTCCAATCATTCTTCTTAAACGACATCACCCAAACCGAGCCCGTAATACCCGTCCGCCCACGCCCAACGCAGGAAAAATCCCAGCCGTCCATCGCCGGAATCTTCGACGACGACCTCCGCCAACAGCTTCGCACCATCCACGAAACCATTCGCACCACGGCTATCGAAAATTTCCTGCAATGCCCGCATTTGTTCTTCGGACGCTACACGCTGAAGTTGCAAACGCTGCCGCTCAAACCAGCCGACCGCCTTGATCTGATGCTCCAAGGCAGCATCGCCCACGCCGCGCTCGAGCGAGCCTGCCGCACGGGAGAAAATGCCGAAACCGCCCTCGACATCGTCTTCCGCGAACAGTGCGAACGCAAGCGAGTACCCGATACCTACCGCACTGAAGCCGTCCGCCTGGAACTCCTCCGTAACGTAAAAGGTTTCGTCGCCCACGAATATTTTCCCGCCACAACCAAATCAGAATACGAAAAGAAAATCGAGCTCGAAATGGACGGGGTGAAAATCTCCGGACGCATCGACCGCATCGACATCGATTCTCTAGGCCGTGCACTCGTGATCGACTACAAGCACAAAGCAAAAAACGGAATCATCAAAGATGTGAAAGGCCACGACGCGGGTCTCCTCGTACAAGGCGGCCTCTACGTGCTGGCGCTTCGCAAAGAGGGCTACGAGACGGCAGGAATGGTATACGCGGGTTTCCGGCGCGACGTCTCGTTCGGAGGCTGGATCATCCCCCAATCGTTCCCACACCTCGGCGGAACGCCGTGCTCAGAAAACGAATTCAGAGACATGACCACGCGGGCCCACGAAAACACGTTAATAGCCATCTCACAAATCCTCGAAGGACGCATCGCACCCAATCCCGCCGACAAATCGAAGTGCGCCTGGTGCGACTATCAGGCAACCTGCCGCGTAGAAGTACGCGCCGCCCAACTAACCGCAATCGCCCCATGAAGCTATCCGCTAAGCAACGCGCCGCCGCCCATCGCCTCGGCCAGGACGTCTGCGTAATCGCCGGACCCGGCTCCGGCAAAACAAGTGTTTTAATCGAGCGTTTTGCTTGGCTGGTCCGCGACCAAAAAATCGATCCCCACCGAATCCTAGCCATCACCTTCACCGAAAAAGCCGCCACGGAAATCAAGCAGCGCCTCGTCAACGAATTCTCGGACGAACCCGCCACGCGGGAACAAATCGAACGGGCCTGGGTGTCCTCCATCGACGCCTTCTGCGCGCGCCTGCTCCACGAACACGCCATCGCCGCCGGACTCGATCCGCAATTCCAGATCTGCGACGAATCACCCAGCCGTCTGTTCCTGCGCCAAGCCGCCGATGCCGCACTCGAAAGCCTCTACATCGAAAATCCCGAAGCTGTCCGCCTCTTTCTCCGCGCGCTAGCCGTTTCCCCAGACCCCGACAGCAAAGAACCCGATCTCGCGCAGTCCCTCATCGATATCTACATCAAACAGCGGCTCGGCGCCGACGTTGGCCGTCAACAAAAACCATTCCCCGATCCCGAACCCGAACTGAGAAACCTGCTCCCGGAAATCCTGAGGGAAACCGTCAAATGGAACACCCCCAAACAAGTTCAAGAACACGGCAAGCTCAACGATTGGATCCGCCGCTACCTCGCCCTCCAGCGTCCAGTCTCCAACGACCACTTCAAAGTCCTGGCGGAAGCGAAATTCAACCGTGGCCTTCTCGTCAAAAATAGTCTCGCCCGGCAACGCGCAGAGGAAATCGTCAATCTCGCCGCTCAGCTCCGAGGCCTCTGGCTCCTGGAGCTTTACAAGCCGCAACGCGAACTCGTCCTCGAAGCCATCCACCGCCTCGATACCGCTTACCGCCAGCGTCTCCGCGATCAATCGCTAGTCGATTTCGCCGGCCTCGAAGAGAATTCCATCCATCTCCTGGAGCACCAACCCGAACTCCGCGCCCGCATCCAGCAGAACTTCGATCACATCTTAATGGACGAACTCCAGGACACCAACCCGCTCCAGTGGAATCTCGTCAACCTCCTCCGACGCAAAGATAATTTCTTCGCCGTCGGAGACATCAACCAATCCATCTTCCGTTTCCGCCACGCAGAACCCCAGCTCTTCGCCAAATATCGCGCCGATCTCGAAAGCGAAGGCAAAGTGATCGACGAGCTCCACGACAACTGGCGCAGCCGTCCCGAAATCCTGACAGCGGTAAACCACGTTTTCAGCGACCCTCCCGAAGGCGTCACCGCACATACACTAACCACCGAAAAAGAATTCGCACCCGAAGCCGGGCCAACCGTAGAAGTCATCAGCGCAGCCGGAGATGACCCCGAAGAAACCGAACTCCGCTGGCTCGCCCGCCGCATCACCGAACTCACCGCCAACTATTCCGACGTAGCCATTCTCACCCGCACCAACGCCGTCATGGCCGAAGTCCAAGCCGCGCTCGACCAATTCGGCATTCCCTCCATCGTCATCGGAGGCCAGACCTTCTTCGAATCGCGAGAAGTCCGGGACCTGACGCTTCTCCTGCAAGTTCTAGCCAACCCACGAGACGAAATCGCCCTAGCCGGCCTCCTCCGCTCACCCATCGTCGGCATGAGCGACGAAGAGCTTCTCCGCAGCAAACTGAAGGGCCCGCTCTGGGAAGCACTCCCCACCGCGATCGCCGAACTCCGCCCGCTCCGCGACGCCATCTCGCCCGACCGCCTGATACGGCGAGTGATCGACGACAGCAGCTACGAAACGGGGCTCACCGATCGAGCCCGAGGCAACATCGAAAAACTCCTCGGCATCCTGCGCGATCGCTGGACCAGCGCACCCGGTCCACTCAATCAAATCCTCGAAGAGCTCAGGAGCCGGGTACCCGAATCCGAAGCCCCACCACGCGATTTCGGAAACGCCGTCCGCCTCATGTCCATCCACAAAGCCAAAGGACTCGAGTTCCCCTTCGTGTTCCTGCCGCGCCTCCACAAAGGAGCCGGAGGCGATCCGCCCATCATCGCCTGGAACGAAGACTTTGGACTAGGAATCAAATGGCGCGACCCGGCAAGCTGGGAAGGAGCGGGCGATCAGGCATGGATCGCCATCGAAAAACAGGAAAAACAACGAGACAAAGAAGAAGAAAATCGCCTGCTCTACGTAGCCATGACGCGAGCCGAAAGACATCTGGCGCTGTCGTACGCATCCGAAAGAAAGTCGGCAAAACTAATAGGCGCCCATCTAAGACCCGAAATCATAGACCAAGTCGATCTAGCCCCACAAGCACACCAACAGCAGATCGCAAACACACCCGAGCCACAGTTTCTAGACAAACCCAACCCAACAGCCCAATACGATTCCACAGCCTCAGTAACATCAGTCAGCCTCTTCCACGACTGTCCAAGAAAGTATTTTCTAAGCCGCTACCTAGGTTATGAACAGTCCGCGAAAGCAGAACCAGACCCCGAATTCCCCCCACCAGAAACCGGAGAACTAGCCGCCACAGACTTCGGAATTCAAGTCCACGCAATCCTAGCCGGCCAACCCGTAGAAAATCCGCACCCGGAAGCCGAAGAACTGGCGAACCGATTCCGATCCAGCGAACTGGGCCGCCAGGCACAGAAATCCCGTCACATAGAAAAAGAGTTCGACATTCTGATAGAGATCCACGGAATGGTCCTCCGAGGCCAAATCGATCTCTGGTTCGTAAACCAAGGAAAAATCATCCTCGTAGACTACAAAACCGACCGCGAGCCAAGCGATCTCTACGCCATCCAACTGCAAATCTACGCCATGGCGTTAGAAAAACTAACCGGTCGCCAGGTAAACCAGGCCTGGCTCTACTTCCTGCGAGCAAACAAGGCGATCGAAGTAAACCTAAGCCCACTACAACTGGAAAGCGCACGAGAAGCGGTGCGAGAACTACGGGAGGCACAACACAACCTGAACTTCGACCTAAAGGAAGGAAAGCACTGCTATCACTGCGACTACTTCAAAGGACTATGCCCAGCCGGCGGAACCCTCTGACCACAGCCTCCGGACTCCTGACTACTGTCTCCCGACTTCTGCTTCGGCGCCTGCTTTTTCCCCTTGTCCGCCGCCATCTTCTGCTCCAAAGCCGCCATCAGACGCGATTTCAAAGGCTCCGGAACCTCCTGCGGTTCCATACCCTTATAAACCTTCAAAGTCTTCTTGGTGGTGTCGCAAACCACCCAGCAATTCGGACACTCGGTCACGTGCTTTTCCAACTTCAATCGGACCTCGGTGCCACAGCACTCGTCAAGGTAATCGTTTAAGTCAGCAAGGAACTCTTTACATGTAAGCAAAGACGTCATCTCCCTTCCGCTTGAAGAAGCGGCTCAGTTTTTCGCGCAGTTGCAAACGCGCGCGTAGCAGGCGGCTCTTCACCGCGGGAATGGAAATGTTCAGTGCTTCAGCAGTTTCTTCCGTGGATAATTCTTCTACGTCCCGCAACACGAAAACCGTTCGGAAAGCCGGCTTCAGGCTCTCCACTGCGCTGTCCAGGATACCTCGCAGTTCATCGCGAGAGTACGTCTTCTCAGGATCGTCCTCCCAAACTGCGATTTCTCTCACCACCTGTTCTTCACCCGTGTCCGTCGGCTCGTCGAGCGAAACTTCTTTCGACGATTTCCGTTTCCGAAGCTTCATCAAAGCTTCGTTCACCGCGATTCGGACCAGCCAGGTGTAGAACTTCGATTGCAATTGAAAGCCATCCAGATGCGAATAGGCTTTCATAAAGGCTTCCTGCAGCACATCTTCCGCATCTTCATCGTTTTGCGTGATGTGCTTCGCAAGCCGGTAAATCTTGCGCTCATAACGACTGACCAGCTCTGTAAACGCGCCCGTGTCACCGGATTTCGCGCGTTCCACTAGTGCGGTTTCGTCGAACACTTCCGCTGGAGTTGTCTGGGTCATCGATACCACGTTATATAGTCCATGATACGCTGAAATTTCTACCAACATCATGAGCATCACAGTCACCCTGCCCGATGGCAGCCAGCAACAGGTGCCCAACGGCACACGTCCCATCGACGTCGCCAAGTCGATCAGCGAGAGGCTTGCCGATGCCGCCATCGTAGCGCGCGTCAACGGCGATCTCTATGATCTTTCCAGGCCGCTCGAAACCGACGCGACCCTACAAATACTGACGGCCAAGAACCCGGAAGCTCTCGAAGTTTGCCGCCATTCCACCGCTCATCTGCTGGCCCTCGCCGTGCAGACGCTGTTTCCCGAGACAAAACTAGGAATCGGTCCACCCACCGAAGCCGGATTTTACTACGACTTCCAGCGTGCGACCCCATTCACGCCCGACGATCTGGAAAAGATCGAGGCTAAAATGTGGGAATTACAGAAACAGTCCCTTCCGTATGAACGTAAGATGATCGAGAAACAGGAAGGACTCAAAAAATATCGCGAGATGGGCGAATTGATGAAAACCGAGCTCATCGAGGAGAAAGCCGACAGCGTCTTCTCCGAATACACCCTTGGGCCGAACTTCATCGACTTCTGCCGCGGCCCGCATGTCCCGGACAGTTCACGCCTTAAGGCTTTCAAGCTTCTCTCGATCGCCGGCGCGTACTGGAAAGGTGATGAAAAAAATCACCAGATGCAGCGCATCTACGGCACTGCGTTCTTTACCAAAAAGGAACTCGACGAATACCTCGCGCGCATCGAAGAAGCCAAAAAACGCGACCACCGCAAAATCGGTCAGGAACTCGATCTCTTCAGCATTCAGGAACTCGCCGGACCCGGTCTCATCTTCTACCATCCCAAGGGCGGAACCATCCGCAAGATTCTCGAAGACTGGATGCGCGATCAATACATCGCCCGCGGCTACTCGCTCGTCTACACGCCCCACGTCATGCGCCTCGACCTCTGGAAAACATCCGGCCACGCGGGTTTCTATAGCGAGAACATGTTCACGCCCATGGAGCTCGATGACGCCGAATACCAGCTCAAGCCGATGAACTGCCCCGGCCATATCCTTATTTATCAAAGCCGCATGCGCAGCTATCGCGATCTCCCCGTCCGCCTCGGCGAACTCGGCACCGTCTATCGCTACGAACGCTCCGGCACCATGCACGGCCTCATGCGCGTACGTGGCTTCACCCAGGACGACGCTCACATTTTCTGCACGCCCGATCAAATTGAAGACGAAATAGTCAACTGTCTCCAATTCGCTATCGACGTACTCAACACCTACGGCTTTACCGAATATGAAGCCGAGCTCTCCACCTGGGACGGAGGCGCCAGCGGAAAATATGACGGTGCCCCCGAGCTGTGGGCATTAGCTGAAAACTCGCTGCAAAAAGCAGTCGACCGCCTGCAGATGAAGGTGAAAGTCATCCCCAATGAAGCCGCGTTCTACGGCCCGAAAATCGATGTCAAACTAGTCGACGCCATCGGCCGCAAGTGGCAGCTCTCCACCGTGCAGTTCGATTTCCTGCTACCCCGCCGCTTTGGCCTCGAATACATCGCCGAAGACGGCAAGGCGCACCAGCCGCTCATGTGCCACCGCGCGTTATACGGCTCGGTCGAGCGCTTCTTCGGAATTCTCATCGAACACTACGCCGGAGCCTTCCCCGTATGGCTGGCGCCAGTGCAGGTTGCCGTATTGCCCATCACAGACAGGCAGATCGATTACGCCAAAAAGCTCCACGACGAACTGACCGCCGCCGGCATCCGGGTCCACCTCGACGATCGCAGCGAAAAAGTGAATCTCAAAATCCGCGAAGCGCAGCTTCAGAAGATCCCATTCATGCTCGTCATCGGCGATCGCGAAGCGCAAGCCGGTACAGTGTCGGTGCGCAACAGGAAGCACGGCGATCAGGGAGTGAAACCCGTATCCGAGTTCCTCGCCACCCTGCAAAAACTGATCCGCGACAAAACACCAGTCGAATAGCCAATGGCCTGGCTCCTCCTCGCACTGGTAGCCGGGTCATTAGTTTACTGCATTCTAGTCATCATCGCGGCCAGCCGGACGAATACGCCGCCGGTCGCCGCCGGAACTCCGCCCATCAGCATCTTAAAACCGCTAAATGGCGCAGATGAAGGTCTGGAAGAAAACCTACGTTCTTTCTTCATTCAAACTTACCCCGACTTTGAAATCCTAGCCGCCGTCCGAAATCCCGCGGACAAAGCCGTCCCGATATTTGAAAAGCTCCAGCACGAATTTCCACAAATCCGATCCCAACTTCTAATTGCGGGAGAGCCCCCATACCCCAACGCCAAGGTTTGGAGCCTCGACAAAATGATGACGGCGGCCAAAAACGAAATCCTGGTGATGAGCGACAGCGACATCCGCGTCACGCCCGAAATGCTCCAGGTTGTAGCCGCCGAATTCCAGGACGAAAAGCTCGGTGTGGCCACCTGCCCGTATCGAGCAGTCCCAGGAGCAAGCATCTGGTCCCAACTCGAAGCCGCCGGGATGAACACCGAATTCCTCGCAGGAATCCTGGTGGCCCGAATGCTCGAAGGGATGAAGTTTGCCGTCGGCCCCACCATCATCGCCCGCAAAGCCGCCCTCCGTGAAATCGGGGGTTTCGACCGCCTCAAAGATTACCTAGCCGAAGACTTCGTAATGGGCAAATTCGCCGCCGAAGCAGGCTGGCACGTCATACTGTCGTCGTACGTAGTCGAGCACCGCATCGGAAGCGAAACTCTAGGAGCAAACGCAGTCCACAGAATCCGTTGGAACCGCAGCACCCGCCGCTCACGCCCCGCCGGCTACGCCGGCCAACTCTTCACCAATCCTCTACCCCTGTCGCTCCTGCTGTGCGCCATCCGCCCCGGATGGTGGCTGGTGCTCCCCGCAACCGCTGCCATCCGGGCGCTCGCCGCCTACGCCACCGCCGGCTGGATCCTCCACGATCCCCTCTGTGCCCGCCGATGGTGGCTAATCCCCCTGCAGGACCTCGTCAGCTTCGTCTTCTGGACGGCAGGGTTCTTCGGCAACACAATCGTCTGGCGTGGCCGGCGTTACTATTTGTTCCCAGACGGCCGCTTTGAGTTAAGCCGCTAAAACAGACTTGTCTATCTAAAAGATAATTCCGGTAACAAGATACGTAATCCAGAGTCAATCTCTCGAGAGTCGAGGCTTCAAAAGAACTCAAGGAGGAACTAAATGAAAAAAATGCCTTTAGCCGCGCCACTAGTGCTAATTGTCGTGGGCGGCTTTTTGAGCGGCCAAGTAGCTTCCGCTCAGGTTTGTTCGGCGTCCAACGCGTCACTCATCGGCGCGTATGGTTTTATTGCAACGCAAGCCGGATCAAGTATTTCCGGCCTGAACACTTCTGTCGGAGGAACCGGTAGCACCGGCACGACAGGGTCGACCGGAACAACCGGCGTAACCGGATCGACCGGAACAACCGGCGTAACCGGAACAACCGGAACAACCGGAACCACCGGATCGACCGGAACCACCGGAACAACTGGATCGACCGGAACCACCGGAACGACTGGCTCAACCGGGACGACTGGAACCACCGGATCAACTGGATCGACTGGAACTACCGGAACAACCGGAACCACTGGCTCAACCGGAACAACCGGCTCAACTGGCTCAACCGGAACCACTGGCTCAACCGGAACAACCGGCTCAACTGGCTCAACCGGAACCACTGGCTCAACCGGAACCACTGGCTCAACCGGAACAACCGGCTCAACTGGCTCAACCGGAACCACTGGCTCA
>Ga0207695_10004994_pt1 | contig 17834 bp, 13 predicted proteins | sample KBSC54metaG_FD_184354 | JGI IMG/M metagenome (GOLD analysis project Ga0207695, IMG submission 184354) | Corn rhizosphere microbial communities from Kellogg Biological Station, Michigan, USA - KBS C5-4 metaG (SPAdes) (version 2) | ecosystem: Host-associated > Plants > Roots > Rhizosphere > Soil... | reverse complement strand
GAAGGACAAATTCCGAGCAATGCGCAGCAATTACCTCTTCACCTCCGAATCCGTTTCCGAAGGCCATCCCGACAAGGTCGCCGACCAGATCAGCGACGCGGTCGTCGATCTTCTCTTGTCGAAGGACCCGGAAGCGCGGGTCGCCTGCGAGACGATGACCACCACCAATCGGGTGGTGCTCGCCGGCGAGATTCGCTGCAAGCCGATCTACGACGAAGAGCGCTGGCCGGAGCATGGCGGCTGGGCGCCGGGTGCCCGCGACGAGATCGAAGAGGTCGTCCGTGGAACCGTGAAGCGCATCGGCTATGAGCAGGCCGGTTTCCACTGGGCCAATCTTGAATTCGCCAATCATTTGCATGGCCAGTCCGCGCATATCGCGCAAGGCGTCGACGCCGCCGGCAACAAGGATGAGGGTGCGGGCGACCAGGGAATCATGTTCGGCTTCGCCTGCGACGAAACGCCCGACCTCATGCCGGCCACGCTCGATTACAGCCATAAGATCCTGCTGCAGATGGCGACCGACCGCCACTCCGGCGCGGCGCCGTTCCTAGAGCCTGACGCGAAGAGCCAGGTCACCCTTCGCTTCGAGGACGGAAAGCCAGTCGAAGCGACCGCCATCGTCGTTTCGACCCAGCACAAGTCGGGATACGACCATGGCGAAAAGGAGCAGGAACTCCATGCCTATGTAAAGGACGTCGTTCGCCGCGTTATGCCTAATGAGCTTCTAACCGGCCGCACCGCCTATCACATCAACCCGACCGGCTCGTTCGAGATCGGCGGCCCGGACGGCGACGCCGGACTCACCGGTCGCAAGATCATAGTCGACACCTACGGGGGCGCCGCACCGCATGGCGGTGGTGCCTTCTCGGGCAAGGATCCGACCAAGGTCGATCGCTCGGCCGCTTACGTCGCGCGTTTCCTCGCCAAGAATATCGTCGCCGCCGGGCTTGCCCGCCGCTGCACGATCCAGCTCGCCTACGCGATCGGCGTGTCGGAGCCTCTGTCGCTCTATGTGGATACGCACGGCACCGGAACCGTCGACGACAGCGCGCTCGAGCAGGCGATCGGAAAGATCGGCAGTCTGGGCGGCCTCACGCCGCGCGGAATCCGCACTCGGCTCCAGCTCAACCGGCCGATCTACGAGCCGACCGCTGCTTACGGTCACTTCGGCCGCGAGGCGGAGGACGGCTTTTTCCCGTGGGAACGAACAGACCTCGTCGAGGAACTACATTCGGCCCTTCGGTAGGTTTTCGCCCTTCTGCGTCGCCGCGTTGGGACCTACCGAGCTGCTTCTCGATGCAGTCTCGATCCTTTCGTGAAGCGGCCTGTGGACGAACGGTACGAGCACGCCCAGCGTCGTACCCCATGCGAGCATCGATAGGACAACGCCGATTGCCGCTGCCCCCGCCGGGGCTTGTCCGCCACTGATCAGCGGCAGGACCATCGCCGCGCCTGCGGCCCATAACGCAAATCCGAAGCCCATCCCAAAGATCCATCCGCCATGCACATTATTGGCGGCGCGCCCGAAGACGCGTGCGTAAATTGCTCCCGCGATGGCCATGGCCACCCACCCGACTCCCAACGTTGCCCAGATCGACAGGTGGAGGACCAAGGCTTCCACTCGGAGCGATCCAAGCGCTCGAAGGATAGCGATCGCGGGAGCCGTCGCAATGACCCCGGAAATAGCGCCGGCGAGGAACGGCCGCTGCGTCGGACCGGGCGCGTAGCCGTGAACGCTGAGGAAGCTCGCCATCAGCGCATCAGCTCCTTCAGCGCCTTGCACTCACGATAGTTGGGCTGGTCGCAATACATGTCGATCAGATGCTTGTAGGAAAGGCCCACCTCGCGTGGATCGCGATTGAGATCGAACAATCCGACTGGAAACACCACGCCGAGCGCCTCTCGTAACCCGATGTTCCAATCGATCTGGTCGGTCAGGCTGTACCAGGTGAAGCCGACCAGCGGCACGCCGTTCTGTCGCGCCAACTGAATATTGTGCCACTGCCGCCACAGCCAGCGCGACCCTTCGGATGCATCGGTTTGGTTGGTCTCGGTGTGCATCATCGTCAGCTTGTACCGGTCGTAATACTGCATCGCGATCGTGTACCAGCCGAACAGTTCGCCGAGTGATCGCGGACACCCTTCCCGGTCGATCAAATGCTCGGTCCATTCGTAATAATCGACGCCGAGGATCGACCGGCGCGGCACCTTGCGACTGCGAAACCGGTTGAACGCTTCGTCCGTCACGTCATGTTCGCGCAAATAGCCGCGCATGCGGTCGCTCACTTCATGCGCGTAGATCAGGTCGAGCGGAAGGAACCGCCGCTCGTTCTCGAACTCCGCAGCGCTTTCCACGTCAGGATCGGGACAACAAGGCTGCGAGAATTCGCTGCTTTCGCTGTTGACGAAAATCGCGTCCGGCCGCCGCCCCAGGATTGCGTCGGTCATTCCGACGCTCGCCGACGCGAGGTTGAAGACGGCGTTGACGAAGGCGCTCTCGTCACTCCGCTGCTCGTTCCATTCGCCGTCGAGCGCGCTCTTCCTGGCACAGACGTACATCTCGTTGACCGGCGTATAGAACCGGACCCACGGATAACGCTCGGCGAAGGCCGCTGCATATTCCGGCAAAGCTTTGGCAACCTCCTCGTTCTGGAAATTGCCGAGCCAGTCGGGCGCTCCGAAATGGCAGAGATCGACGATTGGCTCCGGGCCGCACTCCTTCAGGTCCGCCATCGGTTCATCGATCAGCGACCAGTCGTATTGCCCAACGCCCTGGAAGACCATGTGCAGCGGCGGACCATAGCGAATGTGCGTGACCCCGATCTCACGCGCCAGTTCGAAATCCTCGGCCCAGCGCTTGTAATGGCCGCATGATTCCATCTCATCCCGGCGCCAGCGGCCATTGTCGATCGTCGGATAGCTGCATTCGATTCCCGTCGCGAACATGAAGCCGCCGTCCCGCCGCCGCTCGACTGGACGCCGAGGCCGGACTGACTTTTTCTTCGCTACGCTCGGCCGTGAGCCAGCCTTATAACCGACCGGCCGCGTGTAGAGGCTTCCAAGCACCAGCCCGTAAACGGCATGGCTGAGCAGGATCCCGCTGATTTCTCGAACGCCAATGGTTCCGAGCAGCATCGGTGCGCTGACCCGGATCATATCCTGATCCATCTGCATCAGAGTCAGCTGCGGGTGGACGATGAACAGGGCAAGCACGGCTGGGACTGCGGCAAAGGCTAGGCCCTGGAGTGGCGGCGGCAGCTTCAGTCGCGACCAAAAGAAATAGGCGTAGAACAACGCCCACATCACTCCGACGAAAGCATGTGCGCCGAGTCCGACAGCCCAGCCGAGCAGGTGCGAATGGTGGAAAACCACCGCTTCCAACTCCTCTACCAAGTCGAAGACCGGCAGACCCGCAATCGCGAACCCGCGAAGCGCCACCTCCATCGCAGCGGCTCCGGCAACGCCCGCGATTACGGCCTTCCTGAAGTCGACGACCCGGATCAAGGTTTGGCGGGCGTCACCGCATTAGCGGTCGGTTACGCCGATCCCGTGTCTGAAGACGAGCTCGCCGCCTTTCCAGCCGCTGAAGAGCAGGATCAGCACCGTCGCCCCGGAAAGATAGACGCCGATGCTGCCGATCGCCGAATCGCTGTTGTAGCGAACGATGAAGTTGACGATCTCGAGCACTACCGCGGTCACATTCGCGAGCATGTGCTGGAGAGCGTCGCTCATGCTCCGGATGCGGTCGCTGCCCATGAAATCGGTGAGGCCTGCAACAGCCGCCAATGCCCCCATCACCAGCCCGGCTCCGAGCAGCCAGCGAGAGGCCGTCGCCCAGCCTGGATTGTGGTTGTTGAGGAAAACGATGTCCACGATCAGGGTGAGGACGAAACACACGATCGGGAACGGAACCAACATCGGGTGGATCGGATGACCGCCGACCTTGGCGGTGCTTTGTGGGTGCGCGTGAGTCACGTCGTCGCCGTTCATGACTGTCTCCCGTTAGCTGCCCGCAATCCGGCGGGCGTTCATTGGACGCTCGCCCGCGCTTGAAAGTTCCCGTTTACAGCGGAGGGATTTGCGGCGAACTAGCATCCGTCGTGATCCAGCGCCGAATGAGGAGTTTCGCCGAGCCGTGCCGCATCACGATGATCCCTATTAGATGAGCACAACGGCGAGTGTGCCAAGCCACGGCATCGCATTTCGCGATGCGGTGAAGGTGTGGGCGCGTGTGGCTGTGCTCTCGTTCGGCGGCCCCGCTGGCCAGATCGCCGTGATGCACCGAATCCTCGTGGATGAGAAAAGATGGATCGGTGAGGAGAGATTCCTCCACGCACTCAATTACTGCATGCTGCTCCCAGGGCCCGAGGCTCAGCAGCTCGCAATCTATATCGGCTGGCTTCTGCACAAGATCCGCGGTGGTCTTGTGGCGGGCACGCTTTTCGTCCTGCCGGGCTTCATCTCCATTCTGGCACTCAGCTACATCTACGTCCTACTTGGGCAGGTGCGGCTAATCGAAGGGCTGTTCTTCGGATTGAAATCGGCCGTTCTGGCCATCGTGCTCCAGGCGGTCGTGCGTGTCGGCTCTCGGGCGCTGAAGAACAATGTACTTCGCGGGCTGGCAGCTGCCGCCTTCCTCGCAATTTTCTTCCTGCGCGTGCCCTTCCCCTTCATCGTCGTCGCTGCCGGCTTGATAGGTTTTGGAGCGACCCGCGCGGGACTAAGCGCATTTCGCGGGAGCGCCGGGCATGGCTCCAACGCGAAGACGAAGGTGCATGACAGCGACAGCGCTCTAGGAGAGGCGCTTCCCGAACACGCTAAGCCAAATGCCCGCTGGTCGATCCAGACTTCCGCGGTGTTGCTGGTGCTGTGGCTTGCTCCCGTTGCCATTCTGTTGGCCGTTGCGGGGCCTGCAAACGTCTTCAGCCGCATCGCGGTTTTCCTCAGTGAGATGGCGGTGGTCACCTTCGGCGGCGCCTACGCAGTCTTGGCTTACGTCGCGCAGCAGGCTGTGCAATCCTATCACTGGCTGAGCCCACGAGAGATGCTCGACGGCCTTGGACTGGCGGAGACCACGCCAGGCCCGCTGATCATGGTCACGCAATTCGTCGGCTTTCTCGGCGCATATCGCGGTGCGGGCATATTGAACCCGCTCCTCGCTGCCACTTTGGGCGCGGTGCTCACCACCTGGGTCACCTTCGTGCCCTGCTTCCTGTGGATCTTCCTCGGCGCACCATTCATCGAACGACTGCGCGGCAATCAGGCGGTCTCTGGAGCCCTCGCCGGGATCACGGCGGCGGTTGTCGGCGTGATCCTCAATCTCGCAGTGTGGTTCGCGCTGCACGCCCTGTTTGCGAAAGTCGTGGAACGGCCGTTGCCGGTCGGCGTGCTTGAAATACCCGAATGGGCGACAATGAATCTGCCCGCAATTCTTCTGACCGTCGCCGCGGCTCTGGCCATCTTTCGTTTTCGAGTGAGCATGCTCGCAACCCTCGGCGGCTGCGGAGCGATTGGGATTGTGCTTCGCCTCGCTGGGATCGCCTGATCCACACTCTCGACGCACCTGAATCAGGCCGGTAGGCGCGGCGACGATGACAGTACACAAGGAAGGCGATCCGACGACCCTGAACCGGCTGTACGGCCGGTCGAGCGGGCACAAGCTCCGCGCGGGCCAGCAGCAGTTGGTCGACACGCTCTTGCCTCAGATTGAAGTGCCGGCCGAAGGTGAGATCACCGCCACTCGGCTGTTCGGCCACGACCGCCCGTTGCATCTCGAAATCGGCTTCGGCGGTGGTGAGCATCTCGCCTACCGCGCCGACCTCCTCCCCGATCACGGCTTCATCGGCTGCGAGCCGTTCCTCAACGGAGTCGCCACCGCCCTTGGCCATATCCGGGACCAGCATCTCGCCAACATCCGCCTGTGGCGCGGCGACGCGCTCGACGTGCTCCGGCGGATCCCGGACGGCAGCCTCAGCTTCGTCTATCTTCTCCACCCCGACCCCTGGCCGAAGGCGCGCCACGCCAAGCGGCGGATGGTCAATGACGGTCCGATCGATCTCATCGCCACGAAGCTGAAACCCGGCGGCGAATTCCGCATCGCCACCGACCATCCGGTTTATCTGGAATGGGCGCTGATGGTCATGCAGCGGCACGTGCAGCAATTCGAATGGATCGCCGAGAAACCCTCGGATTTCCTGCAGCGCCCGGGCGGCTGGCCCGGCACTCGCTACGAAGCGAAAGCCGCCCGCGAAGGCCGCCGCGCCTATTATTTGCGCTACCGGCGGCTCGCCTCCTAAAGCGCCGCCCATGCACATCCGCGAATCCACGCTCGACGCGATTGGCAACACCCCGCTGATCAAACTGCGCAAGGCCTCCGAAGAGACCGGCTGCACGATCCTCGGCAAGGCCGAATTCATGAACCCCGGCCAGTCGGTGAAGGATCGCGCTGCCCTCGGGATCGTGAGGGACGCGATCGAGAGCGGCCGCCTCCGCCCCGGCGGAATCATCGTCGACGGCACCGCCGGAAACACCGGCATCGGCCTCACCGTCGTCGGTAACGCGCTCGGGCTGAAGACGGTGATCGTCATCCCCGAGACTCAGACCCAGGAGAAGAAGGACGCGCTTCGAGCGCTCGGCACAGCCTTGGTCGAAGTTCCCGCAGTCCCCTACCGCAATCCCAACAATTACGTGAAGGTCGCCGGCCGCCTCGCCGAGAAACTCGCCCGCGAACACGAGCATGGCGCGATCTTCGCCGACCAGTTCGACAACACCGCGAACCGCGACGCGCACATCAAGACTACCGGGCCCGAAATCTGGGAGCAAACCGGCGGGAACATCAATGGCTTCGTCAGCGCGGTCGGCACGGGCGGCACCCTCGCTGGAGTGGCCATCGCCCTTCGCGAGCGCAAGCCCGACGTCGCCATCGCGCTCGCCGATGTCCCCGGTGCGGCGCTGTTCAACTACTACACGAACGGCGAACTCAAATCGGAAGGCAGCTCGATCACCGAAGGCATCGGCCAGGGCCGAATCACCGGCAACCTTGAGGGTCTGACCGTAGATGAGGCGTTCCTTATTCCCGACACGGAGTCGGTCAGCACGCTCTGGTCGCTGATCGAACATGAAGGGCTGGCACTCGGTACCTCCACCGGCGTGAACGTCGCAGGTGCAATCCGGCTGGCGAAAAAGCTCGGCCCCGGCAAGACGATTGTGACGATGCTCTGCGATCCCGCCACCCGCTACCAATCGCGGCTGTTCAACCCGGATTTCCTTCGATCGAAAAACCTCCCGCTTCCTTCTTGGCTGGAAGACCCGAGGCGGATCGAACCACCGTTTGAGGCGATCTGACGTTCCCGGAAATCAGACGTTGTGCGCGTATCTACTGTTGATTGTCCTCTCGCTACGATCTGCCGCGAAGCAGCCACGCGGCCAAAGCAACGAAGATCGCTATTTCCGCTAGATAGACGTGGGCAGCTTCTCGACAGCTGAGCGAGAAGAACCCGTCCGGGCGAACCCCTAATGCCTGCACGAACGAAGCCCTTCGGCCCGCCAAACGGTGTCTAGTTAAATTCATAGTTGCGAATGCCTCGCAATAGCACTAGGTGCAGCACATACTCCGCAAAAGGGAAGTCATGGATCGCCTCGCATTGTCGATACTCGCCGCGGCTGCCGCCTGCGGCGCAGGGCCCGCTTACGCCCACGGCGCAGACGCCAATGCGTCCGCCAGTGAAGCGAGTAGCTCGGACACGATCGTCGTGACCGGTCAGCAGATGAAATATGGCGAACGCTCCACGGGCACGGCGACGAAGACGGACACGAACATAAAGGATATCCCTCAAGCGCTGACCACGGTCACGAGCCAGCAGATTCAGGACCAGCAGCTCGACTCCGTCGGCGATCTGCTCCTTTTCGTCCCCGGCGCATCCTATGGCGGCGGCGAAGGCAATCGCGACCAGCTTGTTCTCCGCGGCAACAGCAGCACTGCCGATTTCTTCGTCGATGGCGTCCGCGACGATGTCCAATATTTTCGCGATTTCTACAATGTGGATCGGGTGGAGGTGCTCAAAGGCCCAAACGCGATGATCTTCGGCCGCGGCGGCGGCGGCGGAATCATCAACAGAGTCCTCAAGCGGCCGACGCTCTCACCGCACAGCGAGTTCTCGGGCTCAACCGACAATTGGGGAAACATCCGGCTGACCGGCGATGTGGACGCGCCGCTCGGCAGTGCGGTCGGGGCCCGGCTCAACACTGTGGTCGAGGGTGGCGGAAGCTTCCGCGATCACGTCGATCTTCACCGCTATGGCATCAATCCGACTTTTGCGATCGTGAGCGGAAACACCCGCATCGACTTGTCCTACGAGCATTTTCACGACCGTCGGACCGCTGACCGGGGCGTGCCCGCCAATGGCGACGAACCCCTGAACGGATTTGATCGCACGTTCTTCGGCGATCCGCACATCAGCTTCGAGCGCGCGGACGTCGACCTCGCCTCGATCGCAATCGAGCACGATTTCAGTCGCGATCTTACGCTTCGCAACCGGATGATGTTCGGCGATTACCGGAAGTTCTATCAGAATGTGTACGGCAGCGGCTTCAATGCGGCGACCGGCTTGGTCTCGCTCGCCGGCTACAATAATCTCAACAACAGAACGAATCTGTTCAGCCAGACCGATCTTGTCTGGAAGAGCCGTATCGCCGGAATCGATCAGACATTGCTCTTTGGTTTTGAGCTTGGGCAACAACATTCGCGAAACCGGCATCTCACCGCGACGCTCCTTGGCGGCAGCACGACCCCGATCAGCGATCCGACCGTCGATGCCGACGCGATCTTCGCGCCCGCAGCGAGCGACGCGAACAACCGGGTGAATACGACGGTCACTGCGGCCTACGTTCAGGATCAGATCCGCATTTCGCCGGTCTTCGAGATTGTCGCGGGACTGCGCTTCGACAGCCTGAAGATCGCAGTCGATGATCTCCGGGGAATCGGCGGCGGCAGGTTCGCGCGCCGCGACCGGCTTTGGTCGCCACGGATCGGGCTTGTCGCAAAGCCCGTACGGAATCTCTCCATCTACGCAAGCTACAGCCGTTCCTACCTGCCGCAGTCCGGAGACCAGTTCAGCAGCCTCACCACGGTAACGGACGATCTGAAACCCGAGCGCTTCGACAATTACGAGATCGGCGCGAAATGGGAGATCCTCGACGGTCTGCTTGCAACCGCAGCACTCTATCAGCTCGATCGCAGCAACACGCGCTCCACCGATCCACTCGATCCAACGCACACCGTGCTTACGGGCGCCCAGCGAAGCCGCGGCCTGGAGATCGGCCTGGAACGCAGCATCACAAGCCGCTGGCTGATCTCGGGCGGTTACAGCTTGCAGGACGCCGTGATCACCAGCACCACATCGGCTGCTCCGGCCGGCCGGAAAGTGCCGCTTGTCCCGCGCGACAGCTTCTCTTTGTGGAACCGCTATGACGTGACAAAGAAGGTCGGTGTAGGCCTCGGCATAATCGCCCGATCGAGGTCTTACGCCTCCATCAGCAACGCGGTGAAGCTACCGGGCTATGCCCGCATCGATGCCGCGCTGTTCTACAAGCTACCGCACGGTTTGACGGCACAGATCAATGCCGAAAACCTGCTCGGCGCGCATTACTTCCCAACCACCAGCAACGACAACAACATCGCGCCGGGCGCGCCGAGAAGCGTGAAGGCGTCGTTGAACTACAACTTCTAATCAGATCCCGTGTCTTCGATGACTTGAGTGACTTTAAGCAGCTGCCAAGCACTCTCCGAAGAAGAAATATCGCGCTGCGGTCGCGACTCAAGGCTGTTTTCGGTAGGATTCATCCTTTGAGGCGTCGATCTGGGCAGAAATTTCTAACCTCCAGCCGAAAAATGGAAATCGGCTCCCGTGCGGTTCGCGGTTCGAATTGTTACCTAGCCGCCGACAGGACAACACTAGGAGAATGCAAAATGACGGACCTTCGAATCGGCAGCATCGCGCCCGATTTCACTGCGGAGACCACCCAGGGGACGATCCACTTCCACGACTGGATCGGCGACAGCTACGCCATTCTCTTCTCGCACCCGAAGGACTTCACGCCGGTCTGCACCACCGAGCTTGGCTATATGGCCAAGATCAAGCCGGAGTTCGACAAGCGCAACACCAAGATCCTCGCCCTGTCGGTCGACCCGGTCGACAGCCACGGCCGCTGGCTTGACGACATCAAGGACGTCGGCGGAGCGGAAGTGAATTATCCGATCATCGCCGACACCGATCTCAATGTGTCGAAGCTCTACAACATGCTTCCCGCCGAAGAGCAGGGGACTCACGAGGGCCGGACTTCGGCGCACAACCAGACGGTGCGCACCGTTTTCATCATCGGGCCGGACAAAAAGATCAAGGCGATGCTGATCTACCCGATGAATTCGGGCCGCAATTTCGACGAGGTCCTGCGCCTGCTGGAGTCGGTCCAGCTGACTGATCGCCACACGCTGGCGACCCCGGTCAACTGGAAGAACGGCGAGGCCTGCATCATCCCGCCGTCGGTCTCGAACGAAGCCGCAGCCGAGAAATATCCGGAAGGCTGGGAGACTGTGAAGCCGTATCTGCGCAAGGTGAAGCAGCCGGCTTAAGCTAGGACGCTGGCGTAAGCTTGAGAAGCTTCGCGTCGGGGCCGTCTTCCAGAATGTAGACGGCGCCGTCCGGCCCCTGGGCGATCCCGCGGAGGCGCTGGCCGAAGTCCCACCGGTCCGCCTTCGCGGCGTTCGCTCCACGAATTCGGATATGGACCAGCGCCTGCCCGTTGAGACCGGGGATCAGCGCATCGCCCTTCCACTGCGGGAACAGGTTGCCGGTGTAGATCAGCATCCCGCCCGGAGTGATCGTCGGGGTCCAGTAGAGCTTCGGCGGGACCAGGTCGGGCCGGGTCGAGGAGCGCGGGATTGGCACGCCGTTGTAATTGTCGCCCTCCGAAACCAGCGGCCAGCCGTAATTCTTGCCCGGCTCCAGCAGGTTGAGCTCGTCGCCGCCCTTTGGTCCGGCCTCCGCTTCCCACAGCCGCCCGTCCGGGGCGAATGCGAGGCCATAGGGGTTGCGATGGCCGAGGGTCCAGGTTTCGGCGGGGGTCAGGTTTGGTCCGGGCCAGTGGAAGGTGCGGCCGTCCGCATGTTTGGCTGCTTCAGTATCCTCCGGCGGATTGATGACCTCGACGGTTGGCGAGCCCACCTTTCCCGCCCACGGATTGCCTGGAGCCGGTTTGCCGTCGAGCGTGAGGTGGAGGATCTTGCCCAGTGGCGAACTCGGATCCTGAGCTGGCGTGAACCGCTGCCGCTCGCCAGAGCTGAGGAAGAGCGACGTGCCGTCGGGAGCGAAGGCGATCCGCCCCCCGAACTGCCCGCCATCGCCGCCCTCGGGATCGCGCCAGATCACCTGCAGGTCCTGAAGCCGCCCGCCGCCGCCCTCCTGGATGAATTGCGCCCTCGCCAACGCAAGTCCGCTACCGCCGTTCGGCGACGGTTCGGCATAGGTCAGGTAGACTGTACGGTCGCTTCCGAAGTGCGGCGACACCGCAATGTCGAGCAGTCCGCCCTGCCCCGAGTTCACCACCTTTGGAACCCCTGCGACGGGCTGGGTCTGGCGAGTGGCTACGTCAATGAGCCAGACTTGCCCCGGCTTCTCTGTCACCAGGGCATCGGTCGAGCCCGGAAGAAATGCCATCGCCCATGGTGAATCGAACGCCGCGATCACCGAAGTTTTGAACGGCTGCGATGCGCTTGCAGAATCCGACGGATCGCCGTTGTTCCTGGCCGGCGCCGACCCGCAGGCAGCAACTCCCAGCAGCAACGCAATCGAAAGCGACTTGACTGTCATTGGACTCCCCCGCGGAATTGAACCAAATGCCTTCTCTCTCGCTCTAAGGTGCGATGATGCATCCCTGCAGCCTTCTCTCTCTCGCCACCGCCGTTCCGCCACAAAGTGTCAGTCAGGCCGAGGCCAAGGAACGCGCTCGACGTGCCTTCGGTGGCAACAAAGCGCTCTTCGACCGGCTGGCAGGCGTCTTCGACAATGCGGGGATCGCAACCCGCCACATCGTCGCCCCGCCGCAATGGTATGAAGAGCACCACGGCTGGGCTGACCGGAATGCGGTCTATCTCGAAGCAACTGAGAAGCTGTTCGAGGAAGCGGCAGCGAAGGCGATCGAACGCGCCGGGCTGTCGCCGAATGAAATCGACGGCGTGGTGACCGTCTCCACCACCGGCATCGCCACACCGAGCCTTGAAGCACGGGTTGGCCCCCGACTGGGCCTTAGGAGCGATGTCCGGCGCGTTCCGGTGTTCGGCCTCGGCTGCGCCGGCGGGATCAGCGGACTGGCGACGGCATCCCGCCTCGCTAACTCCGAACCAGGAACCAATTGGCTGTTCGTCACGGTCGAGACGTGCTCCATTTCCATCCGGCTGGACAGTGACGACCCGGCGGCCGTTGTGGCGACCGCATTATTCGGTGACGGCGGCGCTGCGGCGGTCGTCCGCAGCGGAACCCACTGCCTGGCGAAGATCACGGGCGCCGCCGAAAAGCTCTGGCCGGGGACGCAGCGGATCATGGGCTGGGATGTCGAGGACCCGGGGCTGGCAGTGGTCTTCGATCGCGCGATCCCGCCCTTCATCGAGGAGAATCTCGCCGAGGCAGCCGACGGGATGCTCGCCTCGATGGGCCGCAGCCGCGCCGACATTGACCGCTTCTGCTGCCACCCGGGCGGAGTCAAAGTTCTCGACGCGATCGAAACCGCGCTCGACCTCCCGCAAGGCGAGCTCAACCTCGAGCGCGAAGTCCTCCACGATTATGGCAACATGAGTGCGCCGACGGTTCTCTTCGTGCTTGAGCGACTGATCGAGCGCGGCCTGCCTGACGAAGTGATGATGACTGCATTCGGCCCCGGCTTCACCTGCTCGAGCCTGCTTCTCGAAGCCGTATGAACCCCTACGCAGTCGCGGTTCTCGGGTATGTCACGCTCGAACGGCTGTTCGAGTTGTGGCTCGCGCGGCGGAACACGTCGAGGCTGATGGCGCAGGGCGCTCGCGAACATGGCGCAAGCCACTATCCAGTGATCGTTGGCGTGCATGTGCTGTGGCTGCTGACACTGTGGGCAATCGCTCCCTGGCGTGGGGTCTACCGGTTCTGGTTGGCGCGCTATGCCTTGCTCCAGGTTGCCAGGGTATGGGTGCTGGCGACGCTGGGACCTCGCTGGACGACACGCATCATCGTTCTTCCCGAAGCACCGCTGGTCGAGAGCGGTCTCTACCGGTTTCTCAATCACCCCAATTACTGGATTGTGGTCGGTGAGATCGCGGTGCTTCCGCTGGTGTTCGGCCTGGTTTGGGTCGCGGTGATTTTCTCGATCCTCAACGCCGCCGTTCTCTGGGTCCGAATCCGCGAGGAGAACCGCGCCTTAGGACGGTAGCGGCACAAGTTGCGGCGGTGGCGGAGCATTCTTGGTCCAACCGCTCGGGTGCGGACCCATGTGCAGCACCAAAGTTCCGCCCCGAACGATTTCGTCGTGGGTCAGCCACGCGCGGTTGAGCGGCTTTCCATCCAGCTCCGCTGATTGGACGTAGAGATTGGCTGCGGATGTTCCCCGCGCCTCAACCATGAACGTCTTCCCGCCCTCCAGATGGATTATGCTCCGGCTGAAGACCGGCGAGCCGATATAATAGAAGGGTTGCCCGGCGTTCGGGAAAAGGCCGATCGCCGCCCACACATACCAGGCCGAGAGCGTTCCGGCGTCGTCATTACCTGGGAGCCCCGCCCTCCCCGCCTTGTACTCCTTCGCCATGATCGCCCGCACGCGGTCTTCGGTGCGATCCGGGCGGCCCGCGTGAATATAAAGAAAGGGCGCGAGGATGTCGGGCTCGTTGCCGTGGTTGTACTGGTGCGTGTCGAAGAGGCGGTCGAGCCAGGCCACGAACTGCGCCTTCCCGCCGAGACGCCGCATTAGCCCGGCGGCATCGTGCGGGACGAAGGTCGAATATTGATTGGACGAGCCCTCGTAGAACGGCGCGTCCCACCATTCGCTGGTGGCGTCGGGATATTCCCGGGCGCAGTCGAAATTCTCAAACCAGCGGCCGTCGGCGTAGCGCGGATGAATGCAGCCCAGCTTCGAATCCCAGAGGTTGGCCCAATTCAGCGACCGCTTCGCGAAGCGCTGAGCGATATCCGCACGTCCAAGCTTCGCCGCAGCCGACGCGGTCGCGTAATCGTCATACGCATATTCGAGCGTTCGCGACGCGGACCGGTTCTGGGAAAGCGACATATATCCGAGCGACAGATAATCCTTGAGCTCGCGCCCGTGGTTGGGCGGATCGTCGGACTGGATATCGCCGTCCTTCAGCAGAGCATCCATGGCGAGCTTCTCGTCGAAACCGCCAAGCCCCTTCACGATGGCGTCGGCGACAACGACGTCGCCGTTGCTTCCGCCCTGACTCGGGCCGGTTGCCCCGGCGATCCGCGCATCAGGCAGCCAGCCGTCATGGACATAAGTGTCGAGCAGGGAGCGGACAATGTCGCGCTCGCGCTTCGGCTCGATCAGGGTCAGAAGGGGGTTCTGGGTCCGGAAGGTGTCCCAGAGGGTGTAGAAATCCTCGTAGTGCGGCTCAGCCGAACGCCACCAGACATTCTCGCCGGTGAGGTCGTGGGGCATCAGCTCGGCGCGATAGAGTGCCGAATAGAAGATGCGCCTCTGGGCATCGCTCCCGCCTTCAATCTCGATCTTCCCGAGCGCCTCCGCCCACTTCGCCTGGGCCGCGGATCGCGCCTGGTCGAACGACCAGCCAGGCAGTTCCTCTTCCATGTTTCGCCGCGCCTGATCGACGCTGACGAAGGAGACGCCGAGCTTCATCTGGATCGTCGCATTGTGGCGCGTATCGAAGGTCGCATAGGTGCCGAGGCGGTTGTCGAGGCTCTTCGTCGTGTCGCCGCCTTCTGACGAGCCCGTGCCCACAATTCGCGTGAATTTGCCGCGGGCCGACTGCCATCGCCCCACTTCGATTGCGGGCCGGTCGAACTCGCCGAAGAAGTGCAAAGTATACTTCGCCTGCTTTCCCCAGCCTCCCTCGAAGATCATCGATCCCGAGATGTGACGCGCGTCGATCACCGTCACCGTTCCGCCGTCGCTGCGCGGACCGCCGCCGCCAAGCGGGATCGTCGCGCTGGCGTCGAGAATGATCCGCGCATCGGATGCTGCGGGGAAGATGTAGCGATGAAATCCGGCAAGGCGGTCTGCCGTCAGCTCCACCCTGATCGGCTTGCCTGGGCGGCCGATGGTCACAGCATAATAGCCAGGGCTCGCCTGTTCAGCGGCACTCGGGAAGGCGAGATTGCCCCACGCATCCTCACCGATCGCAGGAGTGACCCGGAAATTGCCGTACTTGGACGCGCCGCCGGTGCCGCTGACATGCGTGTGGCTGAAGCCGATGATCAGTCCGCGGGAATCATAGCCGCTGGTCTCACCATGCGTCGTGTCGGGGCTAAGTTCGACGAATCCGAACGGAACAGCCGCGCCGGGGACGGTATTGCCGCCGTTGTCGACGCCGAAAAACGGGTTGGCGAGCTGGACCGGCGCAGGCGCCTGCGCAGAGAGCAGCAGGGCGAGAGCGGGGAGGAAAATATGCTGGATTTTCAAAGCGGGTGCAGAAAGACCGCCGAGCGGGCCCGCTGTCAACGCTTTGCCTTGCACGCATCGCTTCACAGGCCTATATCGCGCTCGTCTCCTCGACATCGTAATTGATGCTGAGGCTGGTCTCCTACGGAGGTCGGTCCGACAGACGTTTGGGTTTTTGAAGGATGGTAATGGCCGATATCGGCGAACTGACACGGCTGATCGAGCCCGAGGTAAGAAGCCTCGGCTATGAGCTCGTGCGAGTCGCGATGGTCGGCGGCCGATCCGATCCCACGCTGCAGATCATGGCCGAGCGGCCGGACACACGGCAGCTCGACCTCAGCGATTGCGAGACGATCTCTCGGAAGCTTTCCGATATTCTGGATGTTGCGGACCCGATCACCGACTCCTATCGACTGGAAGTCAGCTCGCCGGGGATCGACCGCCCACTGACCCGCCTCAAGGATTATGACGACTGGTGCGGTCATGAAGCACGCGTCACGCTCGTGGAGCCGATGGGTGGACGGAAGCAATTCTCCGGCACAATCCGCGGCACCGGCGTTGGCGGTGTCGTCCACATTCTCGGCAAGGATGGGAAGGATTATTCCGTCCCCTTTGCCTCCATCGCGTCGGCCAAGCTGCTGCTGACCGACGATCTCATCAACGCAACCAACCCGCTCAGCACCGAAGGGGCGGACCTCATCAAGACGGAAGGTTAGAAGACATGGCGACCGCAGCACCTGCAGCCGCGACTGCGAACAAGGCCGAATTGCTGGCGATTGCCGATGCCGTCGCTCGCGAGAAGCTGATCGACAAGGGCATCGTCATCGAGGCGATGGAAGACGCGATCCAGCGCGCCGCCCGCGCCCGCTACGGCGCCGAGAACGACATCCGCGCCAAGCTCGATCCGAACAGCGGCGATCTTCGCCTGTGGCGCGTCCTCGAAGTCGTCGAAGAGGTGGACGATCACTTCAAGCAGATCGACCTCAAGGGCGCGCAGAAGCTGCAGAAGGGCGCCGCGATCGGCGACTTCATCGTCGATCCGCTGCCGCCGATCGAATTCGGCCGGATCGCCGCGCAGGCCGCCAAGCAGGTGATCTTCCAGAAGGTTCGCGATGCGGAGCGCGAGCGCCAGTATGAGGAATTCAAGGATCGCGCCGGCGAGATCATCACCGGTGTCGTGAAGCGCGTCGAGTTCGGCCACGTTGTCGTCGACCTCGGCCGAGCCGAAGGGGTGATCCGCCGAGACCAGCAGATCCCGCGCGAAATGGTGCGGGTCGGCGACCGAATCCGTTCCCTGATCCTTCGGGTCAGCCGCGAAGCCCGCGGACCGCAGATCTTCCTGTCGCGCGCTCATCCGGACTTCATGAAGAAGCTGTTCGCTCAGGAAGTACCGGAGATTTACGACGGAATCATCGAGATCAAGGCCGCCGCCCGCGATCCGGGCAGCCGCGCCAAGATCGGCGTGATCAGCCGCGACAGCTCGATCGATCCTGTCGGCGCCTGCGTCGGAATGAAGGGCAGCCGGGTCCAGGCGGTCGTTCAGGAGCTTCAGGGCGAGAAGATCGACATCATCCCGTGGTCGGAGGATCTCGCGACCTTCGTCGTCAACGGTCTCCAGCCGGCGACCGTCAGCCGCGTCGTCATCGACGAGGAAGAGAGCCGGATCGAAGTTGTCGTCCCCGACGATCAGCTCAGCCTCGCAATCGGCCGCAGGGGCCAGAACGTGCGGCTCGCCTCGCAGCTCACCAACTCGCAGATCGACATCCTGACCGAGGCCGACGCGAGCGAGAAGCGGCAGCGCGAGTTCGTCGAACGCTCCGAGATGTTCCAGACCGAGCTCGACGTCGATGAGACCCTCGCTCAGCTGCTGGTGGCCGAAGGCTTCACCACGCTCGAGGAAGTCGCCTACGTCCCCGCCGAGGAAATCAGCTCGATCGAGGGCCTCGACGAGGAGATCGCCGAGGAGCTTCAGAGCCGCGCCACCGAGGCGCTCGAGCGCCGCGAAGCCGCTGCCCGCGAGGAGCGTCGCAGCCTGGGCGTTGAAGACGCGCTCGCTGAAATGCCGCACCTGACCGAGCAAATGCTGGTCACGCTGGGCAAGGCGGGCATCAAGACTCTCGACGATCTGGCGGACCTCGCCACCGACGAGCTGGTGCAGAAGAAGCGCGCCGAGCAGCGCCGCC
>Ga0207695_10004990_pt1 | contig 17846 bp, 16 predicted proteins | sample KBSC54metaG_FD_184354 | JGI IMG/M metagenome (GOLD analysis project Ga0207695, IMG submission 184354) | Corn rhizosphere microbial communities from Kellogg Biological Station, Michigan, USA - KBS C5-4 metaG (SPAdes) (version 2) | ecosystem: Host-associated > Plants > Roots > Rhizosphere > Soil... | reverse complement strand
GCAGCCTGCCGGGCGCGTTTGCGGAGAAGGTCTGCAAGATAATGGATTTCGCCACCAAGGTCGGCTGTCCCGTGATCGGGATCAACGACTCGGGCGGCGCGCGGATCCAGGAGGGCGTGGTTTCGCTGGCTGGCTACGCCGACATCTTTTTGCGCAACGTGCTGTCGTCGGGCGTGGTGCCGCAAATTTCGGCGATCATGGGGCCATGCGCGGGCGGCGCAGTATATTCGCCCGCGATGACCGACTTTATCGTGATGGTGCGCGACACCTCCTACATGTTCATCACGGGTCCCGACGTGATCAAGGCGACCACGCATGAAGAGGTGACGATGCAGGACCTCGGCGGCGCCGATACCCATTCGACCCGGTCCGGCGTGTGCCATCTGGAGGCGAGCGACGACGAGAGCGCGCTGCTGACGATTCGCGAGCTGCTCTCGTACATGCCGTCGAACAACGTCGATGACCCGCCGTTTCGCGCGGCGACGGACGATCCGAATCGGCGCGACGAGGCGCTCGATACGGTCGTACCGGAGAATCCGAACAGGCCCTACGACATGCGCGAGATCATCACGCGGGTGGTGGACGACGCGCACTGGCTCGAAGTGCAGCCGGACTGGGCGCAGAACATGCTGATCGGATTCGCGCGGCTGGGCGGCTACTCGGTGGGGATCGTGGCGAACCAGCCGGCATATCTCGCGGGGTGTCTGGATATCGACGCGTCGGTGAAGGCGGCGCGGTTCGTGCGCTTTTGCGATTGCTTCAATATCCCGCTGGTGACATTCGTGGACGTGCCGGGATTTCTGCCGGGCACGGCGCAGGAGTTCGGCGGGATCATCCGCCACGGCGCGAAGCTGTTGTACGCCTACTGCGAAGCGACGGTACCGAAGATCACGGTGATCACGCGCAAGGCCTACGGGGGCGCCTACGACGTGATGTCGTCGAAGCACATTCGCGGCGATTTCAACTACGCGTATCCGAGCGCCGAGATCGCGGTGATGGGGCCGGACGGCGCGGTGAATATCGTTTTTCGCAGCCAGATCGACAAGGCCAAGGACCCCGTCGCCGAGAAAGCCCGGCTGGTCGAGGAGTATCGGCGGACCTTCGCGAATCCGTTCAAGGCAGCGGAACTTGGCTATATCGACGAGGTGCTGATGCCGCGCGATACGCGGCCGCGGCTGATCACGTCGCTCAAGGCGCTGGAGAACAAGCGCGAAAAGAATCCGCCGCGCAAGCACGGCAACATCCCGCTGTGAATGCGGACGACGTTGGCGTTCGCGTTACGGCGATGGCGTTGGATGCTCTTGCGATGAGCGACAGCGGCGCTAGCGGAGCGCCGATTACCTGACGGATGACTGAAAAAATGTTCAAGCGGATCCTGATTGCCAACCGCGGCGAAATTGCCGTTCGCGTGATTCGCGCGTGCCGCGAGCTGGGTATCGAATCGGTGGCGGTGTTTTCGGAGGCGGACCGCGCCGCGCTGCATGTGCGCGCGGCCGATTACGCGGTGGCCGTGGGGCCGCCGCCCGCACGCGAGAGTTACCTGAACGTCGAGCGCATCCTAGCGGCGGCCAAAGCGACCGGCGCCGAAGCGGTGCATCCGGGATACGGATTCTTTTCGGAGAACGCGGGTTTCGCGCGCGCGGTCGCCGATGCGGGTATGGTCTTTATCGGGCCGCCGCCCACCGCGATAGAAAAGATGGGCGACAAGGTCGAAGCGCGCAAGCTGATGGCGGCGGCCGGCGTGCCGGTGGTGCCCGGCTCGCCCGACACGCTCGAGACCGAGGACGAGGTCCGCGCGGTCGCCAAAAAGATCGGCTTTCCGATCATGCTGAAGGCGGCGGCCGGCGGCGGCGGCAAAGGCATGCGGCTGGTCGATAATGAAAAAGATCTGGCGTCGGCGGTGCGCACGGTCGCAAGCGAGGCCAAGTCGTCCTTCGGCGACGGGCGCTTTTACGTCGAGAAATTCGTCAACCGGCCCCGGCATATCGAGGTGCAGGTCTTCGCCGATCAAAAGGGCGAGACGGTGCACGTGTTCGAGCGGGAATGTTCGCTGCAGCGGCGCCATCAGAAGGTCGTCGAGGAATCGCCGTCGCCGTTTATCACGCCGGAGATGCGCCGCGCGATGGGCGAAGTCGCGGTGAAGGCGGCGCGCGCGGTCAACTACGTCGGCGCTGGCACGATCGAGTTTCTGGCGGACGCGGATCGCAATTTCTACTTTCTGGAGATGAACACGCGTATCCAGGTCGAGCATCCGGTGACCGAAATGGTCACGGGCGTCGATTTGGTCAAGGCGCAGATCCAGGTGGCGGCCGGGCTGCCGCTACCGTTCAGGCAGGCCGATCTCGCACAGCGCGGATGGGCGATGGAATGCCGCATCTATGCCGAGGATCCGGCGGCGGGCTTCGCACCCGCGCCGGGCCGGATCGATACGCTGCGCTTTCCCGACGGACCGGGCGTGCGCGTCGATGCCGGCGTGTATGAAGGCGCCGAGGTCTCGCTCTACTACGATCCGATGATCGCGAAGCTGGCGACGTGGGGGCGCGATCGTGGCGAGGCGATCGACCGGATGCGGCGGGCGCTCTCGGAATGCACGATCGCGGGCGAACTCACGACGAACCTCGCGTTCCATCGGTGGGTGGTCGAACAGCCGCGGTTCCTGGCGGGCGATTTCGATACCAATTTTATCAACGAGGAGTACCGGCCGGAGACGCTCGCTCGCGGCGACGACCCGGTACGGCTGGCGGCGCTGCTGGCGGCGGCGGTAACGGCGCAGCGCGGTCAGAATCATGCGGCGGCGGCGCCGGCAACCAGCGTGGTCGCGGCAAACGCGGGCAGCGTCTCGGTGTGGAAGACGCTCGGGCGCCTCGACATGCTGCGACGCTAACGGAACGCGGAGGAGAAACGGCCCGATGCCGAAATACGTGGCGACGCTCGACGGCGCCGATCATCAGTTGGAAGTGGAAGAACTCTCGGCGCACGCGCTGCGCGTGAAGATCGGCGAGCGCCAATTCGAGGTTGACGTCCATCGCGCGGGGCACTCGTCGTATTCGATCCTGATCGACAATCGCTCGTTCGATCTCGAGGTTGGACGCGAGGGCGAGGAGTTGGTGGTGGCCTCGCGCGGCGGCGCGGCCCGTGTAACGCTGGTGGATGCGGCGCGGCGCTCGCGACATCCGGGGACGCGACCGGCGGCCGCGGGGAAGGCGGCGCTGAAGGCGATGATGCCGGGACGCGTGGTCAACGTACTGGTCAACCTCGGCGATGAAGTCGCGGCGCAGCAGGGTTTGCTGGTGGTCGAGGCGATGAAGATGGAAAACGAATTGAAGGCGCCCAAGGCTGGCAAGGTGGTCGAGCTGAAAGTGAAGCCGGGGCAGACCGTGGAAAAGGGCGAATTGCTACTTGTTGTAGAGTGACCGATCGAGGCGATGAACATGCCTGAAGAAAAATCGACGATAGCCGCGGCGCGCAAGGCGTGGGAAGAAAAGCGCGTCGCCCCGGCGCTGAAGCGCGGTGCCGAGCGGCGCGAGCGGTTCGTCACCAATTCCGGCATCGAGATCAAGCGCGAATACGATCCGGCAGATCTCGACGGTTTCGATTTTGTGAACGATCTCGGATTTCCGGGCGAATATCCGTTTACGCGCGGCGTGCAGCCGACGATGTATCGCGGACGGCTGTGGACGATGCGCCAGTATGCGGGTTTTGGCGACGCCGAGGAGTCGAACCGCCGCTATCGCTACCTTTTCGCCAACGGCCAGACCGGACTGTCGGTGGCGTTCGATCTGCCGACCCAGATGGGCCGCGATTGCGACCATCCGCTGGCGCGCGGTGAAGTCGGGCGCGTGGGAGTTTCGATCTGCTCGGTCGCCGACATGGAGATGCTGCTGGCGGAGTTGCCGCTCGAAAAGATCTCGACCTCGATGACGATCAATTCGACGGCGGCGATTCTGCTGGCGCTGTACCTGGTGGTGGCGGAGAAGCGCGGCGTAGCGTGGGACCAGCTGAACGGCACGATTCAGAACGACGTGCTCAAGGAATACATCGCGCGCGGCACGTATATATATCCGCCGCGCGGGTCGATGCGCATCATCACGGACATTTTTGAATTCGCGAGCCGCGAAGTCGCGAACTGGAATACGATTTCGATCTCGGGCTACCACATCCGCGAAGCGGGCTCGACGGCGGCGCAGGAACTGGCATTTACGATCGCCGACGGAATCGCGTACGTGGAGGCGGCGGTGAAGGCGGGCCTCGCGGTGGACGCGTTCGCGAGCCGGCTCTCGTTCTTCTTCAACGTGCACAACAATTTTTTCGAGGAAGTTGCCAAGTATCGCGCGGCGCGCCGGCTGTGGGCGCGGATCATGAAAGATCGCTTCCAGGCGCGCGACGAACGCTCGATGATGATGCGGTTCCACGCGCAGACTGCGGGCTCCACGCTGACCGCGCAGCAGGTCGATAACAACGTCGTGCGGGTGACGCTGCAAGCGCTGGCGGCGGTGCTCGGCGGAGCGCAATCGCTGCATACGAATTCCAAGGATGAAGCGCTCGCCCTGCCGACGGAGAATTCGGCGCTGCTGGCCTTGCGCACGCAGCAGGTAATCGCGAATGAGTCCGACGTGACCGATACGATCGATCCGCTGGGCGGATCGTACTACATCGAAACCCTGACCAGCGAAATCGAAAAAAAGGCGCTCGAGTATCTCGGCAAGATCGACGACCTGGGCGGCGCGGTAGCGGCGATCGAACGCGGGTACATGCAGCGCGAGATTCAGAACGCCGCGTTTATCTATCAGCGCGAAATCGAGACCAAGCGGCGGATCATCGTGGGCGTCAACGAATTTACGACTGGCGACGCACCGCCCGGCGACATCCTGAAGGTGAATCCGGCGATCGAACAGAAGCAGCGCACACGAGTCGAGCAGATCCGCGCCGAACGTAACCAGGAAGTCGCGAGCAAGGCGATCGCGCGCGTCGAGCAGGTCGCTCGTGACGGCGCGAACCTGATGCCGCCGATAATCGACGCGGTGCGCGCCTATGCGACGCTCGGAGAGATCGCGGACGCGATGCGCCGGGTATTCGGTGAATACAAACCGTTAAACGAAGTGTAATGCGGCGGTAATCCGACGGGGCCGATATTTCGCGGAGGCGGGCTTTCATCTGTCGCCGATGTCTGGAAGATTAATGCTCGCACCGACGTAATTCGACGACGCGATCGCACGAAGCGTCAACCACGGGAGATAGCAAGTAGATGGGGCCGTTGCCGAAGGGCGTGTTTCTGACCAAGGGCGTTGGAAAACACCGCGAGAAGCTCAACGCCTTCGAGCTTTCGCTGCGTTCAGCACAGATTGCGGAGTACAACCTGGTTCGCGTGAAATCGATTTTTCCGCCGCTGTGCAAACTGATCTCGCCGCAGGAAGGGCAGCGCTATCTGAGACCCGGACAAATCGTGTTTGCGGTGATGAGCGACAATGCGACCGACGAACCGCACCGGCTGTGCGCGGCCTCGGTGGGCGTCGCGATTCCGGCCGATTCGCGTCAGTACGGTTATCTATCGGAGCATCACAGCTTCGGCGAGACCGAGCAGAAGGCGGGCGACTACGCCGAAGATCTCGCGGCGATGATGCTCGCGACGATTCTCGGCGTCGATTTCGATCCGAACGTCAGCTACGACGAACGCAAGGACATCTGGCGGGTGTCGGACAAGATCGTCTCGACGCGCAACGTGACGCAATCAGCGATGGGCGATCGCGACGGATTGTGGACATCGGTGGTCGCGGCGGCGGTATTCGTCGATCTACCCGAAAGCGGTAAGTAGCGTATCCGATCGCGCGGGCGGGCCGGTTTGAGAGCATGGCGGGCGCGGTGTACGCTTCGATCATGGCAACAGAAATTCTCTATTGCGCAGTTTGAGGGTATCGGCCACGCGCGGCCAGTCTGGCCGCCATACTCAAGTCGCGCTTCGACGAAGATGCGCGGTTGACGCCCGGCATGAGCGGTCAGTTCGACGTGATCGCGGACGGCAAGCTGATTTTCTCGAAGTCCACCGCCGGCCGCTTTCCGCTGGAAGGCGAAGTCGAAGAGGCGTTCGCGAAACTGCAGAAAGGTTAATCGCTCGCGCCTCCTCCTGCCATCAGGCGGGCGTGCCGAGGATGCCGGCGAGGTCGGCCGCGGGAAGCCGAATCCCGATGTAGAACGGGCCGAACTCGGCGTAGCGCGCGCTCGATTCGTCGAAACGCATCTCGTAAACCAGCTTCTTGAAGACCAGCGGGTCGTCGGCAAACAGATCGACGCCCCACTCCCAGTCGTCGAAACCGATCGATCCCGAAATCACCTGCGTGACCTGCCCGGCGTAGCGCCGTCCGATCATGCCGTGGTCGCGCATCAGCAACTGGCGCTCCTCGATCGGCAGTGAGTACCAGTTGTCGCTGCCCGCGCGCCGCTTGTTCATTGGATAGAAACAGACATAACGGCGGTCGGGAATTTGCGGCCACAGGCGCGCGCCGAGCTTGTGCCGCTGGTCTTCGAGATCGTCCTTGACGGCCTTGATCCACTGCGGCGAATGCGGCTGCACACCCTGCGTGGCAAGCTCCGCGTGGAGTTTGACGGTCGCCTCGTACAATCCGATTTCAACCACCGACACATACGACGTCGTCGGCTCCAGGAATTCGCTCAGCGCGAGCCGGCCGACCTCGAGTTGCGCGGCGTTCAGCTCGTCGAGGCCGCGCCGGAAATGAATCGCGATGAGGTCGCCCTTGTGTCCGAGTTGTGAGAAGAGCGCGCTCTGGCCGTCCTCGCGCCGCTCCATCGCAGCGAACGTGCGCGCCGCCTTTTCGATAATCCCGGCGCGCGTGGCCTCCGGCAGCGCGTTCCATTGCGGACGCCGGATGCGGAAGAATTGATGCAGCAGGCTGTAGCCTTCGAGCGTGTTCGGGGCAGCTGCTACATTGCGGGCGGTGGTTGAGGATTCATCTGGATGAGGATGCTTCATATTCATCGTTTGCGCCGTCAGGCGCATCTATTTGATTTGGATCGCGCCGGCCCGCGAAGTTTTCAAGCGAGCCCCGCGATCCGTTCGATCATCTTCCAATTTACATTCGCGCGCACGGCCGCGGCCAGCCGATCGTACTCGGCGTCGCGGGTGGGAATCGGAGGGCCGGCGGGCGCGTCGATTCCTTTGCGGCGCCGGAGCGAGCGAATGAAGGCCGATCGCAATGGGTCGTTTTCGAAAATGCCGTGGAGCATCGTACCCGCGATGGCGCCGTCCGAATTGATCGCACCGTCGAGCGCGCCCGCGCTAGCGGCATCTGGGGCTACCGCATTGCGCGCGACGATTCGAAACGGGGCGGCTGCGCCCGCGCGACGCTCGATGCGGCCCATGTGAATTTCATAGCCGCTGATTTCGGCATCGATGGCGCCGCTGCCGCTGATTAGCGACGGCGTCGCGACGCGTGCCCGGACTTGCGCGGTGACCTTCTCACGGCCGAAGTGCGTACTGATCGGCAACAAGTTCAGCCCCGTGGCGCTGCGCGTGGGCGATTCGATCGCGTCGGGGTCCGCGATGGTCTCGCCGAGCATCTGGCATCCGCCGCAGATGCCCACGATGGGTTCGCGCCGATGAGCGCGCGCGATAATCGCATCGGCGAATCCGTTTGCACGCAGCCACGCGAGATCAGCGATGGTGCTCTTTGAACCCGGAATCACCACGAGGTCCGCGTGCGCGATCTCCGGCGGCGACTCGGCGAAACGCACGACCACGCCCGGTTCGTGTTCGAGCGCGAGAAAGTCGTCGTAGTTCGAAAGGTGCGGCAGACGGATCACCGCGATATCGATCTGCTCGTGCGATGCGGCGCGGCGCCCGCGGCGATCCTCGAGCGCGACCGAATCCTCGTCGGCGATGCGCAGGCGCGGAATGTAGGGTACGACGCCCAGCACGGGGATCGCGAAACGCCCTTCGAGGTAGTCGAGGCCCGGCTTCAGCAGCGTAACGTCGCCGCGGAATTTGTTGATCAGAAAGGCGGCGACGCGTGCACGATGCGACTCCTCGAGAAGGTCGATGGTGCCGACGAACTGCGCGAAGACTCCGCCGCGATCGATATCGCCAACCAGGATGACCGGCGCATCGGCAACCTCGGCGACGTGCATGTTTACGATATCGTGCGAGGCGAGGTTGATCTCCGCGGGACTGCCCGCGCCTTCGATGACGACGATCTCGTAGGTTGCGCGCAGATGCGCGAGACAGCCGGCGATGGTGCGAATCAATTCGGGCTTGCGCCGATGGTACTCGGAAAAAGTGAAGCTCCCGGCCGGTCGGCCCATCAGCACCAATTGCGAACGTGTGTCGCCCTCGGGTTTGAGCAGAATCGGATTCATCTCGACCGAGGGCGCGAGGCCCGCGGCCTCGGCCTGGACCGCTTGCGCGCGGCCGATCTCGGCACCGTCGGGCGTGACGAAGGAATTGAGCGCCATGTTCTGCGACTTGAAGGGCGCGACGCGCAGGCCCGCCTGTCGAAACAGGCGGCACAGCGCCGTGACGATCAGACTCTTGCCGACCGACGACGCGGTTCCCTGTACCATCAACGTGCGCGCTTTCATCGCAACTTACCTGGCGGTGATTCTAGCATTCGCGGAGGTGAAAATTTGGAAGCGGCGCGGCGGCTCGAATGCACGCGGCTGGCAGCTAGCGATTGCGGTCATGGAATTGCGCACACGACTCGACGAGGCCGGCGGCAACCGACGGATTCGACGCCCAATGCGCATGCACATAGGTGGCGAGCAAATTCGCGGTGCGGTAACCCTCGACGAATTCGTTGCCCCATCGTGGACGCACCACGTACACGCGTTCGACGGCGTCGGGCGCGGGTTCGAGCGTGGAGTAGCGAAACTGATGGCCGCGAAAGTGCAAGCCGGCCGCGCCGAGAATTGACGGCGCGACGGTCTCGACCTCGACGTAGCCGAGCGCCTGCAACCGATCGCACATCACGGCGTCGGCGGGAATCAGGCCGGCCATCGGGAACGACGCGCCGTCGAGGATGCGAATCGCGCGCGTGAGGTACATCAAGCCGCCGCATTCGGCGTAGAGCGGGCCGCCGCGCGCGGCGAAGGCGCGCACCGCAGCGATCATCGATCGATTCGAGGACAGCTCATGCGCGAGCGCCTCGGGATAGCCGCCGCCGAAATAGAGTCCGTCAACCTGGGGCAATTCAGAGTCGTGGACCGGGCTGAAATTAACGATCTCGGCGCCGAGCGCCGCGAGCCGTTTGAGGTTGTCCTCGTAGTAGAAGTGAAAGGCCTCGTCGAGCGCGACACCGATGCGACATAGCGGCGCGACGATCTTCAATCGCGGATTGCGATCTTCCGCGTTCATCTCGAAAGGCTCTTCCAAGGGCGGCGCCGACCGCGCAAGTGCGACGATCGCGTCGAGGTCGAACCATTCGGCAGCGAGCCGGCCCCATTGATCGAGTAGTTCGCGCGGAACGTGTTTTTCATTCGCGCTGTACAGTCCGAGATGACGCTCGGGAAAGGCCGCGGCGGGGTGATCGGGCAGTCCGCCAAGCACCGGCACTGCCGGCGACGCCATGCGCAGCAGATCGAGATGACCACGGCTGCCGACGCGGTTGCAGATGAGGCCGGCGAGGCGCAGGGCCGGATCGAAATGGGCGAATCCGTGGGCGACGGCGGCAATCGTCCGCGCCATCCCGGACGCATCGACGACGAGGATCACCGGAGCGGCGAGCCACTTCGCGATTTCAGCGCTGGAGCCCTCGTCGGCGATCGGCGAGGCGCCGTCGAACAGGCCCATCATCCCCTCTATCACTGCAATATCGGCGTGGCGGGCGGCGCGGGTAAACGTCGCGGCGACTGCCTCGCGCCCCATCATCCAGCCGTCGAGGTTGTGCGAGACGCCGCCGGTGACGCGTGCGTGGTAGGTCGGGTCGAGGTAGTCGGGGCCGCATTTGAAGGCGGCAACGTTGAGACCACGGGCGCGCAACGCGGCCATCAGGCCGATCGTGATGGTGGTTTTTCCGGCGCCGCTACCGGTCGCAGAAATTACGATGCGCGGAATCTGCCGGATACTGTTCATCACAAATGCTCGCCCGACGACTTACACAATGCGAGGCAACGCGATTTTAGTATGGCGGCGCTGCATGCGCATCAGGTGGGACAGCCGCGTCTTGAGCCGTCGAGACCGGGGCGAGATTCGGCGGCGCGAGGGTGCGCGATCGAATTACGGAGCGCCCTTGAGGTACATGGCGCCGGTCGGTTTATCGACGCCGCCCGCGGGTTCGAGCGTGATCGCGCTGGCCAGCAGTTGCTCACCGGCGGGCGGCAGGGTCGAGGCGACAGTCGCATCGCCCTGAGCGGTGGGAGCGAACAGCGCCGCTTTGACCGGACCGCTCTTCGCACCGATCCACCAGAGTTCATATTCCTTGCCGGGAGGAGGCGTGGGCAGACCCGCGACCTGCAGCACCGCGTGATTGAGCGCGGTGGTGACGGCGACAAGGCCGGCCGCTGACGGTGCGGGAGCGAGTGGCGCCAGCCGAATCATGCGGGCGTCGGGCGCGAGGACGGCTTGCGTCAGCTGTCCGCTGACGGCGATTTGGCCGCGCAGCACCGCAAGATCGCGATTGCGATCGTCGAGTTCGCTGGCGAGCGCCCGCGTCTGGCGGTCGAGCGCCGCGATGCGCGCGGAATCATCGGCGCGGATCGCCGTGACCTGGTTGGCGTAGTTCGCAGTCATGACGGCGAGCACGATCGCAGCGGCGCAGGCGGCGACGGCGGCAACGCGCCAGATTCGCGACACACCGCTGCGAGCGGCGCGATCGCGCGCGCGGCTGGCCGTCCGATCTTGAGCAGGGCCGGCTTCCGGCGTCGTCGCTCCAGCTGCGAGACGGCGCTCGAGGCGCTGCCACATCCGATCCGACGGGCCGTCACCCGCCGCGACAATCGCCATCGCGGCAAGCGCCTCGCGGAACGAGCGCAAGTCGGCCTCGCACTCGTCGCAGCCTTGGGCGAGATGCGCGGCCATCGCGCGCGCCTCGTCGCCGTCGAGCGTGCCGAGTGCTTCAAGCGGCAGAAGATCTTTTAGCTGATCGTGATCCATTGCCGTCAGTCGCCGAGGCCCTTGAGGCCTTCGCGCAGTTTAATTAAGGCACTCCTTATCCTGCTCTTTACGGTACCCAACGGAAGGCCGGTGCGCTCCGCGATGGCGGACTGGCTGAGGTCGGAATAATACGCCAGCTCCAGCATCGCGCGCTCGTTGTCGTGCAAGGTGGCGATGGCCGCCTGCACGACGTGGCGCCGCTGGGCATTGTTGATCTCGAAGGTAGCATCGGGTGTCTCGGCGAAAGCGGCCGGGTCGTCGCGCAGATTGGCACGGGCAGCGCGCGCCCGCAGGCGATCGATCGCGCGGCTGCGCACGAGCATCATGAGCCACGCGCCAACCGAGCCGCGACTGCGATCGAAGACCGCGGCCTGACGCCAGGCTTGCCACAAGACATCGGCCGCAACTTCTTCGGCATCCGCACGATCACCAAGCACGCGCTCGGCCACGGCCGCAAGCGCATTGCCGTAGCGCGCATTGAGCAGACGCAGGGATTCCTGGTCGCCACCTGCGATGGCGCGTACTACCGCCTCATCAGATGGCGGGATGGCGGAGGTCTTCTGCACCCGTTTCTATCCTATATACGTCGCCCCGCGCGCCACGGATTGGTCCGGTCCAAATCGCGAGCGCGCAACTGCCTCGATTAACGCAGAAACCGGCCGCTTGGTTCCCGAACGGAACAGAAAGGAGCGGAGGCGAAACGGAACAAGGAGCAACTGAGGAGATTCGGAGAGGGAGCGCGGACTCTCGCAAGCGGGCCTTCGACGATCATTGGGACTTGCGAATGGGCATCGCGGTCGCGTTAAATGACCCCACCGATCAAAGTTGAACAGGAGAATCCGATGGAGACCGTGAGCAAGCCGAATCAGGACTGGAAGGCCGATCGCTACGCCCAGCATGCCCATTTCGTGCCCACGCTGGGCGCGCCCGTGATGGAGTTGTTGAAGCCGCAGGCGGGCGAGCGGATTCTGGACCTCGGTTGTGGCGATGGCGTACTGACGGAAAAGCTCGCGGCGACCGGTGCGATGGTGATCGGCGTGGATGCGGCCGCGGACATGATCGCGGCGGCGCAGCGGCGGGGGCTCGACGCGCGGGTGATGGAAGGCGGCAAGCTGACGTTTGCGAGCGAATTCGACGCGGTGTTTTCCAACGCCGCGCTCCATTGGATGAAGGCCGATCGAGACGCGGTGATCGCCGGAGTGTATCGCGCGCTCAAGCCGGGCGGCCGCTTCGTCGCCGAGATGGGCGGCCACGGCTGCGTCGCGGGGATCACGGTCGCGATCATCGCGGTGCTGGAGCGGCACGGGATCAAGGATGGTGCGGCGACCATCCCATGGTATTTCCCGACGGTTGACGACTATCGCGCACGGCTGGAACGCGGCGGCTTCACAGTCGAATACATCGAACTGATACCGCGGCCGACGCCGCTGCCGACCAACATGGCTGGATGGATCGAACTGTTCATGCAGCCGTTTTTGAACCGGCTGCCGGCCGAGCAGCGGGCGAGCGCGGTCGAGGAAGTAGTCGAGATGCTGCGCCCGGTGCTGTGCGACGAGCAGGGGCGCTGGACCGGCGACTACATCCGGCTGCGCTTTGCCGCGCGCCGTCAGTAACCGCGGGCCGTCAGTAACCGCGTGCGACATTGCCGAGCAGCGCGCGGGCGACGAGCAACTTCATCACCTGCGCAGTGCCGTCGCCGATTTCGAGGCCGATTACGTCGCGCATGCGCTGCTGATGCGGCAAGTCCATGCTGAAGCCGAGATGGCCGTGGAGCAGAAGGCATTGATGGAGAACCTGTGCGGCGAGTTCGGGCGCCCACCATTTGCATCCCGCCGACAGCCATCCGTGCGGCTCACCGCGATCCTTGAGCGAGAGCGCCTCGTAGCAGAGCAGGCGCGCGGCGCGCAGTTGGACGGCGGCCTCGGCGAGCGGAAACGAGACGCCTTCGAAACGCGCGAGGCTGCCGCCGAAGGCCTGGCGCTCAACGACGTACTTGCAGGTCTCGTCAACGCTTTGCTGGGCGGCGCCGATGCACATCAGGCCGATCAGCGAGCGACTGAAGTCGAAGCCCTGCATCACCTGCACGAAGCCGGCGCCCTCGGCGCCGACGCGTGCGTCGGACGGGACGCGGACGGAATCGAAGAATAGCTGGCCGCGGCCGATCGCGCGCGAGCCGAGGTCGCGAAAGCGATTGCGGCTGACGCCGGGCGAGTGGAGATCGACGTAGAAGGCGCTGATGCCGTGGGCGCCCTGCTCGATCGTGCCGGTGCGCGCCATCAGCAGGATAGTGTCGGCCCACGAAGCAAACGAAATGGAGGTTTTTTCTCCATCGAGTATATAAGCATCGCCCTCGCGGCGCGCACTCAGCTTGACGTGGGCGGCGTCGGAGCCGCCCGCGGGCTCGGTGACGCCGAGCGCAGGAACGATCTCGCCGCGGCAGATCGCGGGGAGATACGCGCTCTTCTGACGATCATCGCCGCGCGCGGCGATGATCGCGCCGACCAGCGCCGACAGCAGAAGAATATACGCCGCGTTGAAGTCGCAGCGCCCGAGTTCCTCGAACGCGATACCCAGTGAGACGTAATCGAGCGCCTGGCCGCCGTATTGCGGTTCGACCATCGGCGCGAGCAAGCCCATCTCGCCGAGCTTGAGCACGACGCTGCGGGGCAGGTCTTCGTCGCGGTCGCGATCGGCGTAATGCGGCATCAGCTCGCGCCGGGCGAAGTCGGCGAGGGTGTCGCGCAGCAGTTGTTGATCCTGATTGAAGGAAAAGTCCATCGTGGTTCTCCGAAACGTTACGGGTAAGCGCGCAGCGGTGGGCGGCGCATTATTTTTTTCCAGTGGCGGGCGCGCCGGCGGGTTTCAGCGGATGACGCCGAAAGAAGTCGAGCATCGCGGCGGTCCATGGGCGCGGCCAGCGCAGATGATGCGCCATTCCAAACATCGCAGCGAACGGATTGCGCACGCCGCCGTCGGGGTCGCGGCCGCAAATCGCGCTGCATTCGGCGGTCGCGCGCTGATTGCGATCGATTATGGTATCGGAAACGCTGCCGCCAAGACCGGCCAGTTGTTTTTCGAGGGCCAGCGCGTTGGGACAGATGCCGCCGATATCGCAGCTATTGTGCACCTGGTAGCTGGGGATTTTGGGATTGAAAAGCTTGAGCTGGCGATCGCCGGCAGGCGCGCCGGCAACGGGATCCTGCGGACAGGGATCGGGGCGCAAACGAAACGGATCGGAGGCGGAGTAAACTCCGACTGCGGCAATCTGCGGACGATTCAATCCGTACAGGTAGGCTAGCGCGCCGCCGTTGGACCATCCCGTCACATAGACGCGATTGCGATCGACCTTGCCGGTGGATTCGACCGCGGCGATGAAATGATCGATGGTCGCCGCATCGACGTTTTCGGGATAGAGCTTGCCCGCGATCTTGACCGCGCCGGAAGGATCGAACTGGCGATACCAGTTGTCCCATCCGGTGCCGGAACGGTCGGGCGCCAGATAGTAATGCGAGGTGTTGCGGCCTTGCGGCGCGAGCAGGATGAACCCGGGCCGCGCGGGATCGTCGCTGACGTTGGCGGTCTTCAGGAAGTCGAGCAGGTTCGTATAGTGGTGGACGCTGTCGGCGTTGGCGAGCGATGGATGCAGGTAAACGATGAGCGGCAGCGGCTTGGACGGCGACGCAGCCGGCGGTGCGTAAAGGCATGCGTAGCGGGCCGTGCTGTCGGCATCGTTCCACGGCCCGATCACGGTGCCGTCGGCGCAGGCCGGTACGACGTTGGCAATGAACTTCGCGGGCGGATCGCCGAAGGGACCGCAAGCCGGCTTATCCGCATCGGCAATTGACGCGCGCGAAGTGAAGGCCAGGAGCAGCCCGGCGACGGCGAGCATGGTAATAGAGGCCCGACTGAATCCCATCGACGCGCGACCGCTGACTCCGGCCCGAAGCGTTTACTGCGGTCCGATTTCCGTGATTGGCGCAGACGGCGCCGCGTTAAAGAGCGGGAGGTTCGAGAGACCGGCATCGGCGGGGTTGCCCGGCAATTCGACCTGCGTGGAATCGTTGTCGCTGGTGTAGGTGGCAGTGTTCGCCGGGTCGTCGGGATTGTCGGCGCGTTCCTTGGCCTCCTCTTCCTGACGATGCTTGAACATCGCGCGCCCGACGTCGTCCTTATTTACGGTTTTCTGGAAGCCGACACCGTGAGAGAGATCGGCGCGATCCTTGGCGCTCATGGTGAGCCAGAGCTGACTCGCCTGCGCGCTGGAGCCACGGTTGAGCGCGTTCATGAATTGCTGCGGTTGCGAGTCGCCGTGATGAAACAGCGAACATGCCGGAACAGTGATAGCCAAGAGGCACATGAGCGCCGTTGTGAATCGAATCATCCGCCCACCACCGCGCGCGGGTCGCGGACCGCGCGCAGATTCTCCACCGTCAACTTTACGGGCGCGCCCATACGATGATCAATTCATTTTCGGCGACCGCAGAGAGAATCTTGTTCATGGCGATCGTTCAGTAGATCACCACGCCGCGAATCGACTTGCCCTGATGCATCAGATCGAAGCCCTCGTTGATTCGATCGAGCGGCATCGTATGCGTAATGAGGTCGTCGATATTGATGCGTCCGTCCATGTACCAATCGACGATTTTGGGGACGTCGCGGCGGCTTTTCGCGCCGCCGAACGCGGTGCCCTTCCAGGTGCGGCCGGTGACGAGCTGGAACGGCCGGGTCGAGATTTCCTGGCCGGCGCCGGCGACACCGATGATTACCGAGGTGCCCCATCCACGCTGGCAGCACTCAAGCGCCTGGCGCATGAGCTTGACGTTGCCGACACATTCGAAGGAAAAATCGGCGCCGCCTTTGGTCAGATCGACGAGATACGGAACGAGTTCGCCACGCACCTCGGCGGGATTGGCGAAGTGAGTCATGCCGAATTTTTCGGCGATGGCTTTGCGCGCCGGATTCAAATCGACGCCAACGATGATCGAAGCGCCGGCGAGGCGCGCACCCTGCACGACGTTGAGGCCGATGCCGCCCAGTCCGAAAACCACGACGCGATCACCCACTTGCACTTTCGCCGTATTGATCACCGCGCCGATGCCGGTGGTCACGCCGCAACCGATGTAGCAGACCTTGTCGAAGGGGGCGTCGTCGCGGATTTTCGCCAGCGCGATTTCAGGCACGACGGTGAAGTTGGCGAAGGTCGAGGTGCCCATGTAGTGATGGATGAGCTGGCCGCCACTGGAGAAGCGGCTGGTGCCGTCGGGCATCAGGCCGCGGCCCTGGGTCTCGCGAATTGCAGTGCAGAGATTGGTGCGGCCGGACAGGCACGAGGGACAGTTGCGGCATTCGGGGATGTAGAGCGGAATCACGTGGTCGCCGGGTTTGAGCGTGGTCACGCCGGGGCCGGTTTCGACGACGATGCCGGCGCCCTCGTGGCCCATGATCGAAGGGAAGAGGCCCTCGGGGTCCTTGCCGGAGAGGGTGAAGGCGTCGGTGTGACAGAGGCCGGTCGCCTTGATTTCGATCAACGCTTCGCCGGCGCGCGGGCCGTCGAGATCGACTTCGGTGACCTCCAAAGGCATCCCGGGTGCACGCGCGACAGCCGCTCTGACTTTCATGGTTTCGACGCCTCGCTCACGATCGCGGATGTGCGCGGAGGATGACGGCGCCGTCGCGTATCGCGCGTCCGCCGTCGGCGCTGAGGGTTTCAAAGAAGATCGCGTCGCGACCATCGCCGAGTCGTTCGCGCGAGATGATGCGCAGCGACAATTCCGACGGCATGAAGACCATCGCACCGAAGCGGCCGTAAATTTCGGCGACGCGCTCGGGATCGCCGGCACATTCGAGGGCGATGATGCGCGAGACGGCGAGTGCCAGCGTCGCCGTACCGTGCAGCATAATCGCGGGCAGTCCGGCGGCCGCGGCGACTTTCGCGTCGGTGTGAATGGGATTCCAGATGCGGGCACATTCGGTGTAAACGTGCGCGGCGCCTGCCGCGACCGCGATGCGCTGCTCGGAGCGGGGCCGCGCGGGCGAGGTTTGTGGAGTGGGCGCAGGCGGCATCGTCGCGGGGTGCTCGTCGCCGGCGATCTCGACCTGGCGATAAATGTTGCCGGTGTAGGTGGTGCATACCGGGGTGCCCTGAGCGTCCACCGTCTCGAAGCGCGTGACCTCGAAGGCGCCGGGCTTGCGCGCTTCGACGCCCGCGATGACGGCGCGCGTGGTCAATCGCAGCGGCGGCCTCAGCGAGCAATGGAGGATGGTGTGATGAGTGGCGTGGACACCACGCGCGGCCTCGGCCGGCGGCATTTTGCCGCGATGTTTGGCGCGCAGCGCGAGCGCCGCGGGCCATTCGAGGCATACCGGGAACAGCGGATGCGCGATGATTCCGGAGGGGCGGCGCGTATCGATGTAACAGTCGAGCAGGTCGCCGAGGCCGGCCGCATAGGCCATCGACCAGCGCTCATCGACTTCGTGAACGAGCGGCTCCGATTCGGTTCCAACCAGCGATGCGTCAAGAGGCATGGGCTATTTATTAGCTCCCCGTTTTCGCGACGTCCAACGATAGTGCCGGGCTGACATGGACTACTCGTCGTCGCCGGAGTCGTCGCCGTTGGACGATTCGTCATCGTCGGTGCCTTCGGCGAGGCGCGCGACCGCCTGGACGCGTTCGCCCTCCTCGAGTTTGACGAGGTGCACACCCTGCGCGTTGCGTCCGGTGATGCGCACGTGCTTGGCGGCGAGCCGA